>Ga0163217_1089526_pt1 | contig 11130 bp, 16 predicted proteins | sample SynspAceP_FD_185933 | JGI IMG/M metagenome (GOLD analysis project Ga0163217, IMG submission 185933) | Saline lake microbial communities from Ace Lake in Antarctica - Synechococcus sp. Ace-P (PacBio error correction) | ecosystem: Environmental > Aquatic > Non-marine Saline and Alkaline > Saline ... | reverse complement strand
CCGGAGTGAGTGTGCGGGGGTGGGGCGCACCAGCGCCTGGCGGTTAGCCGTTCCAGGTCTTCGTGGGGAGCGTGTTAACGCCGGAGGCTGAGGTCGCGGTGTGGCATTTGCCCGGTGGCGAATTGGCAGAAGTGATCCGTGGCTTGTGGGGTCAGTGTTGGATGGCCGAAGTTATGGTTGTTGATCCACGGCGAGGTGAGCCAGTTGTTCGCTTGGCGCGAGTGGGCCGTCAGGCTGTTGGCCATGGGCGGGAAGGAAGAGGCACGTACGAAGATCGCTGGTCCCCGATGATTGATAGTTGCGGCTTTGACTCGAGATTGCTGCACCGAGGGGACGGCCTGCGCTGTGCTGCTGATCTAGGCGAAATGTGGAGGGCTGTTCCTGAGGCCAGCTCGAGGTGCATGTGGTGTGAGGGCTCGGACGAGCCTTTACGATCGACGAGGGCCGGGTTGTTGTGCGGGGCGGCGATTCTCCGTAGGAGATTCCGTCGCTGTTGTAGACGTGGGTAGAAGTTTGAACAATGCGTCTGCGGAGGTTGGCCTCGGTCCGCGTGTGTTAGTGGTGTGCCGCGCTGGGATGCGTTGCAGGTTTCAAGACGACACGTGCGTGTGCAAATCTGATGATATATTGATTCGGGCGAGGGCTGGTTTCGCGTTCTGTTTTCCTTTTCGGGGTTCCTGAGATTCTAATGAGAACGTTTTCTTGGGGATAGAATCCTATCTGGCTTAGGCCCGGGCACGTGGAGCGGGACAGAGGGGGAGGGCGCATTGCTTTACCAACGTTGATTTGGGGTGTGGGGTTCCGGGAACGGGGTGTGGGCAGACCTTCACATCCGGACTGCGGTGTTCAAGGGCGGCGGTGGGTTTCATCGGCAGCCGAGCTCGGGTGGAGCGGCGGGCGTGAGTGTTTGGCGGGAGGTGGGGGGCCTGGCAGGTGGTCGCCAGCCAGCGAGCATTTCGGGCTGATTCACGCCGGGCGGTGTCGCGGCAGAGGTTCCGGAAGCCCCATTGACGTTGATGTCCCGAGTGAGAACGGCGGTTTGTGGCTGGAAATCATGCGATTGGCGGGATGGTGGTGGCCGGTGGTCTTCGGGCTGCGCGCACTTGGCCGTGGTTGAAGATGGAATCACGCCCAAGGGGATGTCGCGGCTGGTGTGTCCTATGGATAGGAGCGCCTTGGGTGCGCTCGCATGCGGAGAGTCCGAGTCCGGGGAACTTGGCGGCGTGATCCTTCCGTCGATAGCGATGAGGCAGAATTCCAAGTCGTCGGGGGTGGGTCAGTCGGTGATTTGATATTGGCCTGGGATCCCTTTTTGTTGCCGTGTAGTGGCGTGGAAGAGTATGGGGTTGATGAGCGGTTGGGGCGCGATGGGTGTGGAAGCTCTGGTGCGAGTTCGAGAGTATAGCTGGAGATCCCTGGCGTCGTCAGGCCGGGCTCGCATTGTGCTGAGTGATCCCAGTATGTTGAGGCATAGTTCGGGTCGGTGTTTGCATTCGTGGGGCTGTGGTGGGGCAGACCCGGGCTGAAGCCCTGGCGCCATAGGGCAGTAGCGCCCTGCAGGCAGGCTTGGGAAAACAGCGGGAAGGCGGATAGTACCATGAGTATCCAGGTTGAGTACTCGGAGGTGGTGTGAAGTCCCGCTGTGGATCTGATAGAGATGGCAGCCGCCAAGCATGCCCAGGAGGGTGGAGGAATGATCGCCTGGTGCTGCGCCGTGTCCTTTCACCGGTTATTTTCGAATTCGTCTTGGTCAGCCCCGAATCTGGGCAGCGGGCCTGAGCGCCGTAGGGCGAGGATCAGCCGGGGGTCGGTTCGACTGATGTCCGGGCTGGCGTGCGGGCTAGCCAAGTTTGCGGTGGTGAGTAGGTTGCGGTCGGAAAAGAGGTGCCGGGCCCACGAGCGGGCCACCGGACCCGTTTGCGTCAATGCGTGTTTTCCCGGTGCGGCTTTCGGCGGAACTCGCTCCCGGGGATTTTTTGATGTTATCGAAGGACGGCGACTGTGGGTAGGGCCTGGCCCTTTGATCTTTAAGTCGGGGTCGAGGGATCGTGGGCTCGCGATCGCGATGGGGGTTGCTGCGTTTTTGGGTTTGCGGCCAGTTCATAGGTTCCAGTTTACCCGGCGTGGATCCTGACTGGTGGCGAGGTCTGACCGGCGCCGCTGGAAGGACTGTGACGAGCTGATCGGTGGGGCTTGATCCAGAGATCGGCGTGCTTTGGGATCGTGCGTGGATCGAAAGCGTCGGGGGCAGCCCTGCCATGACATCCCAAAGATGGCCGCGAGTGTGCGCAAGGGCAGAAGCCGCACCGGTTGGGCGGGTGGAGCAGGCAGGAGCCTGTCGCCGCGCCAGAGCCGGCCAAAGGCCCGCTACGGCGATGGTGATGTTTTTATACCCGGTTGCCGATCGGTTGAGTTCTTCTGGATCCCGGGTCAGAGCACTTCACCGGCGGGTCGCCGGTGGGCGGTGGAGAGCAGGTCCCGTTTGAGCCATGGGCTGGATGCGGATCACGCTTGGCGTGAGGTGGCGCTGAACCGCGTTCTCACTGGTGCTTGGGGCCGGTTGACCCCTGATCGGTTGATGTCACTTTCATAAACTAGCCCGACCGTTTCCGGTGGGCGCCGAGTCCGAGGTGCCGGGCATGCCGGGCCGTTGCGACCTGGCCTGAGCCGCCCCAGCACGGATTGCCCCGGTCGATGGGGCCGTTCCGACCGGTGTTACCAGATCCGGGCCTACCATTAGACGAGTCGTCGCGGTTCCCGAGGTTTCCACTTCGATCCAAGGGGCAGCTGCCGGTTTCTCCGATTCCGACGCGGCCGTAGCGTGCTTGGATGGCGTAGCCGTTGATGTCCCGTGATACACCAACTGGCGTTGAGTTCTAATGCGGTGCGGCCCCAGGCAATGTTGTTCGCTGCAACGGAGGGGTTATTCCAAGCGGGCCGGTGGGGCACACCCGATCGCTTCTGCACGCCACGCTGGATGATCCGGGGACTGGCCCCGATGCGGTTGTCGGGGCGGCCCGAGCTGGCAACATTTCCGGTGGCTCAAGGGCGAGGGCCGAAACCGGTCGTGGGAAACCTGCTTGGCGGGCGGTGACGCAGGCCCGGGGCGATGGCTGCCCAGCTTCCGGACCAGGGACACCAGCGCCGCGAGCCGAGGTAGCCCAACAAGGCGATTCAGGAGCGACCTGCTGCAAGGCCCAGGACCGGCCGGGTGGGGTGTGAAGGGTTCGCGAGTAAACGGTTGCAGGTTGGGTTGGAGCATTTCAGACCGTCGTGTCTTGTGTTGGTTTCTGTTGTGGATGACAGTGCACGTGTAGCGTTCGGCTGCGGGTGGATTCTGGGGGTGCGTCGTGCTTCATCCGGCCTTGCGAGCACGCAGGAGCCCTTTGACTCCTCGATGACCGCCTCTTTGGCCTGGGGTCACCCCGGCGCCGAGCGCAGAAAGGGGAGAAGATCGTTGTCAGGCGGAGCTGCCGCGGTGGTCGGGTGACCGCAAGGTCAGGCCCAGGTGCGATGCCCGGCAGCGGGTTGGGCACCGGTGGGCCGGAAAGATCGCCGATGGCGCCGGGACCCGGCGGGCGGACGATGTAGAGCGAACAGGTAGCGCGAAGCGGGTGGAAAAAAGCGTGAAGGATTGGACCCCGACCCGAGGGCTGTTTCCGAGGTTGAGTTTGGCAGCCCCGCATGCTTCTCGTTGGGATGAAATTTGATGAGGGCGATTGATCGCTTTTGAGGTCTTAGGCATGGCAGGGGAGCTAGGCAGGTGTAGTCGGGATTTGGTCGCAGGATCACAGGGGTGGATGCTTGGCGTGGGGAAGGTTATGGTACGACGTGCTTGCGAGATGCAGTCTCCAATGCCTGCGGTTTGCGTGCCAAGTTCACCCTTGCCGCTTAGCGAATGCGAGATTTCGGGCCACAGTCCAATGAGGGGTGGTTTGGTGTGATGGTGATCCAGGAGCAGGGTCGGATGGTGGCTGGTTTTTGGGTGCGGCAGGTGCCCCGACCGAAGTGAGGACTAGCGGATGCCCCTTCTTGGACGTGGTGTCTCAGGGCGGCCCGCTTCGCCGGGCCGGTTGGATTCGTCGCGTCCCGAGCGATCCGGTGCCGGCGAGCAAGCGCGGCTTCCGCCCGAGTGACTATTCAGTGGCATGATTCCACCGGAAGCGCCAACGAAGCTGAAATGCTGTGGATCTGGTGCTTGATCCCCGCCTCCTGCCGACGGATTCCGGTGAGAAGGAGGTTGTGTCGTGCTGGAGGAATTGGGTGCCGGCACGAGATGCCGCCCTGAAGAGGTGGGTTCAGGGCTGCTGGCCCTGTCTTGTTAGGCTTCCTGATGGCGGTCCGATATGCTGTCGCGCCGTCGTGCGGCTTTCGACCTGATGCGCCGGGGCCAGTTCTCCGCCGCGGTTTCCGTGCCGGACTGCGCCTGGGACTGCCGGTGCGTGTGGCGCTGGTAGGTGTTGAGAGACCTGTGGCCCGCCATGCTTTGGTCTTTTGCACAGCCGCCACGATTGATCCGAGTCGGGTGTGGCACCCTTTCCAAGCCTTGACGGGTATCAGCCGGCGCACGACTGCGTCTACGGATGAGGTGCCGCCGTTGTGTGTTGGGGTCCGGCTGAGCCCCGATTTCAACGCCCTTGCCGTGGCCGCTGTCACCACCTTGTTGGATGAGGGCAAGCGCCCCAGTCGGTGTTCTGAGGGAAGACTCGGTCGTCGAGAGCATCGATTGGTTCTCACTCGTGTGGAGGTCGGCCGTTGGCCAGTCTCGAGCGTTTTGAGGGTGGCAGGAGCAGGTTGAAGCCGAAATCGCCAAGGTGCGGCTGAGCTCGGCCCTGCATATCAGGTCCCACGGGCTACAGGAAATGAGATGCGGCGTCGGCTGTTGTTTCAAGGTCCCGCTTCGGCCTTGATCGGCTCTCGGTGGCTGGCTGACCCGGCCCACAGGCTTCTGGGCGGTTGATCCGCTTGAACCTCTTGAGCTACTGCCCGGTGGGGTGGGCAGCGGGCTTCAGGGAGATATGCGTTGCCCCGGCCGTAATGTGGTGGCATTTCGATATTATCTTGGCTTTGCGTAGTTGTTTTGCTGGATGAGGCCATGCCCCACCCCCCGCGCTTTGCGGGCCGGAGAGTTGAAAGCCCGGCTGCGGTTGGGTGATCCCAAGGCCGGCCGGCGATCGTGTCTTTAGTCTCGATGGGCGGCGTTTTGGAGACGCGGACCGGGGCCGGCCAGTTGTGGCACCGGATGTGCCGGCGAAGTAGTCAAGTGGATGTATTCGCGGGTCAGCCGGCCCAGAGCCTGGTGGCCGGTCGGCCACACGAGGAGGGCGATTCAGGCCGAGCCCCGTAACCGTTGGACCAGGCGCGCGCGCGCTCAGTTCCTGCTCGGTGGGGAGCTGATCGGCGTAGTACGAGCACAAAAACCTTTTTGGGGGGGAGCTGGCGATCTCGGTTCAACTGGTCGGGCCTGTCCCGCCTCAGACGGCTTCGAGCGATGGCCGGCTGCCGGCTCCAGCACGTTGAGTCAGGGCGATTGCTCTCGACGATCTGAGGTTTCGCAGCCGTTGCACAGCCGATGGCTTGCCCCTCAGCCAGCAGCGGTGGTTGGCAGGTCGGTCGGGCAGGCGTCGAGTCCAGGGCTGGCAGCCCCCCGGAAATCCCAGACATCAACAGGGCGGCAAGCCCTCCAAGCCGTTGGTAGGAGGTGTGGCCCGGCCGCCTTTGCAGGTGCGGCTTGGAAAGGTGCCCGCACGCATCCTCCCGATGTCGTTGGCGGCGGGCAGAGTGACAAGCCCATGCGGCACATGGCGCTCGCTCGGCCCCGACGACCGGCCAGGCTGCAGTTTCGGCCGGTAGCGCCCCCGCCGATGGGAATGGGGCATCCGGTTGCGGGTCTGGTCGGCAGGCGGCCGGTGCGAGGACCGGAGGCATAGGGTGGCGGGACAGGCCAGGGCGCAAGCGCTGAACCCTCTTCAGGCTGGCTTTCCCGCTCTGGGCAATGCTTCAAGCACCACTGATTCTCATGCAGTCGTCGTATGGGGCGGTGTGCAAGCACAGATTTCCAAGCAGAGGTCGCGGGTTCGTGGGCGCGTTCACAGTGGGAATCAGCAGTGTAGTGACATGTCGCCGGTTGCGGCGTTCGTTGCTGCTGAGAGGCCTCGATGCGCCGATCGTTCACGGGCCGGCGGGCCGCTTCTTGAACCATTCGTGCTCAGGAGTGGGCGAGTCCCGATCCTCGGTGTTTTCCCGGTGCGGTTCCTGGAACACCCCAGAAATCAGGGACACGGCGCTGCTCTGGTCGACGGTCCACCACCGTACCCCGGTTGGAAGGTTGGAGTGTGGGGCGCCCGGGAAAGATCTCGCCGATGGTGGAGCGGCAAGTGGGGACTGTGCAGGCAGGAACCTGCAGGCATGGGAGATTGATTTGTGTGACGCCAGCGTTTCGTGACCGACGTCCCAGGAGCTACTTTGGTGGTGCCCTTGGTGACCAATCGCGAGAGCTGGCAGTGCCGGGGTTGCTTGGTCCGCCTCCAGACTCCCCGAAGCGATCAGCGGCGGCTCGATGGGCGAGAAGTTGTTCATCCGAACGAGTTGAGCCAGTGGCGGGCTGCGACTTCCATGAAGACCCGGCTCCGGTGGGTCTGCCAAATCCTTCATGGTTTTTTCGGATCCCCGCTTCGATTACCGGTGTTCCCCAGGTGCCGTGTCGCCGGCCGGGGTGTCTCGCGCCTGCGATCTTTTGCCCCCGGTTGCACCCTGCTGCCCGGCTCGTCCACTGGCTGGAGGGTGCGGATCCACCGTTAGCAGCGCGCGAGCTGCGGTGGGCCCGATGCTTTCGCCCTTTCGTTGCGTTCGGCGGCGGTGACCCCCGCGAGGAGGGCTTGGTTCATCGAGGAGTAGGGTCTTGGCCGCGTGCGGCAAGGCCGTGTTGAGGCGGCAGCCGAAGCGCTAGACTGATCGGCTTTCGGCAGCCTGTCGTATTCGAAGAAAACGCCAACCGGAAAAGACGACGGGTTCTGGGGAAGGCTTCAACAATGGGCGAACGTTACTCGAGGACTCTGTTTCCGACGCGAGCCGCCCCGCAGGTCCGTGGGGCTGTGGCCGGTCGTGTGATCGTATTGTTGGGTCTCCGTTGCTCGCGGGGGTGGGCCACTGGTTTGGAACTGGAGCCTCGGACGCCTGGCAGGCGGCCCTGCCAGAGGTGTTTCAGCCCGAGCGTTTCCGGCCCTCGGCGGCTTGAGCACCGGAGATGTGCGCAAGTGCCGCCGATCACCGGGATCGGCGGCAGTCCGGAATCACGCCGTTTGGTGCAGGAGCGACTCGGGTTGTGCGGCCAGCTGCTGCGTTGATAACGGCTCCCCGTTGGGGGCGGACAACCGTTGTGCGCAGCCGCATTGGACCCTCAGGCGTGGTGGTGATCGGTGATAACCCGCTATCGCCAGTTGGCCAGGCCAGGCCGCTACGGACCGCGGCGGATTGGGACCGGAGCCTGCGTTGCGAAGTTGCGGAACTGCGGGGCGCCCGGAGTCGTCAGAGTGGAGCCGAGGTCTGGTAACACCCCCGTGCTGCCGGCCCGATGCCGCACCGTTGGTGCGGTGCAGGGCAGGGGGCGACACGGCCTGGCGTGGCGGGCCTCCTTTGAGTCGGGGCCCCGGCCGACCGGATTGGAGCGGTGGCTGAGGTTTTGAGTGACATCACGGATTCAGGTGGGTCAACGGCCACCTCCCAGTGAGACCCCGGCCCGGTTTTAGCGGAACCTCCTCACGCCAAGGTGTTCCGCTCAGCCCCAGGTGCCGTCAACGGGAGTGCTTCCCCGACAGGCGAGCGGACGCCGGGTGGGTGGAGTGGTGAGCTCCGTCGGATTCCAAGGGTGCGCAACTGGTGGGAATGAAACGATCCCGTTTCTTGCCCTTGAGCGGCCCGGGGTGTTTGGGGCCGGTATGGGGGGCGGGCCACGTTCCCGTGGCCTGGCTGGTGCTCACGCACCCGTTCGGTGCGGTGGGTGGCGGGCATAGCATTCGCCCGGCTCTTGATGTTCTGCAGGCTGGGTTCAGCACGGGCTGTTCGATGCCGCGTCACGAGTTCCCAAGGAGTTCGACGCCGAATCGTGGCTGTGTTTCAGGCCCGCGACGCAGCTGGTCCCGGCATGTCGGTTTCCCGGGCCGGCGGCTGGCTGCCAGCTCCGCAGGGTTGAGGTGGCAGATCAGCGGGTGAACGTGGAACTGATGGATTCTGCGAACAGAACCGCAGCCGCGTCGTTTTGGCGATCGTTTGAGCCACAAGCCGTTCCGCTTGTTTTGACCGGAGCTTGAGATCAAGGCCAGGCGTACCGCAGGCGGTTCTTTCTCGAGTTGAGCAGTCAAGGGAGGAATTCGGTCCGGTGGGCGAGTGTCGCGAGGCCCGCTCCGTTTGAACGAGGTGGACCGGAACGGTGTGCGCGTGGCCGGTGTGGGCTGGGCCCTCGTTTGGTGCGATCCCGGCAACTTGTTCCCAGCCCTGCGAAACCTTTTGGCCTGAGGCCCGGCGGCCGGGATAGAGGTGGGCCTGTCGGGTGACCCGGGCTGTCCGGGTTCCCCTGTGAGGCGGCTTGGGCCCTGTGGCCAGAGATTCCCGGTCTGCCCGAGCCCCGAATCCGAAGAAGCCGAGAGACTCTGGCGGCGCCGCCGGCGATCCGGTTGTATCTTCACCCGTTGGCGTGCATAGGGCTTTGTGGTTCGGCTTGGTGATGTTTATCGTCCTCTACGACGAGCGTAGCGACATGCGGAGTGACGACCCCTTGATGGCGTGGTTATCCGCTCATTCCTGTGGGGGGGTGGGTTGGCCCGGGAGCGCCTGTGCTGGCGATGCTCGGCATCTGCCGGGGCCCTATGGCGTTGGGGCAGGGGTCTATGGCATGGTGAGTTGGCCGCACCATTTGCGGTCGAGATGCACAACCGGCCGGTGGTAGGTGTTTCCCGCTGGGATTTCTGGTGATGTGCATAGGCTAGCCAGATGGGCCTGATGTGCGTTATGGCCGACGGCCGAGTCGAGCCCGGAGATGTTTTGCGTCGGGCAAGAGTCAGAAACCTTCAGGTCGCGGACGTCCCACCTTTCAGCCCATGGCTCTCACTCACCGCAAGTGGATCGCAGTATGGTCAATTGAGGATCCAGCCCGCTGCTGGCGCGGTAGGTTGTGGGCCTTTGTTCTTGGTTATGGCGAAGGGGAGATGTGCGGCCTGCCAGTTCTCGCCGGACGTTCGCGATCTGTCCATCATGCGGGCGAGGGTTGGTGCTGTATCGGTGCCCATGCGGAGGGCAGACCACCCGCCGTCACCGCTGGTGGGGGGAATTTTCGGGTTCAAGCGGTTCCAGCGGCCAAGTGCGTTGGCTGGTGGGCGGGCCTGAAGGATCGAGTGCGGGGCGGCAGCGACGCTTGGCCGCGCGTCGGAGATTTTACGAGGGCCAATGTGCGTTGTTCCAGCGCCCCCGAGGGCAGAACGTGCAGATGGTCGACTGCTGCGGGTTGAGGCTACCGGGCCGGCTGACGGGCGCCGGCGATGGAATGGGGCGGTTGGTTGGGCGACTGGGCCAGGCCCCACGACTCTCCGGTGGCCGAAAGAGCGGGGAGGCATCGCCCGGGCGTGGCGGCCCCCGGAGGTGTGCTGGCCGATGAACACCGCGCCCCTTGCAGCGCCAGTGGCGGGATGTGGTGGATCTGCTCAGGTTGGGCCGGCCGGAGCCAGGGATGGCGCGTGTTGGTGGTGAACACCGGACCGGGCATCCCGCCTCCCGATGGTGATGGATCGGTTGGGTGAGATGGGGATGGCCGCCTCCGGCTCGTCTCCTAGGTCTGGTCACTGGTGGCTGGATGGGATGGGCAGGAGTTTGGATGGTTTTTCTATTGCCGCCAGAAACGTTGTTTCGATGTGCGTAGAGGCGGAGGGATGTGAGTGGGAAGCGGAGAGTCCTTACGCAGTCGTTCCAAGAAGCGCAAGTTGGCACGACCGGTCGCCACCCGGTGAAGGCGTGGCAACGGGTCCCGGCCCGGCAAAGGGGCGCCGGCGAGACGCGACGCATGTTTCCAGGCTCGTCTCCCACCGTACAACCGGGCGACGGTCTGTTCGAGAAGAGTGTGCTGCGGCGGCCATGGGAAACAGGGACCGGCGCTTTCCGTTGATCGGTTTGAGGCGTGGTCGTTGGGAGAGGCGTCACCGATGGCCCCGCCGAGTGGGTGCGCTGAAGGAGGCAAGCAGTTTTCCCGTGGTGCGCCTGGATCGAGCAGGACATGGCCGGTTGGCCGGGTGCGGGCGCCTCGCCAGGTGTGGATTGAGCCCCGGAGACTGATTGTTCATCCGAAAAGCGGAGTCTGGGGTGTGACGGCGGTTCCTGTGGACCGCATGCGCCAGCCTGGAAGCGGCCCACTGGCAGGCGTCGGCGACGTAAAGAACTTTGTGTCCTCGGAGCGGTGGATCAAAGACGCAGAAGTCGCCAGGATGGCCGCGCAAGCCGAGCCACAAGTCGGCGTGTCCACTCTGGGATATTTTCCCCGCCACGGCCAGTGGCATGACCGACTGTGGAGCCGCTCGGTGTGAGATTTTGAGGGTTCGGCTCTGTGGGCTGGGGAAGACCTGGATGGTGTCCGGGCTTGCGGGGGTATGGATGGTGCTGGTGGTTGCGCAGGACCCCGGCTTTGTCACTGGCACCGGCTTGGCTGGGAGGTTCGCGATCTGGGTGCCGCCTGGAGCAGTGACGGGGGCGCCGGCAGTGGTTGGTTTTTTTACGGGAACACGTCGGCGTTTGCGCTTGTCGGTATCCGTTGCCGCTGGGTTGCGATTCGGTTGTCTGAGGATTGGTCGCGCCGGTGGGCTGTCGATGGCGCCGGCTCAGGCCTTGGCTGCTGGCTGCTGGGAACCGTATGGCCTTCCGAGCCTGGCGATGGAACGTTTGCTGCGCCTTGCGCTCAAGGCCGATTCCCGGTTGTGTGCGCGCGCCATCTTGTCCCGGCGAGCGGCGCGTGGGGCTCCAAGGTGGAAAAGTTCAGGCCCAGCAAGGGCGCCCTTGGGTAGGGTTTGGGGGGTAGTCCTCGGCTAGGAAAAAAGACCGCAAAAAATAGTCTTTGTTTTTTCGGCGTGAAATTCTACCGCTGCCCACTTT
>Ga0163217_1073989_pt1 | contig 11130 bp, 14 predicted proteins | sample SynspAceP_FD_185933 | JGI IMG/M metagenome (GOLD analysis project Ga0163217, IMG submission 185933) | Saline lake microbial communities from Ace Lake in Antarctica - Synechococcus sp. Ace-P (PacBio error correction) | ecosystem: Environmental > Aquatic > Non-marine Saline and Alkaline > Saline ... | reverse complement strand
GCGTCCTTCATGGTACCCTTGAAGCTCGAATGCTCAATCTCAGCCTTTGCCATTGTCGAAACGCGGACGCGGTATTATCGCGGGATATAGCCTTCGGCCTGCAAACACATAGAGCACGCGTCGCGGCAGCTTCGAAGAGGTGTGACACGACGACTACGGCGAGCGACGCCGTAGGATGCGGGTTGAGCATATCACCAGTGGATCCAGTCATGCCATATTGCGCCGCTCCTATACCAGCTTGACCTTGACCAGGCCGGCACTTGGCCATCGACCCGAGGATCCACGCAAAGCGATACGCGACATTGCCCAAACTTGCGATAGAATGCACGCGGTACGAGCCGGTAACTTGCGCAACGATTGCGAACGGCGAATCTTGGCCCCATTGCGCGGGCATTTCGGGCCAGCTTAGGGTTGCACGGTAAGCGTTCCCTCAATAGGAAGCTCCTGATTGTGTGTGATCGCCTTGAGTGCGGCGCGCCTTTTTGGACGCGCCACGTGCGACCAGCATGCGCGGCGCTTTGTCTCTTTCGATTGCCGCTGACTGTATCGCCATGATCAGATATCCTTTTTACGAATGCCGTACGATGCTTCTGGGAACGGGAAGTTGAAACTCTGTACAAAAGAGCCCGTGCTTCGGGTCGTCCGGGTTGGGGCCGTCTACAACCGATGATAGTCATGCCCAGATCTTGATCAACCTATGTCGTAGTTGAACTCCGGGAACCACGATGTGCTCTCTTATGCCCATTTGCAAGTTGCCACCGGCCGTCAAGGCTCTTACGGGTTCAGTCCGCGAAAGTCACGAACGCGCGGAAGCGGCGATTGTGGACCAAAACGGGTCCATGAATTCAAAACATTGCGAGCGCCGCGAGTGTGAACCTTGGCGCCACAATATATAGCATATCTTCACGCAGCTTAAAGCCAGCAATCGAATTGGCGGGCGCGGTGATGACCGGTTCTGACAGCAAATGCGGCAAGATTCTGCAGCTGCAATCGCAGGCTTCTTGGAGTCGGCAGTCGCCTCGCCAAACACCATGTTGATGACGATCTTGTCATTGCGCGGGATCTGCATTTCATTTTGCCGTAAGCAAACTGTCCTGCATAGCTTGCGGATGCGCTTCAGACTAAATCTTATCGTGTGTCCGTGCTCGTACTTCATCAAGCATCGAATGACACTCCCGAACGGCTTTTGCAACGCGCACTTCTTCTCACCCTCAACGCGGGGAAACGACGGCGTGGGCGGGCTTGCCATCCTTGGGGGATCAGCAAACGCCTGAGGTTGGAGATGCTCACAGCTCCTTATGATAATGCCAGCTTCCTCGGGCTCTGGGTCTTGCGCTGATGGCGCTTGACCATATTTCAAAACCACGGGACAAGTGCGCTGCTTCCTTCGGCATTCACAGCAAGAACTTCGCCAGTACGCGGCCCTTGTCCTTGCGTGCAGAAAAACGACGACCTTGTCGCCTTTGCGGATCTTTTGCAATCGGTTCGTCCTTACAGCACTTCAGGGAGCCAGGAGAGGAATCTTCATTTGTGGCTCTTGGCGCGGCAACTCGGCGGAAACGGTCCGAAGATGCGGAGTGCCGATTCGGCTCTTTCTTGTTGTCGAATGCAGGACTTGCGCGTTCCGTCCAAACCGGATTAACGCGTGCCCATCGGCGCGGCGAATGTCTTTGCTGTGCGTACCACAAACCGCCTTCATTCCAACATCACCTGTCTTGACGCGGCCGCGCGGATGGCTTCCTTGATCGAAAACAACAATGATGTCGCCGATTAGAAGCATATCTCCGCTTGGAACCGCCCAGAACCTTGACTCACCTGACCACGACGAGCGCCGGAATTATCCGCGAAGTTCGAGGGTTGTTGGCATCTGAATCATATCAGGCCCTTCTTGTTGGTTACCGACACGGTTGGGCACGAAAGTGCCCCTTATTTGCCAGCTTATGAATCAATTTTTCCTTTTTTGCCCGGAAGGATATTGCCAAGGTGGTCTCTCTAGGAGACCTTCCGTGGCGCTGAAAGCAGAGAACGCCTTTACCGGGGCGTTCTGCGCAAATGCCTGCTTCTTACAGGATTCCGGCAAGGGAATAGCCTCGCCTCAAAAACCTACTTATTCAAGCCTTGACGGCCCAAACGACAGTCCAGCGTTTGTCCTTTGAAATGGGGCGCGCATTCTGGATGGAAACCTCATCGCCCACTTTGTGTTGATTGTTTTCGTCATGCGCCTTTGTAGTTCTTGGTGCGACGAACAATCTTCCGCATGGACCGGATGCGCCGAAAACGACGTTCCACCCGGACAACCACGGTCTTCTCGTTCTTGTCCACTGACAACAGTGCCCTGCAGAATGCGTTTTGGCATTTTCTTTGTCCTTAGGCCTGATTTCGCGCCGCCTTCTGGCGGGCAATAGTCTGATCCGAGCGATAATCCCGCGGCGAAACTCCTGTACGCGCGAGTCTTTTCGAGCGGACGGTGGCGCCTTGGAAACGCAGATTTGATGTCTTTCTTCAGTTGGCAAGCTCATGCATTGAGTTTGTTCGGCGCTCAAGGCGGCGAACATCTACGGCTTTCATCATTCCGACCCTACTCTGCTCATGGCGCTGTACGAAAGCGGTCTGACGAGAGCTTTGGCCGCGCCGAGGCGCAGAGGCTCACTGGGCAAGCTCTTCGCTGACACCGTCGATTTTCAAAACATGATCCGGACGGGCTTAACCTTAGCCGCCAGTAATCCGACGAGCGCTTTGCCTACCCATGGCGGACTTTCGTCGGCTTGGATGAAGACAGAACTCAGGGAAATGGCGGATACACACACGACCAGACGCTTCAGTATGACGCGGTGATTAGCCCGCGGGCTGTTCGATCTGGGCGGCGCATTCACGCGATTCAGGGCTCTTGTGCCTTCAAAGCCGGTTAGGAACCGAAAATTCAAGTCAGAGCCGCCCTTGGCGACGCCCTTGATGCGGCCTAAACTTGCCTTGCGGTACTTTTACGCTTTTGGCTGCAACATTGTCTAATTCTCCGAATTAATCTGCTGGCGCAAAAATCCAGGCGTGTTCGCGCTCGGCGATTGCGCGCCCGAAGCGTTGCCTTCAGTGGCACGACTGTATCAGGACGCACAGTGGATCATGTTCAAGAATTTCGCCCTTGAAGATCCAAGACCTTGACGCCGCAAATCCCGTAAGCAGTCTTTGCTTCGGGCTGTGCCGTAATCTATATCGGCGCGCAACGTTGTGAAGCGGAACCCGGCCCACGGTACATTTCTAGTACGCGCGATTTTCCGGCGCCGCCGAGACGGCCGCCGCAGGTTGATCTTGATTCCTTCAGCGCCAAGACGCATAGCCGACTGAACAGGAACGCTTCATGGCACGACGGAAACGCATACGGGCGCGCTCCAGCTTGCTGGGCGATCGAGCGAGCAAACCAACCACCGCATCAACTCAGGCTGCGCACTTCGGACGATGTTGAGCGTGGGTTTGGACTGCGTCATTTGAAAAAGCTTGCGGGCGCAGCTTTTCAGATGTCTGCACCCTTTCTTGGCCGATAATTCAGGCAGGACGTGCAGCGTGATGCCTCAACGCGGCACTTTCTTGTGCGGGCGCTCGATTGACAACTTTAGAGATGCAGTCCTGCTTCAGCTCCTTGAGCAGATAGGCGCGGATCTTCAGGATCTTTCATGCAGCAGCTTTGCCATATTCGGCATTGTCGGTCGAACCAACGGCTGTCCCACGTACGGTTAATGCCGTGGCGAAAACCGATTGGATTAATTTTGGAGCCCATTACGCGGCCTCTCTTGCGCTCGCATTCAGCACGACGATGGGTCAAGTGAGCGAATGGCTTTTCGATGCGCGAGGAACGGCCGCGACGCGGGGGCGTTGAAAGCGCTTCATGGACGATGACTTACCGACGTAGCCTCGCAACAAATAGCGACATCAAACATCGAGATTCGTGATTGTTCTCGGCGTTTGCGACATAGCTGATTAAGCTCTCTTTTTTGTGACGGTCGAAGCGATACGTAGCGAAACTCAGCTCGGCCAACGCCTATCCAAACTTTTTACCGCTGTGCATGCAGAGCTGCAACAGCGTTGAGCTTCTGCGGGCGGGGATACGAATAGTGCGCGGACACTCTCTCTCTCTCTCTCTGAGCCGGCCGTTCTGTTTTTGCCTTGCCCATGGCTCTACTTCTCTCTTCGCTTCTTGTCGGCGCCGTGGGCATTAATTAAGGTCCGCGGTTCGGGAATTATTCACCAAAACTTCTGACCAAACCATCTCTTCAGAGGACGTTGACCGGTAATGTGTTTTGCTTCCGTTTGTAGACGCCGAATGTCAGCCGACGAACTGCGGCATGATGTGGAGCGGCGGCTCCTAGGTTTTGATCACTTCACTGCGGCGCCTTTCGCGAACCTTTCTCAGCCTTCGTTGAGAGATAGGCGTCCAACAAAACGGACCTTTCCAATTGAAACGAAATGTGTGTGTGTGTTATATCTCTACGCTGATGGCGACTGAGCGCATGGATGAACTTGTTCAGTCGACTTGTTCGAGCGCGTTGCGCTTGCCTTGGTTGGCTGCCCAAGGGCTAACCGGATGACGACCGCACTGATGTACGGCCTTCGCCGCGCCGTGCGGGTGTTGATCGACCGGTTCATCGCACGTCCCGAACATGCGACGCTTGCCTCCAGCGTGACCGACCAGCCTTGCCGTTCGTTGATGTTGCCGTGATCCGGGTTTGAACCGCGCCGACTGTCGCAAGGCATGTGCCCTGAACCAGACGCTGTTCGCCCGAATTGAGCCGCAGATCGCCATGCCCTGATTCGCGGACCGGACAGCTGGGCATATCCACAGTCCGAGCGAGCCAATCTGCCGCCCTTGCAGGCCTTCATTTCGATATTGTTGGATGATCGTGCGACCGGCGATGGAAACTGAAGCGGCATACATTTGCCTGGCTTCACGTCAACAGCCTTGTTCCGATGAGATCACCTTGTCTGGCAGCAGTCAGGACGCTGTCCGGTGCGAGAAATGTAGGGATTTTCTCACCATCGGCATAATTGATCAGCGCTGATGAAGCGTCCGGTTCGGAATCGTATTCCATACGCTCGACGGTGGCTTCAACGTCGAACTGCGACGCTTAAAATCGACCATACGGGTAGTCGTTGTGACCGCCACCGATCGACTGTGCGCGGTAAACACGGCCGTGGTTGTTGCGGACCGCTTTGCTGTGGAGGCCTGGGTCAAGTGACCCCGGGCTTTCCCGCGATGAAGACCCGAACTGATCAACGATGACCAGCTGGCGCTGGGCTCGTGGGCGTTCGATGTAACTTTTTCAGTGCCATTTTTCCTGTTTCCTTTTGGGCTTGTTCCCGCGCGTCCTTACAGACCGGTTGAGACGGTCAACTCGGAGCTGACCTTCGGCAAGCGTCACATACGCTTTTTTCACGTCGTCTGGCGACCGGCGATTTGCCCACCGGGAAGGCGCTGGTTCTTACCCCTCTGCGCAGGAGCAAACTCTCTGCGGTGTTGACTGCGGTTACCTTGAAACGAACAGCGCTTCAACTGCAGCCTTGATTTCAGGCTTGGAAGCACGGCGGGGCAACATTGAAGGACAACCTGGTTCTGTTCGGACACCATGGTTCGACTTTCGGTAATCGCCGGAGAGACGATCACACTCAAATGGCGGAAGATTCCGTCATTTGAGCGCTCCTCCAGGCAGCAACCCGCGTCCTTGGACAAAAGACCAGCTTGGCCGCGGACGGCAGGATGTCCGTAGACATTGATTACCCTGGACCGGCAGCACATCCACATTCGGAAATGTTTCTTGGCCGCAAGGCGGAAATTCTGATCAAGCTCGGCGCCGCCGATGAAAAACGTTCGGTTCAGGCCCCAGCTTTCGAGAGCGGCCGGACAGCCGGGCCTTGGTCTTTTGGCTTCAGTGGAGCGAAGGCTGTCGATGACGATGATGTCGGACGTCTGAGCCGTTTGGCCGAGAGTGCATGGCGCAACAAGCCACACGAAGCCTTCTGTTCAGGTCATGCTCATGTCTGCGAAGAAAACCGGACCATTGAGCCCGTCCACCGCCACGAAACTGCGCGCACTTGCCGCATGGTTGACGAGCACGCCTGTGCCCTTCTGCTTGTACATTCTTGCACCAGTGCGGGCATTTCCGAACCGCTGTAGGCGTCTTGTGACCAGCCCTGCTGCTTTCGTTTGCCAGCTGGCCAGCGCACAACGCGCTAGGATCAAAATCCTTGCCGCGGGTCGGAGACGTAAAGATCGCATCGGAAAGAGAGATCTTCCTGCGTCCTTTCGTGCCCTGCAAGTGTAGTGACGGTTCGAGATCCTTATTCCGTGCTCCGCTCTTTCGATAGCGTTGCCCTGCGCGAAGCGCTGCAGGAGTGTGTTGGTGCGGAGGACTTGGAAGGCACCGTCTTGCGAACGACGATCCAGGTTCCCTTGGTGCCTGTACCGCAGGTGTGTGTGAGTGGTGGTGGATCAACAATCGGGTCGAAACAATTTCGAGGTTCTGCGTGGTGACACGGGTTGACCCATGTGAACCAGGCCATCTTCTTGCCTTCCAGAACCTTGCCGGATGCCTGTTGGAACCGGTCGAGCCGTCGCGAACGGTGGCGAGACGAAACACCATGGGTAGCGCGAAGACCGCCGAAGCCGTGACGCTTCATAGCCAAGCAAAACCCTTACCGCTGGCTGGACACCGGAGGACATCAACCAACTGGCCAGCAATGAAATGCTCGGGCAGTTGATCTCAGACCCGACATCAATCAAATTGTCCGAGCTCACACGGAACTCGACCGCTTTGGCCTTGGGCTCGACATTGGCGTGCGAATGTTGCCACGCATGCCTTTGAAGTATCTTGACCTTGTGCACACGCCCGGCACCGAGCCTGAACAAGCAGTGTAGCCATTCTTCTCTTGTCCGTACGCTTGGCCAAGGAACCTGCAGTTTTCCAAACGCAAGGACGCGTTCGGGGAACTGCGTCGCGGCCGTCATTGTAGACCCGCATTCCCAACTTTTGTGCAATCACACCTGAACGCCATCGGTTCATTTCCTCTTTGAGATGAGCCTGCGGGGCCTTGACCCCTTCATTGGCCTCGTTCCCTGTCTTTAAGGCCAAAGAGCCCTTAAGCTTTATTTTCACATCAACGCCCGCGGCGAAGATCCAGCTCATAAGCGATCTACGGTCTGCGGTGTTGGGTCAACAATACTTCGAGGAAAGACGCTTATGAGTGCCGCATTTCGAACTGTTCGCGGCCTTCTTGTCGATGTCGCGGACCTGTTGACAGTGAATTTTTCGTCCGGTCGGCAGCGGCACGGGCCACGTACGCTCGCGCCGGTCCGCTTTGCGTCGGACCACGATTTCACGCGTGGAGGCATTCAAGGATCCGGTGGTCAAAACGCTTTGAGGCGGATGCGTGGATGTTCTGGCCCGTTCATTCGGGACTTGTCCTTGCTTTGTGTGAGAACCCGCATGGTTCCGGGTTTACCGGACCATGCGCCTAAACCCAGTTGTTACCGATTGATCGAAGCGACGATGCCGGCGCCGACGGTACGGGGACGCCTTGCGCGGATAGCGAAGCGCAGCCCTTTCTTCCATCGCGATGGCACGATCAGGCGAAACTTCAGCGAGATGTTGTCGCCCTGCATCACCATTCGGTGCCTTTCGAACAGCGTCACCAATGCCCGTCACGTCGGTCGTGGCGGAAATAGAACTGCGACGGTAGTTTGGTGAAGAAATTGGGCGTATGACGGCCACCCTCTTTCCTTGGTCAGAATGTAGGCTGTCTGCCATGAAACTGCGGTGTCGCGGCTTGACCGAAACCCGGCTTGCACAGGCATCTGACCACGCTCGAACGTCTTCACGAACCAACGCCGCGAAGCCAATTCGCCGATGTTGTCGGCCAGCCTGGGGCCCTGATCGAGGCAGCTTGCGGAACATTACGCCGGTGCAGAACAGTCTCTTGGCGTGTCGCGCGCATGCGACCACACTCACACCTTGACGACGCCACGTTCAACACGACCGGTGGCACACACCGGGCCACGACCGGAGATCGAGAAACACGTCCCTCTCCGATCCGGCACTCAGGAACGGCTGGTCGATCGGACCGCTCAGGCGTCGGGCATGTATTCATCGAACAGCGGCATCAGTGCGCGATTCGAATTCCTCGCCCAATGGTCTGGTTTCGCCATCGTTGAGCGCGACCAGAGCAACCTTGATGATAGCGAATGTTCATCGCCCGGGAAATCCGTGTTAGGACGACAGGCAATCGCGGAACTTCCATTTTCGACAGCTCGAGAAAGCTCTTTCGTCGTCGACCTGATCGACCTTGTTCAAGAACACCACCAGCGATGGAACGCCAACCTGACGGGCAAGCAGGATGTTGCTCGCGGTCTGTGGCATCGGGCAATCGGCAGCCGACACCGAGAGAATACCACCCATCCATCTGCGCGGGCGGCCGGTGATCATGTTCTTCACTTAATCGGCGGGCCTGGGGCAGTCGACGTGGGCGTAGTGGACGGGCTTCGGTTCTCATACTCGGACGTGGCTGTCGAGATTGGTTGATGGCCGCGGGCCTTTTTCTTCCGCGCTGCGTCGATTCTGATCGTAGGGCTTTGAATTCACCAAAGTACTGTCGTGATCGCTGCGGTCAGCGAGTCTTGCCGTTGGTCAGACGTGGGACCAATGCGTGCCCGATGTTAACGTGCGGCTTATTGCGCTCGAACTTACCCTTTGCCATCTTCGGCTTCTCCAATTCTCATTTCAGCCGTAGCGGGCAAATTACTGTTTCGGTCTCCGGGGCCGGACCGGCGTCGTGCGACGCGGATTTCGCAATCCGGCAAATTATTGCGTATTTCGCCGTGAATCTCCTGGGAGACGGTTCGACGGAACAGCCGCGTAATGATTCCAAATTGTCATCGAGTACTGCGCCGGCCCTGAGACAGGAGCGCAGCGTATTCACATTATTTGAACATGGTTGGCCAGAGGCACATGGGCAGCAATGACGACGGCGATGCCGCGCATTTCCTGTCCCTGGGATCTGACCACGCGGAGTTTCAAGTCACCGCATACGTCACCGACGTAATCCTAGGGGTAATCTACTTCGACAGCCATCGTGTTGGCTTCAAGCAGCTGCGGACCCCATGAACTCTTGGAGTTTTCACGGAAAGCAGGCACGACCGGCAAATTCGAAAGGCTCGAGGACCGCCTGGATGTCACATCGTGGTAAGCCGCCATCGATTCAAAGTTTGCCCTTGATGCCGAGCATCGGGAAGCCAGCAAGCGGGTCCGGAGTTCATCACGCTGTTGATGGCCTTCTGGACACACGGGATGTATCCTTCGGAACGATCTCACCAACAACCTTGGATCGAAGCTCGAACTCTATCGTTATCACGTGGGTGCCAAACAGGATTCTTGACGCGAGCCAAAACTGACCCCGAACCACCCGACTGCTTCTTGTGGTGCTGTAATTCGCTTCGTAGGCTTTCGTGATCGATTCACGCGTATGGCAAACCTGTGGCGCCCCCGACATGGGGCCTCAACCTTGAACTTCGCACCGCATACGGTAACACACACACTGCAATTCCGCCCACTGCCAGCAATTAAGGTCTGGCACAGTCTTGAGCGCGGATACGAAGGATCCCAGCTGCAGACGATTAGCGCGAAGGCCCATTCTTTTTCTGGTCGCCTTATTGATTCGGATTCAATCGCAATCTGATATTCACCCGGCTTCAGGGAAACTTCCAGTGCGCCGAGAATAACGCTGATTTGACGGATCGCACAGGATTCTCACCAGTGGTTGGTTTCTTTAAGGCCAGCAAGAGCAACAATGGTCGTCGCTGCGCAGATATCTGTGTTCCTCACGGCGAGTTCGAGTGCATCTCGAAAGGCATACGACTATTCTGACCGCGTATTCATAACACGGACTGCCCTTTCTCCGAGCTTTGCAGCGGCAATAGATTGCGCGCAAAAGTCAGCGAACCAAAACAAATCGGGTCATTCATGTGACCTTGAAAGGCGGAGCATTGACGAAAGGAGCTCATCGGTTGCCTTTTTACCCGAGTGGTCTCTAGGTCTTACGTCAATGCCTTACGATCGGCTGATGAACTTCGGCGGGCTCGGAAGTTATCAAAACAACAGCTTCAAGAAGTGGCTGCACGCCCTTCTCTTGGAAGCAGAGCCACAGGAAACATTCGGGAAAGAACTGGAACCAGCGATGTACCCTTGCGGAACCAAGGGCGACGCGAATTTCGTCATTCTCAGGCGATTAATGCTTCGAGATAGCCTCCATGCGCTTCGTCGGCTTCCACGCAGAGTCTCAAGGGAGCAAGCCGCGTATTCGGCCAGCCCTTCCTTGAGATCATCCGGGATTCTCGACAAAACGTCCCACTGAAGCGCCGAGCGAGTCATCTCGGCCCAGAATCGTCGCGCTTCATCTTCTACGAGGCGTCGACAACACCAGAACGAACTCTGTTTCAAGCGCCCAATCGGCAGCTGCATGGACAACCGGGGTTGCACCAAGACGGGGATTTGATCATCGGACAACCGAACGATAGAAATCAGGCGCCCGTTCTTGTCAAAATTTTCTTGTTGCAGAAGATTTCATCCGCGGGATCCGTTAGTACTTGTCAGGCCTGGCGCCAGGACAGTCTTTCAAGTCTTGAGGGCTCAACAACGGCATTGGAGTTCAAGAAGCGCAAAAAATCGGCGCCATTTCAAAGGAAACACGCAGCGAAACGCTCTACTTCAATGGTTTGAAGTCAAAACGTGTCCGGGAGTGTCGATGATGTTGAAAAACGGGCCACATCGTTGCCTGTACCGGGGCCCTTCCAGGGAACGTTTGGTGGTCCGCAAGCGGAAGTGAATCGTGATGCCCACGCTCCTGCTCCTTGCTTCCCATCTCCAGTCCATCGTGGCCAGGCGCCCATTCAGAAACTTTTCACCAATCTTTGTGACACCCTTTAACAGTGAATAGTAAAGCCCACGCGGCTCGGGTGTTTCGTGGGTCCTGCCTCGCGTCGATGCGTTGCGGCCATAATTACCGAAAATTTGTGCGTAGTCTTCGGATTGGCGTAATTCGCCGGGGGGGCCATCTTTTTGGTAAAAAAAAATTTCCCTCCCCCTTCTTTCC
>Ga0163217_1097482_pt1 | contig 11132 bp, 11 predicted proteins | sample SynspAceP_FD_185933 | JGI IMG/M metagenome (GOLD analysis project Ga0163217, IMG submission 185933) | Saline lake microbial communities from Ace Lake in Antarctica - Synechococcus sp. Ace-P (PacBio error correction) | ecosystem: Environmental > Aquatic > Non-marine Saline and Alkaline > Saline ... | reverse complement strand
TCACCGAGCGCCTCCGACGACACCACGCTCGCAACGGACCATGACTCCGGTAGAAACTCCGTTCACCGGTCCCCGTGCGATTAACTAAAACGCAATTCCGACAAATGTTGCGTTGAGTGCGTGCTCAGCGCACTCGATGTCCAATGCCGCCGAATGGGCGAGTCGGGGCATTGATTCTCGTTAGTTCGTGGCCGGCACGTTGTTGTTGATTTCCTCGGTGATTGGCCTGGGAACTCCGAGGTCAGCCAATGCGGTGGCGCCGTATGTGTGGATATGGCGTGGCGTGGTTATGGATCGGCTTCGTTCGGAAGTTGCTCGGTCCGCAAAAAGCTGGGAATCGGAGTGAAGGCGAAGGTTGGACTCGCCGGTTAACGATCCTCATTTCTCGGCGCGGGCATCGGGTTTGATCGCCTACTTGGCTTCGCCTGGACCCCCGCCGGTTTGGGGGATGGTGCCGTTGATCAGGCGACTCGGTCGCGACTTGATGCGACCTCGTTACGGTGACGTTTTTACAGACAGCGGCATCCCCAAAGCCGCGCATGATGGCTCACTTTGCAGTCCTGTTCGGCTGATCGAATGTGGAACGTCGATCCGCTGCGTCGTGCGAGGTTGAGTTCTATTGGGCCGTCTTCGGTCGCGCGTGGCGAATGGATCGATTCATTCAGTGATCCGTCCGCAACTGCGGCAGTTGATCGTCGGCGCATCATCGGATGACGCAAAAATGTCGGCCCCGTGGGTGAAACCGATCGGTTGTCGGCGATGACACCAAACCATAAGATGCTGCTTGTGTGTTTCGGTTCTGGCTTCGTTTTAGGTAATTCCCATGATGGACTCATCCTTTCAAACTCGTCGCGGTTCTGTTCTCGACGTTGCCGTTTTCCTTCGGCTCGCCCGCAGTAGCGATACAGATGACGTAAAACCAGCAAGGTGCGACAGCGCCTGCGGACCAGGCGTTCGCGCCGTCGACATATCGACTACCCGCTCGATCGCCCAGCCGAATGGATCGAGCGACACCGGCGGACTTCTCGACGCCAGTGAAGGCCAAAGACGTGTTGATCGCCGTCACTCGGGCCCCGCACCTTCGCCCCGAAAATCGCCGTTGGAGATAATGCACGTGATGGCTCGCGAGGCTGGTGGAAAATTATGTCGATCGATCCGGCCAAATTACTCCGAACCGATCGATACCGACCGCGATTACGATGACATGGATTGGGTCCGCAATGAGTGATCGGCGCAATACGACGGCACCGTGACGATCGGTGAGTTGGTCCCAGTTCGAGAGTGCTTGTTTGTTACGCATCGGGACGCCTCTCACTCGTCAAACACTCGGATCGATTGGTACAGAACAACGTTTGATGCACCGCAATGGCTGCCGTCGGAGTGGTTAGCGTGCTGTTGCCTGCTTCGGTCCTCGGCGGATCGATCTTTCTTCGGTTGGGCTGTCTCGCCAAAACACCAACCGAGCTGGCAACGCCCAACCCTGGTTGAAGCCAACCTGATGCTATTTTTCCACGTGACCAGGCCGTTCCGGCGATAGCACCGTTGTTCATTGAAACAGGAACTCATCGACGCTTTGCGACAGCGAGATGGAATAGCCTGCGTAGTGGACGAGGCCACGAGGTTCCATCGCACTCCGGGAATTCACAGGGATTCGTAGCCTCGACCCTACATTTTCACGCCGTCTTATTGTTTGATCCAACCTGAAGATTGAAGTCTCTTGGACGACTTCCGCTGCGGTCAAAACTCGCGTTTTATTGTCTCGCTGTCGAATTACGCGGCTGCGCAGGCGACACTCGCATGGGATATGATGGGCGGTCGTCCCGTTGAAACTCGTCGCCGAGCCGATTTGCAGTGGTTTTTAAATTCCGTCACAACACAGTGAAAGCGACCATCCAGGGTCGGACCTTCGTCCATAACTGACCGGGCTTCCGATCGTAGGCCTCGAGGCGGGTGACAATTGAGGCGTTCGATCGTTGCTATCACAGGTTCACGGTTACCTGTTTGATTGCTGGCCCATCTATTTGTCGATCAACTTCGTCGCCGGATCGATCCCCGCCGTAGTGGTGCAAGTGACAGTTTTCGAAGCCAAACGCGACTGAATGCGTTCTCGAGGTGAACGCCCGGGCGGAGTTCGGCGGGCGTGGCTCCGCGGGGATGCTTATGAAAACAACGTTCGCCTCGGGCCCTTCGTCCACATTCACGGTTCATGACGCAAAAACGCTTCTGTAGCACCCAAGAAAAGAAGGTTCACGCGGACCGAGGGACGGGTGAATCGGATCGGCCGGCAACTGGATCGCCCCAACTTGCCCGGCGGCATCACCAGCCCGATGCGGTGTGGGCCGTTGGCGCTAGGAGGAAAGCGTGCTTTCGCAGATGATGGAGCCACCTTGCACCAAACTGCCGAACCCAAGCCGAGGCGATTCGGTTGAGATACATGGAAGGCAATTTACCACTGAAGGAGATCGTCGAACGAATGGGCAAAAGTTGACACGCCGTGGCTGGGGTTGCTCCAAAACGTGGATTGCAAAATAAAATGCGGACACTTCCTCGACGCCGATAGCAGCAGTGCATGGTGGCCAGTTATGAACGAGCCGGAGAGTTGAACCGAGCGAAATCAACCCCGACGAAGAATCGCCAGATCTGACGGAACGCGTTCGCGATTTACCTTGCGGAGCCTGTGACGAGGCGAAACTGAATTCGCGTGAAGAGTTCTCTGCAAACGGTTCCAAATCTCTCCGGACACTTCGCGAACTCATGGCAGCCGCACCTGAATCCGCAGTTACACGCAAACGGGAACCAACACCGAAGACTCCTTCGAACGATACCAGCGAGACGCCACCGTCACAACTCCGGGCGAAGAAACCGCGAGCAGTTCATTGGATTTCGCTCGATCGATTGATGTCCGTCACTGCGTGCCGATGGGTCGGAATGAGCCGATCAGGGTGGCCTCAGATCATTGTCGGCAGTACCCATCGGCCTCCCTACCGATCCGCCGACAGGAAACCGTGGGTTTGGTACGAGTTCGGTACGGAGGGGAAACAACGGATTGATTTTCTCTGTGTCGATCGCACGCGGCGTTACGGATAGCGAACGACGCGGAGTGATGAGGGCCGTCACTTCGTTTGAAATGGAGGGACTACACTTATAAAAATTTCTCGGTCGCGTGGGCGGCATATGGCATTGTTTATTGTGGCAAAACAACGCGACCTGGAAACGACTGGTCGCCGTCAAGATGATCCGCAGCGGGCATGTTGGCGCGGCAGCGATGAGGTCAAACGGTTTTAAACCGAGGCCCAAAGGCGGCCGCCCGGTTTGCGGCACCCGAACATTGTCAAGTCCACCCATTTTGGACTGGTTCGCGCCGGTGTCACCATTGCTTTTCGATGCAGTACATCGAGGGCAAAGACTGCAACGGGTATTGAAGAAGGGACGCTGCCCACCTTTTCGCCGGGCCGTCGAAATCGTAACGCGGAACGTGGCCGCGCGATCGAGCACGCTCCACAGTTTCGCGGGGTGCTGCATCGCGAACCTTCAAACCGGGCAACGTGATGATCTTATTTGCACGATCAAAATTCACGTGACCGATTTTCGGGTTAGCCAAACACGTACGAACGCCGACAGCATTTTGACGGGCACCGGCGAGGCCGTCGGCAGCCGCATTACATGGCTCCGAAACAGGCGTCGGATACAGCGACGAGGCGACCGCGAGCGAGCGACATCTATTCGCTCGGTGGGACCTATTCGCGCGATCGCCGGACGCCCGGCCCTTGGGTCGGCGATCCGTCATGCAAACGCTTGATGCGGGCTCGCCCATCACCCCGCCCGCCGCTGCGAATCGATCTGCCCGCACGTCGTCGACGCGGACCTCGGACGCGATCGTGGAGAAGTGCTTGGAAAAACGGCCCGCCGTTGCGATTACGCGGACGCGAGGGAAACTCGCCGCGATCTCGACAGTTATCTTCGCCGGTCGATCGATTCTTCGCGCGGTCCAAAAGGTCGCTCGCGAAAAGATTGTTCAGTGGACCGTCAAATCCCTTCGTCGCCGCATTCACGGGCATCCTTCGACCGACCGCCCGTCGGTCAACGCCGGGGGCCAAATCGGCACGTACGTGGATGATGTTCTTTACTCCCGATTCTGTTTCTATCGGATGTGGTGGCTGGCAAACACCAATTTTTGCCGCGATGCGAGGGAGATCCGATTGGCCGGCGGTTTGGAAGAGCGGGCTGTAACCGAGCGTATCGTCATCTCGCCGATGCGATCTCGAAGAAACCGGGCGTGCCGCTGCACAGTGTCGTAGGCCTCGTGGGACGTGGGACAATCGCAACGAATTGCTCGCCGGTGAATTTATCTTGCACCGATGACAAGCTCCGCTCGTCGGTGAGGAACAAACTCGCCCGTCGTCGCGCCCTTTTTACGAAGCCGTCATGTGCTCGTGCGCAGCGATGGGCGGTACGTTCGATTGCCCAAACTCGCGGACACGCGATCGCGGTCCGGCCCGAGGCAGCGGTTCCGCGGCGCGCCGAACCCTCGTGCTCGATTCGTTGGAACTCGATGAAACGGGCGTTGGCCGCGAGTACGTGATCGAGTGGCTGTCGTTAAAACCAACTCTTCCCGGTGAGGAAAAGTGGCGTAATCCCCCAGACAACTGCCCGTCCCCTATCCGGTATCCGCGTGTCCGAATTTGCCGCCAATGTCGTCGTAACTCACTGTGTCCGCGGCACGGTGCAGTCAAAAATTCGTCGTGCTGCAAGTGCTCGCTCTCAGACGACGGCGCAGCTGGGAGTTAGGATTTTCCGCACTTGCGTGTGGGATGGGGAGGGACGAGGACAATGATAATTGCCCCGATTCCCCGCGCCAGGCAGTGACCGGAAAACCTGCACGACACGGATGCAAACTCAACAGCGAATCTGCGCCCGGCGGAATTCAACCCCCACGATGACTGGTCCCGCCCCTCCACTCCAATCCGCGCAGTCAGGGGGTGTGTTACCGCGACCCGCATTGTGACGCCGGAAGAGAGGCCCGCGGTGCGCATGGACCGACTCGGGTGGCTGCGCGGTTCTGGCCGTGATGCACGAGCTGTGTTAGCAACTTCCGGTTCAGCCCGAACCCTGGCGCGGGCGTGAATCGTTGGTTCAAGTGCCCCAGCCAGGTAGGCATCCTGCGCGCGGGCACACACATGCCTCTCCCGAGTGCGGCCCATCAGGCGCGCGGGCCTGTGTACGGTCGACAACCGGTACTCCGCGTCCGGTGCGCGCAAAAGGTCGGCGATTCGCATTTGGTGAAATCCGAAAAGCCGTTCGAGTGGGCATACCCGCAAATTGGCAAAACGGACTGGCGGGTGTACGAGCGGCGCGAGCCCGCGAGAACCTTATTCTCTGAACAGGCGTCGTAGCTCGCTGTTTTCAGTCGCCCGTCGCAAACACCAACCCTTCGGAGCGGCGCGCCGTCTCACGGCTCTGACAAAGACTTGCACAGACATCTCACGGTTTCGCTTCACGGGTGATCTCTCTGCCACAGCTGGTGAGCAACCGAGAGGCGTCGTACAAGCAGGCCTAGAAAAGGACTGACTAAACTGTTACGTGCTGTGGGTTGCGTCACGGTTCAGATAGGCGGTGCCCTGCGATATAAGGGACGGAAGAAGCCCAAATCGCAGCGCGCGAAACTAGAAGCTCATAAAATGTTCCTTGTAGTTCAACAACACTACCTCTCGTTTTCCGTATTGCACTCACAAAAAATACGCCCTCTCGCGTGCCAGAATCTGTTTCGCGAGCGCACACGCAAAGACAGGTCCTCTTCCACCTCTTGGATTTATGTCCCCTCGGAATCACTTCGCAAATTGTAAAAAGACCTCTGGTCCACATAAAGTATACCCACAACGTTGAGCAGAGAGGCTGAGTCACTCAACCAACTGTTGCACGTGGCCGCTGCGGGGCCGTTCTGGGTCCAAATGGTCGTCTGAGTGGCAGTGCCCCCCACTTTTCGACTTCTCAGTCTCGATAGCCGTTCTACTACATCATGTTCAGGCGATTGATGCGAGAGACATGCATTCTTCGTCACATCTTTTTTGGGCTGCTGGCTGTTCGGTCTGTACCGTACCGGGCTTCAGCTGACGTTTCAAAAAACCTCCACCACGCTCTTCATTCGCCCTCACGCTCGCCATCCCCCATCTCTCGCTTCTCGGTCGGGTGGTGGCGTTGAACCTCACCGTTCCGCAATGAACGAAATCCGTCCAATGCCGCCCTGTTGTTCCGCTCTGTTAATTGCCTCGCGTTCAGGGCCCCATGGTGCTCGGCCGGCGGGGGTTGAATTTTCCCGCTGATGAAAATTTTTCGTGTAAAATTGTGCCAGGCAATTGCGCCGCAGGACGCAGGGTCAAACACTCTCTGTGCTATCGTCTCGACCGAAGCGCTGGAATAACCTCAATTGGTGAGCCTGGACTGTGCCATCGGGACGAAATGTGGTTTTTCAGTGCAGCCGTCACACCGCGTGGCGTCAAAGGCACATCCACGATCTGGACTATCTTAGTACCTGATCGTCTTGTGATTCATCATCCACTTGTGGCATCGAGCTATCGTGGTCGGTCACGAGGTTAGGCCGAAGACGCGACGACGCGAAGCGAGCCGAGCTGACGGCGACGTTGTTCGGGAATCCACATTTGAAGGAGGCGAATCCGACCTTCTCGGACTCCGTCACTCAGTGTGTTCGCACGAACAACGACATACCCCTACTCAACCACCGTGATTCTCACCGATCCACTCCCGCTTCACGTCAAACCGACCGATCGATCCCGAAATGACCCTACGCATAACCCCCGAGCGTCCATTCGTGATCTACCACACTCTCGCGCGCGGTCGCAAGGCGGGGCGTGAGTTTTTCGTTGCAAGACAAGAACTCAACAGTTGCCCAGCGTTCTCGCTGAAGATCGGCGTGGACTTTCGTCGAGGGCGGCTTACCCTTGTCACGAAAAGGGAGACGTTGCGTTTTTTCGAGAAAATTCGCAGCCTCTCGACATGGAGCAAGACCAGGGTGTTGTGCGTTCGGGATGCGACGCGTCGCCGTGACGTAGCATGAAAGCGGAAAAGACACCGGCATGCTGCCTTGTCGCCGCCAAACCCCCTGCATCACGATGGTAGGCCAAAAGTGGGACGTATCACGCCACGCATGTTCTCAAACGGATCACGCGTCGAAGAAACATCGCTATGATCGGCGAGAGTACGAGTTTCTGGCCGCACAGCGAATTTACCGTGTTGTACGACGCCGACGGCATTCTTTCGAACGGCTATATGCGAACCCCCGACGTACGCGATCGAAACGCTCCGCGCCGACGCCACGGCGGGCTCGAAGTGGTTAGATCATGTGCGACACCAACGGCGGGTCCATGCCCGAGGAGATCACCGCGATCAACGGTCGCCCGCGGAGCACTCGCGATTACGATTGTGTCAGTTCGCATCATTGTCATAATGGATTGCAACTCGCGGGTCGCTTATTCCTGCCTCGCCTCGATGCCGGGGGCAGACGCAAGTATCAAGCACGATCAACGGCATTCGGCGACGTTATGTGTAATGTCGATTTGATCGCGATCATCGCCCACTCGCTTTTGGATAAAAAATCGACATACGAAGTACTCGCGGGACGAGCGTGACGAGCCTCAACCGAATCGCGTTCGGTTTCGTTTTTACGAAACTCGCCACGGCAAGGCGCGGGGGGCAACCAACCTCGTCGGCCAAAGTGCGTTTCGCTCACAAAGGGCGGGCATGCACGTTCACGCGATCACAACCCAAGGACGTACGAAACATCGGACCGGAACTCGTCAGGTAACGAAGCCGGATCCTCGTCAAGTGAATTGTCTGGACGCAGTACATCGAAGCGGTCGGAGGGCAAACACAACTCTCGCGGACGACAAATAGAATGCATTGAACAAGATCCTGCCGAGGTCGTCGTTTGAAAACCAAGGCTATTCCCAGTTTGAATCGGCGACGGCGGGTCGTTCGATTTGTTATCAAAAGGTGTACAGTGGACGTTTCGTCCGCACTTTGAAACGAATCAAAAATACCGAATCGTCGCCGGAGCCGCGACGTCGAAGAACAAGTCGCGTTGCCGAAGCGAATCATCAAACTTGAAGGTCGGCGAGACGTTGTGTTTCGAGCTGCGTGAAGGCACGGCCCGTCAACGAACTCGACAGCGGAGACTTCGCAAAAGCACTCACGGGAGCCTACCGCAAACTCAGTGAAATCGTTGATCGATTAACAAGGGGTCGCGTAGTCGATTCCTCCCGCCGGACCGCCGCCTCGATCCGAGTCAACATCTGAAAGCTCGACGGCTTAAGGAGGACTTGGGGCACGATCGGGTTCAGTGACAAACCATATCGAAGCGAGCTGGAAAGCGCTCCCGTCGCAGCGTCGAATACAAATTACACGCGAGAGCTCTGAGAGGCGATTGGCGATTAGTATTGGCTTTCGGCTTTTGATCGACCAGATTCGCTTTTCGATCGCGAGTCCGAGCGATGCCTGTGCTTCGGGCGGGGCGTCCGCCAACCCGCAACGCAATCGCACCGCCAACGCCAACCGCTAACTCCGATACGCTAACGCCAATCGCTAAACGTACCGCCAACCGCTAAGCCAACTCTTTCAACTTTCCTGATGTCGATTCGTTTTGACACGCGATGCCGCTGCCGGAGATTCTCAACAATGGGAGGAAGGAAGTGCTTCGCGCAATAGCGGAGCCGACGGTGGCAACCGCCGTTTCAAATCGTGATTCCCGCCGCCCAATACCTGACCGGCGCTCTGCACCTCGGCCCGGCCTCAAAACACGTTGCAAGACATTGTGTTCGCCGCAACGAAATGCAAGGGTATAGACGCTGGGATGCCGGCCCGATCAGGCATCGCAACGCCAGGCCGTTGTCGAAGCAAACGGCTCAAAAGAGACGAGAACTCCACACGTCACGACTCGGCGCGTAAAGCCCTCGCTCGAGCGATCTGGCAAATGGAGCAGGAACATCAATTCGAAACAACGTTATCCTCGAACAACTCAAACGAATGGGTTGCAGTTGCGATTGAGTCGGTTGCGTTCACGCTCGACCCGATCTGCGGCCGCCGCCGGCTTCCGGGCACGTTCTTGCGAACATGTTCGGCAAACGACGGATCTACCGTGGCAAACGGCTCGTCAACTGGACACGTTTCTACAAACCGCGTTGTCCGGCGACGAGGTCTACAACCAACCAAAAAGGGCCAATTTATCACTGCGATTACCCCGTCATCGCCCTCACCGGGGCGAGCCCGAGACGATTCGAAATCGCGACCACTCGCCCCGAAACAGTTGTCGGTTGGATACCGCCGTTCGCGTACGTGCATCCTGACTCCCGCCGCACGCGTTCGACCATCTCCGCAGCCGGGGTTGAAGAGAAAAAACTCGGCCGAGGCGACCGACACAGAAACGACCGCGTTCGAGGAAAAACCAAACTTGCTGCACTGGAGAAACGCCGCGCCGAGATGCTCGGCGTGATCCAGTTACGGCCGCACATGGCACGCGACGGACGGCTCGTGCGGTTTGGCCGCTGATCGATCGCGAGATTCCCATATCGTGTGTGCCGACGAGTGCGGCGGAAACCGGGACTGGAACCGGAGGATGCGTGAAGATCATCTTGCTTCATGACTCCGTGATAATACGATACGAAGTCGGTAAAGTTGCGATGCGAACTGCCGATGATCACAACGTGCTTCAACCCGACGGGCAACGAAATCAATACCGAGGGCGGCAAGTTACCAAGGTTTTTGACGATTCCTGTACGCTCGCCAAAGGGCCGTCGTTGTCGATCTCGACGCCACTCGATTTCTCGGTTGACGTCGAGGACGCGACATTGACTGCCGAATCAGCGATCGTAGTAAAACGGCCGATCGAAACCGTACCTCGCCGACCAGATGGTCGTCGCATGGATAAATTGGCACAATCGCGATTGGACGCGGTGAGCGACGCATTCGCGTGGAGGATTTTCACCCGACCGATATCGTAAGGCTATCTCGATTGTCTGAGCGAGAAACGTGATTGGCCGGTCAGCCGTCAATTGTTGGGTGGGGGGACCGGATTCCGATATTCTGGTTTGCCGCCGGATTGTCGGCAATTCCGACGACGATGGCTTGTCCGCCCGGATCGAAAAAACTCGGCGAGCAGCATCCTGCCAATGATCAAATCAGCCATCGCATCGACAGCGACGGTGACGACAACGTTTGCCGTGATTGTTTTTGCGTGCGTGACGAGGACGCCACGTGGAGGCCGAATTGTCCGCGGCCACTCGGTTTGGAAACAAGACCCTCGGGACGTGCTGATACTGGTTTCTTCGTCGGGTTGTGGCCTCAACAGCACACTGGGTTGGCCCGCCCAAACCGACCGAACTGGGCGAAATTCGTATCCCACCTCCCGCTGATCACCTCGCGAGACATTATTCACGTTGTGTGGGTCGCTCGGCATGGATGTTGGATGGTTTGACAATTTCGGCGAGATGTTCCTTCAACGGAGCTCTTCATCATCCGGGAAAATTCTCGACGGGTTGGCGAAAACGATGTCGGAATAAATCAAAGGCAACGGGTGTTCGACCGAACGACGGTCCGGTCGATAAAATTCGGTTCCGATGCCCTTGCGTTCGGTTTTGGCCACGCATGGCGGGCGATACCCAGACGTTTCGGATTTGGCGGTGGCCAGTTACGACATTTTTGCCGCCGCGAAAAGACTGGACTTCGATCAAAACGGTAAAAAAGATCGGCTCGCTCGCCCAAGGTTCGAGTGCCGCCGTGTGGGGAAAGCTTTCTCGACCGTGGGCGGAGACGGACGAGGACAACTAAGGCGTTGGGCCAACAAAGCGCGTTCGTGAGCGAGCGATTCGAGACCGCGCTGTAACTTCGTCAACAAACTTTTTGGAAATGCCCTTCGCGATTTCACGCTGGATTTGAAACTCGAGGGGATTTTCAGCCCCCACCCGTGGGACCGGTATTTTCGAACGTTCGCGTCGCTTTTTTTTAGAACACCGTGTATTCGCTTATAGGTGAGCTGGTTTGGCGTGTGCTCGCGGCTACAATACAGATTGACAGCGGAGACGCTCATGTTTGTCTCGCTATTACGCGGATCGAAACTCTCTTGT
>Ga0163217_1009327_pt1 | contig 11132 bp, 6 predicted proteins | sample SynspAceP_FD_185933 | JGI IMG/M metagenome (GOLD analysis project Ga0163217, IMG submission 185933) | Saline lake microbial communities from Ace Lake in Antarctica - Synechococcus sp. Ace-P (PacBio error correction) | ecosystem: Environmental > Aquatic > Non-marine Saline and Alkaline > Saline ... | reverse complement strand
CAAAGATTCCGATAGTTAGTTATAGCCCGCATCGCATTGGTCCTTCGGTTTTAATGAATACAAACTCTCGATCTTTGTTAACTCGGTGCTGGATCATTGCGTGTTCGGCACGCCGACCTCCTCTTACCATACATCGATCCCCTTACCAAGATACAGTTTCAACTTCCCTGGAATGGTGTAAAGTGAGCTTATTCGTTTTGTTTTGCAGAATCTCCCTCGCTTGCAACAGATATGCGAGCGTAAGCTGTGGTAGCGGTCGGATGTACCACAATTTCAAGTCGCCTTATCAAGGGGCAGAGAGCAATAAACTCACTGCGCGTGATTTTACTCAACGAGGCGCAAAAACCGATTAGCAACAGAGAGCAGAGCAGCGAACGAATGTCAGTTTTAGGATTACTCACGTCACTGTTTTGAGAGGCGGGTAAGATATTCAGCTCACGATAGAAACGATAATTGGATTTATGCTCTCTGGAATGTATCTTTCCACGAATAAAGTAGCCATCACCCATTCAAAATTTAACACATGCACAAGTAGATTGCCCAATGCACGCCGCCGCTGCCATTGATACGGTTTTAGTCGATAAGCGAGGGGCGCAAACAGTCACGTCTTCCTGCGCTTGCGAGCTAAAAAAGTATATAATACTCAAAAAAAAAAAAAAACGGGCGCGTGCAAGAACCTAACTTGGTGATAATAAGTGAGGAAGCTTTGAAACAACAATGCAGGCCCAACTTCACTGGCAGAATCAAATTTACTATTTGCCATCGCTATTTTCATTCGTAAGGGGCGTTTTTTCGATATGCTTATTGATATTTTCTAATCATTACAATAGCGCCAGTCAAGTCATTGGCACCTGATCGCAATCGCGGATTACCAACCTTAACGACATAATATTGGCATTGATACTTGAAATACAATAAATAATAAAAGCGATAAAAATGCGACGGCTAAACTAATAAAGCAAACACAAGGAGGATCGCACATGGCAATACGAACGCAATACAGACAGGGCGACTACGATGAAATGAAATTCCTCAAGCAACTGCTTACTTACTTAAGTTAATCTACTGCACGTACAATTAGTGCCCCCACCGAGAGCGGTCATCTATACGGAATTATTTCAACCCCTGCAGGTAAACCCTTCTTCCAATCTTCAGTTTTACGCTTAACGGCATCGATGGTTTGCGAATGCGCATTTTCACCAAAACGCGATTACCACAGATTCCCCAAACAGTTCACCCTCGCCATTCAGCTCGCAGTAACACGCGACGTCATTTGCGGGGCCAGATGACCACGTCGGCAATATCTTTTATTAATTAAAGTCGTGCCTTTTGTCGTTGAGTACTTGCACCAGTGGAAATTTTTCAATGTCTGTTGGTTCCTGAATATAACCGTTACTTCGCACAATGTATTCGGCTTCGGCCATTTCAATTACCGAAAGCGCCTATTTCTTGGTTGCCACCGTTGGATCGCAGTTTGCACGTGTGAACAACGGCAATGCCTACGCACGCAGTTTTCAGGATCAAACGGTGGACCTGGTACTGTTTAACCATTTGGGGGGGCCACCGCGTGTCTAGGCTACTTCAGACAAACGAGGAACGGTTTGTAACTCATATTGAGACAACCAGGTCCTGCAAATCCACCGCAGTCAACGATGGTTCGTGCTGTCCGGTTCTGTCGGTCAACGCATAATATAGACAACCCGCCGGTTGCGCGTGCTGGACCCAATGGGGTTGTCGCAGTTTGTCAGGTAAACTCGGGTGCAACTCGCTTGCAACTTGCGACAAATATTCGAGTACACGACTTCTGGCCCAATATAACGGTATTTAGTCATCAAAAGATAACATACACGTAAGAGTCGCCGAAGACGAAAAAACCTCTCCAGTTTTGCACCCAGCACTGACAGCATGGCAGTCGTCAGAGGATGAAGTAACTTGGTCTTCGACTACTGTGGGGCCTGACCGGATAACTCGTTTTTAATGATGACTTGAACGTCAGACAAGTCTGAATGGCGATCGACCGGGCGGTGTTTTTAGCGTTTATTAAACCGCAGCACCGACGAATAATAAATGTGCATGAATAGATACCGAAAAACTCCGTAATAAATAAACCACCACCTAATAAAATAGCGGTAATTCATGGTTTAACACCTAACCAATTCGAACATACCTGGATGCGGTTTTTTAATGACCTGCATCGTTTTCCCGGACTGCCAATTTAGTCAAGCTCGAATTGCTCATCGACCACAAAATTATCGTCATACCTGGATCCCCACAAGATGCAATAATGCGCCATGCGTTAGTCGCACCATCTTTTCCTCTGGACATGGCCGTCATCAACAGTTTGGCTTCCACCCCATACGTATCGCTCATACTTATCATACCGTCGCTATTGGCATGTATGTCGCATAAAACTCATCTCATGTCATCTCAGCATGATCTTCTTCAGCTTTGCTCGCATTTCTTTCAGAACGCTCAACTTTTGCACCAATGGCGCATAAAAATCAGAGTGTACTGCTTTCAGAATCTAATAAAACTGAGCAGATGGACAATAAATCATCGTCGCATTAAACGGATAAAATTTCTGTATAACTGCTGCTTTTAAGGTTTCTTGCATTTGCTGTTTGAAGATCGTATATGTTTGTCAACTCGCTGAACGTCAAAACGATTGCGATAAAGCACTCCCACGATTAAATTTGCTTCACTAGCGCAGCCGCAGTAACCTTTACACTCAGATTTTGCGAACACCGGTGCGAATAAACCCGCTTCTGAGGTATAGAATATTAGAGTGGTCACTAAACGCGGTAAGCAGATTCGTTAGAGATACTCATTGTGCGAACATATGGGGACTTCAAGAAAATATTCGCATTTTTGAATCTATAACCTAACTCGCAGGGTAGCGAGTGCTCGCGTCAAAGTAGGATAGATAAATCGACTTGGCCCTTGGGCCACGGTTTGCCCAGAGCTTGGTAAATTTCCATTGTCATCAGCACTGGCAACCATAGTTTTACTTAAGTTGCTGATTGCCGCCTTCAAAAGAATTTCCGCTTGCAACCAAAAATTATCTTAAGGCACCAATTGAATAAGTGTTCAATTCCGGTTTGCACATTAAAAACTCACGAGATATTGGAGGTTATCGATTAAAGCCAGTTTGCGGCGGCTCGTACAATAAACGGTTTGCTGTACGGTTTCAGAACACAATTATTAATTTATCAATAGCTGGCCTCTGGCATTTTGCAATCTATACTTTGAGGCGCGACTTGCTGCAGCCAGTTAAATTTATTGGCTTCGTTTTTCTGCAACAAAAATTCATTCTTGTTCATTCACTAATTCGGTGAAACTTAGGGCATATAATGGTTCGACCCTTTTTATCACGTATTCAACCAGCAGCTTTGGAATTCAGCACTTTCAATCCAACCCTAACCGGGAATGAATGTATAAGGGTGTCCTTCATGTATACTGCACATACTACTTTTTTAGTATGTTAATGTTAAGTTCACTACGTGTGTTCAGTTAAGCGGTTCTCACACCCAAATTATTGACTACATTTGGATTAATGTTTTTAATAATGACTGGGCGTATCTTGTTGTCACTACTTTTTATATACCGGCCACCAAGTCATTCCATGGGCGATAAGCGGCTTGTCACGTTTGAAATTTAGTGTCCATAGGAAGAACCAATACAAGGGCTCGTTGTCATCGTTTGCAGGTTATTTGAGGACGAGCTGGTTGTCCGAGTACAGAAGGTAAGGACAAGCGCCGGTTAAGGTTAACACAACGCCAGACCACTACCATAATTAACCGAGTAATGTAAGGGGCAGATAGCCGATGATATGGCTTTAATGTATTTTGTTCATTGTTATTCTCTACGTAGCGCATGTGTAAGATATTGATATTTATCGAGGCGCTGCCTGAACTAAGAACGTTGTGAGGCTACCTTGCTTGTTGTAAGAAATAATTCAACTCAATTGTGCTTTGAGTAGAATGCTTGAATATTGAGACATCAATTCGCAGTTTAGATATCATGCGAGCGCGCACAACTTCAGAAATCACCGTGTATTCGTATATGCAGTTAATTGAGTGGGTTCAGTTGTTCTCTTGTTTGTACTAAAAAATATTGTTATCAAATATTGTTCGCTGGCGTTAAGCAAATTTGATCCGCGACCACTGTTGAGTTGTAATTGGAAATAAGTCCTCGCAGCGCTAGCAAACTTTGTCAGTTTTGACAGTCGCGTTCGGCCTGCTCATAACGGCCGCTGATACTGTTTGTCTGGTGAATTGCGTAAACAAAAGCAAATCAAATGACACTTCCGAGATCGGAAAAAATCTGGGCGACTTCGACCTAATTGTTCGTCGCTCTATACGGCATAAACTTGCGTTTCAAGCCCCATTGCGATTTATACTTGATGTTTGCCTAACAACACCCGTTTCCCGGCATCGATGGCGCGTTCAAATGGCAGGATAGCAGTGGCGCCTTAGTAGTTGCGCTGAGGTTTGGGTCTCATTACTGTTAATGAGATCTGCTAGAAGCTCTAAACTCGCAACGAATGGCAAGTCTAGGAGGACACTCGTTGTATTGTGTTAAAGCGCGGAGATAATGCCAATCGCATGTTACATTGCTTAAACATTCAAGCAGTTGGACGCCAGGCCTCTTCCTTTTGCGACATCAATGTATTTTGCTCTATCGTCAAGGCGTGTAAGTTCGAGCTGTGCGCGCAGTATATCTTGTTGAGCGCTGGCGATGCGCACGAAGAAGTGGCCTGTATTATTTCGGCTAGTTGTTGAAATAAGCGCTCGGTCATTTTCTATCAGGCAATGTTTGCTGGGCTCGATAAACTTCCCCAGCAGAGTGCGACACACCACTTAGTTTGAGCCATTCGGTCTTGCGCCCAATAGTGGCTGTTGTTGCGCCCCCAGTTTCTTGCCAGTATTTTTTGGCGCTGAATATCAAGACTCTGGCCACGCGGGAAATTGCTGTTCACACCGCTTTAAATTGTGTCATGGGTTCTTGAATCGGAAGGCAAACCGTCAGTAGGGTAAATTTGCTAACCAATCGATAATATGGGGGTTAGGCATGAGTCACGCTGTTCATGTGTATCTATCATTGATTGTTGGATCCGCAACGCACTAGCGAGTTAACCAAGGGTTCAACTGGGCAGCAATCGCCCCAATTGAAAGCGCTGTGACAGATCAATGGGTGAGATTACTCGCTGCTATACAAAGCTTTGCATTCGGCTTTAATATTTGGCGCTTTGATTTGGTTCTCTTTCGCGGCCCGCATATTAGAAACCAGCATTGCCTATTGAAATACACCACGGAACTGTTCATTGCTGTTTAGTGCAGGTAAATGACCTTAATTTGGAAAATCTCATGTTGCTTTTTCTGGCTTATGGCTGCCGAATACTGTGATTTGTAAAAATTCCCATGCGACACCTGATAAGTCTGCTGATGATTAAGCTTAGCGGACCAAAATTCCAACAATTTTGAAATTGAAAAAGCGGTGCCAAAGTCTATCGATTAGAGCAATGAAACTAAGATTATTTTGAAGTTTATTATGAGTACTGAGCTAAATATTTATACAGTGTCAGGAAGGTTTTCGTTTCATAAGTCATAGATATGCGAGTTAATATGTCTTCTAGAAATCGCGCAGAAAGATTTAGGCTACGGAAATTAAATGATGAATACTTTTGAAGGGCGTTTTTGGACTAGGAAGAATGCTAACTAGACGGCAATCAGGTTCAGTTTCTGCCGCCCCGGCAGGTTAAAGGGAATGTTTGAGATAAGTCGATTAGACGGCGAAGTGAAGATGCTAGGGGACAATCGCATATTTGTTGGAAACATTTATGATCCATCAATTTGGTTTTGCAGCGGGTGGTGAACACGTTGTCGTGCGTTAGCGTTTATGCCTCGTTTCAGTCCGGAATTCATCACTTGTTCGAACAGGCATGATCCATATTTTAGCTATTTTTTTCAGCTGCATCCATTCCCGCCCCCAATCATTTAAAACAAGTTCATTGAGGAAGCAAAAGCCTCCTCCTGCCTGCGCGACAGCAAAAACATTGATGATGTAATACCGAGGAACGACTAAGCACGTTTGTTCAAAAACACTTATAATTGTGAAGTCTTTTAAAGAAGCCAAAAGTTTAACTTTGTTCAATTAAACCAGTTACTGTTACGTATAAACTGTAAATTCCGATATTCCGAGTATGTATTTTTTCAGCCATAGTAAAAGCACAAAGATGTTAATGACTCGGCAGTCAGGAAAAAACTGTAGGAATTTGTTTTACCAAAACTAAATGACGACATGCGACAAACTATTTTTGCTTGTTTTTTATAAAAAACAATGGAAACCAACACTAAGAAATGAGAAATAATCTATGTCGAAAACCAACGTTAGCGGTAAACTTTTTACATCTATTTGCAATAGCTAAGCAGCTTCAGTAGTGTTGCGCATTTAAACACTAGATAAATCAAAGTCGACGGTTAAATTTCGTCTCTACAAAAAACCAGCTATTTCTGAACTTGCATACATTTGACCAATTTATTCTGGCCAGTCGAATGACAAAGGTAAGATTAACAATCATAGTCGACTAATGTCTGTTAATACATTCTGTATACGATTAGGAAATGAAGTATGCAACAAATGCTTTTCCCCAGATGTCAGTGAATAGTTTCAGGCAAACTTTACTGCACAGGTCGACCAGCCTTACCAAATTACAGGCCGGCGGCGAACTAAAGCGGACTTATGAGGTGGAAATGACAAGTGCAGGAAACACAGCGCCGGTTTCAGGTTGGAGGTTTGCTTTAATAGGGTTACAAAATGGGCAGAATAAACGCCGACACAGTTAAAACCAACAATTATCAGACGACTGCTTTTAAACTTGATGACGGCGTTGCGCTTTGCAGAAAGTGGGGGGGGGGCCGGGGGGATGTTAAACAAAGAAGTATTTCTAAAGCAGTGGCCCTTAAGTGTTTAGCGCTACTTTTTAGTCAATAGCAAAAATGAGTGGATCTAAAAGAAAAATCAGCCAGTCGGGAGAATTATGATAAATCCTAGCCTTAGAGCGTCGCACGTTAGCTAACGAGTTTAAAATATAGGCGGCTGGATGGTTTATAACTTTTTACAAGCAGACATAGCTGACGGTGCGTAGCCATTATGCAAAATGCATTTAGTACGTCACTATGTGTGAAATAACATGATCAAAGCAAGACGTGACGTACAAATGGCCAGCCTCAATCTGCAGGATTAAAGAGGCTGAATTTACAAGCATTTCAGTGCCCGCAGTCAGGCGTTTGTTTTATTATGAAGGCTATCTAAAACAGTAGAATGAACACGGACCCGAGCATGTCAAGCTAGAGCGTCGAGTAGCTTTTTGCATGAGGTTTTGACTATTTAAGTATGCCGAAGAGAGTATTGTCAAAAATAAACAGATTAGCGGAAATAAATATTTACCCCCCCGTTGTGCGCCGAACCAGCATATACCCGCTTTACGCCAGGGATTTTTTGAGTCCAATTTTGATTTATACCTGGTGAGTGGCAGGCCGTCTATGCGTTGTCGTACTCGGCTTACCAAAGGCTGCATGCCCCGGCTGGGTGTTGTACTTGCCAGTTCTCGAACCAGATGGACCGCCCACGGAACGCTTGGGTACCCCATTTAATGTTCTATCATCTTCGACGTTCAGCCACGTGCGTTCGAGTAGACTTTACGTACCCCTTTTGCAGCTGAACACGCTGTCATTAACGGCTGGTTTGTTGCTTGAAAGCTTAAAAAACTCCCAGGTCAGGTCTGCTAAGTACGCTCAAAGGTAGTCCATTGCTAAGCCTGTTTTTATAATGGCTGGCGATTGCTGCTTGCGTTTTACTGCTCGTTTTTCTTTTATATGGAAGTCGAGCCCCAAGCTCTTTCAAAGGACCACCGCAGAAAGAAATCTAGGAGGCGCCTTAATTTGGTTTCCCCCAGTGTATTCACTACATAGCTTCATTGTTGCACCTCCGCAAAATTTGATTGGGGACACGCGTGCCCATGATGTCATGAGTTTTACGTAGTTGATAGTATTGCGCAATATCACTGTAGTGAGTAGCTGAATTCTTGGCCTTCACAAACAATTGCTGAAATACACTAAACCAACAGGCCATTGGGTCGCCTTGATCAATTATTTTTGGTTTGGCAAAATAGTTTAATTGATTCCTATAGTGATAATAGTTATTCGGGCCATTTTTATCGATAAAGTAAGGCAGACACGCTTGTCGTATATATGCGTGTCGGTAATGAACTTTGTTACCGTTAGTCAGCAAAATAATGTTCAGGGTATGCTTTCAATGTTGTGCGGAGTATACGACCAGGTTTAGTCCCTTGCCTGTTTACTCAGGTACCAGCTAAACCAAATTTCGTGTAACATCATAGGTGCCTGACTTGGGAGTGGGAAGGGCTTAGTATTGGTTCAGTACTGTAGAGCCCGCTCTGGGCCTACCGACATAAATATGGGTGCGGCGGTTCGAAAAGCCCACATTGCCAATTTTGCGATGTGTCTTCAGGTGAAATACTTAATGTTGCGAGTCCTACAAATTGAGCGATGGTTGTTACTGGAGCAACTAATGTTGTACTTGTAATTGATTTGCCCAATCGTTAGTGTAAGAAGATCTTTATTACTTTTTTGTATCTTCATAGCTTCCCAAAGCAAAATGTAAATTGCACTTTGTCCTTTCAGGCTAGCCCAAGTTACTTGCAATGCAGCTAGCATATGGTGAATTTTCAATCTGAGCAAGAATGTGTAGGTTTTTGTGTTGCGTAACATCCAGTACGCGACCGCATAGGTTTACCCAATGATATCCTGTTTGATAGGCGATAACAGATTGTTGATGTTTGCCGTTGGTTTAGTTACGCATGACGGTAGTAACGATACACGTTCGATTCTGCTTTATTGCTGTGTATTATGTGTAGTAAATAGTCAATGGCTTTTTGAATTGAACCTACACCACCAGTGCAGTTGCTTTAGCCACTGTAAAAAATATTATTGAGGTTCTTTTTTCAACTAAAATGTCACTAAAGATGAGGGCCTTGGAACTTACCTACTAATATAAATTTTAGAGATATACTGATATTGGCCTCTAAATATTTGCTCAAACTCCGTGAGGCAAGTTCCCCCAATATAATTCAGCTCAGATACGTTTTGAAGACATGCCCAATGTGGGCTAACCAAAGCAACCCATCTAAAGAATGTTTGATTTTCGCGCAAATATGCCGGCATAGTGCCATCAGCTTCGGACTGATTTTACTCATACAGTTAATCCCGGTTGCCGCCAGTATGGATTTTAGGTGAATCCCGCTCAAATGGGTAATTTGTTTTTGCATAATACCCAGTGCTTCTGCTGAGCGTTTGTTGGTATATGGCAGCAGGGCTGCCACCCGCCAGACATAATGCTGGGTTGCTTAGTTGCCTTGTAAAAATGGAATGTGGCGAGTACCTTGCTGGCAGCACGATATTATCCGTAGATTCTTGATGTGCTCTGTGCGTGTGCAGGTGTGATTTCGAGTAATTGTTGTGCCCAGCCTGTAATGTTGCTAATATTTGCGATGTGGGCGTCTGATACTAGCCAATAGGATAACCCAGATGAGTTTGTGCTTGAATTTCGATGTCACGACCCTCTAATAAAGCGACAACGCTTTGTTCAGATTGCCCAAAGTTACTTTATTGAAGTAATTGGTTGATGGTTTGAAGTTCATGCGCGGAGATAGCGTTTGTGTGAATATTACCTGAATTTATTACGAAGATTTATTTCATTTTCAGTATGTATATTTAACATAAAAAAAAGCCCCTGTTAAAAGGGGCTTACAATTACTGCTATAGCAATTTATTATCTGTTATTAGAAAAAGTCGTATGAGATCTAAGCATAGTCGCGGGTCTGTTACTACATAACTCGGTGTAAAACTGTGATTGTCCGTGCAAGTAAGCCCCGCGTTTCATCAACAAGTTATCAATGAAATATTTCTGCTTTCCAATTCTTCATTAGTTTACCGAATGCAACATTAGCAAGCATATGATATAACTATGTGAATGTAACGTCCACCCCGCCCAAAGATTACACGTTAAGTGTCAGATTTAGTTAACCCATCAAATACGTCAGGGCTTTTTTTTTTGGAAAAAAATTATTAGAAAACTATAGTACCGCTACTGTGCCATAAACAAGTTTTGTGTGTCTTCCCAAGTACCCAAAGGCGTCTTAGTCATGCTGGCTAAAACAGCCCCGGTCCCCCCGGTATAAACGAGTGAACCATAACCAGAACCAGTTAAACCATTGTCCATTTCATTAGAAGAGAAAATAAACCGAGGGCTCTGATATTCTGAGATGAAGCTGAGTATGCAAGGCTCACTGCCTATGGCGGCGCAATGCGCAATTCAGAATTAACACTAGTTAAATCAGTGTCTAGTAGACTGAACGCGATCCAAAATTGAAGTTATCGAGTGGCCAAGCCAAGTTAAGTATCCCCGCCATCCATACCTTTTGATTCAGCATACCAACGGTTATCGGTAACACTAAGGGGAACTAATATTAGTTGGGTCAAACCTAGACGTTTGTTAAAGTCTTCGCAGTTTGCCGAGAGAAAAAACGCCCAGTTGCGGTTACAGCGGAAGCACGGCCGTTCAAAGAAGTCATCTTTCATGCGACTTTCGTAGTTTGTAAGGTATCTGTCGTGAGTAGACTGGAATTCTAAAAGCCGTCAAGCACCTTGTTGGTTGTAGCTAAAAAAGACCGCCACCGAACGGCGGTTAGTTACCCCCGGTTTGTTGAAACCCTTCACTATAAGTCGCAAAGAAACCAGCAAATCGCTTACCTCCGCCTTTCCAATCGATAGATGCTTTATGTAAATGAATTCATCTTATACGGTAGTGCGCGCGCTTGTAAGTCAAGTAAGGGATTAACTTTTGCCATAAGTTTGCCCCCCACTCGCTATAGGCTGCGTTCAAGTCCCCCCTCGCTTTGTGCTGGATTCTTCCCCCCAAACTTTGCCCAAATCCAGTTTCAGGCAGGAGTCTAGAAAGCGTTTTTACCGGGGGAAAAAAGGGGGGCCTTTTCCTTTTAGTCTGGCGTGGGGTTTTAAAAACATTTCTTTACTGTCGTAAGATCTCTCTGG
>Ga0163217_1024969_pt1 | contig 11133 bp, 16 predicted proteins | sample SynspAceP_FD_185933 | JGI IMG/M metagenome (GOLD analysis project Ga0163217, IMG submission 185933) | Saline lake microbial communities from Ace Lake in Antarctica - Synechococcus sp. Ace-P (PacBio error correction) | ecosystem: Environmental > Aquatic > Non-marine Saline and Alkaline > Saline ... | reverse complement strand
CTGGCCCTGCATTGACCGGCCGGGCGCCGCTGAAGCCCTGGCGCCTGGTGGTGCTTGCTGCATGGGCTGGGAGGATCGAAGCCAGGCCACCGGGGTGCGCCGCCGGCCCTTAGGCCGCTGCACAGGCTGGCTTTTGCGGTCTGCGGTGAATCTGCGCGGGCTGCGCCGGCCGGGCCGGGCCCGAGGCACCTACGCCGCCCACTGCAACAGCGACCTGCAGCCTGCCCTGGCGCTCGCCCGGCAGCTGGCGGAGGCGAGGCGCCCCTGTTCGGGGTGGTTTTTCCCTTGGCGGCACCGGTCTTGCTCAACGCTGTTTTTGGTGGCCTCCACGCCGCCAGGAGCGGCCTGGATGGGTTGGTGGTGATCAAGCCAGCCCGCTCGATCTGGCGGCCTGCTCCGCATCATTCGGCCGGCCGCGCAACCGGCCCTCTACGAAACGCTGGCTGGCACTCCAGTGCGGGCCCTGCGCCGCCAGACCCTGGCGGAATCCCCATGGCATCAGCCCCCGCGAGCGCGGGGTTGCCCGACCGGTGGCAGCATCGAGACTTCGACGCCCTGATCACGCGCCGGCGCTGGGGCTTCGCCAGCCGAGGCCTACTACGCCACCGCCAGTCCGCTGCCGCAGCTGCTGGATTGGCCAGCGGATGGGCCCGCCTCGACGGAAGCACGAAGAACAGGCCAGGCTCCCCTGCCGCCAAAACTCTGTGGTTCAGCCCTTTGACGAATCCCTGGTGCCGCCGCCCCGGCGGTGGCGTTTGGCCCAGGCAGCGCCTCCTGGCTGCAGGTCGTGCTCCGGGCGGCGGCGCCACAACGGCTTCCATGCTGCAGGCGGCAGTGGTCGGATCAGGCTCACGCGCGGTGGTTGAAGCAGCAGGTGCTGGGCAGGAGCAGCGGTGAAGCAGCAGGCACAAAACGGATGCGCCTGAGGATCACTCCTCGCATCGGGGGTGCCGCCCACAGTGCTCCCGCACGATCCGCTCGATCCGCTCGGGCGTCACGCCCCGTACCAGATCCCTCGGGCCAGATCAGCAGGATCGGCCCCGCGGCACAGATGCGCAGGCAAGTCGGCCTTGCTTTGGGGGGCGGAGGCCCCCCCCCGGGGGGGGCGCACAACCCCGCCCGGCCGGGCTGGGTCTCAGCCCAGCTCCCGCACCAGCTCCTTCAGCCGGCTCAGCTCGCTGCCCGAGCACGGGATCCACGAGAGCGGATTCGATGGCATGGCGCGAGCAAACAGGTGATGGCCAAACGCTTCCAGGCAGGTTCAAGGCAAGTCCAAGTCAGTGGTGTTGAGCTGGTCGAGCAGGGCCAGCAGCAGTTTCGCTCCGGCCAGGCTGGCTGAGGCTTCAAGCATCGGCATGGCGCGCCCAGGCATCGACGGCCAGCACGTCGCTTGAGCTGGGATCCGGCCTTGACCTGCGGCCCGGTGGCGGTCGCAGACCGCTCCGATCAGGCCCGGGATAATCGAGGAAGTGAACGCGTCGTCGCAGAACAGGCGACAGCCTGCTCGTTGCCGCATTCACACCGCGCGGCATGTGCCGCGCTGCGGACTGCGCGTAGCCAGGGCCATGGCAGGGGTATTTGCTCTGGTCGGGTGCCTTGAAGCTGAAGCGGCCCACGGCGGTGAGATCGAGGCGGCGCCAGGGGGTGGCCAAGCGCTCCGCCAGCGAGGCATATAGAGCAACGGCAATTTCAATCGGGCCAGCCGAGCTGGGCGAGCACCGAGGAATCGGCGAGCTCCACCATCGAAGGATTGATGCTCTTGGAATGGATGGACGATCTCGATGGCGTCGTAATCGAGCCAAACAGATTAGTGGGCCTCGATTCACCTCCCAGGCCCTTTTTCATCAACGTGGCCGAATCGAACGGTGATCTTGCGCCCATGCTCCAGTTGGGATGGGCTGGTGGCATCGGCGACCGTCGCCTTGGCCATATCAGGGCGGCCAATCACGAAAGCGCCTCCGGAGGCGGTGAGCTTGGATGCCGCGCAGGGCCCGGGTGGAATGCCCGTGGAGAGGCGGGCAGGTTATCGGCCCAGGGGGTTGCCCTGCAGGCACGGAAGATGTGGCGGAATTGCTCGGAATCGGCGGGCAAACAGGCGGCTGAAAGCTTGCGTTTTCAACTCGGTGCAGCACACCGGTCCAGCGGCGATCAGGGGTTCCTTGTTGGGCCGAGGGCCAGGTCTTTTTGCCGGCGCGGATCCGCCGCCAGGGTGGGCAGCAGGCCAGCGCAACCCACGATTCCCGGTCACCACCAGCGTCGGCGCTGCTCCAGGCGATGCAGCGCAGAGGCCCTCGCGCCGGCGAGCAGGCGTCAGGACGGGCGGGCGGGCCGAGCGGAGGGGCTCCAGGGGCCATCAAGCCCTGGCTTGGAGCTCGGGCAGCAGCTCGGGATCGGCCAGGGGCCACCAACCTCGGAGTGGCGGCCGATTCTGCTCGCTGAGCAGGGCCAGGTTTGCGGGCCCGCCGTCAGGGCAACAACGCGAAGCGATCCCGGGAATCCTCGGCCAATTGCAGGGTCTGGGTGCGATCGAAGCCGTGGAGCCCAGGCACACTGATCGCTTTCATCAGCGCTGGCCCGCGATCTGCTGGGCCTGCCAAGGTCTCCCATCGAATCCCATCGATTCCCAGCGGACGCGTGGCAGGGCAGGGGCGTCGTTTGCACACTGAGCCGCAGCGATGGTTTCCACCTCTGGCGCCGCCGATGCTCTGGTCAAGCGTTGGAATTTCATCGAGCGGGCACGGCTGGAGCGCGAGCTCTGGGATGCCTTTGGGGGGGTGAGGACTATCGAGCTGAAGGTGGAAGCTTGCGCGCGTACTTGGCTGAGGCCCAAGCAGTGCGCCCAGCCGCCGCGGAGAAGAGGCCTTCAGGCTCGAAGGTGTGGGAGACCACGAGGATCCGCATCCGCCGGGATCGAGCCTTTGATGCGCGATCAGGCCCCACGCTGAATACCACTCGGGTGGTTCCATCGGGGCGATCGATCAGTTCGATCCCTTGGCCCGGCAGACGATCGCGAATGGCGTCGGCATCGCGTAGCGCTTCGCTTGGCGCGCAGTGAGCGTTCGCGTGATCAGGGTATGATCTCGCGCTGGATCCGGGCCGGCTTCAGCGCCGGATTCAGGCTCAGGGCTGGCTCCTGCTCCAGGCCAAAGCACACCGCTGAGTTCCTGCAGCAACTGCCAGGCGCCCGTGCAGATCTCGGTCTTCGTCAATGCGTTGGTCTCCCCGCTCCAGGCCGCGGCGCGAGGGCTCCGCAGCGGGCGCGGCCAGATCGCACAGCACGCAGGGGCCGCTGCAGGTGTTGAGGTGTCGTCCATGGCCGCAAACGAAGCAGCCGCGGACGCTCAACAGGGCACCATCTGCTTCTTTGGCAGCTTCTTCTTGCTCAGCTCCTTGCTCAGCAAACAGATTCACCATCCAGGCCAAGCAGCGCTTGCAAGCTGGGTTTCAGGGCCAGCCAAGAGCTTGGTTGAGCCCTGCCAGCGCGGCGCGGCGCGATCGCTGTCATGGTGAAGTCAAGGGGCTTGCGGTAGGGGGCTTGGAGCACGAAGAAGCGCAGGTCATGGCTGGATACCCCACTGGGCGAGCAGTGCATCGAATTGTGTGAATTACCGAGTGATTTAGACATCTTTTCGCCGTCACATTCACCATGCCGTTGTGCAGCCAGTAATGCGGCCAGCGGGCTCACCGTTAGCTGCTTCTGACTGCGCTATTTCATTCTCATGCGTGGGGAAAGATCAGGTCTGAACCTCCAGGTGAATGTCGATGCGTTGGTTGCCCAGGTCCTGACGCACCATCGCCGAGCATTCGATGTTGCCACCGCCGAACCGGGCCCCCAGGGAGGGGAACAAACTGGGCTCTCCAGGTTTGACACCTTCCAAAGGGCGAAATCGGAAAGGATGCCGCTCCGCGATTCCTCTTCTGGTGTTGAGCGACGCTGGCACCCTGTTGCTGCTCGCGAGGCTGCGGCCACTCAACCTTGCCGTAATAGGCTGGCCGAGCACAGCAAATAAACATCGCCAGCGGGCGGATTAGCGGCGCCAGAGGCTTCGAGTTCGCCCGATCAGGCGCGGATGCCCTCAAGGCATTGGGTGGCGCGGGGGAATCTTGTCAGGCGGCGAGGATGTCAGGGCAGCCATGTCATCACGGAAGGCCGTTTGATGTTGCGCTCACTCACCGCTTGCATCGACGAAACCTCTTGGGGCAGCCGCTTCAGATTTTGTTCGTCAATATCGGTATGTTCTGAACCAAATGGTGACCCGTAACCGCTCCAGATCAGATTAACGGCGCAGCACATTCCCAGACGATGTAACTGCGGGCATGGCCCAGTGGACAGAGTCGTTAGACCGTGACCACCACAACAAAAATGGAAACCTCACCCGACACCGAGGCTGAAACGCTTCGGGGTGCGCCGGTGAGGGTGTGGTGAACTGGCAGGGTCAGGGCTGGCCGGCTCAGTTGAACGAACGAAGGGTTCAGCGGCGGCGGCTTGCCTTGAGCCGATCACCCCAGAGACACGAATGGGCACTAAAAATTCGACAGGAGCGGGACGTGCCACCTGATAAGTGCAGGCTGGATCCGAAATCCTGAAATCCTGCGCAAGCAAAGGATCCTTGACCACGCTGGCCTGGGTGATGGTGGGACGGTGACCGAAGCGAGCGTGCGGAGGCCCCAGGCAACTGCGGCCTGTCAGCGGACGGCAGCGGAAGGCTGCGTGCTGCCACAGACCGAGCGCGAGTGCGGACACCGGTGTAAGAGTTTGAGCATGTTGAAAGTACGTTGAGTTGAATGAATGGTAAGCGGAAGGATTGCCTTAACCGCGGGACACGTTTGTTGCTGCGCCACACCACCGCCGCCGGCCGTCAAAAGCAGCCAGCTGCGGCGCAGATTTCCCAGGCCCAACGCCTTAGGACCCACGGGAATAATCCACCAGGGAAAGGGTATTGGTGACTGGAGGCGCAACGGCTGCGGGAGGAGCAGAACGGCAAGCGGCTGCGTGAAGCAAAAGGGTGCGCTGCGTGGCCGGCAGATTGCCTGGCCAATCGGGCATGCAATCGCACAGGCACCTCATCCGGTGAGGGTGGTTTCGGGATTGATTCGTTGAGCTGCGCGATCGGCTGGAGAAAGAGACACGGTCAGAGTGACAAGATACGTCCACTTCTTCCGCCGGTTGAACCTTGTTACGAAATCCGAATGTACTCGCTGTTCGAGAACCCGGGCAATGCGCCCTCATAGGTGATTCCAGCTCATTGCTGCGACCGGCTAACCGGGTGACGTCGCTTGCCGACTGGACCGTCACCAGGACGCCTGGCTGATCAGCTTCGAACGCCCCTGAACTGAAGAGGGTGTTTGGGCGGCAGGAGGTGAAAGCCCGGCAGACGGACCCCATTTCACCATTCACACGCACCAAAAATTGACGCTGCCCCTGAAACGGCTCTCACGGGCAAGGAGTGACAGAAAATGCCGTGGCCGTGGCCAGCGCCAGAGAACAGTGAAACGCATGAAAAACTCTTTGTCTAATTCTAGAATTGCCTGCCAACTTACTTTCCAGATGTGAAGAGGAAGGGAACAGGTCGCAACAGATTGGAAACTGTTCTACCAGACTGGGAAGGCAGGGCCAGAAGGGGCGGGTCAGAACGACGATGCGGTCGCCTGCCGTAGCAGTAGCGCGGTTCGCAAGGATTGGTCGTGCGAAGCCTCGATGTAGCTGTGGTGTGTTGCCGAGAAAGTCGGTGCGTAGAGGGAAAACGTGGAGCGGCAGGTCTTTGATCGGGACGTACGGAAATGCCTGCTCCGATGCGGAAGCAAACCACTCGTAGCGACGAGACCTGGGCTACCCAGGTGAAGGCTGAGGGCGCCGATGGGTCCCCAGAAGCAATCGGTGCTTTCTGGAAAGTTGAGGTGTGACGTTGTTGCCACTCAGGCAGCAGTTGGGGATCCCAAGGTGCCATTGCCGCCAAAGCCGAAAAATCGGAGCGATGCCTGCGGTTGGCCACCAACAGGATCGGGTTCTGGCACGGCTGATGCGGCACGGCCTGGGAAAGCCCAGGTAAAAAGTGCGGCCCCAGATCGTGGTGTTCATCAAGCTGGATGATGTGTCACCGCGAAGGCAATCCGGTGGGTAGGGGTGGGTTGAAGGCGGTGCGGAAGGCCGATGCTTCTGCGTGCGAACTGGCCTGTTCCCGATTTGCGGCTGGTGGGCTCTGATCGTGTATTGGAAGCCAGGGCTGGCGTTACTCACCTTTGAAGGCGGTGAAGTCGAGGTAGGCCTCGCTGTCGGCGCAGGTCGATCAATTCCTCCTGCTGGAAACGCGGCAGGCGCGGGTCCGGCTCTGGCTGTGAGTTCGTGGTGGATATGGTGGAATTCCCTGTCCTGGGCAAAACCGTGGGCACGTTCAAGCCGTGTTCGGGCGGTAGGGTCGCCGTTGACGGTGATGCCCCGGCCCAGGGCCCCGCACCTTGGGCCAGAGCGGAGCTGGCTGCTCCGGAAGGTAAGGGCGGGTCCGGCCTGACCTCGCCTCTGGCCAGTGCAGCAGAAGGCCGAAACACCTCATCCTCAGTTAACAGAAACAGCGCAGGCTGTTGTCCCTGGCCAGCATCGGCCATCATTTGAACTCCCTGGCTTGGCGGGTTGCGCCGGAGACATCACGCCGAGGCGGTTGTCTTGCGAGGGAACCAGCTCCCAGGCCAGCGGACCGCTCCGGCGTCGGCAGCGATTGGCGGGGGCGGCGTGTGGGCTGAGGGGTTGGGGGCTTTGGGGGCTGGGCGGAAACCAATTCCCAGACGAGCTTGTGGACTGCGGCCTCAGGGCTCAGATTCAGGGCTGGATTCAGAAACGTGGATTCAGCAGCTGGCCCGCAACATGGGTACGGGCGGGTGGTGGCAACGGACAGCCGCCACATGGTGGAGGCGCAGAGGAAACGGCCAGCACGGGCGGGCGGTGGTTCGGCAGCTCCGAGAGCAAGATCTGGGCTTTTCGACCGCCGAGCCGCCACCACGCCAAGCGACGTCAGGGCAGGCTGAGCCAGGCGTGAAAAGCTCGGACGCAAAACAGCCGAAATGACACGTGTGAGGGCCGTGGCGATTAAGTTGCGCCCAATGTATCGTCGATGGCCAGCTGATACTGGCCATACACCCACTTTTTTACACGGTTCATGGCAACATTCGCCCCATGGCACCAACCGCCTCACTGTCAATTGCCTCAATGACGCTCTTGCGCTTGAAACCAGTGGGGAAAGCGTTGGGTGCGCCGCTGGCCACTCTGCTGGCCTTAGGCCTCTCCAGCCCCACGCTTTCCATTGCGGCGGCCGAGTTGACGGCGTGAAGCGATCGGCCAGGCAGGTCCAAGCATCCACTGGATTTGAAAAACAACCCTTTCAGGACGACGCCTAACATCCCTTGGGCGAGCTCTGGCGATGGGTTGAGCCTGAGGTTTCTGGCCGTAGAGACCTCAGCGCCGACCGCTGGAGATCCTCAATGACGGCACCGCCTCCCTGCCGCTGGCTTGGGCAGCCGTGTGCCTCTCGGCCTGACCCTGTCCCCAGGCCAGTCTCTGGCTGGAAAACTCTCTACAAAAATCAAACTGCAGCGCCCGGATCTGTTGCTGAGCGTGGTGCGTCCACGCCCCTGCGCATCGCTGTGGTCGGCGAAGGTGGAGCGCCCTGGTCTCTACACCCTCACCACCTCAGAAGCCTCACGACCCAGGCCGTCGTGTCGATCAGTGGCCCCCCACGGCTGTGAGCGATCCAGAAGCCGGGTGGATCACATCGATGGCCAACCTGCGCGGGTGGTGTGCAAGCGGCGTCTTGCCCGGTTTGCCTGGACTCCGCTTCAAGCGCACCCGTGTGGAACCTCGGCGCTGGTTGCGCCGACGGTGACAAGCTTCCAGAATCCATTGCTCTTCGATGGAGGACACGATTTCAAGCTGGGAGCGCGTTGCCAGGAAGATGCCAGCAATTCGGGCCCAAGTTGGCAGTCACCACCCTGGCTCCGACGCAGATCACCTCAAAACGTGATGGGCGAAGTGAAATCACCCGGACGGCTGCAGTTCCTGCCAGCACGCCCTTGATTGCAGGGCGATCCGGCGGGCCGGTGGGCGTGGAAACCTGGCGCGCCAAGACGTCACAGCTGGAACTTGGTGCGGATCAAACCGCAAACGGCTCGGCCATGCCGCCGCCAATAATCGCCTTGATTACAACCAGGGAGTTTCCACGGCCAGCAACCCTTCCGCTGGTGGATGGCGACACGGTGAGGTCGTCAATCGCAGCCGCTATGCGATCAGGCGCGGATGGCGATCGGGCGTCAGCCAAGCCCCTGAGCGGAAATTTTGGTCAAATGTGTTGACCTTGTTCCGCCTGCTTCGACAGGCAACAATAAAAACTGAAGGCGCATTTCACCCTGCTGTTGAGCGATGACATGGCGTGGGAAACGGCACCCTGCAGCAGCGGAAGATCTCGAAATCGCTCGAGCAGGAGGGCGTTTCAAGGCGCTGATCAGCTTGCGCAGCTGAGGAAGATCAAGCCTGAGCGACGGAATCTCGAGCGTTCGAGTGGGTCGCTACACGCTGCCAGATCACCACTTACGATTGCGTTCCCACGGCCCGGCAGATCTCTGTTGGTGCTGGCTGGAACTGAGCCGGGTTGCGCGGCCTTATGCCCGGTTTTATCTCCATTGCCGTGGCCGGCGTGGAAACGCTCGCCCCTGGTGGCGATGGGCCTGGTGAGCACAGCCGCCGCATGGGCTGGCAGGCGGGCCCTGGAGTATGTTCAGCAAAAACCCATCCCGGCTACGAGCCCCTTTGCCCGAGCAGTGGCGGTGCTGAGAGGCTTGCCATTGCTGACGGCTTCCATGCGATTCCAGCAGCCAGCAAGTAGCCTGAGGCCAGCTGTAGAACGGCAAAGGGATCGAGTTCGCTGGATGCTCCCGCTCGCGACCGCGACTTTCGGCGATTCGTGTGTCTGTGATTCAGCCGCCCCACGACGTTCGATCAGGGTTGAAGGGTTCGAAAGGCTTGTGCTTGATGCCGAATTCTTCGGGGCAATCGATGCACGCGGCACCAGGCGCGGGTTTTCGCGCAGGATGCCACGCGCAGGATCACCGCGCGCAGTTGCCGTGCTGGAGGTCATCTCAAACAAAGGCCAGCCGACGCTGGGCTGCACCGGTTCTCCTGGAAGGGGGCGCCACATCGAGGCTGCGGCATCAGGATCGGGCGCGATTGGCGTCCCAGTCATAGGGAATCTCGTAGAGAGCAAAGCAAGCTCGCGCGGCCAGGGGCCAGGGAGCTGCATTGGCGTTCGATCTCCACAGCCAGCTCCTGGCTGCGGGCACGGATTGCTGTGGGGCGACGGGAAGGCGAGCGGCTCAAATTCAGGCTTGGCTTGAGCCAGAAAGCCCCGAATGCGTTTTTGCCTCCAATGCATCGGCCACGCTGGGGCGGGCGTTTTTGCTGAGTTGCAGGAAATCCCAGCGCTCGCCACTACCCCCCAGATCACCGGGCCGTAAGTTGTCGTGCATCGAGCGACCGTCCGCGGTTGGCGGCCGCCTCGGCGTGGCGTTCATCACCTTCTCGATGGTGATATCGGCTGACCCCAGGCCCCAGCTGCGGGCGATCGCAGCGGTCTCGCCGGCACATAGGCGTTGAGGCTGGGCCTCGGTGGGAGGAAATTGCTCCAGGATCGGGCGGCCACCATGCAGGCGCAGGACAGGGCCCACCGCATTGCCTGTTGCGTCGCCAGGTTGTGGGGGCCCGGTAGATCGATGCTGTAGGCGTTGCAGGCGCCTCAGACGGCCATCGCCGCTGCATGATGGTGTGATACAGGGCCGGAGCGCACCCAGGTTTGTAAGGGGTGGCGCCGTGCAGGATAGATGGTGGCTGGCATCAAGCGTGCGCGAGCCGAAGGGGAGGCGAATGGCTGAATTGAATAACAGGCCCAAAGCATCACGTCAAGATAAAGTATTTTAGTTGTTACTTAATACGCCCACAAGTCCAATCAGGAGCAGCAGTGCTGCATGGATTCATAGCACCGTCAGCGTTGATTTGAGCGTTGCCCCGGTTTGATCTGGTGTGCGCGGGCTAACCCTGAGGCAGTGGCCCGAGCTCAGCGCCCACGGCTGATTGATTCTACAGGAACCCCCAAACAAGGCGTTGAAAACGGGTACCTTGCAACAGGCGGCTGGTCTTCAGCTCATGGGCTTCGCCCAAAGCCCCTGGATGCTGCATTCAGATCGCCGCCTACTTTGGAGCCCATGAGCCCGAGTACGCCATTGACCACTGTTACCAGCCCCAAGCACTCATCACTTCAGCTGCGATTGGACGTCCTGGGCGCCGCTTGCGATGGCCTGATGATTTGCGGTTCACCACCTGAAAACAATTTGAGCGATCTGCTCCGCCACCTGAGTCGGTGCTCGAAACTCAGCGCGATGGGCGAGCTGATCACGATTGACCCCGGACAGGTGGTGACACCAGCGTCCGTAATTCCGTCTGTTGATGCGTCTCCTGGGTGGGCGGAATCAGCAAGGCGGGCTGGACCGTTCTCGGACAGCGCGGGAGGATTCCGTTTTGCCTGAGAGCCATCCTCAGTCCTTGATGCGGACGCTTGTGCGCCTGAAGCGCTGGCAGGCTCTCACTGCCCGAAACAGCGCCACGGCTTCCGCCCCTCTTGCCCCGAAAGGGTCTGGTGGTGGAAGCTGCGCCAGCCCCAGTGATGAGGGCTCCCGGCGGCGGTGAAGTTGCTCTGCCGGGCCGCAAGATGGCCCCGGCCTATCAAAGCGCCAAACGGCGGCTCGCCTTTTGGCTGGTTGTTGCTCCCCGACGAACGGGCGTCGAAATTCTGCCCGCCCAGCCCGGGCGGACCCCCCACCCCCCCCCCAGCGGCCAGGGAACAGGCCACGCCTCTCGAAGCAGGGGCCTTTGAGTTTCCAGGCCTGCGCCTGGACCTTGAAGGAGATTCTGGGCAGGCACGGGCCAGCGCATTCCCAAGGGGTCAAACCCCGTTCCCTAGGCTTTGCTGATGGGAACCAGCTGACCTGATTGACCATTTGCGGAAACAGTGGGCTTGGCGGAGGGCCAAGGGCTCAGCTTTCAGCGCTGCTGGATGCAGTGCGAAGCAGGTGATGAGGTGGTTGATCTCTCTCTTT
>Ga0163217_1088613_pt1 | contig 11134 bp, 2 predicted proteins | sample SynspAceP_FD_185933 | JGI IMG/M metagenome (GOLD analysis project Ga0163217, IMG submission 185933) | Saline lake microbial communities from Ace Lake in Antarctica - Synechococcus sp. Ace-P (PacBio error correction) | ecosystem: Environmental > Aquatic > Non-marine Saline and Alkaline > Saline ... | reverse complement strand
TCTCCGTTTCGATAATGGTAGTTTTATTATATTATCAGGGGCTTTTGCTAACTCATTTTTGATTTTTTTTTTATTATTAATTGAATAATTTTAATGATCTCAATATTCCAATTCGCTATAAGAGGTTGTACCTATACAGAACAGTTTCGTACATTTGTCAGCTATGTTGATCGTTTATTATTGTTGAATATTTTAAAAATGGATAATATGTTTTGAAATTATGTCCTTTTAACGACCCGTATCTTTTCAGACGTAAGTTACAACTCATTAAGGTATATGATGCTGATTTATTATTGAAATAGTTATGCGAATAACATTCAATTTTGGGAATGAAATCCTATGTCTATGCGATAGTGTTTTACGGAGAAAGCTCCAAATCAGATAGGCGCGAAAAGCAATCGTTCATGGCGACAATATATCGAGAGGGGAAATGCCTTCGACTTTTAAATTAATAAATGGTCTGTTCAATGAAGCAATTACTTGAGTTTACAAGTCTGTTATGGTATTAGGATACCATGGATTTAATGTTTGCAATATCGTATTATCACTGACTTGCATCTCATTAATGATACTATAGTCTAAACGCCGCATGTTGCTAGTCTTGGCATTCTGTTACATCCTAAAAACTCATTTGCAGTATTAGGACAGACGTATTATTTATTTACGTTAGTCAAAGGTGTTCGGAAAGCAGTATCTGTCGAATTGTATCCGTATTTAAGTAAACAAGTTTGTTTGGTTTTCAATGTTATAACAATTACATAGGCATCATTGCTGTGTGTGCGACCTTGAAAGTGTTGTCATAGCTAATATTGATATTTTTCTATGTTTTCTTGTCTCTTTGAGCTTTTGTTCAGTTGTTCTTTCGCAAGGTGGCGATATCATCTCTGTTTGCGCTCTGTATTTGTTTCCTTGAATCATCAAGTGTGACTCGGATGTTGTGGTGTTTTGTTTTTAGGTGGTTAGACCCCGAATCGCATTAATCAGTTGGCGTTCCGTAGTTTTAATTGGTTCTTGGTTGGTCCTAGTATTAATCAACCTAACAGGTGTAAGTGCCTTTCAGTATATCATTACAAGCGACTGCAAGTTGAATTTGTGGAGATAAAAAGTCTGAAGCGGGTAGAAGCAGGTGTGTCAGGAAGTTTTTGAAGCATATTGACCTGCGTTGCGGTTGTTAAGGTAGCTAAGAGCCAGTAAGAGTAAACTGACGGTGAACTGTCTGTTTTACCATGAATGACGATCACGAAGGTGGGATATAAGACATTGTTGGTCCAAGAAAAATTGTTAGGGTCATTCCAAAGGAAGAAATGAACAGAAAATGAGTAACAGATCCATGTGCTCACGAGCAATGTAAGTAGATTACTTTGTGGTTTTTGCGTTAAAAATTGCGCAATTTTTCCAAAGTGCTATTAGAGTACCCGACAGTGGTAAGCAGATAGTGAAATTAGTTGATTTTTGATGGCATTATCACGGAAACTGTATTTTGAGGGACGGGAGTGACAGGGAACTACCAATGGAGAGTGGATTGATCCTATAGAGGTGTTGACAGAGGCGTACAAGTCTTCTTTTCTTGATATGTTATCTGTCCATAGCTTGATTTGAAAGATTAGTAAAATAAAACGACCCTGCGTTTAATGGTGGAGGGTTCGATTGAAATGGAAAGTTGAACCATAATTAATTCCTTAGGCTGAAAAGTTTATAAAGATTGCGGAGCCTAATTACCTGGTGAGGTCAGCCTGTAAACGGCTTGTGTATACACAAGAAAGTGTATTGTTTGATGGTCATTGAGTTCTGTTTTTTAACTCTGTTATTAGATAGGTTTGAATTTATGACAGGAAAAATGAAGGAATATGATGTTCCCCAAATTTAGCTAAATCTGTACTCAAATTTGAATTGTTGTAGGTTAATCTCGATTCTAAGTTTACTAGACCGATCAGACCACTAATATTATAAGCAATAATGGAAGAATTTGTGTTTCTTCATATTTAACATCGAAAGACTGTCGCATTGTAATTATATTGTTCCTGTCTGGTAGGTATGCTTCTTTTAACAATAATTCTCCATTGGTTAACTAAGAGGAATGAGATTAGTTAGATATGACGGAATAATGTTTTTATCGTAACTTGAAAAGCTTTAGCGCTCAGTCCTCAGACTTTTAAACGTATCAGTAAAGTTAAACTTCGCAAACTGCTTTGGAAAAAGAAGGGTAATAAGAACAGATCACATCGAAGTAGCAGTAGATCAAAGAATCAGATTAGGATCATGGTCTGTCTTGTCGAATAACGAGTTTGAGTAGATCTCAGAGTTTACTTTTCAGTTAATTGGATCTAGTTTTGTGTTAATTCAGCAGGTTGTCTAGAACTTATGCACAGAAAAACAAAAGTTAGTATATATAAAAATAGACAGTGATTAAATTTAGGATCGATTATATTCTGACAAAAAAGTAAAATGTTGATAGCAACAAAATATAACGACCTGCGTTCTAAGCGCAGTCGATGTGTTTAAAATTAGTTGGAATTTCCGGAGCACCTGTTCGAAGGTCGCAGCTGACGTGTGTCGGCGTATGTGATGTTGTCGTTTAAAAAGTAGTAGATTGTTAATTTAATCGTACATTGTGCGGTAAGAAGGGAAAGAGGGTTTTCGGGATTTTTTGGCTAAGTCCGCAGGTGGATTACAACATGGAATAGCGGACTATTTTAGATTTAAATTTCTCTCTGAATTCTTTATTAGAAGAGGAGGCGTAGAACAATCTAAAAATACTATTTGCTTTCGGGCATTTTGAACGATAGAGCCGAGGGTGGTTTGATTTTTGACGAAATGTTTTGCACTCTACAGAATCAGATTGCAGAGCTATTCTTCACTAATTGATTCAATGAGCTCTGAATTCATGGTGGGGTTGGAGTGGTATCTATGCTTATGTATGAGATAGCATTTACGTTTTCAAGAGTTCTATTTTTGAGATTCAGCTTTCAAAGAAGGACGTTTCGAATAATAAAGTTTTAGAATCAAACATATAGTCGTTTATGACAGACTTGATGTACTAAAGCTTTTCCATACAAAGAATCGCCAAATGTGCTATTTATGCGTTTGCTGAATACCCTTTAGGTCCATAGCTTAAGTCCAAAAGTGAGAATTCAAGGCAATGTTTAAGCTTTTTTGTGAGCTGAGTGGTGGACGAAGGCTGATCCACTGCTACACCCAGGTTTGTCGGAGTAGGGTATCTAAATCGGGATACATACCCCTTAATGCGATTAGCCATGGCATCTAAATTGGAAAAACAAAGTACGACGAGATACCCATTGGGTTTAGCTGTGTTTTAATTCTGATGTGTTTTATTTAGTTAACTATCTAGTTGCAACGTGTCTTATTGGTTTTACTTACTAATTGTAATGTCTTTGATGTATTTGTATTGATATTAAGGATATTGATTAGTGATCTTTTTGTTCGGTCTTCAATTTTTTTGCTAATGTTCTTAAGTGTGATGCTGTTTTTCGCCAATTTTCTTCAGCTTAAATATTCTCTTTTTTTTTATGAGAGCTGTGAGTACGGGGGTCAAGTCTGTTTTGTCAAAGATTTGGGGTTATTGGGCAATTTTCTGCCTTTTTTGTTGCCAAATAATATTTCTTTGTAGTACAAACAGTATATTTTGCCAATTTTTCTTGGATCCCCACGTATTTCGATTAAGTCGTGATGATGTGTGTGAAGTATTAAGTGTTGTGTTTCTCTGATTAGACCAAGTACCTGTGTATCGTGTAGCGTAGTAGATGGATTAGTCGTGGTGTATGGTTCTCTGTTTTGTTAATAGATTATGTGTTGCTTGTCTGTGATTTGTTTGTTAGAGTGCTTGGTTTACTTTTGGTTGTTGTCTGTCTGTTTTGTGTGTCGGATTTGAAGTAGATTAAGAGATCTGTTTTTTTTTACTATCCTTGTGTTGATATTATAGTGAGAATCGAGTTGATTGAATATCGGCTGCTGTCAGATGCATTTATGGTTTTGGGGGTATGGGATATCATTTTGATAGGCGCTAGCGGTGTTTTTTCGGTCATAGTTTAGAAAGTCAGGGTGCGATTTGGTGAGGATGCTTTGGGCTGGTTAGTAAGGTGGTGATTTTGGTGAGGTCCGAAGGTTGATGTATAGAAATGCGAGTAAGGTGGAGCATTGTTCTATATTATGTCTGATAAGCATTATGGAAGAGCTTTGACAAAAACACGAAGTTATTCGAGAAATCAGAAAAGACAAGAACAAATAGGCACAAACCTTTGATTCAGGGAGTATGATTAAGAGCGAATTTGGGAAAAACGTAAGGGTCATTTTTACATTGCTGATTAAAAAACAGTCTTACGTGTTGGGTTATATATTACCGGTTGGATTAGAAGGTGAATAGTTGGGGGTATCTAACATTTAAAAGAATATTCTCCAGCTCCTTGGATCTTTTCACCTTTATCAGGATTTGTTTGAATAGTCCCATGAATAGTTGATTACACTCCGCCATCATAAACCTTACCCTTTATGTAGATCTGACGACAACGAGCATAGTTCTATATTGGTGAGCTTGCCCTGTGTAAAAGGGTGATTTTTGATGGCTGACAAAAGCACGAGTCGGAGGAGGTATAGGACTTATTAAATTGATCGTATGAGACTCATATAGTGTAGTATTCAAGTAAAGTAACCATGTGCGGTGTTTTGACGCTATTATTTCTTAAGCGTATTCAATAACATCACCAATAATATTCGCACATTCAGACACTGGTTGTGACTTAACTGAAGGGAGTACGAAAGAATGATGATTTAAAAGTGTTCAGTAGTTTTTTAGTATTTCCTAAATAGAAAGGTCTTAGGAGTAGATTTCGACGGGCTACGCTAACCAGGAGTATTCTTTAATTACCATACTGCCAAAAAAAAGCATTTGCTTTGACTTTGAGTATATCACATGTAACAGAGATAGATTGATATTCAACCGATTCAAAAGAATATGGCTTGTTCCTCGACCCGATTATATCAAAGAAAGAATTGCTGAGATGACGCTGATGATCGCATAAAAGGATAATCAATAGCACCAATCGAAACGTTGTGTTTACCAAAAACGGGCAATGTCTTTACCTGTTGGAGTCGGGTTGTTGCAGCGGTTGACCCAAAATGAATTTAGACAGATTGGTTATACCCGACAACCATGTTTTTCGGTTCTCCTAATTCCCGAGGAAAATAGCACTAGACTTAACGAAAAAATGACAAATTCGAAAGCCAGTTGAAGAACCATTACAAGAAAATTAGGTGTTTTTTAAGGAGGCAGAAAAAACGTATTATCTTCTCATAAAATACTAGAGGACATACATCCAATCCCTCCAAAGTATGTTGAATTGAGTTGAGAGAGATGTTTTGCTCCATAGAAAAAAACCACTTTGAGTTTTATGGATTACTTTGAAGTCTGGGCGCACGTAGTTGTTACATGGTTTTTTGTGAAGTATGTGCTAGCCGGGAATCAACGAAAACGCAAAAAATGATGGAGGAAAATCCAATGTAATAAATTCATGCAGGTAACCCGTTGCTGCAATAACAATCGACCTAAACAGGGAGAGACAATTGCGCCGTTTTTGACAGAACTTCAAGGTTCGATTTGTTAGGCGTTAGCTTTGATTACGTTCACTCGGCGGATCTCCCACGCGGCACTTTTACAGCAATCTTTCTTCGAGATAATTCAGCAGAACAAACACCAATATTTGAATCGAATTTCGACATACCAAAATCTACTGTACAAGTGGCGAAATACTCAAAGTCAAAATCAATGCTTTTTTCTTTGCAGGCTGACATGTAAAAAAAAAATAACGCCTATAGCTGTAGCTGGTTAAAAAGCTAGCACCGGATGACCATCCTAACGACAATTAATTAAATAAGAAAAAATAACCGAAACTATTTCACAATCAAATTCTTGAATAGTCTTGTTTCAGTAGCAGTTTCAAGTGCAAAATAAGTTGTAGCATGTTATGAGCATCAAATTCGCTGTAAGAAAAATAAGAGTCAAAAAACCGAAAATGCGTAACTTTATGATGAATCTTTAATTCCAAAACCCTTTTGAGTCTTCATAAATTCATCATTTAATTTTATTCCTAACTATCCAAAATCCGTACTACGTCCTTTTTTGTCAGCGAACAACAAGATATTATACAACAATTCAAAAAGAAGCCAATTTGTTTCCTGGTTCAGCTACAAAGAAGGAAAAGTATAAGATTGGCGAGAAGAGTGTTAATCAATTATTTTCGACTGGACTTAAAAAACTGGATCCTAAGGTTATAAGAGTCAAGGAGTATGCGATGACGGCAGAAGGAAGGAGAGAGAAGAAAATTATTTGTCGTATATAACTGTAGAAATTTTCATCGAAATCAACGGCTAAGTATTAATAAAGCCATTTAAGATTGTATCTTTTTGATTCAGAAAGTAAGAGACGATGACCTATCGATCTTTTTTAAAATCGCTGCGTACTATGGAAAGGAAGGAATGTTTGGCTATTTTTTTCTATTTCAAATTTCCGAACGTACTGTTCTGATGGTGGAACAAGAGGACATAATACATAGGATGACTATAAGAGCAGTTAATGTGGGAAGAAGTGCTTTATGTATAGGAATCTTAAATATACAAAAATATGGGAGAATATATTATAAGCCAAAGAAAGCATTTCTCCAAAATGCTGCTTTTTCTAATTGAAAAGGGAGCCGCTTTCGCTTATCAAAGGAAGATAGTACCCTTATCGCACAGGCCATGAATGAGAGTAATAGTATTTCGAAGCGAAGCGTTGTTAATTCGGATTATCAAGAATGCTCGGTAGAGAAGAACAAGAATTTATCTATATAATCTATTCAACACAGGAATTGAAACGTACAGCATTCAAAATCCTTACGCAGTTATCTTTGTAAAAAACCAATGACCCTAGTACAACGCTTTCTATCATATAGTGAAGCAATAAATTTGAGTACCCTTGATGTTTAGATGAGAACGAAATAGATCGCACTATGACTTTAATGATGTTTCTTCAAGAAAATTGGGCAAACTATGTTGTACAAAATTATTGGCAACAAAAAAGGGAATTGCCATTTCTTCCTATCTCTATAAAATTTAGACTGAAGATAGAACTGGCGAGTAAGCAATGGACCTGCACACGTTATCACAGGCTATTTGTCCCTGAAAATACATATCTCTAGCATCAAGGCATATACAATGCTAGATAAGAGGGTAAAGGCGTACGAAATATAACACCGAAAGCAACATTAAACAGTGCGTAAGGATTTATTCCAAGAAGAGTGGCCATGTCACTAACGCAATACGGAAAATACTGAGAATATTATTCCAATTAGGATTACTATCCGAAATAAGAGCTTTTTACATGGGACACCCTACAGTGCTAAAAAGAAAGCTCTAAATCACTTTCATGTATCTAGCTAAAGCGCACGTAATCGGGCACGAAAGTTTTATTAGGCGATGACTGGACTAAGGATCAAGATTCGAAAGGTTAATAAAAACTTAAAGTAGTACTTTTGTACAATAAAATGCCTTAGAAGCTATGAAGTTTCCTAGACCTTTATCAAACGCTCCTGCTTGTTGGCAAATAAAGCTGGAAAGTAATCCAAAATGTAGGGAAAGCTCTGGTTGCCAAAATCGTAAACAAATGCTTTCTCATTAGATACCAAGAATAGGACAACACCAAGATGATCCATTTAAGTTTTGATAGTGCAGTTATCAGTTTGAACTGACAATTACCCAAGCAAGATCTGCTCTTTCAGAGGGAATAGGCTAAAAATCATATCTTACAGTTCGAGTTTATACAAAACCAACGAGCATAAAAATTCGTCAGATGCAACGCGAAGAGGAGAAAATGTATTTAGATTGGCTAGGCCTCTCTATTCAAGCAACGAGCGATAGAAAAAAATGAGTCAAAACATTAAGGCAATCTTCACAGTTGCGTAGTTAATACCCATTACCAAAATAAAATCCCCTGAGTACTCGGTTGCAAACATTAAAGTAGAATTGCAATATGCAAGACTTGCGTATGAGCATAAAATATAACAAACTTGGTTTCAAGTCGCCATCCGAACAGGCGTTCTAGGAAGAAATCATATAATGGTTTACTCGAATCGCCGACTTAAAACGCAGGGTCTTATAATAAAGCACTCAAACAATTTACTCAATTTTTTCTGTATTCATATAATCCTTAAAGTTGTCTCTTACTTTCTATTTCATTGTTATTTGTAATGTAGCTTTTGGTTTTCTTCTTAGTAGCACAGTCTTGAAACGCCTTCTGAAGAATCTATTCACAGAAGACCAGATTTCCAATCATAACTGAAAAGAACTCGTTCAGAATTTACTAAAGAGCGAGTTATGTACGAACACATCAGTATCCAAAATAACTGTTATGCTGATTCATCATAGCTATTTGAATCGGGTGATCTTGGATATATTCTATCACCTTTTCAAGATCGAGGTTGCGAACAGTTTGATTTTAGCTTACTGAATACTTGTAAGGTCTGAGGGGTACGATAAAATCAGTTTATTGATAATACAATACCATATACAAGTATGTCCTTTAGTTAACAATGAAGATATGTGCTTAAAGAGAGTTGACCTGCAGGAGTAGGAAGAGATATTAAAATGTGGTACAGATTTGAGTTGTTAAAATGAGTAAGAAACTAATCGTTCCTTTTATTGACGAAATATGGTTGAGATCTAGTAAACTGTAGAGTATCTGGATTTACTCAAACAATTCAAAGTTTTGAGTACCAAGATTTTATGTTTATAAAGGATGATTGGGAAAACATTCATAATTTTATTATTACCTGTACCATAATATTCAGACTATCTAGAGTACCAGAGTTATTAAAAAAATATACTAATATGAGACTCTCAATGGACAGTAACAATACATCTTTCTGTGCATTATTACAAGCGCTTTTTAAGGCGATGCTCCGGGGAGACTGTTAATGGCTCGCAAATTTTAATAACTTCAGACTAGAGATGTATTATATTATGTTACTGTTCCATTCATCGAAAGAGACCCTCGCACCTTAAACGCAGAGGTCTTTTAATATCTACTAATCCTTAACTATTACAAACTATGAAGATAGCTATTCCAAGAAGAAAGAAAAAATGCTAGCAGAAAGAATTATGTGGGATATCCGTATGATCCTCGCGATAGTTCCTATTGCCTCCACTAATTTCCTGTTTGGTCTATTATGCACTTGGAAAAAGAATTATCAGCAAGTTTTAAAGAATAAAACTCACAAAGTAATTATACTTCGGATATAAGTTTGATCTCTATTTTTCAGCGCGTATTTCCTTGCTGAAATGACCTCAGAAGCAATGTCTAAAAACACTCTCATAGAGATAGCAGTTACAAGTTTTCATCGCTTAAAAGTCAAATTGAAACAATATATAAAGCTAGACTCAACCAGTCTTACAAAGATTAAGTATGTATATGATACTTTTATGTTTGCAATAGGACACTTTAGGTTGAATTAATACATAGGACAGACAAGAAATTGACGAGCAATGTATGATAGAATGTGGTACTAAAAAAAATCACGAACAAGATCTTACACATTAGGATGAACTACGAAAGAATTACAGAGAAGATGATGAGAGCCTGGCGAGTATAATCGGATAGAAAGAGTTAAGAAGTAAAACAAGCAGAAAAAACTATAATTAGCGTAATGTCACTTCACAGGTCCCTGAGCAAACCAAGACAATGGATGCTAATGTAATTGTGGTAAAGACATTTGACACAATAACCAGAACGCTATTACTTAAATAGGTAACTAATTGAATAGCGTAACTTTTAGGTTTAACAAAAAATTAGGTTGCTAAAGCTGCAAATGATTTTATTAGATGTAAGAACTGAAGTGTGGATGGTTGTGGACTGTATTATAAAGAATGGCATGAGTAGTGATAATGATATTTAGCAAACGTGTGTAATGCAGATATTGCGCAGAACAAACTACAGGATTTAAACTCAAGTTAATGCTTTTGACAGGAATATGTAAGTAAGTAGTAGTCAACTTTCCACCTACTCTGGCTATTGCAGGATGGAAGGATGGCTGTTTTGCGCTTAGTTCTTGATTGGGTGGTTGTGAAAAACGACAAAGGGATTTCCAAGATTGAAATTTTACAGGAACAATTCGATCATGGTTTTCTGAAGTTTTGCTATCAATCCCTTTTCATAATTCGCAACACAGGCTAGATGACAAACTTGGTGATAGGCTTTAATACTTCGATTGCAGATGGAATATTGGGTCATTTTATTTTAAGAGTTAATGGTAGCAAAGCTAGCATATTAAACCAATCGAAAACGGAGAACAATCATTCTTGTTTATTTGAAGCAAAAATGATTGTAGTTGCTTTTTCGACGCACAGAAAACATTCCCGGAACTTTGTAACAGGTATCAAAGATGGTATAATCAGTCCATGGATATCTATTACATTTGAAGTACTCCTCAAGAAAAAGAACGATTATCAACAATTTTTTTTCTCGCAGTTTTCCCATCAGAGAATCAAGTGTACATTGAATATTTAATAAAACTTTATGAGAAGAGATAAATCTTCAATGATGTTTCCAAAAAGAATTGGAAGCATATCAACTAAGGATATCGATAGGATTTGATAAATTAAGCATTTGGTTTAAATTCTTCAATTTGCACCGTATTTTCTTGAAGAAGGTGTAATCAGACAAATTACTGTGGTGAAAGTTTGCATACAGAAAAAAATATCATTCTTTTGAATAATTCTTTTGCAGAACACTAGTTAGCTTGAATTACCAAAAAATGGTTAAACCAAAACAGGCAAAACGTAAATCTAGATTCAAGTTTGGAGAGCTGCAACAATTATTAATATATTCATAGCATTCTTTAGGGTTTTATATAGTTTCATCTTTTTCCGTGGTTCGGTTAGGTTTAATATGACTCAGCAATTGCGATGCACTTCGTTGGCTAATTCGCTTTACAGTACTTCTTTCGCTTTTTGCATGGTAAGTGGCCGAATCATCCATTCGCATTTCGTTACTCCTCGCTCTCAAGGAAATGTAGGGATGCGAAGTAATTAAAATAAGACGTACCTGTTCGTTTCTTATTTCCCATATAACTATATCGGAATTGACTTG
>Ga0163217_1044581_pt1 | contig 11134 bp, 19 predicted proteins | sample SynspAceP_FD_185933 | JGI IMG/M metagenome (GOLD analysis project Ga0163217, IMG submission 185933) | Saline lake microbial communities from Ace Lake in Antarctica - Synechococcus sp. Ace-P (PacBio error correction) | ecosystem: Environmental > Aquatic > Non-marine Saline and Alkaline > Saline ... | reverse complement strand
TCTCGCAATGAGAGCTGAGTTTGGATGGTTAACTGAAGCGGCCTGAAACGCGAACTGCCATGGATTGTTCTCGGGCCATGTTCGCATTCACAGCCTGGGTGGAAAGGCCACGACAGACAAGACAGCGAACTATGGCTTAGAAGGGATTTGCGTATTCGCAAGACCTGATCAGTATGTGTCGCCGCCGCTTTCAGCTTGCTTGGCTTTTTGCGGTATTCCTTTGTTCATTTCCATACATTGCCGAGCTGTTCCTGGTCTTGCCTTCAATTATCCTTGGGCAGTGGCCGCCACTTTCTGAAGTCAAACCATCATAACCCTCGGATTGTTTGGCGCTCCGCAAAGTTGGATGCTTGCGCTCAGATAAACAGGCAAGAGGGTCGCCCGTTATCCATCAGCTCCTTGGGTCCTTATGGATTACTTTGGGATTGAGACTGGTTTCGCAAGAAGCTTAGATGAGATGTTCCTCGCGAAACCGGATCCATGGCCTGCTGGATTACTCCTGGTCTCGGGGGAAGAGTTGGTTAACACGGGGCCTTTTCATCAGCGATGAAATCAAGGGTGCACGGGCCGGTGGTGCCAAAGGTCGGTGAGCACGGCCCATTCCTATGACTGCTTCGAGGCCGTGCGAAAATGGTTCGTGCGCTCAACCTTCAAGGGCCCGGTGAAACAGCATCCAAGGCATTGAGCTTTACAGCGGCGTTTCGCAGCCTGACATGGTGGACGGGGTTGTTTGGCCTGCGGGCGGCTTTCTGGCACCGCTGGCAGAACCTTGCACGGGGCCAGCTTGACGGCAGAACACTTGCACGCTGGCAAGCCCCAGTGCCGAAGTGGAGCCAACGCTTTTCATTGGCCAAGTCTATGAGGCCTACGATGCGCTGCCATCTCTTGCAGCACCACGGTCCTGATAGGTCAAGGATCTGGGCGGTCTGGCCGCCGAATCCTCCAATCAGGTCATTCCTTTGCGGGCAAACCGGGGCCGCTTTAGCGAACGAAGGTTGGTGCTCGGGCGGACTGGCGATTCAGCCTTGTGACGGCCTGGCGAGGTATGAGGCAACCGATCTCGTGTGCGGCTGCAGCTGCGCCCCTGGGTCGCATTGACTCGCGTGGAATGCGAGGTCGGGATGTTCGGCACTGAGTGCCACGTCATCCTCAATTGGTGTTTCTGCAGTCGCAGTCGGTGGTCAAGGCGTATGGCGCCGTCCCGGTTGTCTGGCAGGGCGGTGCCGGCATCACAGCCGGTTTTGGGTAGGGGCCACAAGTGGCCATCGCTAACGCCTTTGATGCTTCGAAAAGTTGCCCGCGTCGCATTGCCCGCGCCATTGGGGGCGCATGGACGGCACTTGCGCGCCGCCCGTGCGTCTGCTCATGAAAGCCGCCAGATGGATCGACACCTCAATTGGCAGCACCGTCGCCGCGCTGCGCTGCGAGCCTGTGATCAACGGCCACGACGGTTCTTGCAGCGCACGGGGCGGGATGGTGGCCGGGCTGCTTGGTAGCACCGATTGCTTCTGCCCAGCGCTGGCAGACCTCCCCGTTTCTTGCGTCAGAGTCTGCGGAGTGATCTTGCTGCCCCTGGAATCTGTTAGAGGGCATTCCGCAGGTGGTCTATGACGCATCAGTTGCGGGCGGTCAATTAGTGCGTGATTCCGCGGTCGTTGGATTTAGGGCTGGTTAGCAATTTCCAACCTACGTTTTGTGTGGTTGTCCGGTCGCACCGCGGAAAGCCGGTTTTGCAAGCACTCTTGGTGCCTGGGCGCTCAGCGAATCTTGCCCCGTGCCCCAAGCTCCCCCGATCCAAGCCAGTTTCGAGGTCTCTGTTGCTAGTGAACAACTGCCGCGGATTCCGCTTCAGTGGGCTTCGATCTGTGCAGCGTTCCCCGTCCTTCACATTCGCTGGCGTTTTCTTTTTGGCGCCGTTCGGCCATGGTGGGAGTGCCGCCAAGGCATTTTTGGACGTGGCCTTTGGGCCCGTTTTGAAAGTCTGGGCGCCCCACGGATTGATTTCACCACTGAAGTATTCCGGCCAGGCAAGATTGGATAGCCGACGAGGGCGAGTGCAAGGGTGTGGTCGGCTGTTGGCGGCGATTACTCTTCGGCGAACGGCCGATGCAGCAGGTGTTACGCAAGTTCCTATCTTCTTCGTTTGCCCTTTACGCGGGCAATGGAGATGCGCTGCTCTAGCCCGAGGATGATCCATTTTTCCAGGCTCACGCTACTTCGGCGAGTTTCGTGTCCTGCGGCGCTCGTACGGCCGGCGGCATTGCCCTCCAGCGGGTTTGCGAGGACGTGGCCTCTATCGACCTTCATTGATTAAGGTGGTTCGCTTTGTCTAGCGCGCAACGTCAGGGTCCAGACTCAGCGCATGGTCGGCAGGGCCAGGCGGGCTTAGCGACGCATTGGATGCTGGGTATCAACACGCTGCGGGATCTACTGGGTTGAATTGCTGCAGGACGCCGAGGCACGTGAGCCAGCATTGGGTTTTATGCGCTTGGGTCCTGGCTGCTTACCGTCTTCGTTCATCTGGCGCAGACAGCCTCTTGCCGGCGGGGCGAGATTGGGGCCACTGCTTCCTTACGGAATCCTGTGCCTCATGGGCATCCACGATGACGGAGCGCCTCAATCGAGGCGCGTTACCGTTCTGGTGATCGATTGCGTGTCACCCGCACAGAAACATGTTCATGCACTCCACTTGCTTACCCCAATCAGTTATCGGGACAGAGCCAGGCGTATCATTGGTCCCGCAAAAGCCGACTGGATTTTGGGTCACGGTTCGTTGTCCCCACCCGGCGATGAAACCTGGGCTGGCGGGGTCTGCTGGCACTTACTTGCAGGCGGTACCACAAAGGTTCTGTGATGACGGAGGCTTCCGCGTTCCATCCAAAACTCACTATGCGCCGTCGTACGGAGGTCGGAAAGTTGCGCGGGGTGTGAATTTACGATAACTGCACTTGGGTCTCGATGACGCCACGTCCTACGCAGTTGGCGATGGCGTTTACCACAACTTGCCCAGCCTTTGGCAACCGGTTGGACGCTTGAGATCTATTCCCACTGAACTTGAAGCGACCGCGTTTTTGGTGCCTGGCGACGAGATCCCTGCCCGATTTTTCACCAGATCCTGGCATCTGCTGAGATACCCTTCCCGCTGGTTGCTGAGCGCCGCGCTGGTTGGATATCCAATTTGGGCTGCGGATGCACATGGGCAGCACCAGAGCCATGAGCCTGTGCTGGAGGCTCGATATTTCATCCATTGCTGCCCAAGCAACACGTATCGACCGCACCGTTTCTGCTTGGGTCTGTCCTGCGATCCAGAGGATTCGGCTGAGGCCGGTGATCAGCTTTGTACAGCTTGGGAACTTTTTGGAGCCAACACGGATGCTGAAGTACCACTTCCAAGCAATGGCGGCTCGCAGCTTGCTTTGGGGTGACTACTTATCTCTTGTACAACGACGCGATCCATTGGGCGTTTTGATCAGCCATACGAAGAGAACGCTCGGCCCTTGGTTCGTTACCAGCTACATTATTGCATGCCGAAACTGGTTGTCTTCCGGTGTACTGACCAGCAATGGCTTTAAGTGCTCATTTATTGCCTGAATTCGAGTGCCTCGCGAAAGCGGAGTGCGCTGCAAATACTCATAACCGTTCGATTTCCAAGACGTGAATTCAGCAAGATTTCACATGGACATTTTTGATCTGATTGGTATAGAAGTTGTTTGCAACTTCTTTGCCAGCAGGTTAGAGTTTTCGCTCAATCGCTAATGCCTTAATCCTGGCGGCGCTGTTTTGGTACCATCACAGGGGCAAACGCACTTCCACTTCATGCGACAGTTCCAATTCCTTTGTGGGAGGGGTGGCAATGGAATCCTGAGAGTCAGTGCCAGGGGTGGTTCGTTCGTCTCTGCAAATCAACTCGTGATGCCGCGAAATTTAGGCGGGCTGTGCCTATTTGGATGGCCCGCACAAAAGGTGCTGTGGCAACGCGTTGGGGAAGCATTCAGCCTTTCTGCTCGTTTCAGGCAGCACAGGCGCCAAGCTTTTCCGGTGTTCAATGCAGTTCTGTTCAGTCTGTTTCATTCTGTCGCAACGACCCGACACAGACGACTCATGTTCCAGGCACTGTCTAGATTAACTCAGACTGATCGGATTCCGGGAGATTCGGTGTCACGGCCTCTGTTTTTTGATTTTGAGTTGAAGGCTCGTACGATCACGATAAGGGGAACGCATGCGCTTATTTGGGCGAGGCCCATGCAATACTCGCCAGCATGCATGGACAGTCGTTCTATGGATCGCCACTTAATCCATTTCTAAGAAGTCGATGCGTAGGTTTAATCGGCCCGTGAGTCTGTGGGCATTTAGACATCGGATACCGGGCCTGGCGCTGTTGGACAGGCCTGGATGTTCCGGGTCAATGGAGGCATTTTCGGGAGTTTTTGGGTGAGCAAGATTCGATTGCCCGTTTGCTGAAGCTAGAAGGCCAAGGCAAGAACGCCCGGTGTCCTTGAGTGGGGACGATTGGAGGGTTCTCGATGAAATCCGGTCAGCGCGGATGTGTTATTTGCCCGATACGCTTTGAGGTTCCTCTTCCATTCAACTTGGAACTTGAGGGGTCAGGCATCCAAAGCCACGAGCGGTGTGCTTATTTGGGGTGATGCCTTGGGACTTCCGCTCTCTCTCGCTCGCGCTCTCGCGCTCTCCGGCCCCCTTATGGCTGCTTCCACATTGGTCCGCCTGCCAGTATCCCGTGCTCCAGTGCGCAGAGCGGTTGCAACTGCTGCAGAAGACGCGGTCGCCGGAGGGGGTTTTTCATCTGCTGATTCCCGTTGGCCGTTCGCCCAACGCGTACGTGGCTGTGTCTTAAAGGAAGCGGAAGTGCCCGGGCAGTTCCCGGTTTGCTTCGTGGTGGAGATTCTAAGCCCTTCCGTTTTGGTTTTGGGGCTGATGGGGTTATTGCTGCTGGCAGATGCAGACTTGGATTAGCCGTGATGGCCATCGACGGAGGCCAATTACAGGAATATGTGTGCTCAGCGCTTGTTGTTGTCAACAGTTTTAGCAGGCATTTCTATGGTGGCTTGGTGGGGCTGGTCATGGCTCGGGATCCAATGGACCCTATCGATGTGGGCCATTGTGTCCGAGTGCGCACACTAATTCCGATGATCAAGGACGGCCATCCGAAGCGGGGAACAGTCATTCTCCCGGTGGAGGGCCCGGACTCGTCCGTAAAGGATAGCATTCTTTAATCCACCTCTGACTGGGTGTCTTCCAAGATGCAAGCTATGACCACAGAACTCTTTCGGACCGTGGCTACCGGTGTATGTGGTGGAGGAACGGAATGAAGCATCAGGTAGTGCATGATTCTGCCTTACCGGCTTGGGGGGTTCGTCTTCAGTATTCCGACCTGTGCCTGCTGCGATGAGTCGCGTAGAACCGGATGGTTAATGCAACAGCGCAACTTCAGGCTGAACTTCCGTTTCGGTGAATCGTTTCGGGTTATGGCGGGACTTTCGCATCCGGAATTTTGAGTTTGTCACAAGAAATCATTCAATTCGCAGAGCTATTCTGCACTGTTGCCCTGCTTTTTCATGGGCAAAGGTACGCTATAGCGCATTCGGCAGTACAAGAAGCAGGCGAATCTTTTGTGCTGTTTCTTGGTGCTCGTTGTATGGACTACCAATGATTCCTGGGGATCTAAACAAAGGACTCCAATCAACGTGTGGACGGTTCGGTTTCTCCTCCTAAGGCGTGGTGTCGATTCCCCTTAGACGTCTTTTCGACCTCTAGCGATTTGGAGTCCGAGGGTGTAACCCGGTTGATGTTTGGCGGAAGGGGCTAGGCTTCACGGGCTCGTCAAGCGAGGGTGAGTTTTTGTGAGGTCTCGGCACAACTCCTTACTCGTACAGCGTGGATACGAGTGGATTTGACTGAGGATTTTCGATTGTCCAGGGGGCCCAAGCAGCGGGATTGGGGTGCCCCGATTGCGTTGACTTCGGCGGGGCGCGGGCTGGCAAGTTGTCTCGCTTATTCTCCGATCCCGGCCGGGCGATAGGTCATGGCCAAGTTTCCGCACTTTGGCGACCTGTTGACCCCGGTGCACGGCAGTGAGGATGGCATGTCTCGGTCTTTGCGAACGATAGAACGTGTGGGCGAATTAGATATTGATGGTACCACCATGCGGATCATCAGTGTTCCGCTCTTGCACACTGAGGAGCTCTACGAATAGTATGCCGTAATCTTAAAAGCGCCGTATTTTCGGTAGTCCATTTGCCCAGCATGATCCGCCAGGAAAGCCGGTGGTGTTCTTTACATCGCCTCGTTATGGTGGCCTTGCCGGGTTTCGTCTTTTGCATCTCAGGGATGCGAATGTCGCGGATTGCGGCCGTTAGGCACTTGCAGTTCAGTTCTGTTGTCGGCGTTGGGCTGGAGCTGTTTGCGTCGTGGGAATGTCTTTGTTGAGGTGCGTTAGTGTTCGTCCCCGTTGATCTCTCCCCAATCCGGGCGGGCGTGGGAGCGCCCCTGAGATTGCTGGTGGTAGCGTTCCCCTTGCGGGATGGCGCGCTATCTCACCCGGCAACGTTCATGGTCGATGGTGGGAATATGCACCGGAGCCTTGGTGTGGAAGTTTAGTTGCTCGGTTCCGCGTTGTTACCCGCGTAAGCAGATTCCGACGCACGTTGTCGGTTTCTACTTACACGGTCTGGCTTGTTCTTTCTCGGTTGGGTTTTGCGTTCCGAGCCGTGGTCCGTTTGTTTCTTGAAGTTTGCACGGTTTTTTCTTTCTCGCGCTCCGTGTTAGTTGTTGATGGGCGTCAACTGTGCCGGTTTTCGTGTGACGGGTGTTGTGATTCCGTTGAAGTCATGGGAACATGCTGTTTGTTTGTCGTACGCTGTTGGGGCTGGTGTTGTTGGATAGACGCCTTTCTGGGGTTGTTCAATAGCGTTTAGTTCTTCTGCGTGTTCGCATCGACATGAGGGTTGTTGCGTGGATGGCTGGCGGCTCGCCATTCCGGCAAGGCCGTACCGTCGAGCCATCCTCTTCGTTCTGTTCCGATGTGAGCGTTGGTTCTCTGATTGATCTCAGTGGACTCTTGGGTGTGAATCGGTTAGTGTAGTCTTGCCTCGGGTGTTGTACGGTCCGCCAACGCCGACACGAAATTTGCTTGGCGTTCTACGCTGCATTTCGCGGTTAGCTTCGTCCTTTTGGTGCATAGGTGGGAGATGGTCTCGGGCATTGGCCGTCTGAGTCGGATTTTACCCCAACAGACCAGTGATGAATGGCTGATGTTCTCGAGACGCCGCTTGCATGGCCGAACATGCCGTTCGGGTGATCATTTGCTTGGCGCATAAGTTGGGAGTACCGCTACGGCGCTTTTTAGGATTTACCTCTAGCCTAGTTTTTCCTATTGTAGGCTCTCGTTGTTTCAAGGGCGGGAAAGCCTGTTATGGATGATGGCCGGCATTTGTTCCTTATCTAATCGTCCAATCGTCTTTGCTTCTGTGGTCGTTCTCAGAAGATTTTTGTGCCTGGATGGATCGTTCTGCGACTGGCGTTGGCTCTCGCGTCGTGGGGGTCGTTCAGGCCGTTGCTGTTTTGCCTTGAGCGTTTGATCTTGCTCGCCGGATCGGTGTTTCATGTGTCAGCGATGATTCGTTGCCCCCGCGGCGGTTCATGCTCGGCTTGTCGTGGCTTGCAGGTGCATGGGATCTTCTTCCCTTATCAGTCCTGTGTCTTCGCTGTTTTGTAAGCGGGGTGTGTTGCGCGCTCCTTTGCTCAGTCTTTGACTCTTCTGCTGCAGTGACGGCCGTTGAGGTCTTGCCTTTCCGTCGTCTCGTTGATGATCCTGTGCTGGATCTGTGCCGTTTTCTGCCTAGTGTGTGGTTGAGTGACGTGCTTTATGTTGTGGTGCGTGTCGCGCTGGGTGATAGGCCCCTGGTCTGTCGATACGGTTGATTGTGTGTTGTGCATTGTGTTTGGTTCATGGATTTCATGTGTGAGGTGTCCCAGTCACGAGTCCTCCGATCGACGAAAAGATTTCGCGTGGCCTTTCTCTTTGGTGGCTGATTGCGGTGATAGCGTCCTAGCTGTTGTTGCTTGGAGTGGCCGTGGCCCGGGTTAGGCGTCTGTCGATGTTGTGGGTGGTTTTTTGTTGGCAACTCAGTCCGGTTTCGGAAAGTTCCGCCCATATTCTGATTCTTGTTCCACCGCGGGTTCGCTGAGGTTTGTAGGCTGGGTTGTCTTTTCCGCCTTGTGTTCGGTTTGGCGTGCGGTTTGGTTCTGTGGTGTCTGGTGGCGTTTGGTCTTTGTGTCTGTTTCTCCGTTTCGTTGGTGGGTTTTGGTCTGTTGTTTGGGTTGTGATGGTTGGTTTGTGTCTTGTTGGTGTGGTGGGTGGTGTGTGGTGATTTGTGTTGTTCCGGTTTGTTTGTGGGTTTGGGGTGGGGCTTGGGTTTGGGGTTGGTGGTTCTGGGTTCGCTTGCTTGTTGTTGTTGTGTGGTGTTGTTTATGGTGGGGATGGTTTGTTGTTTGTGTTTGGGAGTTTTGTAGTCAGTTTGTCTTGTGGTTTGTTTGGGGGTTTTGTTTTTGGGGGGGTGGGGTTTGTGGTGTTGTGTGGGTGTTGGGTGCGCTGTGTTGATGTTTGTGGGGTTCCGGCGTTTGTCCACCTTGGACGTATTTGGCGGTTCGGTTTGGATGGGCCGTTGATATGGGGCACTGTGGTTTTTTGAGTGTTGTTGGGGGTGATGTCTTGTCGGTTTGGTCTGTTGTGGTGCTGTTTGGATGTGGTTTGCTGTTGTTTTTTGGGGTTTTGTGGTTCTGGTTTTGTCCTTAGGTGGTGTTTTCGGTATTGTGACTTGTGTTTTTTGGTGATGTCACGGTGGTTCTTTGCCCTTGTTTGCTTTGTGTTGGTCTGGTGTCTTTGGTGCTGTTGTTGGTTTATGTGGGTGTCAGGTGGGTTGTTTTTGTTGTTGTTTGTGGTGTTGTGGTGGGTTCGTACTTTTGTCGTGTTTCGTGGCGTTGTGGGTTTTTGTGTGGTGTGGGTTTTGGGGTTTGCTGTCTTGTATGGGTGGGGGTGTGCGTGGTGCGATGGGGTTGGAAGTTGTTGTTGTTGTTGCTCTTGTGGTGTTGTGGGGTGGGTTGTCCTTTGTCGTGGTGCCGTTGCGGAGGCTTTTTTGGGTGTTCATGATAGTGTGTGGTCTTGGATTGGGTGTGTGATGTGATCTGGTCTCCGGTTCTTGGATGTGTTTGTTGTCGGGTCTTGTTGTATTTGGTGTGGTGTGTGGTGGGATGGGGTTTCGTTTGTGTGTGTGTTGGGGTGAGGGGGCGTTGAGGTTGTGCTTTGGGGTTGTTGGCGTTCGTTGTGTTTGTGCGTGGGGGTGGTGTAGAGTTTTTTGGTGGGTTGTGTGGTGGCGAGGCGGGCCGGTGGGGTCGAGCTTTGGTGCGGGTCGGCGGGGCAGCGCGTATCTTGTTGGTGTTTGAGTTGTTTTTGTCGTAGGTCGGGGGTGTCATGTGGTTTTTGAGTTTTGCGTGTCGCATTCTGGTGTTTGGGGTGTGTGTGTTGGGGTTGGGCTGTGTTGTGTGGTGTTGTGGTTTTGGGTGTGTGGGTGTCGTGGGTGATGCAGGTTGGCATAGGTGTTGTGGCGTGTATTTTCTTGTGCTGTCCGCGCTGGGTTAGTAATTTGTAGGTTAGTCCTTATTGGTCTTTTGGTTCTTTGTGTGTGAAGTCGTTTTGGATCTGCGTTATTGATAGGCGTGGTATTGGAGGGCTTTTTTGCGGGGGTCTTCGCGTGTCGTGGAGTATTGTTGCTTGGCGTTTGTGTGTCCGTAGATGGAACCGTTTGGGATTTGCCTATGTGTGTGGTGTTGCTTGTGCGGTTTTTGTGCTTGGTTTGGCTTGATTCACGCTGGTCGCTGTTCTGTGGTGTCAGGTTTGGTAGTCGCAAGGTGGGCGCTCGGTCGTGGGCTGATGTGATTGTGGTCGTTTTGTGTATCGTTTGGTCCTGAAGTTCGGCCTGGCGGTGTGCTTGTATTTAAGCGGCTGACGATGTTTCTGGTTTGTTCCTGCGTTAGGTGATTCCGTGGTGTCGCGGTGTGCTGTGCGTGCCGGTGTTGTTTTTGGCAGGTATGCCATGTTTATTCTGCGCGTCGCAGCAGAGTTCATGGTCAGTGCTTAGGGTTGGGTTCTTGTTTTGGATCCTGACCGCAATTGGATCTTCCCGCGTGGGCGTCAGCAGCTGAGGTTATCCGCCAGTTGCAGTGGTTTTTGTGTCGTGGGGGATTGGTGACCGCGATGGCGAGGCGGTGTTGCTTATCAAGTTTACGTGTTCAAACTGTTCTATGTAGGTCGCATGATTCGCCTTCTTTGGCCAAGGTGGAAGGGCTTGTAGAGTGTGCTGGTTTCGCTGATGGTAGGAGTTGTGCGTTCGGTGAGCTGTGCGTGAGGCGTTGTTGTTTCCCTCGCCTGCCTTGCTGCGGCGCTTTTTCGTGGTGCGGCATTGCGTTGTGCGTGCTTGGTTTGGGGAGCGCCCGGCGTATTCGTCAGGTTCAGGGCCCTTTTGTGGGCCGTTACGTCGTGGCGTCAGGGCGTGCGACGCGCCGGCAGGGTTTTGTTTGGGGTGTGGGAGGTGGGGTTGCGGCGGTGCTGCTTTGGGGTCTGTGGTGGTGGGCGTGTTTCGGTATGTTTGCGCAGGTTCGCGTGGGGTTGCTGTTTGGTTTCTGTGGGGGTTTTGAATCTGGCTTGCGTTCTGACATGGTAAACGCGGGCTCGTTTGGGGGCTCGTCATTGTGATTGGACTCGTGAGGCCGATTTGCGGTACGGATGGCGGTGGCTGCTATTTGTGCCCCTGTCTGGCGGGCTTGTCGTGGTCGTCCTTATGTTTAGGCGGACGCGTGATGCGGGCTGCTATTGCGGTGGCCGGTCTGGCGTTCGTGTCGGTTTCGCATGGCAGGTTTTGATCTCAGATGCGCGTGAAGTGCGTCGGCTGCGGTGGTGCCCTGGCCATGGTGGTGAATGTCTGGAGCTGTGGTGGCGCGTTTGACCGATGGCTGTCCATGTGGTCGTGAGGGAGTTTCGCTTCGCTGGGTGGTGCGGCGGCTGTCGTAGGCGCCGCTGCGCGAATTGCGGGGCGGTGTGGGTGGATGCCTGGGGATG
>Ga0163217_1042452_pt1 | contig 11135 bp, 16 predicted proteins | sample SynspAceP_FD_185933 | JGI IMG/M metagenome (GOLD analysis project Ga0163217, IMG submission 185933) | Saline lake microbial communities from Ace Lake in Antarctica - Synechococcus sp. Ace-P (PacBio error correction) | ecosystem: Environmental > Aquatic > Non-marine Saline and Alkaline > Saline ... | reverse complement strand
ACCCCAACTCGGTACGCGACCGCCCGTCAACGCGTGCGGGATTCGCCGACCAACGAAAATTCCCGGCGATCACGGTCGACGAAGATCGTCAGCAATTGCTTGATCGCGCCACAACGCAGCAGCCGCGCGAGATCCGCACCTTGCTCGGACGACTGGCGAAAACCGTGCTGCTGAACAAGGTAACAACCCAGGTGCTGCCGGATTGCAGGCCTGCAATGTTCGGGCGCCCGGAACAAAAGCGGGAGAAACGTATCAACGTCGGACGCAATTCCGAATCGCTGCTGCAACAGCTACTACAGGCTTGGGCCGAAACCTACGTCAAACCCACTGCGCGTGATTCGCTCCAATGATGCCGAAGGGAACGAGCGCGACACGAAGGCAAACGATTGAGAGCCAGCAACAAACGCTGAATCCTCGCGACGATTTCGCTTTCAGGTTTGGTGTCCACGCAAGTTCACCTGAGGAACCTGAAGAACCCTCCGCTGCGGTCAATTCCACTGAACCGGACCAGGCCCCGCTGTGTATGATCTGGCCGGGCGACGGCCAATGGGTGATCGCATCGAAGACCACCGAGGGCGCTCGGACATCTCGCGGCGCTGTTGGATCTCGCCGTGGCACCACCGAATGACGCGTCGCCGAAAAGCGGCAACCTGTCGATTTATGTCTTGCCGGACACGGGCAACGCCGAGGACTTGGAAAAATCCTTTCTCACTAGCCTGTTTCGGGAAACCCCGTTCCAGCTCCCCGAAACGCGATTGACGAGCGACTCATCCGAAACACGAATTTGTGCCGATACACGGTATCAACGCCTTGTGCAATCCAAAGTTCGCGACAACCCGCGGCGTTTGATCGAAGACTTGCCTCTCCGTTCTCGATTCACCCGAGTTCATCGATCGTTTGCAGTTGCAACGCCGCAACTCAGTCCGGTCGTCAACACCAGCGCTGGACGAGTCGAAGGCGATGCTCCGCACCGTCTTACAGCAGCCAACTCTCCCAGGACGAGGTCGCCCCCAAGTTTCGATCCCGAAGGGGGGCGTCTTCTCAAGAAGTCGCTTCGATGCTTGGAGCAGATCAACGCCCGAAACATTCTGGCCCGCTGTTGGACGCTCAGTGTTGACCGACGTCAGCATTCGGATCGTTGATGCGTGTCCCTCGGAACTCTCCGGAGAGATCCGCAATTTTTGTCGATCAAGTTCGCATCAGCAAGCCATCACCAACCGCGCCGGGAAAGCATGCGAATCATTATCCATTTGCACCATCCAACGTTGCAAAACAGATCGAAAACAAGTCCCCAGCAAGTTCATTGCAACGGTAGGTGATCTGTCGTGCAGGCTGCCAGCTGCAATCCAAAACGGCCATCCATATTCCACCCTTCAGGCCGGCAGTCTAATCGAACAGCATGATTGAATTTCATTCCGACCCGTGCTGACCTCCGTGGCAGAGTGTGGTCATTGAAGTCGATTGTGTGGGCAGAGTGGACGACGGATCTGACAACGCTTGGGCAACGATCTACGCAATGAAATCATCGGAGGCCATTTATCGCCAGCAGTTTGACTTGGAGCGATCGAACCGGGGCGAATCGCTTGAGTTCGAACGCTCGGGAGATTGCCCCTCTCGCATTTCAGTTTTTCCCCACCCGCGTCACACCGCGGTCAGGTGCGTGCGAATGCGTTCAGCGGTGTTGGGAACGAGCGAGTTGCTTGCACTGGCACTTCCGAGACGTACCGAAAGGATCGCTGTGCCGAATGCTATCTGAGTCAACGATGCAGCGCCATGCGATCACTGGAAAACAAATCCCGGGGACGTTTGGCAATGTCCCCAGATCAAAATTGTGGTTGTGTTCGCACGTCTCCAACGCCAAACAACGAATGCGAATCGTGTTGTTTCACGATGCGGTGCCGAACAAACCGAATCCGGGTGTCGGCGGGTTATTTTGGCGTGGTGTTGCCGTTTGCTAAAATGCCACAAGGAGCTCAGTGGAGGTTTCCAGCACACCAGCAAAAATCGAATGGAACTGCTCGCACGCCATTGTCGGTTTGGAGGCACTCAGGAACCCTGTCGCGTTCGCTTGCATTCTGATTCGCGTTACGTTCATCGGGATACCCTGACAACGGCCTGTTGTTTCGTTCGGTCTCCATGACCCGGAGCAAAATCGACCAAGGCTGAAGAATGCGCGACCTGTGGAAGCGATTCTTAGCGGCCTATTTGATCCACGATGTGGAAATGATCTGGGTCAAAGGTGCATGCGGGATCGCCGACAATGAACGCTGCGGACGGGAAACTCGCCACGCCAAGCGATCGCAGTAAAGCGACCTGTTGAACGATTGTCGGTACCAAACGCTTCGGCGACGGCAAGTCAAGAAGAAGAAAACGGAAAACAAAACCCTGCCTCAGTTCGCCCTCGTTAACCACGTCGACGACGAAAGCATCGAATCAAGCGGTTACGACGAAACAAGCCGAAGCAGCCCCACGAATCACTGCGGGTACGGAAGCCCAAAAAAAATAGGCGACTTGTGCCGCAAATGCTCGGGGACACCCTTGATTCGGCGTGAAACCGAAAAAAGATAAAGCGGAACGCAGCGTATGGTACGAGTTGTAAACTTAGTCTTGCACCTGCGTGTCAGCGAAATGTATATCTGGTTGGAGAGTGGCTAAGATTAAACGAGACTCCAAGAATAAACCCTGAAAGAACCCTGTACGAGCGACACAACGGCTGTTAATTGGTTGAGTCGATGAAATCCGGAAAACGGTCATTCAATTACGGGGGTTTTTCCATGACCAAATTCACTCATCACGTATTACCGAAACAGCAAACAGCTCCTACCAGCAAACTCAACGGGTTTCCGTTCTGTTTTCGTTCGGCAAATCGCGGGGCGAACCTGTTTCGAAAAGCCGGTCACCATCACGATCGGTGGCAAATGGGGGAGACGAGTTCGTCACCGGCGATGACTTCGAGGTCCCGTCTTCGCGGCATATTTCGCCAAGACAAAGTCTCACTTTTCGGCACGAGTCCGGTTGCCCGAACTCAGCCTGTCAATTACCGTTTCAGGAAATGTCCGCCTGAGATGAATGCACTTCGATCCGGGTCAAACGATTCAACAGAATCAGGCCGAAATCTCACGTAGGCAGTTCTGCGACCGTCGCCGGGCGGCGGCACGCGGAGTTTTAACCGGGAAAACGTTGGCAGGATCAAGCGAAAACCTCTTCTCGGGGTACAACTCAATCGGTGAAAACGAGGGCCCACACGACTTCTTTCGAAAAGTCTTTCGATGTACACGCCAAACATCGTGCTTCCCGCTCGATCGACGGCAGCGGTGATCGAAACACATCAAACCCACGAACCCGAACGAGTCGGCAGTTAGGTGTTCCCCGCCGTTCTGGGCCGCGATTTGAGGTGCCACGCCGGATGCTTCGAAGAAAATCAACTCCAATCCTCGGGTAGCTTGATATCCCAGGAAAAATATGGTTTGGACTATGTTCGGCGGGAAGTGTTTTGAATAATCGAAATCCCAACATTTGCACCATCTCCGGGTCCAGGGCACTCCCACTTTGACGCTCTAAAATTCAATCGCTAGGGGACTCGCGGCATCGGGGTTCGGTAAGGGCGTTGACTCGTCAACCGGCCTCGTAAAATATCCACGATGGAACACAATTTGGCCCACGGATGAAATCTCGTCTTTGGTGCTTCTCCGACTGGGTTAAACGCCACCATTCGAGTCGCTCGTGGATGTTGATAGATCATCGATCAAATTGGGCTCTTCGTCAAATCCGGACGGGCGGCGACTTGACGAAAACCAGTCAAGGGATGCTTTTGGATAATTCCGGAAACTCATCCTCATCGAGTCGTCCTTGGTTTGGTCAAAATCGCCGTCGGAATTTGCGAGTTTTGCCAAGATCGTGCAACAAACCCGCCGGCAATCACCAACTCCACGTTCCTCGTCGCTGAACCCCAGTTCGTTCGCCAAGATTCCAGCGTAATAAGCCACGTTGGCACAATGGTGAAACGTGGCGTAATCATGATGCAAGACTCGGAGCAGATTCACTCGCGGCGAAAGTGCATCTCGCGTCACGAGATTCGCAGCGATCGCACTGAGTTTGCGTTGCCGTGGTCGACGGTTTTGTTGGGTCCTCTGCCACGAAAACTGGCTTCCAAAACATCCAGCACCACCTCATTCATCGCCGCCGATTGCTGCCTGCACATCGTTCGAGCACGCAGAGGGCGGACGCTCCGTAAATAATCTTGATTTACTGAAGCTCGCGACCCCCGATCGTATGAACAGTTGATGTACCACCGCGTGATTTTTCAATCGGTTCAGAATCCTCCGACTTCATCGGATAGTCCGCCCCCGAACAAAAAACTGGGCGCGATCGGTATTTCTCCTGACGGGACAATACAAGTCCGCACGATCGCCGCGGTGGGCGAAAAGCGTCGAAACCTAATTGCGATTGAGATTCCGAAACGAACATGAAAGCAAACTGAACAAGACGATGAATCGGAGAATATTCGCCACGTCCAAACCTAGGATGCGAAATTGCCACTGTCCAACTTGCTCCGCCTATTTTTATTCCCTTTTTTGCCGAAACGGTGACAATCGGCCTCGCTATCAGTAGCAATACCGAACGAATCAGGCAACAAAATATCACGCATTGGTGTAGAATTCCTCGCCCCATGGTTCAAACCAGCATCCGCAGCAACACCGAGCCTTCCATCGTTCGGTTAAGATTGCCGCTCGACATCCCACACTCAGTTCCGTACGGATCCGCCGCCGATGCCCGATTTTTCTAATCAAACACAGACGTCATCACAACGAATCCATGATCTGCAAGTGCGAAACTAGACGACCTCGAAACGATGATCCGCGAGATCCACCCGGAAAACAAAAGATTCGCCTCGCTCTCCCCGTCACCGCGTCGACATGCGGGCCGCACCGTTTTGCCAAATCGTGATGAAACTTTCAACACGCTACTACATCGGATTCGATCGTCGTCAGTCTCGCGCGTCGCACCCGACATCGCCGATTACCACGAAAACGTGTCAGGAAAATAAACCCCTCGGCGACCCGGGGCCAGGCGTCCTGTGGACGACGGACCCGCCGGTGGCAATCGCTCTCGCAGGATGATCGAAAGCGGACAATTCCGCTCTCCAACCCCGGCAAAGGACGATTCCGTTTTGGACCGCGTTCGGTTTCTATTGGACGGATCCGAAAGTCGAAAACGTTTCGTGCTCCACGATTTGCGATATCGTCGACTACAACCGTTCAGATGGTGGCACGAATTGGTGCCTGCCGATGGTCCACCCGTAGTCTCGACTACGAGTTTCTGTAAAGGCCTACTACGCACGGGTCACCAATCGGATGCCGGACGCGTTCGTTCCGGTTGCTTCGATTGCGCCGTTGTTACGCGCCTTGATTGCAGTGTTTTCCCGAGAATCAATTTGTTCGTTTCTCGGAAACTTTCGCTACCCGCTGTCCGGCGAGTTTCACTGACTCGTAACTCGCCCGCGAGTAACGTGTCGCCAGCGATTGGACTTGAGGTCGGCACCCTCAGCCGAGGTCTACCGCAAACCACCTCGCCTTCAAAAACGCGTTTCGCCAAAAGTCGACGCTGGCGTGCCGTTCGAACACCAAACATCAAGACCTGTCGATCACGATTTCCAAGCGGCCTTGATTGAAAATGGCCCTCCGACATCCTGACCCCACGATCTACCGAAACCCTCGCAGCCCAAGGGATCGTGCTGAGTCAATCGACGTTTCGTCACGCTCCGCGCCTCTTTACCTTCGGATCGCCCAAGACAGCATTCGTCAATACGCAGCGACGCCGCGTACAATTGCCCGACTTACGACCGGCACGACGAAAGGAGCGCGATTCGAAGCGTTCGGACGATGCGGGTCCCCCCCACCCCCCAAAAAAGGGGGGCCGGTGAAAACGTTCGCAACGACCCCAGCGCAACCGGCGATCCCCAAACTGGACACGGCATCCGAGCCGCGTTCCCCGAGTTCCCCAAACGATTGCGGAGTCCACCTGATCGCTGGATCACTCACCTCATTCTTCGTCGGCGTTCGCCGCCCGGCTCGGAGCGGTGCCTTCGGCAGCCGTTGCGGACGCGGGCGGATGGTTCCCGGATCGTGCTGCGGCGGCCGGGTCAAGTTTAATCGCCCGAGCCGTCTACCGATTGTCGGTCCGCTCGGGCCCGGGGCGACGAGGAACACGGTACCGAGCCCGAACACGAGGCCCGGCGATCATCGGAAACCGATTTCGCCGTCCTGTGAGCCCGGCCATGCAACTCGGGGTTATATCTGAGGCTGTAAAAAACTGAGGTTGACATGGATTTTCGCAACAACTTGGTGCCATTTCTTTGTCATCGAAGAGACTCGGGTTCTTACGCCAACGGCGGTTCAAACAAACACAGCCTAGGATAAGGATCGCGAGCCCTGCGAGCGATCCGCCATCCTGGGGTAACCAGTGCCGACAACATCCATCCCGGCTACCAGCATTAGGCGGCTTCGCCGCCTTAATGCTTGGAGGCCCGGGATTGGGTTGCCGTGGGGTCGTCCTCGTTAACCTGGGTTGCGGCATCATCCCCCGCCTGCGGGCAGTGGTGAACCTGAACCCCAGGCTTATATTGTCGAACGCCGCTGCGTAGCAGACGAAAAACCTGCGCAAGGATAATTGCGTTCGCAATCCAAAAATGTCAAAAGATTGAAAAGCCCACCGATCGCCCATGGAGTGAACCGTGTCAGTTAAGCCACAAGTCGCTTTAAAAAACTGCGTTATTTTGGCAACATATCTGCGATTATCAACCTAGCTAATCAGGGTTTCGGGGTCATTCATTGCGTCTAACTCCATTAGGCGTTTGGGCGTTAGCCCCGAGTTAACGTGAGAACCGTGGCTAACGCCCAAACGGCGAATACACCGAAAACACTTTCCCGAACCTGTTTAAGCTTGGGTGATTAACGAAACCTAGAAAGCAGGAAGCGATGTCATGAGATCTCAATCGATGATGGAACTCCGATGATGTGGATCTCGGAGACAAAACGCCGCCCACAATCGAGCACGCAAAGTGCTTGGTGATGTTTCAGCGATCCCCCCAAGGCCTGTATCAACGCCGCCAGCAACAATTGACAAGAGCACAAAGGGCCTATCGGCTGGTGCAGAGAACCAGCGATGTCGTGCGGATCAAAAATCCTGGCGGCGCACACAACAGGCGACCAAAGACGATTCGAGCTCACGGACAGATATATCCTGTCGTTTCAAGACTCCACGAACTCCCGACTCTACGGGGACCCTGCCGGGATTCCGGCAGTTCTCAACGTTCGAATTAATCGATCGGGTCTTACGATCGCAACCGCATCTCGCATTGACACGCGAAGCATCTTTGGCCTTTGGTGTCTTCAAGTCGAGTGTTTGCTCAGCGACCCGTAACGACTTTGGCAAGTCTCAGACGATTAAAAAAGCTCCCGATCGAGAGCGTAAACGTTACGTCGGCTCAAAGGCTACCGGACTCGCCTGCCAACTTGCTAGCGAAGTTCCCTGATAAAGCGGAATCTCGGTTTGCTGATCGCGAATGTGACATCGAATGATTTTTTTTAAACAGCCAATCTTACCGAGGAAGGCTGCCGAATTCGTGATTCGCGCTAAACAACCTCAACGAAACGCCTTAAATAAGCCCCAGAGGGCCGGACCGCTTTACTTGCGTCAAAGTTCGGCCAGGAGGTTCATGCAACAATATGGTTCAATGCTTCGTCAAAACATGATCTACCACAAACCGCCCAAACGGGCTGCCCAAAGAGCCGAACTGGGAGGTCCGCTACGAACGTCAAGCTTGAAGTGAAGCCACCCTTACAACGCACCCGCTGGGACACCAAACGCCACCACAATGTCGTGCTGGTCACCGAAGGTGGGCGTCCATGGCGACGCGGAACAGGCTATTGATTGGTAACGGGACCACGACGTGAGCCGATCGATACCATCAGCGAAGGTGACTTTATTCCTGAACACTTAGTTGGACGAGGTGACAATCGAAGATCTATTTCCGAACACTCAAATCCGGCTGCAAGTCGACGCTCCAGCTTCAAGACGACCTCGCGTTTCGCAAGGCGGGCGTTGATGCTTTACAGATTGTGCTTGGCAGGTGATGTCCGCGACGATGCTGGGTCGGGAGTGCCCGGACTTGGGTTGTGACGTGATGTTTAGCGAGAGCGGAGTGGAACCGGTCCTGGAGATCGTGACAAGCGAAATTGCCGCAGAGGCCACCCGAAGCTTTGGCCGAAGTCATTTGCTATTAATTGGCCGTTCTGGGCGCACAACAACCGCCCAATAGGAGATCGCGCGCCCGGTCCTCAGCGATCTGGAATGGAAAAACTTAAATACGACGAAATGATGGGACTTCGCGCTGGCTTGGGAGGCCTGCGCTGATGAATGATGCTGATCAAAAACTTGTGGTAACGACAGGGCTTACGCCCCCAGGCTTAATTGCTGTCGCCACTACCGTTGCTAAAAGCGTAACTTCCAAAAGCGTTAGCGAGGGACTTCTGCTGTAAAAAACATCTCCGATGACGCGATTCATGAATTGCTCGCTAAACCTTCATGCCACCTCTTTTGTTCCCCTCCGAGCGAACCCCGTGGCCCGATCCGAGCGGAAATCGAGACCTGAAACCCCGTTTCAGCGTTCGGTAAAAACTGGTCCGCTTTTTTAAAACAAATCATGCCGGGCGAGTCGAACAGGCGTCGGGTCCCTCCGCGACCGCTGTTGCTCGATCCGAACCAACGATCAACCGACTTGCCGGAAAGCGCGTTCTCGACATCGGGTTCGGGCAGCGGGCTGTTTTCCTCGCGCGTGCATGCTCGGTGCCACGGTCGTCTCGGTTCGATATCGATCGCGAGAGTTTTCGGGTAGTACGCGTCAATTGCGTGAACCAATGGGACACGTCGGTCAACGCAGAGCGTGAGTATATCGAAACAACGCGGTGGGAGGTTCTGCATCCTCTTTCGGTTCTACGATCGCGATGCGATTGGCCGCTCGGCGATTTTGCGATGTCGTTTACAGTTGGGGGCGTGCTGCATCACACCGGCAAGATGCGAAAAACGGCGATCGAGTCGCATCCGCCGCCGAGTTCCGACCGGGCGGTGGCGTCGCAGAATCGCGGATCTACAACGACCAGGGCGGCGGCAGTCGACGTTGGCACGCGTCAAACGCGGGCTACCACCGGCTTGCCTTCGCTCTGCGGCCCGTCTTACGTTGCGTTCGTTCGCCGTGTGTTTGAATTCAAATTCCCGCCGCGAGGACTCGCACGGCCGAAACAACCCCGTTGGCGTTGGCAGATTGGCGACGCGAAACGGGGCGACCGCGGCAATGAGCGTGTGGCCAGCGACTGGGTCGATTGGACTCGGCGGCCTGCCCTTCGAGGTCGCCACTGGGCCGAGGCGATCATCCTGCCGCTGCGCCGAAACGGTTTCATTTCTCGAAACTGCACACCGGGTCCGGATGGGGGATGCAAACGAATACGTGTTTCCGCCGCGAAAAGCTAACGCATCGTTCCCACCCAACAGGTGCCGGCAGCCGAAAACCCACCCCGGCACCGGGTTGAGGTTGACGAAACAAACGTGCGAAGGCCAATCGCGTGATTTCCCAGCAGACCGAGCAGAAGATCCAACGCGGTCTCGGCGATCAACCTCGACCCACACCTCCATCGAACGGCTCTACCCACCCCGAAACTCGGGATGTGGCAAAAACGTCAACAATCCACTCTCGCGTTTCCCAGGTCTCGCTCGATTTCAAATTCGTTCACAAAATAAAAATGGCTGGGTCGTTTTAAACACGTCATCACAATGAATCGGTTGCAACCACGTAGCAACGTCTCCGGAGGACGCGAAAAATTTGGCGAGTCTCAGAGGAGGACTCGCTACGTGAGGTTCTGCCCGAAACCCTTTTCTGCCGATGTGGGATTAGCTAGACAGCGCCCACTTTGGGATTACCGTTTTTTGGCGTTAACCAGGTTTTGCCGGGGGAAAAACCGTGGGCTAGCGCCAAAAACGGCTAATTGTGTGAGAAGACCGCAAATCATTGTAGCGGTTCAAGTGACCGCTGTTCGTTGAGTAAGGGTAGAAGAGACCGCGAGTCTTCCCAGGTCCAACGAACATTCCGACGCAGTGGTCAGATGCGAATTCGAAACTTCGTCCCCGGGCTGCTCCCAGCCGACAAGCCGGTTGTGTCGGGACCGCTCCATAAAATTACTGAATCGACACGTTGGGTTTCATTCACCGCAGCGTTGGGACGTGGATGAAAGTTGCCGCATCGACGTCAACGCGACCCCGCGGTTTGGACCTTTCGTAACGGAGTGCCCGCTCGAAATTCACCGTTGAACGGATAACCGGGGTTTTCGTTCAGGGCATTACGTTCGACCGCGAGCCACGAGCCGCTTTTTCGAGTTTTTCCTCTTCGACGAGTTTCACAAACGTACCTGATGTTACACGACCTGCGGGTCCGTCGTCGGCCCGCAACCGAGTTAAATGAGCTGCTCATCGAAGCGTCGCCGTTCCGCGGACTTGGCCCCCCTTGAAACGAACGCGACGACGTTGATCTGAGGCCGTCGGCCCACCGAACCTTGCGGAAAGCACGACAACGGCGAAGCCGAAGCCCAAAACAAACCGCAGAGAATATCGGTTCCGGGCGTCACCCGCGCCGGGCAGTTTCGAAAATGGCATTCGGTTCATCGGCATGTCTTCCGTGGAGTGAATCGGTGAGTGGAGAAATTCGTTGATGTCTCAGGTTGGGCTAAACGAAATGGCTTCCGGGTGCGATGCAAGGTTCAAACGCAAAATTTTCCCGGCTGTCGGGTTTGCCCGGGTGCGGAAAACTTTTCGCTGGCGCGAAAGTGGCTCGCCGAACTCGCCGTTGGGGACGGCAGACGCAAGACGGAATCGAAGTGGGCAGGGAATTGATTCAAAAAAAAACCCGACCCATCGTTCGATCCCTTCCAGAATCCACTCTGGCCCCCTGTTATCCCCCATGTAAAAATTTTTGGTTACAGTGGGGGAAGTGGGACTCAACGTTGCTTTTCGTCTCGCCTTCCGGGTTCGGATTTTAAATGGAAAAGGGGAAAAAAAAATCTCCTTCCTTTTTCATCTCCTCTCTT
>Ga0163217_1007994_pt1 | contig 11136 bp, 6 predicted proteins | sample SynspAceP_FD_185933 | JGI IMG/M metagenome (GOLD analysis project Ga0163217, IMG submission 185933) | Saline lake microbial communities from Ace Lake in Antarctica - Synechococcus sp. Ace-P (PacBio error correction) | ecosystem: Environmental > Aquatic > Non-marine Saline and Alkaline > Saline ... | reverse complement strand
TAGAGTCCAAACTGTTAAAATCATATAGGAGTTGTCAAAACCTGCTTTGTTTCCATTCATTGTTTTATTATATTCTTCTCTGGGTTTTGAAGAATAAATGAAGAATTAAGGAACTCTCCATTCCTTGATCGTCGTTGAAGCTTCCAGTTTCCGAGAAGTTGTTCTTTTAAAGATTGACTAAAACTCATTAGAAATTGAAAACGAATACAAAAATCAGAGCGATGATATGATAGTTTTCATTTTATATTTTTGTAGGCGATTAACTAAGATAGGTAAAAAGCCGCAAAAATTAAAAGACTTTGGATTGGTTAAAAACGTTTAAAAATGAATAGATTTCTTTAGCTAGCCCTAGAAAAATAACGCAAAAAAATCCGAATAAACATATCCGGGATTGAATTAGTGGGGAGTGGGGATTCGAACCCCGACCTTTACGATTTGCATCGGAATGCTTAAGAACCAATTTGAGCTAAACTTCAAATAGGCTTTTATTTTGGCTGTTTGACAAGTTCGCTGATCTTTTTTACTTTTCCATGCTTTTGGCAGACCTTTCTCTTTGCATATTGCAGCACTCTTATCAGAGATTCTTCTGAGTAAACATATCTCGAAATCTTTTCGCTTTTGAGGTTAAAACCGCTATTGGTTTGAGATGTTGCTTTTCTAAGTCTTTTCCTCAAAGCGATCGCCAAGTATGAACCGTTAGTAGAATTTATCAGTTGGCTAGAGTGCGAAAATGTAAAAGTGGACAGGCCATATAACATAAAAAAAAAGCCTTAGAGTTAATTTCTAAGGCTGTAGTGGAGTGAGGGATCGAACCCCGACCTCTGCTTGAAGCAGATGCTCTTGAACAGCTGAGCAACTTTCCAAGAATTGACTTTTCGTTCACTATAGAGCATAAATTAAATAGATGGGAGCTTGAGGATTCGAACCCCGACCTCTGCTTTAAGGCGATAGCTTGGACCAGCTGAGCTAAACTACATCTTTGTGTTCCTTCCGTTCGGAAAAGGGAATGCAAAGGTATATTAGAGATTAATTTTTGGCAGTCGGTGAATTGCTTTTTTTTTTGAGTTAAAAACTAATTAGGTTTGATAATGAGGAGCTAAATTAATATTTGAGTTGCTGCCTTTTCCAATTTCAAACTATACCCCAGCACGAAACCATCTCCCGGCATCTGTTACAGTACCGCTCAATAGTAATCCGTATTGGTAATGTTAAGAAGCCTCAGCGAAGAATACGACTTTTCCGATACGGATTGTTTAAATCTACACGCATAATCCACAGAGAAAATACGGATCTTGATTCATCCGCTCCACATTTCTCATTTTGGATATTCCACTCGGAATTGGGGGAGAGCCAATTCCTACCAGAATTCCGAGCAATTCAACTGATTTTTCAAAGGCTGTGCAGTTGCATACCTCGTTTCATTGCTTCGGCTCAGTCCCTTTTTTTAAATCAGCATTGATGTAATGATAAGAAATCATTCAATTTCCTTTACCTGAATCATTTACTGCTTGAGGGATTTACACGATAGTTGAATGAGGGCATCTAATCACTAAAATCGCCTTCATTGAAATTTGAGGTTTGCAGGGTTGGGTAGCATCGGTTCTGCGCCCATTTCGATCAAGTTGTCACCGTATTTCTCAGAAAGTACACCAGCTCAGCATTTACTTGCTGATTATTTCAATTTGGCCCCCTATCTTCAAATTCTGCGCTTGTTCTGAGAGTTAGCTGATCGTTGCCAATTATTGGTGGACCTTATAGAGAGATCCGATATAGGGTTTGGGATTTGCGATAACTAACCCATAGCCTGAAATTATATTCGATCCCTTGGAAGCTTTGAAACCCACTTCAGCACCGGGGAAATGTTTCCATTCCATATTCCGAATAGTAATTGGAATAGGAGTCCAAAGCTCTTAGACTCGTACTTTTGAGATATTGAAATCATTTGCTCCAAAAAATGGCTGAAATGTTCGCTCCCGAATTGCCAAGATTTGGAGCTTTCGAGATTTCTTTTTCTCGTTTTCAAGCAAAGCCAGAGTGGTCCCAATCGCTTTTGAAAGCTCCATTCGCTCAAGGGCAAAACATCTGTGGTGTGATATTGTGAAAAAATGAAGGTTTCATTTTTCTTGCAGTCTGAATGGTTCGTCGACATTCTCGCCAGTAACCTCTTGTATATAGTTCGAAAGACTCCAAAGTGCAGATGTGTGACTGCTGAAGTTTGAGGCCAAAGAAGTTTGACACTTTCCCATTGATCTGAAATGCGCTCTGTGTAGAAGCCATTTGCGCCAACAAGTACGAGTCTGAATAAGAAATCATTTCCTCGAAGGCTATTTTGTAGAAAGATCTATTCCCCCTTCGTAAAAGAAGATTCGCTACTTTGATAGGTTCTTGAGTTGTATTAGGTGGACCATCGGGAATCGTCGTAGGACAGTGCCAGGATGGTTTTGCTTGTAATTTCCCCACTGGAAGGTGGAACCTGCGAAATTGATCCCTTTCATCCCAAAAAATCCCCTCCGTAAGTTTGAAGCTTTACATCGTTATCCGGAAAGTTTTTGTGATTCACATTGATTGCTCCGGAGTAGGCATTATTGGCCAAAAATTTCTGGAGGCTGGACCTTTTCAATACTTCTACTCAGATCTATTTCCTTACCAAAGGCCGGGATATTTCATTCAAGAGTAGGATGTACTGTCTTGGATTTCAGTAAGTTTAATTCGTTCAAAAGCATCAAAGTTTGCTCAAAGGAACGCCCCGATTCCAATATCTGCTTGCACTCCCGTGACTCCTCGCTGACGACTCTAACCCAGGCACGAATGCCAATAATCTCAGGAAAGACTCCTTGCGGCGGCTGGTTTCCAGTTGCAGCTTGTCTAGCGATGGTTCATATTCCGGTTAAGCTGTGGAAAAAGTATCTGCCGGGTTTTTCTGAACAATGATTTCGCTTAGTGATGTGGAAAGTAGTATCAGTTGAGCTTGGATTATGGATGGCTCCAAAAAAAAAGGAACCAATTGTTATAAATCGGATGGGTTTCTATCGTTAGCCAGTTTAGTTTTATTGGAGCAAAAGTGGGTTTGATTGCCGCAAAATCCAAGTTGCTTTTTATCTTTAAAAAATAGTTAAGAGTACGGCTTAGGTAAATTTTGAAAAGCTTATTTTTTTTTTAATTCTCGTATTTGTAAAATTGAAAAAACATGATAAAACGAATAATTACAGCCTTCTATTTTGACTTTTTTTGATGGTCGCGGAGATTGCTGTCAGTTTTGCTCGAGGGACAAGCAAAGGAGGCGACCAATCAGATAAAGATTTTGGGGAGTTCATGGTCGTAAGGGTAACGTATTTCAGGCGCGCTTTGGAAAAGCCGGGTGTGGGTTATTGGCCAAAAAATGCTGCAGACTATCAACTCGAAGGTTTAAGTTTGGATGATGTGAATTCATATCCATTTTCTGGCAAAAGTCACCATCACATACACGAATATAGCCAGAAAACATTGGGAATAGGTTCTGGCTTCCATTTGGACGGCTCAAATCGATTTCAACCGGGATTCCCGAGTGATACACTTGGGATACGCCAATTCGTGGGAATCGCCATACAATGGGAGATTACGCGATGGCGGATTTGAGATTTTCTCAGCTTTCTGCGAAGGTTGTGGATCTAAAGGAGCGGTTGGGTGTCAAAGCACACTGATCAATGATACAACGCATGAAAGTTGGTTTTGGGAGCCCTATTTTCCCGCTAAAGGAGGACAAGGCACAACACTTCCATGAATTTTTCCTTTAAAGTTTCTCAAGAGGGATGATCGAATTGGGAAGACTTCAGTGGAAGATGGATGGATCATATGGCTTTACACAATGGTATCCAACAAGTTGCAGTATTTGACGATGTCGAAGGAGTGGACGTAGAGCCTTATTTGGAGTGCAGGTGAGTTCTATTGATTATGGAAATTTTGATTAAAGGTGGACGGTACCTTATGGGACCATTATTTGGTGGTCTGGAATTGATGAACCAAAGAGTGCTTTCTAAGGAGTTGCAGATCGATATTGATTTAAAGCGATGAAGAGTGATGAGACCGTTTATTTGTTTCTCCTGATGAAATAAAGATACAGTTCTCACAGACCAAAGCAAGAAGCAATTGTTGACCTTTGGCATTTTAAATAGAAAAATTCTAGGATGTAGCATTTGCTACTTTCTAAGAGCATTTATAGTGGGATGCGGCAAGATCACTTGCCTAGTGGAAAAAACTATTCTTGCACAATCGCCTATCCTCGAGAATTGATGGAGTGGATTGCGTTGGACCAGATCACTGAAATACCAAGTTTCAATCTGAGCATTATCAGAGACATGGTTTTGAGGTCATTATGCATCCGCTACCATGTGCAGCGATATCGGAGGTATGGAATACCAGGATCGAATTTTTGGTTCTACACTTCCAAAGGAGAGAGGACTTGGAGTGACGGATCATGAGTATGGCCACATTGGTTCCCCATGATACGTCGAACCAACGAGCGCAGATGTACGCATGATGGATGAGGGTTATCAATAACCTTCATTATCACTTATAGCTTCAACGCTTTCATTAATGGAAGAATTCCCATCTTCATTAAATGAGGACACGCCGTGTATGTCATTACTTCCTCAATTGAACCGAGGGAATAATACCATCCGGATGTTGCAATACGGAGAATATAGTATTGATCGTTATAATAAACCCTGCTAATGGGTGTTATTGATATGCTGCGGAATACATTCTTTGTGCGATCATTTGATAATGCATTCAAAATCCTACATTCAAGACATGGGATAAAGCATCCCCAACCTGCTGATTTCTTACAAATCTCATGGAAAATGTTGGCAGCGTGAAATTAAAGTTGGTTCTGGCAAGGCTGCTTTATATGACGGAATATCGATCTGGTATCAATGGTGTGTTCCTTATGCAGGGAAATACTTAGTCTCTCTAGCAATAAAGGCAAGAGATTTGCCTATGCCGGTGGTTGAATTGTGAAATTACCTTCTGAAGGATGGAACTACGGAGCCGCAAATGGCTCCGGTGAAGATTGGCGCGAGTGATGTTTGGAATCACTGATCCAAGACTACCAGTCGGTAGGTCCTATCGTGATCGACCCAGATAAGATTTTACCCAGATATTAATCTGGTAATGACAATTGGCCACAAGTGGTGTATAAAGATTAGGAAAAACAAAAGGCCTCGGATTTTATCCGAGCCTTTTTCGTGCTTTTGGAGCATTTTCCAAATCAATATTTTACAACTCTTTCTACAGTATAATTGAACACTTTTTGGAAAAATTATGAAAGTGGCGTAATGGGTTGTCTTCAGTCACCCATCATCGGTCTTCCAACCAGTAAACCAAAAATAAAGAGGTGTAATGACATCATCTGCGAAAAATCAGGTTTACTAATCTTCATTTTCTCTAGCACATCCGTCAGGATCCTGAATTGTAATCTTTGGCGGATTCCGTCCACTTTGATCGTTACTTGTTCTCTTTTTCACCTTGGCCAGCTTTCAAAGGATATTTGTATTCCTTTCAATGTTGAATTAAAAGGCATTCCATGTTTCTTCATGCTTAAAACAACAAGTGATTTACTTTTGAAATTTCAGTTTGGGATTATTCGGAGGCCTCAATCAGAGTGAGTGCAGCACCCCCTCCGAGTATCATACAAGCATGGACTCCATCCTATTGAATGGTTCTTCAATCGAATTTTAGTCTACATATTTTCTTAAATCCATGCTAGGCTTTAATTTGCTGACATGAAGCTTGCAATATGATTGACTTTGATCTGTGCGAAGTTGCTCATAGTGATTCCCCGAATCAAAAGATTGTAAATAAGGTTTTCATTAGCTTGGGTTTTGATAATTGCCTAATGTTGAGCTTTTTGGACAAGTATTGAAGTGTTTCAAGAATAAAAGAGGAGCGAGTATTCGAGTCGGTCCTTTTAAAGATTGGGATTTCACCTTATTTGATGCTTGGAGATAGATCTGTTGCCAATGAAATTTCGTCTGCTTCGGTGGAATAAATTCAATGCCTGCAAGTACACTTTTCTTAAATATTTATCATTTATTAAAAGGCGCTGTCATCTTAAAAGCTGTCGTCCAAGATGTGGCTTTTCATCAAAACCTTAAGTACTTCCTTGATTATTGAAATCGCTTAGCATCAAAATTCCACTTTATTTTTTTCTTTCCATACTCAGGTAAGCTTGTGAGCATGGCATCGATCACTATGAATGTTTTGTATACTCATCAAAGGACATTTCCGTCAATTTCCGCTTTTTTATCATTTATAATCGAGCTATATACTCTCTGGAAGGCATTTCGAATAAAACAGTCTGCTACATAGGCGCTATTCATTGTAGTATCAAGAGCCACGAAGGATATCTGGCATAATGCACACCACCATTAGGGAAGTTCTTCCGTTTTTTGGTCTGTAATTTTCAGGCTGTCGTTGATTTGTTACTGGTCCGCTGGAGGAAAAACTCCCCATGTGCCTAGCGCTGTTACCAGTCGTTTTTCGTAAGCCTCGTATTTGTTTAGGTTTTTTTTTTTTTTTTTTTTTTTTCCAAAGGGGTTTTCATATGCTTTTGAAATTGATCGCCCAGAAGGAGGTAATATCTAGCAATAGGTCAATGAAAGGCTCCGCTCTCAGAGAGGTCTATCGGCATTTGAAACAAGCGCTTTTCAAAGGGTCGTCTACTTACGATCAGAACCTCGACCATTATCCTTGAATAGCACCGCCAAAATTTCAAGACGCCGAAAGGCGATCCATCATTTCACTAATAGATTACTGGACCATTTTCGAATAACCCTGGTTTAAAGGCATAAGCTTTCTGACAGTGTTTATTGGGGAAACTTTCCCTTCTTGGATACAATTAGGGATTTGTCACTCGGAGTCATCAGCCATATTGATAGGCGGGCACCCATGTATCACCAGGATTTGCCTTGGCAAATCAACGATAAGCCTTCTTCAGTTCCTTGAGGCTTCAATGAGAATTCAAAGACTCTCGAATATCATAGTAGTAGCTGCAAATCGGTACTTTGATATAGCCGACTTCATTATTGACCATTATTAAGAGGCGTTGATGCATTTATTGCGGGATTTTATCTCGCTGATTCATAGCGATCAAATCTTTTCTGATTTTTCGTTTGATATCTACATTAACTTTGGATTCCTTTTGGGCCTCGGGAGGTATTCAAAGACGTCGCGGTTAGTAATTCAATACCGGCTACTGTCTTGTCATCGACAGGCAATGATTTGATTCCAGATGAATACCTAGTGCTTTGACGGCACGGTCAAAGGTGCTTGACACATAGATAGTATTCTTCGCAATTATTCCAAAACCTCAAGCCGATTCATCAAACTCCCGCGTCTATTGCGATGTGAGCCCAAAAGGCATCTTAGCAGGAATGTAGTGAGGGGTGTCCAAGGTTTTCAAGGATTTTAGTAATGCCATATTCTACCAATTCGTTGGTGTCGACCTGTCAGACAACCGAGCTTTATAGTTTCATGATCTCTTTTGCAGTCTGTATAGCGCTGCTCTGAGGTTCATTTTGGATTGCTTTTTGGCTCAGCAAAAAGTAAGCTCCTATCCAATGCCAGCGAAATTGCAAGGCGTAGATAATTGAAGGCGTATTTTGGGATTTGGTTGTTGTTTCGGTCGCTCACACTTTTCTAATATCTATTTGAAATTCAATTTTGAATGTACTAAATACTCCAAAAGGCTTTTGGTTAAAAATGTCTTTTGATAAAGCTAACAAATGTTTTGAACGGGGCGAAACACATTGAGTTCAAATCAATTTGTCCTTTTTTATGTTAAAAAAAATTATTTTTGTAACATTGCGTTCGCCAAAATGATTTCAAAAAGCAACTGTGTAGGGATTTAGTTTCTGAAAACTATGTATTTGCTTCTGTGGCTTCATTATTTGGAATTTCTTATTCAATACCCACACAAATCTTTAGAAGAGGTTTGCAAGAAGCACAGGTGCATTCGTTCAAACTGATTTTCGAAAAATCTGAGGCTTGGGCTTTGCGATCGAGAGCCTACGACAAGAAGAAGCTATTTCTGAATCGATTGAGTTTTGGTCGGCATACTGAAGAAAAAAACATTACTCTTCGTTCGAGCAGATTACCCTTCTATCGAAATTATTTCTTGGGATAAAGCGGTGAGTCAGGTTTTGGACTCAATGTCGCTGAGATGAGGAATGATGTTTCCCTTGTTTGTGCAAGATTTTATTCACCCTATTTTCACGAGGAAGAAAGCCGACTTTTTAAGCGAATAGAGCTACCTTCAGGTATATTAGAGAGGGGAATATTCTCTTTACCAGATTTGCGCTACTCCTTGAGCAAGAGCCTATAGCGACCTAGCGATCAGCATGAAATCCAGTGATGATGAATGGAAGGGATTCGAAATTGACTCGGAACTATTTTTCCTGGAGGAGGGAGCGTCTCCTTAGCCTATGAAATCCGTGTATACGAGTTGCAAAATTTTGAATGGAAATACGAGTTCATGCTAAAGATTAAGATGAGCTGCTCTTTCCAAAGGCGGTAAATTGAGCATGAAGTGATTCGTCAGATAATCGCAAAAAAAATTCCGAAACTAACTAATGCCAAGAATAATTGCAATTGATTGGAACCAACGAACTGGAATAGCTGTTACCGGATTCATTAAAAAATGCTCGCAATCCTCTTGAATACCCATCGAGACGGGAAAGTTGAGTCGAATACTGCAAAACCTATTGTGCCCAAAGAAGATGTAAGATACGCTAGTTCTCGGATATCCTACAGATTGGACGGTTCACAAAATGAAATTGACTTCTCGAGTAATATCGATTGAAAGAAGATTGGAGAAAAGAATTCAACAAAAAAGATCGAGTTGATCGGACGAGCGATTACTTCCAAAATGGCTTATTTTGAGGAGTTTGATCGCCATGGGAGCAAAAAGAAAGACCGAAAGAGAAAAGCTGGAAATCTTGACAAGTCAGTGCAGCCATCCATCTTTACAATCCTATTTAGAAAGACAATGATTTACATATAGTTAGCTTTTTGGAAATCCTATTTTTGAAAAAAGCAAGGCGCTGAAATGCGAAGAGCATTTAGATGCTTTATCAGAAACACTGTATGACACCATGATTTCGGCCAATGGAGTTGACTAGCGGGCACCTCAAATAATCAGGGGAGTGCGTATTATTTGTGATCGGACAGCTCCTTGATGTTAGATTGAGATGAGGAAGAAAAGGGCGATCCGAAGAGTCTTCATTAAATCCAATTAATTTTGGATGAGTATGGGGACGTTACATTTTGAAGAGGCTGCCTTCAGCATTCCAGAGGTTTCGCGAAAGAAATCACTAGCAGAGACCTCCCATCGAGTATTATGACGAAAACTGAATCTAACAGGAAGAGGAAATTTTCAGGGATGACTGGCCACGAGGTGATCACGAGAATACGATCTTAGAGGGAATTGTTATTTGTAAAGTAGTATATCAAAAAAGGGTTAGGAAAAAAGCGCTCTGGTTACAGTCTTTAAACTAGATATTCAGTAAAGTAAACTCGACAAGGACTCCGGCATGGATCTATCCCCTCGGTGAGATAGAAAATCCTTGACTTGACATCGCTATGGTTCAGACTGATCTTTTTGAAAAGATAAAGTCGGCAAATCTTGCGAATGCTGAAGAAAAAATCTGGAAATACGAAGGGGAGATTGAATACTTAATCCTTGCCTTGAAATTTCCAACGGATTTTTTTAAATGGATGCGCCGGAGCTTTGCTGAGGCCATGAGATCTATTGGTGACGAAAATGGATGAAGCAATGGCCAACCCAGCTTTAAATGCGTTGCTCACAGAAGTGCATTATCTCCGGAAAATCAAAAATTATTTTACAACCGATTACTCTGGGTCTCTTCAGATGGAATGTTTCCTGCTACGATAAAGCGCGCAGTCTATTTCGATGGTCGGAGAGATAAAAATTTTTTTCTTCAGAGAAACCTCCCATTCTTTGATCTACAAAGGTTGAAAATATTGCCCTCAAATCTGACTATGATTTAACGCTTCCCCGTTTGGAGCAAGAAAATCGTACAATCAGGGGGATTGGCCTATGACTTGTTTTTTACTCGCTTCATGGGCCTTGCGGCATGAGTGCCGCCTTGGGATGTTTTTGCTCCCCGCTCGGGCAATTGAAAACTCTAGCCTATTCATGGAGAAATCGCATTAGGAGTAGATGCAAAAACCAATTAGCTATAAATGGACATTTCTTGCTGCTATGGACTTCAAAGGCATTAAAATTAATAGATTTAAAAGACGAGGCAAAATGATCAAGTAATTCAGACTTGCGAGCTGCTGAAACTTGAAGCCTTACCGAAGTAAATTTCCGGCTTGGCATGGATTCTGATTTTCTTTTCGATCGTATATTTTGTTTTTATGATCACCATTACCTCCTGGCATAATTACAGGATTTGTACCCTATTAGTATTTTTCGTAATATTTAGCTCGGAATTTTCTGGCCTTTTCGCATTAATAAATTCTCAGAGCTGTAGTTACTTCAGCTTTAAGAAGAGAATCCAATACTAAGACTTTAGCCCTTTTTAGATCTAAATAAAAACTATGAGTAAACCAAACTCCAAAAAATCCTAATATAAAAACGTTAACTGACGAGGCTCCGCGCACCTTCGCTACGTTTACTCTATTCTGCCAAATAAGTACAGGCAATTTAACCCAGTTTCTTGGCCGGTGTTTTTCAGGTAGAGACCAGAAGTTATTTCTTTATTCAGGAAGATGATAGCGAATTTTTTCATCTATCTCAAGGCCGGAAGGCAGCAGTGGAAAGATTTTCCCTGTCAGGAAACCTTTGGGAAAATAGCGACAACACAGGAGGCCAAAATATCATATTAAAAGCTTCCCAAATTTTAATTCTCGAAGGGGATCGTACCCACAGTTGACAAAGCCGCAATGGGCAAAGAATTACAAGCGTATTAAGGGGGCTATTGCCCGATTTTCCCCTGATTATTTGGCGGAAGGAAAAGGCCCAAAAAAGAAAGGATTTGAGTGATAGGGTAAAAAGGCGTTCCCAAAATTGTAATTCTTTAAAATCCCATCCCTTTTCTCCACCCCGCCCGTCTTGCGCGCTCCCGCCTGCCGCCT
>Ga0163217_1107977_pt1 | contig 11137 bp, 12 predicted proteins | sample SynspAceP_FD_185933 | JGI IMG/M metagenome (GOLD analysis project Ga0163217, IMG submission 185933) | Saline lake microbial communities from Ace Lake in Antarctica - Synechococcus sp. Ace-P (PacBio error correction) | ecosystem: Environmental > Aquatic > Non-marine Saline and Alkaline > Saline ... | reverse complement strand
TGGTGTTGGATTAGTGTTTGTTAACAACCAAACTTTTTGGGATAACAAATGTACACTCTTTATGGCTTAACAGCGATGGGAAATTCAAAGTAGTTTGAGTTTGGAAAATACTATATCCAGTCATGTTCCAAGGAAGCCATAATGAGATTCCAAGATCGAACATTGAGGGGTAAAGATTGTTTGTGGTAGTTCGTCTGTATTTGGCTGATTACTCGATAAAACCATTAGGCATGCTGGAGGTTTTGAAAGAAGAAGATAAGGGTTGGGCTCAAGACTTATAGGGCGGTTATTGGATATTGTTGATTAAAAAAGGCCCAGGAGAAAAAAAATTTACAGGTACTTTAAGGAGTTTTCTGTTATAAATATGCGTTGGTGAATCGCCTAGGGTTTAGCTTCACAGATGCAAAGGGATTCATAATCGGGGGTAATGATAATTTTGTAATATCTTCTAAATTTATAGCAGGGAAAGAAATTATCGGAGCGAAGACATCGGTTATAGTCAAACTCGGTTATTCTCATAGTTAAGCATTTATAAGGCATCTGTGGGAACCATTTACGAAGAAGTGTGGGAAGGAAAATAATGATAAGCAAAGGCGGTACATTTTTAATCGGGTGGAGGTATGATAGTTTACATTGTTCCTTATGAATAAGGAGGGGAAACCTTATCAATATATAGCTATTCGAACGGATTATTTCTAAAAATATATTTAGAAGAAAATACAGTTCAATGTTGATTTAGACAAAAAGTTTACATTATTGAACCCTGAAAATTAAGCCGCTAGGAAAGGAATTGTTTCATATTTTGATACCCGTTGCAGATATTCTTTTGTTTTAGATAAAGAAAAGAATGCCCTATTAAGTTTAATAAAAGGTGAGTATCCTTTAGGGACTGGTTTAGGAGTGTCGGGGAAAGAGTAGAGGAGTTCGGTGTGGAATTTTGGATTGATATGAATGAGTTAAGGGGGGGAAGGGGGGTTTTGTTTGGAGGTTGAATTAATAGGGCATGGGTTAGTATTTTTTGTGGATTGTGCTTATGGTTTACCGGTATACGAAAGAAGAGAGGGGGTGAGTAAGACCTATATCTTGTGTCTCACACCCCTATCCCGACTTTCCGTCAGATCGGAGGGAAACGCGCAGGCACGGCGGATCGACCTTTGAAAACTGCTGCTAAGGCCAATTCTGCGACTCGTATTACTATGATCGGCGATGAAAGTCGGGATCGAGAAAATCTCTGGCCATGGGCAAACTCTTTTGGGGTGCGTGGAAACATGATATCTGCCACATCCTTCTGTTGGCGGCAGGTCTGGCCCCGACGAAAGCATGGAAACAAAGCGCGCAGTGGCGATTTCATGCAAAGGGATCGGGGATAGGGAATGCCCTATCGGGCAGGGCTTCACGCTCAGCTCGCCACTACAACTGGCGTGATGACGGCGGGGATCGCGAGCACCGCGGCCGTGGTCCCACTGGCTATTTCATATTCGATCGACGGCGGTCGAACAAGCCCAGCGGCGCCGGCGCGAGACCTTGGGCATGAACGAAAAACAACATGCTCAGGTCCGTAAAGGCATGTATTCGGCGTGGTCAACGACCGGCGACGGCACAGGCTACGGTCGCGGGGTTCATCGCTGGACGGGGTGCGCATGGCGGTAAAAGCTAAGGCACAGTCAGGTACGCAACATCAACCGCCGACCGAACGCGCGCCTGTTAAGCCGCAACCGAAAAGAACCTGCCATGGCGAGTCGCCGTGACCCACGGCGCTATTCGTCGCCTTCGCGCCCTATGAACAAGCCGCGCTCATGCGTATCGGTGCTGGTAACACGGCGGCGGCGGATCGACCCGCAGCCGCCCCCATCCGCCCGCGACGTCATGCTGCAAGCGATCTATGGCGGAGAGCCCACCCGACGCCTACCCCACCGCCGACCGTGGCCGCCATCTGTTCCGAACGAACAAAGAGCCCTGCGCGCGATCAGCCCCAAGCGGATTCAGCGGGAAAGACCAAGCATGAGCTATCTTGAAATATACGGTCAAACATGTCCCCGACAGGCCTTTGGCCAAGATCCTGCCATCTGAACTGGCGCTGACCATCTGCTGGCCCGCATGTCTCGGGCGGTGGGGGTTCTTGATGGCTGTACTCCGGTCGCGGGGGGGCATTTTAACCTTGGCCGAACCGCAAATGAAACGCTTTTGCCTTGGGGATCGTGCTGATGGATTGCCGGCCGGTATGGCCGATCTGGCTTTGGCGAAACCTCGCGGGCGTGGCCTATTCCGGCACGTGAATCCTGTTGATCGGCGGTCGAAACTTTTCGGGTGCCTCGGCATGGGCGCACAGCGCTGGATCGAGCTCGGGTCGTTCCGCCTCCATGCAACATCAGAGCTGATGAAGATCACACTGTGATGATGCTGGCGGCCTATTTACGACTGCTTCCGCGTCCCAAGAAACCTCGCGGCCGCACTATGCTGTGGGTTTGTGCCGGTCCTGATGATGGCCTGTTCCCCACAGCCGCTGTGGCTCAAAGCAGCCGATCGCCGGCCCACGCGCGGATCCTGTTGAAGGGCGCCGCTCGCGGGCTGGGGTATGTTCCTTCGCAAGGGGGCACTGGGGCTATTTCCGCACGTGCGTTATCGCAGGCGCCTCCTGGACTGGTGACGGCGGGTATTCCAGTTTCTCCCGGAAAGCACCCCGTGGCAACTGGATTTCAAAAATGGACTAGCCAGTTTCAGGCGGATCGATACCTTCATCGGTTACCCCAGCACGACCCGTTGGGGCGGCTATCACATCACCCAATCCACAATCGCGCTAGGCTCTGGTGCGCTGACGGCCGCCGGGTATCATGCAAGGCACCCAGTTCGCGCCTAACTTTCCTGCCCGAGAAAACACCACCAATTTATCTTTTACCCACGCTGGCGAGGAATTCGGCTTGTCGGCGTTTTTTCCCTGCTGGGCCTCTGATGCGCTTGATCATCGTGTTCTGTGTCTGTTCGCGGCGCCTTGATCAGCAAGGACCTTGACCGTTTTTCGTCGCTGCTAACCCTTTTTGGTATCTGCGCGTTCTGACTTCTTTTTGTTTCTTCGCCGTGAACATGTCGTGGTGATGGGCTGGCACCTTGTTGTTCGTGTGCGCTGCCGCTCTTCAAGCTTATGGGCGGTATCGGGCAATGCTGTGTTGCTGACTGGCCTTTGGCCTTGTACGATCGGCGCAGTTCCACCGCCCCAGTGATGAAACCTATGTCCCTGGAAACGTTCCTTTCGCCGCCCGCGAACCGAACGCTGGTGAACGTATGAAGCCCCCCCCTGCGCCAAGCGCTCGACGCCGCAAGGGAGTTTCACGGCGCATCAAATGTCAACGATATATTCCGGCCCAAGATGCGACTACATCGTCTATGCAACCCAATAGCACACACATGGAGTTTCACCTCCCTACACGCGGGCCATATGGCGGTGCTGAACCTCTGGCGGGGTAAGAAAGAATATCACCAACAATGGACACGCTGCATATCCCGCGCTTGGGCTCGGATGGAGGATCCGGGCCTGACAAGGCATGGTTTGAGAATGGGGTCACCGGCCATTGGTGATGCGCTCACTTACATCTGGGCTGGACGAGGACTTTCCGCAAAGACGGGACCACCGATTGCGACCCCGCCCAACCCCGCCGCGCACAGGAAATCGGGTCAGATCACCATTCTGGGGCCTGTGGTGCCTTGGGCGTCGGCTGTGCCGAGGTAGTTGCGCTGTCATCTGAGGCTTCAAGGTCACCGGCTGGTCGCGCAGCCCCAAAAGAGATTAATCAGCGTTAACGTGTGTCTTGGGCATGAGGGACGACGAGTTCTAAAGGATGCCCTACGCAGCCCGAGATCGCCGGTACTGCTGCGCCCAACACCCCTGATACGAGGAACATCGCTTGAAGTGCCGAAAACCCACACAGGATGCCCTAGGGCGCACGTTTATTATAAACCCAGGCCGCGGGGCGTTGATCGATGACGACGCGTTGCTGCTGCGTTGGATTGAACCCGACCAGATCGCCCATGGCCACGCGGGATGTGTTCCGCGGTCGAAAACCCGCTGCCTTCCCGAGCACCCCTGATTGGCGCACCCCAAGGTCACTGTTTACCCCCCATATCGCCGCTTGAAACCCTTTGCTGCCACACAGCAGCACAGGCCGTCGTGGAAAACATCCGCCGCGGGCGAAGCCCCAAGAAGGCCTTTTTTTGCATCTGGCTGGACGCGCCAAAGCGTTACTGAGCCGCCCCGCCGCTGCGCAGGATTTTGAGTTTATTTTTGTGCAAAATTGAACGCAAAGCGAGCGTCGCCCCTCATTTTGCCTTTTTAAACTCTCGCCGAATGGTATCTTAGCGCACGCCGCGACTCAGGCCGCGGTAGGACCCGCCCCTTTTAAGACGAAGTGCCATCTACCCGGCATCTGCCACGGAACGCCTATGATTTCTGCTGCGTCCTGACTGCCGCCGGTCGAACAGGATGTGCTGCTTCTAGCGCCCCGCGGCGGTCGGGGCTTCAAAGGCGTCTGCGCTTTCAAAGCGGCAAAGGCGTCTGCGTCCATCACTTCTGGACCACATTATAGCTGTAGTAGCCGCTGGAATAGCCATCGCCCTAAAAAACATTGGCAAACTGCTGGCGTTGCTGGCGCATTAGGTTGATCGCGTCGGGATTAACCAAGATCGGTCCATCACCTGTGCCTGTTTCGCCATGGGGTGTCAAACGGGGTGTCCCGCCGCCATCGTTGGAATTCAAGAGTCGCACCAGCGCAGGAGCGAAACATATTCGAACCGTGGAAAACCCCATATCAAAGTTTTGCAGCCCCAAAACCTTTAACAAGCATTTCTGCCGGCATCGGTTCGCCTGTCCTGGCGTGCGTGGCCTACTGACTCAGGACCTACGGGCCACCCTCCCAGCCAATGCTCGAACAGCTGGGCTCGGCAGTTCGACGAAATCACGGCGAACCGATGTACCGCTACGGATTTCATAGGTCACGTCCGACAGCATCTGGTGCAGCGCATGCCGAATCATGGAAAAAGAAGCGTGCGCGCGTTCGTCGGTTAGGACAGCAGCGCGGCGATGCTTTGGCAAAGTTGCACACGTTCATCACCACCGGCACTGCACATGGAAAATTTCGCTGCGACCGCATGGCGCTGCACCACCCGCGCCCGACCGTTTTGACCCGCGCGCAAAAAAGCACCGATGAACCCACAAAGCCACATGTGACGTCCGTCTCGTGTGACCTCCACGCGCGGCAATCGCGGGTTGATAAAAGCGCGACACGAGGTTTGAATCGAGAGAAGTTATAAGAGGCGTGTGCGCAGTCAAAAGGCGCGGTCATCATCCGGTCAAACTTGGAAATACGGTTTAACGCGCTCATCGAGATCATGTTTCCGCCACCGCCGTTTTTAGCGCATAGTAGCGCCAGTCCCACGGGGCCAGATCGCCTTTACACCATCGTCGTGCATCATCCGGTCAGCACTCCGGCGCTGGCCTCTGCCTGTGCGTTTGGCATGTGCCCCAGAACATCCATAAGCAAGTGACGCACGGCCTTTGGCGTTTCGCCATCGTCTGTTCCAAAGCTTGTAGCGGCAAAGCTTGTATAGCCCAGAAGCTTGCGCCCGTTCCTCGCGCAGGCGCAAGGGTTTCAGGCAGCGATGCCGCGGTTGGTCTGGTTTCGCCGCCGTTGGGCCCCACGCGATCTGCCACGCCAGAACGCTTTTTCGCGCAGATCGCGGCGGGGAGAGGATTGCAGGAGGGAACGGCGGATCAGCGACCGCGAAAGGTGTGATTCACCGCGTGCCTGCCTCTTTTTCTTCGCCAGCAGCGCGGGCGGCAGTCCGATGACAAGTCGGCAGACCCTACCAGATCGGATATACTATCCAGCGGCATGAACCAACGCGTTCATCGGCCAACAGGTTCTGGTGAACTGGTTCCTCCCAGCACGGCGAGCCGTTCTGATCTCTTTCATCGGTGCGATCGGCCGCTCCCGTCCAGCGCCCGCGCCTTGCCGCGGGAGCATATAGCCGCGGTGGTCAGCATCAGCACCCGTGCTGCTCTGGCGTCAGGGTCAAAGCTGTCGCGGTTTTCCCAGACCGATGCGACCCGCGCGGTAACAGCCCTTGTTGCTTGAGGATTTCAGAGAAAAAAATTGTGCCGAACAGCAAGACGGGCGAGAATTTGCGTTGCAGGGTCTTCGCGCACGGGGGTTGCATATCATTGCCCTGACGACGGTTTGAAAAACACCGCCCAACCACGCGGTTCAAGCTGAGCTGCCTGCCTTCCTGCGAAGCGCCTCGATCGTGTTTGAGGAATGTCGGCTCGTATTCCACTCGGGCGATAGCTTCGATTTTCCATGTCTGGTGTGCGTCTGCTGCAGATTTGCCTCGTCCAGCGCGGGGCGAAATCATCGTCGGAGATCTGGTCGTAAGGGAGCAATCTCGAAAACGGTGAAGGTCAACATCCTATAAGGCAGGGTTGTCATGCGGTCGTACCTTTTACGGGTTCAAGCTATGCCCACTGCGAGCGTGCGGCAATACATCGCAATACCGCGCGCGGAACCCCCAATGACGGGTCGTCTATTTCGCCCGCGTCGCCACAGATCGGGCAGTCGTCCGCGCTGGAATACGCCGATCACGCGGTTCTCGCCATAAAGCGCCTCATTACACAGCATTTGCCCACGCTTAAGTGGGGCCCGGGTCGCTAAATTCACCAGTTATAAGCTTGATTGAACCTTCCTGGATCGCCATCATCCACCGAGTCACACCTCGTTGGCAGCGGCCGATCACACCGGCCTGCGCGCAGCTGGGGTCTCAGGATGGCCCGCAGGGCCTGCGGGGAGACGATGCATTGTAGCAGGGCGCACCCTTTGAAGGGTCCAAAGATGCTGAAAGCTGCCCCTTCCATTGCGACAGTGCGCCGAAATCCAGCGGCATGCCCTTGCAGCCGACGCAGGTGCAGTTTCACCATGATAGCGGGTGTTCGAATTCGGTTGTTGCCGTCCAGCACCAGATCGTAGTCGGGCGAAAGCTCTGGCCGCGATGTCGTCGGTCAGGCGGCGATGGTAAGGGCGGCACGGTTGACAAAGGGGTTCTGGGCTCCATCTCGGCCTGTGCAGAGAACTTTGGGCGTGCCGATGCCTGTCTTATGGATTCACCTTGGCCGTTGAAAGTTGGCGTTTTCAAACGAATGTCGCGTCGATCACGCCAATGTCCGCACACCGGCAGCCGTCAGATATTGCAAAGCAACGGTGCCCCAAAGCCCCACCTTGCCCCGATGGACCCAGTTACGCGCTTGCTTGAGCGCCTTTGACCCGCTCGCGACTTCGCGGCAAGCACCGATATGACGGGCATAGCGTTTAGGCCGGTCTCTGAAAATTGTGCCGCTTGCGCGGCGGGTTGTGTCGCTTGCGGTTCGGCCCGCGCCACGCAATCGGTGTTCACCCCAGCTATTAGACCACAAGATCAGCAGCAAAAATTCCGGTCAGCAGCAGCCAAGCCGCTCGCCGTACCCCCCGTCGCGACACGCAAGGGATGCGTCGCCGGCAGCAACAGGTGCAAAAAGCCGATCACACAGACCAAACACCATGCCCAACATCACGACCGTCGTTCGCTGGCTGGCCATAATGCGGCCCCCCGCGCCCCAGTATCAGCGCTGCAGTCCTCTATATAACAGAGCAGCATCAGCGGCCCCGCCCTGGGGCGCGCAGTTTGATTTGCGGTGGGTGATTGCGCATAATGGCTCCCCCGCTTTGTTTTCGGTTATCAGACCCTAAAGCGGCAACCTAAGCATTTTTCGCCGACACCAACCCAAAAAACGTAAACGGACAGGCCCACAGAGCGGCAAGCGATCGCTCGCGTGCATTCTGGTTAAAAACACGCGCCCCCTCGGACCCATGTTTCGTGCAGGATCCGGCAACCGTCGAGGCGGCCGAACCGGAACTCTCATCGCACGATGTGCCCCGACTCAAGCGTCCCCCGCATCCGTCAGACCACGCCACGGAGAAAGCGCGGGTCACTCGTATACGACAGACCACGCGACAGTTCGCCCCAAGATCGCTCCAATTGTGTGACGCGCCGATCAACAGCCCCGCGGGGCACATAATTTTCATGACAGATATCAAAGCCGATCTGCCTTGGCCAGATTCGTAGCGTCTGGCGAACATTGCCGGATTGGGACCCCGAATGACATTCGAACGCGCCCATAGATCGTCCGCGATCCCGTTGCGTTGGCAAGCGGTGGCGGCCTCTACGGGTCGGTGGGAAAATTCGCCATGGGCACCTCTCGTAGTCGTGACTGGTTTATCGACCTGCTTCTCCGTGTGTCTCATGACTGGCCAGGTTTTGCCGCGCCGAGTCCCAAAATAGCGTGTTCAGGCTAGCCGCAAACCGTTCGCGCCGGCCCTCATGGGCTTTGCCCGTACTGCTTTTTGCACGTTCGGAAAGATACGCGACATTGGCGTCGAACGCGGCTTGCGTCAAAGCTGTGTTTGCCGCGCACGTAGGCCTCGAATTTCGACAGGTCCGAAAACTGCGCTGACCAGGGGGCTGTGGCTCCATCAATGCGACCCACACAATTGCCCACGCGATCCTCGGCCGGAACTCTCACATCTCGGCAGCGTTCAACGGAACAAAGTCATCGGTGTGCTCGGCAGGTGGATGTGTGGCTGATCCGCAAGGACGCGGGCACGCGGCATGCGCCACGCGAATGGTATCAACCATGCCGCGCGGCGTATTTGCTGATACTAAAGATGCTCTGGCCGAAATCATTCGTCCCGCACGCGCCCGATCGCATTCAAACCACCGTGGTGATCCCGTCCCGGCGAGCTCTCGTTCATAGGGCGAGGATCCGCGTGTATTCGCCGGTTATTGCGCCAGTCGCACCGTTGGTGTGGCGCGGCACATGTGCCGTTCAAGCGTTACGGTATGCAGTCCACCAGGTACCGTCGCGATGTAATCCCCCTGCATGTCCCTGCGCGCCCTTTGGCACGGCGGCCCGGTGTATCAATAACGGTGATCACCCCATCTGCAATGCGGATCGCGCCGGTTTCGGAACGCCCGTTATCGCCGCAGGATCAGACGGGCATTGGCAAAAATCGTCTCTTGGGCATTGGCCTTATCTTCTACTGCGATTGGCCACCGTACAGGCTGTTTTGGAAAGTGCTGCATAGTATTGTAACTGCTAGCGCCAGCGGGGCCGTTGTTGCAGCCATTTACATGGTGGCGATACCCGCATGCGCATCGCGAAATCCGCCCCGCGCCAAGCGAGCGCCTCGATCTCGTCATGCTCCTCGCGGTTTCGCCGGTCAGGACGGGGTATTGCGAAGCACAAAACACGCGATCCGCGCACAGCAGGATGACACAGAAACGCGGCAAACATAAAGCCGGCGCACTGTGCAAGACGGCACGCGACAGTGTTCACCAGCACGTTCACGGCTCCCTGCGCCACCTCCGAGTGCCGCACAGAGCTGCGGAGAAACCTAGTAGTTGCATCGCGTGCGACATGCCAGCTGAGAATAAACGCCCGCAATTCCTCGGCCTCCTAAAGGCACGTTCTGGACACGCCGTCAAAATCCTCGCCGCCCAGCGCGGTGGGACGCGAGATCCACGCGTCTGGGCGCAGACAATAGAAAAGCGACGGTGGGTCGCCTGCAAGCCAAACCTTAAACCATCAGTGTTCTTTGCCAACGCCCGAGGGCCGTGAGCGGGACAGCAATAAACCGTTCCCGTCATGCGGGACGCGCCCCGGCGTGTACTGCGTCACATCGAAACGGCGGGTCACATATCTCATCGCGCCGCGCGAGGTTAGGATCAGTGGAAAACCAATGAATTGCAGCGGCCCCGCGCCTTCGCCCTCGGCCAAATCATCGCAAGCACGGGAATGGCACATCAAGGTAAGTCGATTCAAGACTGGCCGGAGTTCATCTAGCAAAAGCGGCGCGTGAGTGAGATGTGAGTGATCAAAACCGCCGCGCTGATATTTCACGCGCTGCTGCTCCCCGGCCATGAGAAGTCGTGGGGACTCAGGGCGTGCCACAGGGCGTTCGCGGGTATGTTCAGTCTGTTAATATGTAACAGAGTTTCTTGCTGACGCCTCGGCCTTCGCCTTGGTCCGAATCCGTGTCGCCCAGATCAGGCGGGGCTTCGGTCCTCGAGCTACTCCAGTTTCTGATACACGCGGCACGACCGCGCAGGAACTGTCTGACATAAGGCCCATCGTCGTGCGCGCAGCTGGATTCACCCTGGCTGGGTGCCGTCAGCTGAAGGTTACGAACATCCAGATCGCCTACATAATCCCGGCCCGACGAAACATGTGCAGTAATTTGCTCGGTAAATCATCCGCATCCAGGGTCGATTACCGGCCCCGACGCGCCCCACCAAGCAATACATTCCCCTTTGCGACTGCTAAAGAGCCCCCGCATGACAGAGATTTCAGCAGCCCCCCCTGATGGCAGGCACAAAGGATTCGACACGTTTTCACAGTAACATCGGCTTCATACCTGAGGGACAGAGGAAACACAAAGCTGTCGTATACGCATGCTCTGGATCGTCGAGCACCTCCCGATCGGTCGAGGCCGCTTCCTCTATGACATTGCCTTCTTTCATCACCATCCAGCCGGTCGGCGAGCCAATCGCACCACTATGCCGTTCGTGGGGTCAACGATGATTGGCGGCTCAAGCCCCCATTCGCGGACCAGCCCGGCAAGCAGGGTCCAGCAATCGCGCCTGTACGCTGACATCCAGCCGCCAGTCGGCTTCATCCATAAAGAAGCCAAACGGAAGCGAGGGCCCCACCAGATTTGCGCGCGATGCTTGAGCCGTTGCTGCAGTCCCGCCGAAAGTGCCTTGGGTGGGCGGTTTTTCGTCGCATCAGGTCGGCCTGATCTTCGACCCGGCCCAGCCAAATCCGATGCCTGTCCGGATGTCTCCGTTGAATGGCGCTGCTGATTTCCACGGCATCAAAGGCCTGTTCGGCCGACATGCCGCCCGCACTGGACGTTTCATGCGCAACCCCTGTCCCGCGGGCATTGTTTGATGAAGCGGAAAATGCCAGTCCATGTGCGCGAAGACGCATGCGGGTCTCGTTCGGGCTCGTCTCATCGTTGACAGTATGCCGCAAGCCTCTCAGTGCGGTGTCAAAAGCGCA
>Ga0163217_1079132_pt1 | contig 11137 bp, 14 predicted proteins | sample SynspAceP_FD_185933 | JGI IMG/M metagenome (GOLD analysis project Ga0163217, IMG submission 185933) | Saline lake microbial communities from Ace Lake in Antarctica - Synechococcus sp. Ace-P (PacBio error correction) | ecosystem: Environmental > Aquatic > Non-marine Saline and Alkaline > Saline ... | reverse complement strand
GGGGGCAGGGGCTATCGCACCGGCATCTCGGGCATCGCTTGATGCGGATGACCCATCACCACCCGCATTGTCAGCCAGCTGACAGGGGATTACCGACTTTTGCCCAGCCTGAACGCTGGTCGCCTTTGCCCTTGTCTGCGCTGTTTGTTGTTTAACTTTGGGGCGACGTTCTAGCGCTTTTTTGAATTCGTGCGCAAATACCGGGAAGCAGTACGAATGGAACGATATGCCCAACCCGGTTCAAAAGCCGCGCCAATCGCTGCTGGACCAGATGGCACGTTACTGTTAAAACGCAACGCGCCGAAGCGGTTAAAGTCCTATGGCATCGCCGCCGTTGCTGTTGGCCTTGTTGATGCTTGCGATCTTGCTGCACCACGCTGTATCCAGCCGGGTGCAGGGGCGTTTTCAACAGACATTTTCTGGACGTTGAACGTTCACTGCTTGAGAAAGTTGACAAACGGTATCGTGACACTCGAAGAGATCAAGAAGTTCTCGACCTTTGGCTATGCTCGTTGTGGCTGCCGCACACTGGATGCCAATAGTTCGCAAAAGCCGGGATCACCACAGATTTGAAGCCCAAGGAAATGGGTGCGACATCTCTTAAGATGCGCGCGGCACAGCTTGACGCCGACTTTTGTGTTGGCGAACCCGAACTGATCGGGACTGTCCGGTGGAATTCGAATTCCTGCACCAAGCCGCGTCTCGACGGTATACCGTAAGGTTCCGCATGTAACCCGCGTAGCAGCATCGGCAACGACAAAAAGCTATCAACACAGAGACAGCTTGATCTGGGTGGATGCGCTGATTTGCGGGACGGGGGCGTCTGGACACGCGGGTTTTAACGTCGGGATTTATCATGGTCTCATCACGGTTCGGGACGCCGGCAGAAGCCGCCGGATGGGCGTTTCGATGATACGGATCGTCTGTCATTGATTGCTGGTAGTGCTGGGCGCTGCATGCTCCCACGGGGGCGCTGGTCGCATCTACCTAGAGGAATTTCGCGCCCAAGAGACCTGCTGACAATGACATCATCGAGGTTGAAGTATTTGGCTACCTTCGCGCATGCCGTCTATTTGGTGTTCGGTATTCTGGGTCTGGCGGTTCTTTATCAACCTATATGCACCTGCAAACTCCGCCCCCAGCTGCGTGGGTGGGTGGTCCTGACCGTTGATTTTGATACGTTGCCCACGATCATTATTTCGACCCGCGCGTCTTTGGACAGGTCGGTGCCCCCAGTATCCGTGACGCGGCGTTTGGGGGTAGGGGCACCAAAAATGCATCGGTGTTCCCACCACGTGCTTGCCTTGCCGCACCCGGCATCCTCGACCGGCACGATCTTTCATCGGTCTGGCCCCAAGCCCTTGGCGAACGGGCCCCTTTGCTGCTGATCGGATGGTGGGCTTTATCGCTTTCGAACCCGGCCCGACGGCATTGCATCGGCGTCTGATTCGCTTTCACGAATGGGCGAAAGCGCTGATCCGAGCATTCCATATGAACCTCGTGTGGCTGGGTATCATTCATCTGGACTGGTCTTTTTGATCACATGGACGCCATCGCCGTCATGTTGCGGCGAGGTTCGAGCGGCGCTGGTTAAGAATGAGAGGCAAGGCAATGATAGACAAACGGTAATTTCGGAGACGGACGTGACAACTCCACAAAAACAAAAAATCGCCGCCCGCAACGTTGCAGGTTACTATGGTGACACCCTCACGCGATTCAAAGGTGTCGGTGATCCAAGACAAAACTGTCACTGCCTTTATCGGTCCGTCATGGCTGTGGCAAATCGACTTTTCTGCGCTGTCATCAATCCGGCATGAACGTATACCGATTCGATATCTGCACTGGGTCAAAGGCGATCATCTGATTGAATGGCGAAAGACACTCTATGACAGCGCGTTGATCCGAGACAATTGCGCGCCAAGGTTCGGCGTTTTGGGTCTTCCAAAAGCTAGACCCGTTCCCGAAATCGATCTAGACAAACGTTGCTTATGGGCCCGCATCCACGGTCTTGCCCCGCAATAAGTCAGAGCTGGAAGTGATATCGTTCGAGCGTGCGCTGTGAAAACGCGCGCCATCTGGGAACGAGGTCAAAAAGACCGCCTCGCACGCGCCGGAGCACCGGCTGCTTGCGGCGCGGTCAGCAGGCAACGTCTGTGGTATTTCGCTACGCGCGGTGGCGACAGAGCCCGAAGTTCTGACTGATGGGACGAACCCTGTTCCGCGTTTGATGGCCGCTGCGACCGCGCCATAGTCGAAGATCTGATCGACGAACTGCGTCAGGATTATATCCGGTTCGTTGATTGTTCACACACTCCTGCAGCAGGCCGCAGGGTGAGCAGGAACGGCGTTTTCCACCTCGCCAATCTGGTTGAGTTCGGTGAGACGGAACAAGATTTTCACATCGCCGAGGACCCTCGGACGGGAAAAACATATATTACGTGGCCGGATGGATTATATCTGGCAGAAACAACACATTGCTCTGCTTTTGACCGTGACTGGAAAGCGTTCAAGCGGCAAGGATCATGAAATGGGCCGGGATTGCGTTAGAAGATGCATTCGCCTTGCGCACCAGGTCAGCTTGGAAACCCGTGACGAAGAGCTGGCCAATCAGGTGCGCGGCGGGGACAAAGCCATCGACGCGCTGAGAGCTGCATCAAGAACGGGCCGCCCTATTATACGCGCTGCGTGCGGCCGACGGCTGGTTTGATCTTGCGTTTGTCCTAAGCGTATAAAGATTAGCGGCCAGCCTGGAACGGTATTGGCGACTATGCAAAAAACTATGAGGCCAAGCGAATTAGCGTCGTTGGCGAGCTTCCTTTGCTGTTTTGCGCGACGTATGGTGCCATTTCGTCGCACTGGTTATGGACGGTTGATTCCATGCTCAAGGGACGGCGCTTATTTGCTTGTTCAGCGCGACGCTGGAAATGAACTGGCTTTGGGATGTGATCGCGCGGACGAAGACGACTCGAACAGATGTATCATGCCGCTGTTCCGCGAATTCCTGACCTTCATGATGGAAAGCCGCGCAATAGTCACATCGTGCACTGCACCCTTCTTTTTCATTGCCACAAAAAACGTTGAACGCATGGGCGATCTTGTACATCCGATCGCGGAACAGGTGTCTATTCTGTAACCGGCCACCCAATCCGGACGGCCGCATCGCCCCAGAGCGGACAATACCCTCACCAACGTCGTCTGAAGCGCCGGCTAGGGCCATGTCTGACCGGCTCAGCCCTCAATCCTTGTTGCTAGAAGACGAACCCGGCACAGCGCGACAATCTTTGGCGCTAGTAACCTTGGAATCCAGAGGGTTTGACTATACGCGTGCCGAGAAATGGCGAGGAAGCGATCCTGCTTAGGTTGCAGAGGGCGCTGCCCGACACTGGATGTATCCTTGATGGATGATTGCCTTGGCTAGCGGACGATAGAGGTCTCTTGTCGTCAGCTTAAGGACCCCGCGAAAGATACGCGCAAATATCCCCGGTGACTTATTGCTGTCGACACTCGATCCACGGAGAGTGTCTGCGCACCGTCTGCCGCGGCTGGAGACGGGCCCGTCATGATCTGTTATGTTGGTATTCAAAACCCCTAATTCGATGCGCGAGTCCTTCTACGTCTCCTCGTGTTGCAGCGTCAGAAGACGCGCGTGCGGCCTGCGTCCTCGGTGCGATATATGACCATTACGCTTGATCAGGACGTCACCGTGTAACCGTGTTCGAACGAGCTAAAGCTGGGGCCAACAGGAATTTAACCGTTTGCTATGTGAACGTTGCTTTGAGCGGCCGGCCGTGCTCTTCAGCCGTGACCAGTTGCTAGATCACGTTTGGGGGCGCGATATCATATGTCGACACGCGCACCGTTGATGTTCATATCGCCCGTCTGCGCACAAAGCGACTCGCTCCCCGGCGGCGATTGATCCAATTTACGCACGGGTGCGCGGTTGCAGTTATGCATTAGGGTTTGGGCGCTTACCGTTGTATTAATGACTTCTTTGACGTTTGATCGCCCAATCCTTCGATGCAAGCTCGACCACATCGCGGTTTGATGATAGATCGGCGGTTGTTGACCCATCCCACACCGGGCGGGCATGTGCAGTGGCGATCCACATCTCGGGAGTAAGGTCATGAAACGGCTGAGAAAAGAGATACTTTCGGCAACAGGAAAAACACCATTTGTGTTGGTGTTGCCGGTTGGCGGCGCCTTAGTGCCGTTCACATGCCAGCCATTAACATCAACGGTTCGAGGATCTGGAACGTTTCATCAGCGGGTCTCACCAGGATACGGGCCTCGATGGGGGCAAAACTGTCGCAGGGCTTGCCCTTGACCCATTGGCCGCCGAAATTCCAGTCTGAAGGCACGTTCATGGACACGCTCGTGGAGGTCGCGTAGCCCGCCACATTGAGATAACGCATTCCGCTTCTCACACATTGCTGACGCCTGGTTGGCCAGATAACGACCGCAGCTCGACCTCCCAATCGGTTTTTTCTGAGATCCATTGGGGATGATGATCGGTTCATAATGGCACCTGTAGCAGCACAGAGCTTGTTGAACAGGATGGGATGATCAAGGTACAGCATTCCCAGCTTCCGCCGCGTGGTCAGAATTAATTCAGCGTCCATACACAAAACTGCGGCGCTATATCATTGCATACCGGTGCAAAACTTACCAGAGACTCAAGGGGGCAGGCTGTCGTTACATCCAGGCTGCGTAAACTTATTCGTTGCGCTGCGTGGTTCCAATGCTGGAGAGTTCAATGTCAGATGATCGTTGCGATTAGGTTACGCGCAGGCCACCATCAGGCGTCGACATCGCAGGTATTGATCGCCATCGGCGGTCTCGATTACGGCAAAAAGTTTCATGATTTATATCCTCCGTTTAATAAGGGGCGTGAGAGTGACTGCGAGGTGTGAGCGATACACTGAACATGCGACTCCTATTACTTGAGGTTAGGGTGATCGACCCATTTCGCCAACATATTTTTCTCTGAAGGACTCCGAGGTGTCTTCCATTTCCCAGCATTGGCGGGTGTGTTGTTGAGGCGTCGTTAATTTCTTTGATGTTCGTGAATCCGTTGTGAAGTGACGTTCTATATCTCGCTTTCTAGGTAGCCACTCGTCGATGTCCCTCGATGGGTATTTTTTCAACCGTTCCTTTTTGCCAGGGGATGCGAGGGGATCGCAGACACAAGTTTGTGTTTTACCAATTTCTTTGCCTGCAATTGCGGCCAGCTGACGAACTCGCTACCTCGATCAAAGGTTGATGGATCTGCGGGCGATATGGGGCAGGTCTTTGAAGCCTTCAGTATCTTTCCCATCACCGGTTTCGTGCGTGCTTTGTTGGGGTTTTTTAAAGATTCACGTGAAAACGACTGACGCGCTTCAACCAGCGACCGTGACATTTGCTTGGCCACGTCTTGTTCCAGAACAGGGCCATTTTAAAATCGCCTTCCCAATGCCCAAACTGGCGACGTGGGCGACATCTATCTGCGCTGAATAGAGGATGTGCTGAGCATCCACGTCGAACTTGGATTCTGACGCTTTTCGAGCACGGCGGGGTGTCCGGTTCTTGCGATTTGCCATGGGCAGGTACCACACCAAGTCCTGTGACATGCCTTCTTTGGAGTAGATTATCGGTAGATGTATTCCTGGCAAACGCGCTCGCTCCGGCTCCATCAAAGATCATCCGGTTGCCGATCTGTTCAGGCGTCCATCCTCCTTAACGATGGTTCACTTACGCGCCTGACACAGCTCAAGGGTGCCGGATAGCTTGCGTTGTGTGTATTCGCCGCCGTTGTGTGATCTGATGAGTCCGCCATGCCGAAGGTAATATCCATGGACATTACTTTCTTGGGAAAGGGGCACTCATCCCCATGGAAATTACGATTTTGATCTCGCTGCCGTAAAAATCGTGGACTTCATGCGTTTCAATTACCGCGCCATCTGCGGCGACAGGCACCTTTCGCACTGCGGCACCAGACTTCGAATTCGTGCGACGTTCTTGCATGCTCTAGTTTGCGACGTAATTAAACGCGGTTCCCATTGCGATTTGTTCTTCTCTATTAGATAACCCAATGTTTTCATAAATAGGGAGTCGCCAGGATTCAAGGTTAGCGCGCAACCGGCTCCCAGGCTTATCTATGCCTATAATCAGTTTATGTCAAAATATTGATGCGCTGCGGTTGGTTTTAAGTGTTAAAGATCGCAAAATTATGACCTGGTTATCTGTTGAATTGATTAAAATTAAACGGACTCTACACTCATTTTTGTTCACCGCTTAGAATATCGGCTTCAGCGTCGCGCTGTTCTCCCTTTACCCTGTTGTCTGTCGAACAGCCGTGATCATAATCACATCACAACGCTGATGCAACCAAGGATACGATACGTGACATCGGGACTGGGCAACAGCCCCAGAGTGAAAGGAAAGAATATGACGCTCAAGACTGTCGTTGCGGCGGATATGGTTGCTGCCGCCCGTGCGCGCATCGCGAGATCGAAACGCCCCTGATTGATCGCGCGATGGCTGAACGACCAAGACGTCTGCTGGTCGTGGGATCTGCGGCGTATCCGTGACGCCAGCCCGCAGCGGCCTATTCCTATTTTCCCGGCAGCTTTCGCGCCCGTGGGATGATCGAATGTCTGGTCGATCCCGATAGCCCGTATTTTCAAAGAGGTCTCTCGGCGAGGATTAAAACCTTTGTGGTTTCCTTGCGCCTCTGGATGGCACGCTCTTTGCGCGGATCACACGGCGACGCTGCAAGACATGGGCTTTGACGCCGTGCATTCTGCGCCGAGGAATTTCTCATAGCGTGGGGAGATCTCGTGGTCGGTCGGAATTCCCTAGAAGAGTCACTCAGACTCCGCTCAAAAGCTTTTTTCGCCCCAGGGCCAATACTCACTCGCATTGTAACAGCGAAAGGTCACGACTTTATATCCCATTTCTGATCTCAACGGTCCGCAAACCTTAAACTTGCTTGGCACGTCGCAAACCGTTGTTTTATGGCTTAACGACCTTGGCGACAGTGCATGCCATGTGCGAGCGCGATTATAAGCAAAATTGCTGGGGTTTGATCTTATCGCGTTCGAGCAGATTCAATCATGAAGGCGCGCTGATCGGTCTAGATCCACCGCGCCACGGGATAAGCATTGCCTGCGATTATGATTGAATGTTGGTGCTATACCCATACGTCGCCGATATGCACTAATGGATGCGATCGCTTCGGCTAGGCTTCCCGTGGTCGAGGTTCACCTTAGCATATCCGCGCGAGAGGAGTTTCGTCATCGGTCTTTCACTTCGCTGCCGACCAGTGGCAACTGGGCAAATCTGCGCGCTTTGGTGCCACGGCTATCTGCATGGGGTCGCTCGAACGCGCTGAACAGTTTCATCTTTGGGATCTTCGTATCGCCCCCTTAGTAACTGATTTTAATGATTAAGGGCGAAGGTGCTGATGCGCCTCGCCCTTTTTTTGGTTCTGCTGTATTGCAGTTTAGCCTTGGCGGGCTTTTCGCGACTTCTGGCTGCGACTTCTTGACCGGACTTCGATGCCTTCGCCAAACTTCCAACGGACGAAAACCGGTTGATGTCCGCGCTGCTTCTTCTGCGGCCTTCCTACGGGGACAGGTCAGGGTTTCACACGATGTGTGGTTCGCATGGTCACTTCGACATGTATTTCTTGGCACTACGACCGGTGATCATTTTTTTTCGATCACAGCTTCGGGCTTCCGGACCTCGCGTGGCGATACATTCTGAACCTGCTTTTCTTTTTCAACAACAGCCGTGGTTCCAGATCTGCTTTGGACAGGCGCAGGGTTTACAGCAGCGATGTGCCGCGCTGTTTGCCCAGCTCTTCGTTGCCGCCGGTTCATTGCGACCAGACACCCGTATTTTTGGTCCCATGGCCAGGGTGCCACTGCGTGGTGCACGTAGGGACACGACCTTGTTCGGCCTTCGATGGATTGCATGCGCAGGCGACCGGAATGTTCTCGCGATTATTTGCAGGAGATTGTGCGTCCCATCTGCGGTGTATGATGGTGGAAAAACAGGCTTGCCGCCCATGTCAGCCGCCGTTCAGTGCATTCAAGGTGAAACGGCCGGTTGCGACGTCTGCGATTACCGAACCATTTTGGAGTCGCGTTTTTACCAACAAAGTCGAGTGTTTCGGGAGTTTACCTTCTGACAGCAACACGCGACCGCTCGTCAACCTTAACGGCAACGAGGCCTTCGGCTCGGTTACGCACCAATTTCTTGGCAGCTTTTCGCCAGACCTTTGAGTGCGCGCCACATCAACGGCGGCTTCATGTCGCACGCTGTTTCAGTTCAACGCTTTTTTGCGTTCCATCATGCCGGCACCAGTTGTGGTCGCGCAGTTCTTTGACCGATGGATGCTGTAATTGCCATCGCTTTGAGTTCTCCGTTGAATTGGGATAAAAAGTTTGTAGCGGCAGACGTTCCTGCCACACTGTCTTCAATCAGATGTAGTGGTGGGCCTGTGACAGCAGGGAAAGCAGCCCTGCCCCGTCCTACTTTCGCGTCGCTTCGGGACTTCGCGCTCTGGCCGCGCTCTCTCTCTCTCGCGCTATACGCTCTCAGACGGCTCGCGGTCATTCGTCCTCCTACTTTGGACGACTCTGGTCGTTCCGATTCTTATGGTTTCGATGTGCCCGTGAAGCGCTTGCCACTCTCGCACGTGCCCCTCGGCTCAGGGCTTACTTTCTACGGGCGCTTCTCATCATCCGCACCGATATCAAGCCTGCGGCACGCTGACGGACATACTCCGAGAGCCAGCCGCCGACGTGACCGTCGTGCCAACGGTTTCGCCTAGTACAGGTGGGCATCGCGCGTGCAGCGTACGTCGTTCGCCTGGGATTGATATAGGTCGATCCCGTCGGGCGAGCAGATTGGCGCTCGCAACCACCAGTGCTCGCATCCGACTGCACCAGATATATAGATTCTTCTTCAGGGCCACGGCCAGGTGCTTCTTTTTTTGAGCGTCTGATGCAGCCGGTGGTCAGTGGCGACCGACACTCCCTATCACGGGCATGGCCACCAAGCGATGCTTCCAGTTTGAAACTAGGTTCACGTCCATTTGCCAAGGCGCTCTTCTTGTCAGGACCGCCAAGCCCGCTGGACTGTTATCACGTAGATGTTCAGGCGACTGGATAGATTTGAAACAGTCTGCCAGTTTGTCCAGCGTGCGCCAACCCAACGGGTGGTTCATGTTAGTATTGTGCGCTTTTCTCTGGGGCGTCCGGCGATCTGTCCGCTCTGACAGCCTACGCTCCGATATCAGAGGCTCAGCCAAGGCGCTGCTTGCCGCCGTTTTGCGGACAGGTATCACGGTACTTGCAGAGCTTGATCGCATGGGCAACAGTTGTGTCTATGTTAAAGGTCCATTGATGTGGATGCCAGTTACGCGCGCCAGCGTAGAAGAACGGACCATACGTCGAGAGTCTAGCGCTGTGGTTGGTGAACCAAAGTGTCGCCTGCTTCTCCATGAGTGCTGCTACTGGAGATACTCAGAGAGCCATGTCTTTTTATACTTTCCGGTTTTGCTCTTTTCGGGTCTCGCTCTCTCTCGATCCCAGATGGGACAACGCGCGGACGTTTTGAGGATTTCTCCTCCCCACGTGCCACACAACCCCGACTGGCGGGTGCTCATTAAGTGACGCGCGCATACTGTGTGTTTTCTCCTAGCGTGCTTCGTTCTAAGGCTCATACGTTCTTATTTCGCCGGCTTAAACGTCTATCTCAGGGCGCAGTTCCCGCGGGTGTTTGGGGGCTGCTATTTCAAACCGCGGATTTGCGCCAGTACGGAACTGTCGCTCTTCCGCGCGGCTTGCTAGGCCAGGTTTTTTGCGCGTATGTCGAAATTCGGCGACGGCCAGGGCGTTGGTAGATCGTGGTCACTTTCCCCTTGTCCGCGCGGACGCAGCGTGCCGCACCAGACTGCCGGCCAACGCTCTCCTTCCACCAGCCATACACCGCGCGGATCGGCCCCAAGCGGTAGCGCCCATTAGATATAAATCGGCCACTCTCCCCGGGCTGGCAGGCTGACCCATGATTGCCATCGCGCAGCTCTTGGCGCACAAGACTGATTGAAATAGCTCGTTGTTTTGAAAACGCAACTATTTGCTTGCGTCGGTACGGTGTGCGTCTCTCTCGTTAAGGAACACGCGCGTGATTAGTCAAGCGTCGCCTCGCTCGCGTCACAAGACTCGAGATATGTTTTGCCGGGCATGCTCTCTCGGGGTGCGTTCGCAGTTATGAACGTTCGTGGCGGGTTTCTCTAGTGCCAGAGTCCGATGCAGAGATAGAGAGCCTTGACTCTGACAACTACATTGCGCTCGTGAGCCGCAGATCTCAGCGGCTCCGTCCCAGGCTTGTGTGCTCCATTGGCGACACACGCCCACTCGCGGTGGGCGCATGGGCGTGTCCGACTTCGGCTTCCGGCGCAATCCCATGATCAGACGCATGTAACAGACCTTTGCGTGATTTGCGGTGTGGACGGGGGCGGCCTTTCCCGCACAAGGGCGCTCATAGGCCGGATTGGCTAGCAGGACCAGCAGCCCTGTTAAGGACCACCGTCGCCAGGGACAAGGCGCGGATCACGCCAGCGCCCACCCCCAGTTGGCCGGATGTCGTCTAGTGCGGCGTTGATCGGCGCTTGTCCCAAGCCGCGCTTTCACGCGGGATTGCCCGCTGTAATCTTGGCTGCCGTTCGGTGAGCCGCGCGGTGTCGAGCATCATAAGTACTCCGTTTGTTCGTTAAAGTCATGATCGATAAAGGCCCCTCGCCCACACAGCCGCCAAAGCGCAGGTAGGCTTGATCAGGCTGGCCCGGCATTTGTACCATCGCCTGTCGACGGTTCAGCGTATCCGCGTGGGATCAGGTCCCACTCTCTGGCCTTTAGGCAAGCCGTGAACCCGCAGTTCGGGTGGCGCAAGATAGGCGTGTGCAGCACGACAAAGGTTCTCGCGAGCGGAAGGCATTCGCTCTTGGGTCGCAGTTGAAAGCTTGCCACGCCGGAACTAGGATTCTCGATCTCGTGGCGCGCCTCACCATGGATGCAAGCCCCCGCCACCAAAGCTGGGTGCATAGCATGCCGCCGACTGATAGGTGTGATGTCATGAGACACGGACC
>Ga0163217_1078670_pt1 | contig 11137 bp, 9 predicted proteins | sample SynspAceP_FD_185933 | JGI IMG/M metagenome (GOLD analysis project Ga0163217, IMG submission 185933) | Saline lake microbial communities from Ace Lake in Antarctica - Synechococcus sp. Ace-P (PacBio error correction) | ecosystem: Environmental > Aquatic > Non-marine Saline and Alkaline > Saline ... | reverse complement strand
GACGGGCGTCCTTGCGGCGGGCGCGATGCCTTTACGTTACCAATGATCCTGCATGGGCGACTTGGCCACGCCACGTCGAACAGGTCTTTGACCGCCCACATTTCAGCCCTGCAGCGGTCCTTCGCCTCTCTGACCGGGATCATTCGAAGTACGGGTTGAAAATCATGGGCGCGGACTGCGCGGGTAACGGGCTGCGTCGGTAGCGGATTTGGGAAAATATGTGTCAGCAAGTTTCCTTTTACAATCGTTTTGCTCTACAAGCATGTCGCGATTGGCCGGGGAATTGCCGTCAGCAGGAATCACGGCCAGCACCAGAATCATTAAAATAGGGGACATCATGAGGGTATCTCAAAGATTCGGACTTGCCGTAGGTTCTGGATCACGAAAGATTGAATCCCAGCGGGCGGCGCTGATCTGCGCCATTCTCGACGACGATGATCAGATAGATTACCAAACCAAACCGTGATGCGATCCCACGGCTCCACGGCGGGCATTGACAAACGAGGTCGTCAGCACCCACGATAGAAAATCCGTCAAGAAAACAAACCAAGGAGAACGAAGAATCGGTTGAGCACCGCAAATCAACCCGGTGCGCCCACCCGCTGGCAGAGATTAATTTCCGCCAGTTGCCCGGGCAGACCGAAAAAGCTCATCGCCGAAGTCAGGGAAGCTTGCGCCAAGGCAGGATTCAATCCCGATCATGGCAGAGGTCCGGTGGGCACCCAGCAATGAGGATATGAAGGTCTCGGCGTTCAGTGAACGCCCAAAAGGCCGCGGATAATCAGTGCGCCGGCGACGCCGATGGCGGTCCGCTTCGGTTGCGGTGGCCACGCCAGCATAGATACGAACCCGATTGACCCCGATAATTAACCCGAACACCGGCACAACATCCGCAGGCGGGCGCAGACGTTCATCCAACGGCATGCGTTGCGTCGGGGGGCAGGAACGCCGTGGGGTTCATCTTTGCCCAGATTGCGATATAGCCCGAAACAGCGCCAATGAGCATGAGCCCCGGAATTCACGCCCGCGATAAAACAGGCGGTTCACGGGACATTGGGCCGCGACACATAGCGATCATCACGATGGTAACGGCGGATCAAGAGGCACAAGCGTACCGATCCGGCCAAGGAGCCAATGGCCAGCCGGTCGGCATTTAGCCGCGCGATTTTAGCTCGGGCAGGGAAATGCGGCCCCGGTTAAGCGGTGGTGGCGCCGTTGATCCCGACCACAGCGGCAAATATCCCGAGCCCACAACGTTCACATGCGCCAAACCGCCGGGCAGTCGGACCGACCCAAGGGGCGAGGCCGGAAAACAGGTTCTTTCGGCCAGGACGGTGTACGATAAGAATTTTCCCCATCCAGTATGAACAGCGGGCAACGCTGTCAGCGGTTCAGCTGGCGGAAATGGGCCCACATGGTGAGTACCGAGGATCGCCATCGACCGGCGTTGAGGTGACATCAGTGAAGATGACCACGCCCGACGCCATGAGCGCTTACGCCAACCAAACCCCCAGCCCCAAAAAGCAAAAGCAAGGTAACGACCAGAACGGCGATGCAGGAAAATATTCCCATGATTACTCGCCCCACCATTGTTCGTGGTATCATTCGGCTGTTCAACTGGCCAACCCAAGAGATCAGGCGCAGCGTACGTTTCGGGCAAAGCCAGCTGCAAAAAGCAACCGGAACCCGCACATTGCAGATTGTGGCCAACCAAAGCGGGAACAGGCGACTACGCCTTGGCTGACTTCGTATAGGTCCAGCTTTCCTTGGAGTAGCAAAGATCGCCCAAAGCGACCAGCCCATCATCGCGGTGCAAAGGCTGCCGCCAGAATGTCAGCGATATGACCCAGTCCATCGGCATCAAGCTTTGCCGCAGTGATGTGACGCGAATATGATCACCCCGTATCAACGTGGCGGGCAGGGCAGGAAGATCGACGCACTTGAGCCCCCATGCCGCGAAATCATCGGCCGACGGAGATTTGGCTTCCCATCAATTCGAAGGCCAATCTGCGACAAGATCAAGACGCGATTCCCAGTAGGACAAGCGCGGCCAAGGTCCGCAAAAATTTGAAAGATGGGTCAGGCATCATGGCCGCGGGCTCCGGTAAAGAGAAGGGGCAGGGTGCGGACCACCCCTACCTGTTGCAAAATAGGCCCGGGCGTTTGACTGCCCGGGCCTGCTAGGATCAGTTTCAAAAGGCATCGACGATCTTCTGACGTCTTCGGCCCGCTTGTTCAGCCATTCCGCACGCATTGTAGGCAATAGTTTTCAAAGTCGCTGGCCAAAGCCCTCGCCGTCGGCAGGGACGTTTCATTACATTCGTCTGCCATTGTGTTCGTCGCTTGCTTCGCGGTGGCCACTTCGGGCCAATTTCAAAGCCACGGGTTTTCCGCGAGTTCAGCCGCTTCCTGCGCGCGGTTTTCACTTCTTCCGACAAGCCGTCGTAGGCACCTTTGTTCCACGATCACCTGTTCTTGGGCAGGAAGGCCCTGAACGTCCTAGTAATGCGGACACGAAATCCCACGCGTTGGCTGTCTACCACCCCGTCGAAAGGCGACGTGATCATGCCGGTTGGATGAAACCCGGTCGAGAAAGCTTGGCTGATTTCAGCGGTTGGCAATGGTGGCCGGACGGCGCCCAAAAGCTCGGCCAGACGCGCGGTCGCGGTTATAGGCGCGGGAATTGGACACCTCGAAGGGAGATTGCGTCGGTCACCTCTTGGTTCATGTAAAACGCCCTTGTGGCGGCCAAGGTGCGGCGAACAACAAGACAAGCCGTCTTCTGCAGCTTTTCTTCGTAGATAGACGGGACGCCTCCCAAAGGGTGCGCGGCCTCGTTCGAATGTCGTCGCCGAAAGCGGAACAAGCGTCAGCAGAGTAAACAGCGTCTTCGTTGCCAAGCGCCGAATCAGGACTTCCGCAATGGGAACGATACCGCGCTGGAGGCCGGCGCTTTAAGTTCGGGGCGCTTGAGCAGTACCGAATTTCGACACAACGTCAATTTCCATGCGCCATCGACAGGCGGGGGCCACATCATCGGCGAAGGCGCGGAGTTCTTTGGTCAGATAATTTCCATGCTGGTGCGTCAGCTGACATTTTCCGTTTCGGCATTGTGCAGACCGGCTGTGAGGCTGCGATCGCAGTACGATGAGAAGGTGTTTCATATTTGAGGTATCTCCTTGTTGGGTGTTTGTTGTCCCTGTTCATGTCGTGTCGCAGAAACAGGGTAGATGTCTCCAGTTTCGAGTGCGGAACAGGTCATTTTCGTTCAGTGACCAACATCAGGCGGAAGTTTCGGCCTCGCGCCTGCAACACGAGCTTTTCGGTCAATTGGCGCAGGTCGCTTCGGCAATCGGTCGGACTACATCCACCGCATGCCAAGGTGCCAGCACGCGCCCCTCGCGTGGGTCTCAGACGGCAGCGGGGTAGGAAGGGTTTCGTCGGGGGATCATGGTGGTGACACGCAGCACCCCTTCTTCGGCCATTCACACTCGCTCACACTTCGGCCAACGGCAGTGGTATCCCATTGCATCGCGGCACCAGTTCAATCAGATACCAGCGCACCGCCCCAGCCAAAAGCCGCCCTCTTGGGCGACATGCATCACCCGACGGCGCGTGTTGGACATCCGCCCGAAGTTGGTGATCGACCACTGGGTCTGTTTGTAAAGGCCTTACGGTAAAACATCGAGGTTAAGCGGCGAGGGGCTGGGTGGCGCGGTATAGCGCAAGGTAGCGGCGTGCAGAGGCCTATTACCGCACGATAGCGCCGTGCACTGGTGAGCCGGAATGCGAACGCGTTCTTCCATTATTGTTCACGGTCATACCACTGGATGAAATCGGCCTTTCGTGATCGGGGTCGATATCGCTCCAGGACGAAAAGCTGTGCCTGATCTGTCTACGGATATGTCCATTATGCATCCTTATCCCTGGACAAGCCATCTCGTCACGTGGCGGCACGGCCACCTCCGTTGATCTGCGGTCAGCTCTGTCGATTGTTGTGCGCCACCAGTCGCCAAGAATCGGGTCTATGGCAAAACGGGATTATCAGGGGGTGATAGGGTTTTCCGATCATGTTTACCATTTCTGGCTGCATCAAGTTTGTTGTGGTGATGGCGCTCTTGCGCAGGCCCGCGCCAGATCGGCTAATTGCTGTAAGTTGCCACATCGGAGGCTTCGCCGCCAGATGCAATTTTACAAGGCAGAGCGGTAGTTTCGCATCAACATCAAGCTCGGTAAGATTGCCGGCCCCGCCAAATCGCAGGCCAGTTGGCAAGTCGCAATCCCAAGTCCGCGCTGTGCAGTCGGGCAAATCGCTCCATCGAGGTGATTTACATGCACAATCGAAGGATCAGCAGGACCGCACGGTCGCTTAAAGCGCCAAGACATTGGCGTGAGCCCCGGATTGCGGGTAATGTTGATCGCGGGCTGGTGACACATCGGCGAGGGACAGTTTTCGTGGCGCATCCCTCAGGGCCGAACCAGGCCCATAGCAGCGGGCGGCAAAAATCCGCCGCTGACACAGGTGTCATTGTGGACGATCCTCTTGTCGTCAGCAACATATCCCAAAGCACCGCTTCAAAGGCAGTGGCGGATTGTGGTGTTGGGCTCGACTCGCAGTTCTAGCTCCAGTCGTTGATAGCTGCGCGCCAACCTCTTCGTCAGGTCACAACAGCCCAGGTATGCACGACGAAGACACCCAGCCCCAGACGGCACCCGCCCCGCAGCGGTGGTAGGATCGGACAGGGTGTTACGCAAAAATTACGTTCCGTCGCCAGCATGTCCTGCGCTTTGTCGAGGATCATTTTGCCCCAGCCACCGTGATCGTGTCGCGTGGGAATTCACGGTCAAACAGATCTACTGAAGGTCCGTCTCAGAGACAAAATTCCGGCTGGGACAACCGTTGCTTGGCTGCATTCACTGCTCAGCTTGCCGCCCTGGAAACTTCCCAAAGTTGAGCGGACCGTGACAAAAGTTTCTAAAAAAGCGCGTGTTCCACTAAGACCCCTCGATTATTATGATGGTCGCGGAAGGACAGAGGGTAGGGCAAACACGTTTAAGTCACCTGTCCGGCAAGTAGCCGTGGCATTATACTGCGTGTTGCTTTGGACCAATGGACGGATGTGTTGAAAAAACACTTTTCATACAGCGCGATCGGTGCCAAATTTGGCATTCGCAGGAAAGCGGCTGTTTGGCCATCGACCCGTTCTTTTTAGTCGGCAGCGCAGCAAATGAAGGCTGTGAGCCTATCGTTCCAAATACTGTGCAGTCTACGAATTGTCAGCTTTTGGAACTAACTGTCCGACGAGTTGGCTTCGCTCTCAAACCGGGGCTTTGCGAAGTACGGGCTGTTCTTCGAGGAGTACTTTCTGCCTCGTCCTGAGTAAAATACGCCGCATAATGCGCGTTGTCTTATCCAGTGGACGTTTTCTTTTCGGGAAGTGTCGGAGCTAAAGACGGTCGTTTTTAAGCAGTTTGGGCCATGAGGGCGTCTCCTTGAATATTTATGTAGGCGATGTCCGTGACGTAGCCAACGGCCGGTCATCCGCTCTGGCCGCCAGAACCGGACGGCTTTGCGGCGAAGGTGCTTTTGGACAGATGAAGTGGATGAAAAGGTTATGCTGGTTCAGTACGACAGAACCGGACAAAGTGCCCGATTCTCGTAACTTGCGGGCGACCGATGATGTCGAAGAAAATGTTTCAGCCAAGATCGTTTGGGGAAACCGGACAACGATCAGATCGGGCGTTCAAACTCATCGGCATTAAGCGACGATGGCCTCCTCGATCTGGCCGCTAGTACCTCGATATCGGTTTCGAACTTGATCGCAGGCGATCTTTAGCTCTTCGAGCTTGATCCGCGGCGATCTTCGATGATTGCGCAATCGTCCTCGCGGAAAAGGGAACTGCGGTATGACATTGTCCGCGGCCCGCCAGTCCGCCCCGTTTCGAACGCGGACGGACAACATTGAGTCAAGGCGACCTTGCCCGCCCATACTCCGGCCATATCAAGGCGACGCCTGGCAATTTCTTATGTTGAGATTTCTGATCAACTGTAGTGCGACCATATGCGTTGGAAGCCGCTGCCTTGGGACGTTTGTTGTTCTCTACGCCTTCGACATCGTTTGACGTTTTCGAGATGAACAAGTGCAGACTGTAAATCGCCGCGTTGCAGGGATGGCGTTGATCTGGCCATTGCCTTCAGACGGTGCTTCCAGCTTTTGACGGCATTCGTCAGCCATTCGCCTTTAGAATTTTCACCTTGTCATCGTGGCGAGCCTTACGTCGCTTTAGGACATGACCGGTAGTTTCAAGTAGCGCGAGGGGTTTGATACTCTGTTACTTTCGCATAACTGGTTCATGGTGCACTTTCTTTACTGGCGATGAAAAGCATCGGCAATAAGTGATGAATGATGTGGGTTGCGACCACCTGTTCGGGTTAGTCTATTTGGAACCCTGCGGGCGGGCTTGGACATCATGTTTCCAGCACTCGCGTTCAACCCAGTTTCATGCAGGTTTCTCAGTCGTCTGTTTATTCATACAAGAAACAAAGGGAAAAATCAATGTCATGGCAAATAGCACGGGCTGCCTCTCGATTCCGAACTGAATGCGTGACTTGAGCCACGCTCAGCAAACGTGCAGGTCCAAGACTGACAGCTTCTAGCCCAATATTGACTCATTCTACGTTGCGGCAATGCTTTCCGAGGCAGTCAGGTGTTGAATGGACTGTTAACGTGATCGAGATCAAAAAAGCGCACCTTTGGTGTTCGTTGGTGTTGGGCAACTTCGGAAAGCTCTGCTTGCGAAGGAATTGCAAACGTTTTGGCAACCACGTCATTCGGATCGACATCTCCGAAAACGCCGCGTCCAGCCTTGCAATAACCCTGTCGCAAGCATGATCGTAGATGCGCGCCGATGATGCTGCACTGCGCGATGCGGGGCTTTGGTGACTGTGATACCCGCCGTGGTTTGCGTGGGCTCGGATTGAGAGGCCAGTATCCTGTCGGCGATGGAACCTCAAGCTGTGGGGCGTTTCAGGTTGTGTGGGCCCAAGGCCACGACCAGAACCCATCACCGGATCTTTTAAAAAGCTCGGTGTGGAAGGATCGTGCATCCAGAGGTCGAGATCGGTCAACATATTCGCGCAAATTCTGCACAATCGCTTTTTGCCGGGATTATGTCAGCCTTGGAACGGATACCATGTAGTGAATTTTCGGCATCCGAGGGCTTGAGGCCCGGCGCCTGACGAAATTGCCGCATGGAAAACCTATAATCTTGCGCTGCATCGCGTCATGCGGGGAGGAGCTTCATCGCGTCAGGATGGTGATGAATGTCAATTGCCAACGCGATGATCCTTCTTTTACTGTTGGGCCAGCGGAAAGACCTGCAGCAAGTATTTTGCGGCCAGCCTTTGACATGGCGACGTCATTCCGACGGCTCCTCAGGCGGAAAAAGACTCTGGGCATGCCGCCGCAGCGCCTTTTGTCGCTTTATTACATGGCGTTTATCATTCTGGGCGCGTCCTGCTGTGGATGCGATCTCGCATCACGGTGCATAGGTCTGGGCGCGAAGCGCTATTCACCTCGAGTCTTGCAGGTAACCGTCACAGGGCTTGGTGCTCTTTGATACCGGGGCGATTTCACGGGCTTTGGTCAAGCAGTCATTTGCGGACGCTTGATCATGCTTGGCGGTCTCGCCTCATGACCTTTTGCGGTTACTGTTTGCTGGGGGCGCTTGCATTCCCCATTGGCATTGCCGCAACGCTTGATCCTTGCGCGAGACCTTGAACAGACATCGCTGTCGACCTGGTCTTACATTCCCGGGATGATCCTGATTATCGCCATTGCTGTGAGGCCGGTTATGGTGCTGCCTCCTGGCCTTGTCTTTGTCCCGAATTTGGGGTCTGCGGCAGGTCTTGTGGCAAGCCGGTTTTTCCACTCGATCTCAGCCTTTAACAATTGGCCGGATTTTGCCCTGCATCCCGACAGTCTTTCGGCAATGGTCGGAAACCCGATTTGTCATTTGGTGTGATTCCCTTGCGCCTTTTCATTCTCGGCGGGCTTGGGTTTATCGTGGTCGGCGACGTGATACCGTACGCGGAATTGGCGCAAAACTGACCTTGCATTCTTAACTGATCTTATGGGCACCGCAATTCTATCACCTGGGGCAAGTGTCATGTTCGGCCGCTGGAATGGCCAAACCCTGAGACGCTCGGCCCCCTAAATGTTTGTTGAAAACTGGTGGGCAAGGTTGGTTTCAAGGCACCACGCCGCGCACCGCCGGCTTTAACACGATCAATTACCGGCGGGAGCATGATAGCACGTCTTTTGTTGACCATGACGCTGATGGGGCTGGTGCGGCGGCGGCTAGTACCTCCACGGCAGGTGGTATTCCAAGTTACGACGCTTCTTCGTCTGGCTGCTTGCGACGATCGCATTCTTCCGGCGCAAACACCCTTGCATTGCTTTCGGTCGGTTCCTTGGGGCTGGACGAAGTTATGAAGGTCTTGGCACTCACTACCATTTCGATGCTGCTCTCCTGACAGGGGTTTTCGTAGTGACGATCAACCATGACGGTCAGTTCAACTGGGACATTGCCTTTGAGGTTACCTCCGCTTTTGGGAACGGTCGGGCTGTCGCGGGGATTACCAGCGAGTTTGGATGGCATCGGGCGCGCATTCATCATGGACGATCATGTATTGTGGGCCGGGTCGGCCAACTGGCGATCGGCTTTCTTCTTTCGCCACAATGGAGCGTCCGAAGGTTGAAGTATCCGGCGGGACAATCTTATCTGGGATGAAGTCAGGAACCGCTTGATCTATGAAAGCTCTTCCAAGATTGGCACTGTTCTTCCATTATGGGTTTCTACGCTGAGTCTGACTTCATCGCTCATCGGCAAGTTTGGGCGTTTCTGCATCCGCAACTGCTCCCGAAAAAGCTTTGAAACGGTCTCTTTTAGCCGCATTCAATCGCCATCTTTTTCGGTATGGCGCTTTCAGCCGCGGGAGATTGGGACAGCTCATCAACGAGAACGCCGAGAAAACTTGGCGGCGGCTGAGTTCTTCATGTGGGGGTTGTGTGGTGGTCGCATCGCCCGGAATGTAGGGACGGTCGCCAGCAAAAGTCGTAACCGGTGCCAGCGATTAATGCCGCCTGTTCCGATAGATTCAACGAACAGTTCTTCATGTTGCATATCAGCGTTGCGCGATCAGAGTGGTTTAAAGGTCAGACGGCCGGACACTATTCGATTGATGGTCCGCATCACTTTCCTTTCAGCGGCGATCACCTGAAGCGATGTTCCGGAATGTTTGCCATTGCGTACTTGTCCTCGGATAGAGCCCATAGACCTGCGCGAAATCCTCGATATTGCACGCGCGATCCGTCGGGCCCCTCGAGAGCGGTCAAAGCGCTCAATCACAAAGGCATGTTTGCCGATTTATCGAATGCCTTCGGGCAGCGTCTTGATTGCATCTACATGACCAGATTCAATTGCCAGGCACGAGTTCATCCCGATAAGGCTTAGCAGCTTCATCATCGAGAATTCATTTCAGGGTACACCTGAGGACATTTCGCGGAGAGGGAGCGTGACGATCCAAAGAGCCCCGACGCCAGAGGCGGGGATGGTCAGTCCCCGATTGCTTCATCCGGCAGGAAAACTTCAGCTTGAACACTGCCAGCGAGAAGCGCAGCGCGTTTTCGCGGTATTATCGCCATGGATTGCCGGCATTCCCCGGCAGCATCTCCGGCGGGCCAGCTTCACCATCGGAAGGGTTATTGTGATTGCGCCGGGCAGTCACCGGCCAAGGCCCAAAGTAGATAGGAATCACGTTCGGGATTTACGCCGCTTGTTCAGCCAGATATTTGGGCGCAGATGAACCTTCGGGTTAGAAGAATTAGAGAAAAAAGGCATGACGCGCTTTTGGATAGGGCTGAAGTCCTGTTATAAAGCTTCCCCGAATTCTTCCTTGACAGGCGAGGCCGAGGGTCGGCCTGTTCAGGTCGCGGTTTCGATGTTACGGTCAGTGAAGGCGAAGAAGGTGCGATCGCCGCCGACATTGGTAGCGTGCGATCGTCTTGCCATACAGGTTCACGTCGAGAACAAGAAGAGGGACTATTTCATCGTATCTCCATCAACGGCGATAGGGCGGAAGCGGGCGCGCGCGGTGATCCTCGTGAGCCATCCCCTGCGCAGGCGTGTTGCGCAAACTATTCATGTGCCTTTCTGCCTCTTGCAGTGCTGCCCCACGCCACCCGTCGCATTCTACGGCCTTGAGGTCTTCTATGGATGCTGCGCAATGTGTCAGTATTCCGGATTTAGGTTTCCGAACTGTCGATCTCTCTAAAACTGCCGCTGGCAGGTTTTCGACGGCGGACTATCGATCTTGAGCGACTGGATATGCTCAAGCTGCTTGGCAAGCCGTGCAATCTCTTTGTGCATCCGGCGTGACCTTCGGGCGCGTCGCTTACGCTACGGGTGATCAATTCTTGACGGCGGGCGCTGCCTTGCGCGGCACAAGCGCCAGTTCCAGATCGAGTGCGTTGGCGATGGCAGGTTCAGGCTCGAGACGGTTGAGAATGACCGCGCCGCTCTCGATCTTGGAGATGTGCGACTGGCGGCACGGCGCCTGCCACGGGCACCCAAAACGCGGCGCTGGCTAAGCCCTTATTTCTCATGCGCGCAGCCTTCAGTCGTCGCCGCTAACTTCTCGCTCTCATAGCTCATTCTTGATTATTATTTCCTAGACATCAAACAAACCTGTTTGATCTGCTTTTGATTGTATCATGTGGAGCATGTGATCATCAAGTTGATGAGTCTATTAAAGTGTATAACATATACGGCCATGATTATATTTTGGAACACATCAGTAATTCGACTAGCCAAAGCCATAGAGGCACCCTGAGTGCGTCTGAGCAAAAGATAACGCTTGTCGTTTCCCAAAGCGCTTTCACGGGTTGTACAAGCGTTTGTTTTGGGCACTCAAAGGCGCGCCGATCAATTCGGGGGACCCCGGCGTGGCCTGGCCGTGGGGACTTTTTTTGGGGGGCCCACCTTATATTTTCCTCTCGTCCTTCGGAACGTTAGCACGGGGTTCTTGGACCAAAATTTTTTTAGGTAAGCTGGGGCCCTAAATCTTTGTTCTCTC
>Ga0163217_1021670_pt1 | contig 11137 bp, 13 predicted proteins | sample SynspAceP_FD_185933 | JGI IMG/M metagenome (GOLD analysis project Ga0163217, IMG submission 185933) | Saline lake microbial communities from Ace Lake in Antarctica - Synechococcus sp. Ace-P (PacBio error correction) | ecosystem: Environmental > Aquatic > Non-marine Saline and Alkaline > Saline ... | reverse complement strand
TGTTGCTGTTGCGGCGTTGACCGCCTCAGTTGTACCAGGGGACCAAGAGGGAACCTCCTCGTCGGCCTGTTCCCCACGGGCCGTCCTTCCCAGTCTGACCCCACCGCCTCCCAGGCCAGTTCGGCGATCTCGACAAACTTCCTTGTCACAGCTGCGTGCAGAGGCGATTGATCACACGTCCCCGAGGGGCCACACCATTCGCTGGTGTCCGGATCCAGCCAGGCAGCGGAGCCCAGTGTCACCTGATACCTCCAGTCTCACCCATGTTGTGCATCAGGCCGGCACGATTTTCACGCCCTCGCTGTCGTACGGTCATCCAGCTCATATCAGCCCCTCCTCGTGACACCTGCCACAGGTTTTCAGCCGATTGACCCCCAACTTGCCGAGGCAAAACAGACCCTTCAAACACCGTTTCACATAAGCCCTTCTCCCTGGCCGGGTTTCCGCCCGAACGGGAGCCAGAATCAGCAGGCCTTCGAACGATCCACGTCCCGAATTGACTCCAATCGGCACCTTTGCATTGCCCCCATCCAACCGCCACTGCAAAGCTGTACGACTGAGGCCCCCCATTGGCTGGAGCTCCAAAAGCCGCTGCGTTACCAGCCAGCCACCGCCGCTGAAGCGTGGTCAACGCCCTGGATCTGACGTCAAACCAGGGGAGCCGGCCTGGTGGGGGGCCGCAGCGGCGCGGGTAGACACACCTTGATTGTGAGCTCCACGTCGGCCCCTGAGCCGGGCCACTCTCCAGCCGGCAGAGCGGCGAGCAACTGCGGAGTTTCGCCGCAGTCGCTGCCATGGCCGAGACTGCCTTCTTGGCGCGTCGCTTTGGAGGCAAACGGGGGCCACAGCCAGGAGGGTCTTTCGGCCTCGGTTCCTTGTCAAGGTGAGGAAAGACACGCACCGCTTGCGGTTTACAACGACCATGTGCCGAGGGGTAGGCATCGCAGCAGGGTCTCCCAATTATCCCGCCGGTGGCGAGAGGCCTGGTGCCAAGGACCTCGGGCTAGTGCAACACAGTTCATCGCCAGCCACACCCGCCACTCGGCCCACTGCCACCGCCATCGACCACGAACAGCCCAGCCGCCTCTCGTCATTGATCGTGCCAGCTGTGTGCCCTGCCAACCCCAGACCCTCTCCCCTCGCTCTCAGCGTTCCCTGACTGCCCTGGGGGGCTCAACGCCGCCCTGATCCCCTGGTCCACGCGCTTTGCCCTGACTCACCCTGCCGGCTGCAGGTCCAGGCGGCATCCATCGCAGGCGCTCCTCGCCATCTGTGGGGACCCTGGGCTTGGCCGCTGGCTGGCTGGCGGTGTTGCGTCTATTTTCTTCGCCTGCTCGGTTTGCCTCGCTGGGACCAGGCTGGGCTATCGCCCGCAACAGCAACAAGCGGCGGCGTCCGAGCCCGCGGCGGCCGGACGCGGACCTGTAACGGTCTGGGGCTTCGGTCCGGCGACTCGGCTGCCCTGTGCCTGGCCCTGTCACACCGGCCGCTGCACCGGTGCCCTTGCTGTGCTGGGCTTCAAGCGCCAGTTTTCTCGTGCCAAAGTGGCTGACACCTGCGTAGCGGAGATCGGGCAACGGCACTGGGGAAATTTGCGCACCCACTGGACCGTGTTTGATCACCAGCCTGCGGCGGGCTTCCGGCTGCACCGAGGGGGCAATTTCAGCCCTGGAGGGAACCCTGGCCAAGCCTGGTGGGCAGGTTGGTGCATGGCCCTGCTGCTCTGGCCCTGGCCTGTCTCTTCTCCGCGGCCGTTGGGCTGGTGACCCTTGGTGGGGCTGCTGGCGACCTGGATCGGAGCTAGATCGGCGCATCTGCAGGGGCGCTATCGCTTGGCTGAGCAACGAAGCTGGCGTCACGTTCTGCAGACTGATCGACGGCGCTTTACTGGCGGATCGGGAGGTCCGCGTGGCCTGCCTGCTGGCCCTTAGCCCGCCCCGATCGAGCGGCAGCGCTCTGCACTCGTCCTTGGAGGGCTGAACAGCTCGCCGAGTTCGGCGCCGAGTTCGAAGCCGCAGCTGGGGCAACAAGTGAACTTCAAAGACGACATTCTGGGTGCCACCGGCGCCCTTCAGGCCCAGGGCTTCGAGACCGATGCCGCGCCAACGACGCTCGCCAACACCGTCCTGTCCTAGCAGTTGGTCGGAACGATCGGGGTACGAGGGCGCCATGCCGCAGCCGCAGCATCCCTGGGGTTCGAGTTCGCGAAGCAGGGCGATTCAGCCGGGCTGGTTTGCTCGGCTAGGCGAGGAGGGTCGGGTCTTGCGGTCGCTTCGAGTAGAGTTCCCCAGGCCAGAGAGGATTCCTCCCTTGCGTCGGACCAGCGGGACCGGGCATCGAGAGGTCTGCGCAAGCTGCAGTGCCAGTGGAGGGCGCAGGCCTCCTCCAACGCTCCGGTGCAGCCGACGTGCCGCCAGATTGCCTTGCCGTCAAGGGGCCCGGCCGGCAACCTGCTCGATGCAAGCCTGGTGGCCTGCTGCGGTCTGCGCCTCGGCAGGCAATGGAGCGTAAGCCCTGCGCAGCAGGCTGAGCAGCCGCAGGGGCGGGTGCTGGTCGCGCAGCCGTGTGCAGCCATGCCCACGTGATGTAGGGAACGGCTCGTAGGGCTGTCAGGGCAAACGCCCTTGCGCGGATCGAAACTGTGTCGATCGCCTTGATGCAGCGGACCACGAGTCGAGCCCAATTTTTTTGGCCAAGTTAAAGAAAAATTCCGAGGGTTTCCGAAAGTCAAGAGCAGGGTTGTGCTGCCGGCTCGGCGATCAAGCCACCTCGCCCCAGGGGGCAAGGTTGAGTGATTCCACCAGCCCATGTGTGGCGTTCGTGCCGTTGGGTCGGCTTAACTGCTCGTGGTGGATAGCGGCTGCTCAGCAAGTGGGTGTGAGGCCTGGCGTCCTCTTGGTCTCTGCGCCATGCGTGCGTCTTGGGCAGGGATGGGAAACTTCGTCAGCGCCCGGGGGTCGGTTGGGCGTGTCGTGGAGTTACGCATGTTGGGTGGAGTTCCGTGGGTTTTCACCCTCTTTCGATGGCCCGCTCAGCGCTCCTCCCCCCCCCAGAGAAAGGGGGATTTCTTCTCCCTCCATGTTCCGGGGAGGACGACGGACCCCTTGTTCCAGGCCGATGGTGCGTGCAGCAACGCCACCAGCGGCTACCAGCACCGCTCGCAACGCAAGCTCAGCCGCTACTAGCGCACGCCTTTCCCGCTCAAAGATCGCTTGATGGCGCCGCTCCATTGAATGCACACCATCGCCCGGCGTCAGATCAGCCGCACCAGTGCCGCGCAGTCGGCCAGCAGGGCTCCAGCCAGCTGGCAGGGCAAGGGTTACGTCCTCTCGAGGCAGGCCCTCTGCAAGCAGGCGCGTTTCATAGGCGTGACGCAGGGCGTGCGAGCTCGTACCAGAGGGTCAGACCCGGGCAATGAGGGCCTCAGCCGACCCGCACACGGCGTTAGAGGCCCGATCCACCAGCACCGGCGTCCGTGGGCTTGGCCTGGCGCTTACAGTTGACCTGCGGCTCTCAGAAGTTAGACAGGGCCTCGGCGCCAGTTGGTGGCGCGCATCGGGCGCCCGACCCGGCGCTGTCGTTGAAGCCGATTGTCTGATTCAGGTATGCCCTGGGGAGCTGGCGGCGGCGTTCGCCGCGGCACCCACCTCGCTGGGCAGCGAGCCGCCAGCGCTCGAGTTCCATCGCCTGCGCACACGAGGTTGTAGAGCACCGGCCCGCGGGCAGCTGGATCCAGTGCCGGCCCGCAGCGCTCGCACCAGCCACCCTCTTCCGGATCGCTTCCAGCCGTAAGGCATGGTGTCACTCTCAGCACCACCGCTTGCGGGGAATCGCCTTATCGGCATGCGGGGGGACGAAAGGGGGGTCAGCCCGAGAGCAGTCGCTGTCGGACCCGGTCGCTGAGATCTTGTGCTCCAGCGAGCGAGCGCTTCGGCCCCCATTGCCCGGCGCGACAGTCAGACTCTATACACCGGCATTCAGTGGGCACTTCAGTGACTCATCGACGGGCAACGTAAACTGAGGCCTCCACAGGGCAGGGCGTGCCAAGAGCCGGCGGCCCCACCAGCCTGTACACGGCGACGGTTTTCCGCGAGGCATCACCCAGTTGGCCGGTAGCGCCGTAGCCAGGTAGGAGCGGCCAGGCCACTGAAGCGGCAGCGGCATAGAGAGGCCAAGCGCCGGACCAGAGCCTCCGCGAGTGGCGCTCAGTTCCACTTCGGCTCCGCCCGTATCCGGTGTATGATCCAGCCCGGCTTCTTCGCAGGCCTCAGCAAGCAGGCGGCACCAGCACCGAGGTGTGAAGCCGAGGGCCCAACGCCGCGGGTGGGACCACGGTCTTGTGCTTGCACGAAACGCGCGGTGGCAGAGGACAGACGCACGCTCCGCAGTGTCGACGCGGTGGCGGCCACCAGCCGGCCCATGGCGGCCAGACGGCCCGGCCAAGGCAGGCCGGACACCAGGCGCCAGAGCGTGCCCAACAAGCTCAGCTAACGAGGCAGCGGTAGACCATTGCCCCTACACGCAGAGCGGCCCGCGAGCCCGTCAGGCCCAGAGGTGGTGGTCCAGCCAGCGCTGGCAGGCAGGGCCGGAGCACGGCCGCCAGAGTTGGCTCCGCAAGTGTTCGGAGGCAGCGCGCTGCCAGGCAGCAGTGGCCGCCGGAGGCTGACTTCCTGCGAGCTGGCACCGCCAGCCCAGCACCAGCACGGCAGCAGCGAGCTCAGCAGGGGCCGAGTAGCAGTTCCCGGCCGCTGCGCCCCGCAGCTGTCGCTCCAGCTTGAACCCGGGTCTCGGCAAATGACCCAGCGTGGTGGCCGCAGGCCCGCCAGGCCGGGGCTTCGAGGCGGACAGCATCACGCCAGCAGCAGCCAGAGGCCGGTCCAGAGCTCCAGTAGTTGAAATTTGCAAACGACTGCAGGCTCAGGGGCAAATTCCGTCCCAGCCCACCGAGCCCGACACCCCGAGCAGGTGGCACTGCGCAGGGCGCATTCCAGGCGATAGCCGCCGTAGCTGAAGCCCCGGGCAGCAAGGGCCGTGAACGGTCCCAGGCGGTGAGCAGGCGGCGCCGGCCGGGGACGCCGCCTCGCCCTGCGCAGGCCTGGAGTGGGGCGCGCTGGGCAAGGATCGAGCAGGGATCGCTCACTCCACCCGGCCACCAGGCGGCAGAGGTTTGGCGAATGGCCGAGCACCGCCACGGCCGGTTTTCAACCGCAGCAGCTGCAACAACGCAGCCCCCAGGAGCAAAATCGGTGGATCGAGCGCGGTCCTTGCACCTCCAGAAACCGCCGGGATGGCGCTTTGCGGGGCAGGCTTGCCAGGCCAGGGTCGCCAAGACGATGGGCTGAGATGAGCACCCCCAGGCCACCAGCCGCCAGGGCCGCCGGCTGAGCGCGCACAAAACGAGCAGGGCGAGCCCACAGGTTGATGCCAAAGCCGGCGACGAGGGCGGTGCGCAGCAGTAGCGGGTTCGGCGACGGGTGATCGCTGCGCCGCGAACTGGGGCCAACCAGCTCCAGGCCGGCCGCATGGAGTCAGACCGTGGGCAAGCACCAGGCAACCAGCGCAGGTAGGGCGGAGGGCGCCAGCAGGGGGAAGAGCCGGGCGCAGGGACGCCATGCTCCAGCCTTGATGGTACGTCGATGGTTGGGACGATCGCGTGGGCGGGGGGGGGTTCCGAGGTCCCGGATCGGGGCGTGTAACGCCAGCGCAGCAGGTCGGATCATTGGCCGCAGGGGGTCGTGTCGAGGCACCAGCTTTTCCGCCTCAGGGCCAGCACCCGGTCGAATCACCGGCGAGATCAGGGCGAGATGCAGGGATGCAGCTAACGAGGGCTCGTGACCCTGTGGACCTGCGCGGGTTGAACGGAGCAGCAGCGCAGGCAGCTCGCCGCCAGGACGGAGATCGAGCTGGCCAGGGGTTCATCGCCAGCCGACGCCCAGCGCCGGCTCTGGCGCAGCAGGCGGAGCGATCGCCAGCCGCTGCCGCTGGCACCCGAGAGGGCGGTGACGGTTGGGCGCAGGGCTGGATCGAGTTCCACCTCCCGCAGGGCCGCCCGTTGGTGTGCTTCCGGGATTTCAAGCTGGTTTTTCTGCGAGCGCAGGTTGGCCAAGCCTTCGGCCAACCCCAGTCGGCAGGCCCGTGCCGCATTGAGTTCTGCTGCACACAGTGAGCTCCGTACAGCTTCAGGCGCAGGTCTGCCAGAGGTGGCGCGACCTGCGGGCGCCGCTGCTCCGTCTCGCGCCAGTCCGCCATGGAGCGGGCCGGCGCTGCCCCCTGCAGAGCACGTCCAGCTGGGGGATGCACACAGCCATTGGCCACCGCCAGCAGGGTGCTCTTGCCCGCCCGTGGATCGAGCAGGGCTACGCAGCGTCCCGGCCCGCAGACTGCAGGACACCTCCTCCCAGGCGGTTGCCACCGCGCGCCCGGCACCGGTGACGCACGCAGCTTCAGCAGTTGGAGAGGGCTCTTTGGAGGTGGAGGCCATCGCTCAGCTTGATTTTCTGGTCCGATCTCGCAGCACCTTCTTCGTGGGTCGGATTTGGCTCGGTTGCGAGCTGGGATGAAGCGATTTAGAGAACCGAAGAGTCGAGGATCGTGGGCCTGCCGGGGGTTGCTGGCTCTCGAAGAATTCATTGAACGTGAGGAAGGCGCGTAGTGTGAAGCCCCGGCCAAAGCGCTGTCAGATTCGGCTGGCGAGCCAGTGTGTAGTTGGGGTAGCCAGTGAGCTCCGTGCGCCAGAGTCACCGGTACTTTCTTCGGGTCGGTCTCGCCGGAAACTTGACGGCCTCGCTCTTGGCGCACAGCCTCTTCGGTTCCTCCACAGCGCCGGCCTGGTAGGCGCGCTCTTGCACCAGGCGATCGTGCGATCATTGGTCCGACTGGAAAGCCGGCGCACCACCGGGCGAAGTTGCTGCGTTCCACCCCCGCGCTCGGACCAGTAGTATGGGCATCGGCGCCCGGAGGTGGAGCTCTCCGAGCCCAAAGGTGAGCGCTAGTTCCATGAGGGCCTCGTGGAGCCCCTTTCTTGGGTTGGCGCCAGAAGGCTGAATTTCCGCTGGCTTGTGGCAAGATGAGAACAGGCTTTCTGAAACGAGCGTCAATGTTCACGCCTGTGGGCGCCCGATCTCACTGCTTGCCGCCGATGTGTCTTCCCTAGCCAGAACCGGGGCCTTAACCCCGTGAGGGCGCCGACCAGACCAGGTTCAAGCGCTCACGGCGGCGGAAGACAGCGCTCACGCGGCAGGTTAATCGGTCACCGCCACCGCATATACCACGCACGCCCAGGCTGCGGCTGAGCTCGTAGCGCAACAGCGGGTAGAGTGACGGTTGGGCTCGTCCGGTTTTCTGATCGGGACTCGCACTGAGATACGCAACAGCCTCTGCTGCATGCGGCCTTGGCGCGCAACAGCGGCAGGAGGGCTGGCAACAGCAGCATTGAGGGCGGGCCGGGTCAGCACCCCGCTCGGCTCTCGACCCGGTTTCGGCCGCCGCAGGCCGGAAGGCCGAAAGGAGAGCGCATCGGAGGGGAGGGTGGAGGGGCTCAGAGGCTGGTCAGAAGCGTTCGAGGCGCGCCAGGCCATACCAGGATCGTGGCAGGGAGCGGCGCAGGAGAGCCGGTGCAGTGGTCGTCGCCCGAAGGCCAAACCAGCCCACGGCCAGCCTTCCTGCTCGAGCAACAACGATTGCAGAAAGGTCATCGAGTCGAGGCCAGTAAACTGCTGAATATCGGGAAGGGTAGAGGCTCCCTGGCGGTTGCAGGCTCAACCCCGAGCAGCGTCGCCAGGCGCAGCAGCAGCGCGTCGCTACGCTGAACTGGCGGCCATTTGCGTGAACACAGGTGCGTGGACCTCCAGGGGCGGCCAGGGCGCCGTATGGCAAGGTGCAGACGTTGCTGGTGCTCTGGCTCTGCAGTGGGGCACTGGCCGCGCCACCACCTTCAGCCAGCACGCGCGTAGATCAGACCGCTGAGCCTCGGCCGGCCCTCCATCGCCCCAGCCTTGGCCGAGCCAAGTGTCCACCACAAACACGCTGTATGGAGGGCGTCGGACCGCGTGCCACTCCGCGAGGCTTGTGTATGGATCTGGCGCCGGGGCTCGGCAGGTTAATTTGTGTAGTCTCATCGCAGGACCACCGCCGACTCGGGATTGGCGCCGCCAGCGACCGGCGGCGATAGCCGCTGCCTTGTTCCGGCCTCCCATCGACCATGCCTTGTTGGGCATTGGAAGGCGGCTGTGAGCACGAGCGCCTGCTTTTGCTGGGGGTGTTCCGCCGCCTAGCGGCTTGCTGGGCAGGATAGCCGGAAACCATCACGGGGCTCGGGGCAGCCAGTCGACGGTGGCGACTCCGGTGCTGCAGCGTGGCGCATTCTCGAGGACTTTAGCTGCACCCAATAGGGAGAGCTTCCGCTTGTAGCGAGAACAAGCTCTAATCACCGCTTCCGATCGCCGGAGTCCCAGGGCCAGCACAATGGAAGAGGTTGTAGAGGCCTGCTTGCCCCCATTGGTGACCAGCAACCTGCCCCCGGCCGTTGTGGGATTGCGTTACTCCACGGCCTGAGCTTGTTCAGCGATACGACGACTGCCGCAGGGGCCGTTCAGCCGGCGCGGCACAGTAAGCGGGCTGGACCCGCGAGCGCAAAGGGCCTCGTGTGGCGACTTCCATCGATTGAAGGCGGGCGTGTTCGAAGTCCGGTTCTCCGGGCGCTCAGTACTGCACTGTCGAACCTGCGACCGTACGGCCCCGCAGCTGGCGGCGAGGCCCGCGCGGCGGTTTCGACTGGCCAGGGTGAGCGAGGGCGTGCAGCCGCGCATGGCCCGCGCGAAGATGTTCACGGCGCGGGAGCCTGGCTTCCAAGTGTGGGCGCCCCAGCGTTTCTATCGCAACTTCGGGCGGCGCACTCCAGGTCAGCGGAGGCAGGGAATGGAGAAATCATCCTGCGTGCCACGCAGGGATCGCTTATCTTCAGATCTCGCTGCCAGGATCGACCCGGAATGGTCTGCCGTTGGTTTTTCGTGCAGCGATGCCTGGAACCGATTTCGGTCCTTTCGCCGGCGACTCGTCTTCCATTTGAAGCCGCGATTAGCGCCTGTTCAAGGCCCTCCCGCCAAGCTCCATGGCGCCTGCGAGGGGTGGCCGTCGTTGCGGCCTAAGGCGATTTCGCGTCAGAAGCTCGGGGTTCGGGCCGCCCGGGACAACCCGGGCCCGGCTGATGGGTGATCGCGAGGCCCTCGGGCGACCAGGGAAGATGTCAGCCGGCAGCCCTTCGTGGCCGCTCCGGCAGCTGCTCGATCAGATGACTGTGCGCGAGCGTGTTTTCGATTGACACAATCGTTGACTAGCTTACATCGCAACTCCGTGAAGTGCAGGCCAACGGAGGAAACGGGCAAGCCTTACGCCGGCCGAGATGGCGGCCTGCTGCCCGTGCTGCTTGAGCATGGTGAGCTGGGGAGCGCCAGCTGATCCTGCTGGCCGGGTGGCGCCGAGCGGCGAGTGGAAGGGGTGCTGGGGATCCGGGGGCGAGAGATCACTGCAAGCTGCGCGGCCAGGTGCAGACCTGGCAGGGCGCCCGTGCCTGCCGATCTTTCATCCCTCGCTATCTGCGTGCTGCAATCTTCGTCACGGAGCTTGGGCAAGCAGGCGATCGCCGGAATGGCACACCTGCAGGGACTCAGGACGGTGCGCGCCGGCCTGCGAACCTGGCTTGCGCTGGCGCCAGCGACCACAGCGCCAGCGGCCCCCTTGACTGTAGCGCAGTGCTTGGTTAAGCACTTTCACCCTGAAGTGATGACGGCACCCTCGCCCCCACCAACGGTGTCAAGCTCCCCGGACAGCCAGGCTCGCCAAGGCGGCCCAGCGGTCGTGCGCCGATACCCTCCGCTACGACAGCGGTCATCGCGCCGCGAGACCCGCAAGGCAGTGCGGGTCGGGGTGACCATGCCTCAGCGGTGGGCAAAGCGAGCAACCCGGTGTTGGTTCAATTCGGATCGATCAATGAGGAGCGAGCCCTCGATATTGAGGGCGCCACCGCGCGTTATCCGCAGGTTGTGGCCATGAGGCTCGCTCTGCAGTCTGAGGTAGTGCGGCTGGGACGGTGGCGAGGCCTGGCCACGCCAAGCGGGTGGGGACCGTCGGAGCTGATCCGTAAACGGGATGAACGACAGTACGGTCGCCGCTGCCGGCTGGGTGGCCGCATGTAAGCGAGGCACACGGCATGAAGATCGGCCTGGAAGTGAGGGGATCCCGAGACACGTCGACAAGGTGCGCATTCAATCCAGGTTGTGTAAATGTGACTTAACGGACAAAGCCCCGATGCCAGCAAACGCACGAGTTCACCCCTGAGGACATCGGCCGCCGATCGGGAGCAGGCGTGGCCGCATTCAGAGCACCTCGAACGATGCGTTGAGCCTGCTCAAGGAGCGAGGCCAAAAGCGCGCCCCTGCGCAGCTCGTGACGTCAACCAACGGCCTCCGCTTGGCCGAGCCGCGCGATAGCTGTTGCTAACTGTCACGGCGACACGCCGCTGGCATGGTGGAGAGGCCATGCGGGGTTCTCATCCACATCTGGCGATCGCCTCGATTTCACACAGTCGTCGTGTCGATGAAGCCATCGCGCGGCGCCGGGATGCTGGCGCTACCGGATTTGATGGTGACGCATGGATTGCAGAGGGGCTTCCTACACCTCTGTACACCTGGGCGTCACACCGAGCAGTGACGGCGACTACGCCGCATCAAGTATCACCGCCGGATTTCGCCACCTTGCTGCCGAGGGCTGGCCGAACACGATCCGGGATGTCGCTCATGAGGCACGGAGAAGGAAATCCCGTTATTGCTACTCGATCTGCAGGCCCTGGGACCTGAGGAAAACGATGTGGAGTATGTGCTGCCAGCTCGACGCTCGCACCCATGGTTCAACTCGAAGTGGAGTTCTGCACCTGGTGCGTAACGCCACTACCACCCTAACCCGGACCTTCGATCATCGCAGTGATCCGGTTGGCAGTCGTGTAGACGAGGCGAGCCTGGGCGAGGATCAGAGCCACGCTGACTCACGTTCCGGTGACTTGTGCGGCAAGACCCCATGCGACAAATCTCCTCCTACGGGCGGCGCGGGACGAGATCGGCGGTGCAGAGCGAGGGTGTGTGGA
>Ga0163217_1088211_pt1 | contig 11138 bp, 14 predicted proteins | sample SynspAceP_FD_185933 | JGI IMG/M metagenome (GOLD analysis project Ga0163217, IMG submission 185933) | Saline lake microbial communities from Ace Lake in Antarctica - Synechococcus sp. Ace-P (PacBio error correction) | ecosystem: Environmental > Aquatic > Non-marine Saline and Alkaline > Saline ... | reverse complement strand
TGTGTATCGGTTGAGCTCAGAGAGGCCCTCGGCAGTCCAGATCGTTTGTGTTTTTGAATCTGCATTGAGCTGTTTCGATATTTTCCCCCGATGGTTTCCATGGTGCGACGTTCTGGGTGTGCATGGCTTGAAGGTGTGTTACGGCGTGTGGGTTTGCCGACCCGGTCGGATGTTGGAGCAAAATGCGTTTGGTGTGAAATGGACTGCCAGCCGGCCCGTGCATCCTTGCCCCGGAAGCCCAGTTATCCCCCGAAGTGCGCGAGCGATCGGAATGAAATCGAAAGACCATCTTTTCGGCAAAGGCCCGGTCCGGCAGGGTCGACAGGGCCAGTTCGATTTTCATTACCTGCGGCGACTTGGTCGTTGTCCCGCCACCCGTCTGGTGCTTGCGTTTCGACGTTTATTTTCCGCAGGTTTTAAGCGGCCTAACCACGCCTCCCTGGGGACGGGATTTGTAACGGTATGGCAGGGATATCATGGAAGAGTACGTCGGATTTCAGCCCCGCGGTTCGATATGATTATGGCGCCGCCTGTTGAGGCGTATGGCAGCAGTCGCTATTGAAGTGGCTCTTGGATCCGGCTCTGGCCCATGTGCCGATGAGCATTGTCGGTTGGATCGCGCTGTTCTTTTATGATATGGATTGGCCAGTGCCGAAGCGGGGGCGAAGAATCACGAGTACCGTGAATATGCGGGATTGGCGAAACCCGGCCTGTTTTCCACGCTTTGGAACAGTTACCAGATGTGGCTTCCCAATGTGCGAAGGGATGCGCCGTGGCTATTCCACCTTCCGTCCAGCTGATTCCGGCAGGTTGTTGCTGGGCAAGCAAGGAATCCCAGCCCGGCGTTCCCCGCGCCAGTTGATTTCATGGTCTTACCCGATAATAGAGGGTGTCCAGCCTCCACCGGCAGCAGCCGCATGGATATCGATCGCTTTTGCCAGGGCGGGCCAGATTCCGGGGCGGCATATCGGCGGAAATGGACTTGGGCGGTGTCGAGTGGCGCGAACGCACAACCCGTTGCCTCTGCTTTCCTGGGTTAGCGATGTTCGCAGCATTGAGAGGTCCCGCAGATCAAGTAGTCCGATCGTCGCCGGGTTTGTTGCGTTCAGCCAGTTTCTATCCTATTCGGTGGCCTGGAAATGCAAAGGTTAACCCTAGCGCGTTCCAAATTTTACGAGGGGATTGGCTTGGGAGCCGTGGCTGCTTCGCAGGGTCCTCGCGGGTTTTGTTTTACCCTGGTAATGTGAAGCCTGATTTGTGTTCGCCAATTTACGATCCGTCAGGGCCCAGGAAACCGGAAAGGAGCAGTAATAGCGGCATCGGGGTTGTTGATCATCAGTGTCACGGCCCAGTCGGACGTTGTATGCGGCTTGAGTTGTCTCTTGGCCGGGCCACAGCAGCGGGGTCGGCGCCAATAGTGGACTTGGGCGGGACCCGATTTGGAGGCGCTGATTTGAAGAGGGAGGGCCGGAGAGTTGTCCAGGCTGGATTTCATTGGAGGGCATCCGGGGATCTGGCCTTGCTCGGGTTGTGCCATGTGTATGGCCGCCTGCAGCACAGCGGTTTGATGGAGATTGTCCCCTCGGTTGCAGATGCTGACGAAGAGGTGGGCCAGGCCAGTCAACCAACGCAAAGGAGGCGCGTGTGCCGGTAGTAAGTGTTTACGGAAAGGCGCCGCATTGGGCTGCCGGTATGTAGAGGGTGATGTGGGCGCGGCAGTGATGCGGAGCTGCTATACTGTCCAGGGTGTCTTGCTGCCGTCCCGGGTGCGGCGAGGTCATTAGTGCTTGATTGAAAGCCCGGTAGGTGCTTGTTGATACGCAGGGATCCGTGGACTCCTGCGTCGTTAAGGCAGTTCCCGTCAGCGCCGGGGGAGCCGGATTTGTTCCCAGTCGCATCCGTTCCTCCGCGTGGCCAGGCCATACTTCCCATGTTCCAAGCCGCTTCTTAATGTGACCTCCCATACGCTGCATTCCGTGGATTTGGTGGTGAAAATAGTGGTGAGTGGTTGAGAAGTTTGTCCAGCTCCAAAGTGGTGGCCCGGCAAACTGTATCAGACGTCAGTTCGTTGCGGTTTGTGGGTGAGTAATTCCGTTGCGCTCGGACCAGGGGTACCTGTGCCGGTTTTCGCGTATGGATAAACTGTCGCCATGCGGCGCCGCGCCAGGGCACTTAGAGGGCAGAAATCGCCGGGCGGGGGTGTCGTAATTTGGTTGGTAAAGGTGCGTCTGCCATGCTGCTAAGCGCTGGAAAGGGATGTGCTTGATTTGGCCAGGGTCGGGGATGGCGGCAATTTATATTTCCGGTTTCTTGACCATTGAGCTATGCCTAAAGGTTCAGCCGCAATGAGTATAGCAAAATTTGTGGGTTCCTGTGTCGTTTTGATTGACGCGCGGAATTCGACCATTATTCGCGGGCTCCCCGCATGGATCCTATGCCAAGCCTATTCTTTTCAATCCCTGTTCGGTGCTGCGAATGGAACCATGTAGATCATGGGCAAGCATGGTGCGTGCACAACTGGTGATTCTCCCCGATGCGGTGTGCACGATTGGGGTTGAGGCTGGGCTGCATGGCGATTTTCCCCATTGGGGCGATGCGAAAATTGAAAGGTGTGGTTATTGCGGGCGTGTTTGGCCCAGTGCCAAGGTTCAGGACTTGTGGAGATGTGAGTGTACAGGACAAGTAGCAATCCGTCGGATATAGCGGGAATTGATGTGGGCGGAGATGCGACTTTCCCCGAGCGTTGGAGTCGTTTTCAGTTTTGTGCAGCGGTGGATGTGCGCAGGGCTGAACATGCAGGTGGATGGCTATGGAACCGGTTTTGACCCGGTCGGAGTGGACTGGTAGAAACTATCAAGGTGGATCGTATCCGGCCACGATCCCGATCTGCAAAAATTAACTCGTTCGGACCTGTTCACAATCGAGAGGACCTACCGGGGATATAACGTTTGTTCTTGAGTATAGATATCGGATGGATCGTGTGAGGGACAGACCCGTGCCAACCGGTTGAGGGGAAGCCTGTGGCAATTATGGCCGTAGTGGCAGCCTGATAACGCCTTCAAATCACCCAAAGGTATTGTTGCCATGACCCTGATTGAGATACGCCCGTTTGCTGATACCTGGCTGCTTTTCGGTTTCTTATGGCATGGGGGTATCGGCGGGAAGATGTCGCCCCCAATGCATGGGCACTCGTAGGTCCCGGCATGACCCCTCAAGCAGCGATTTGATCCGTATCGTTTTTGATTCTTGCTTATTCGCAGGCCGGAGTTGTCCAAATCCGCCAGCGGGATTTATGGCGAGTGATCAGTGCCGATGGTCCTTCCCCGCATGATGGCTCTCTGTAGGCAGCCCGGTACTGGTGCTTTGGCTCCGATGAAAGGGTGGCAGGTTGTTTCATACCACTATGATGGTGCCGGTTATAGTTTTGAGCCGTGGTTGTGTCGCTGACCGGTAACTGGGGAGGCGTCGGCCTATGTCGCCAGTTGGGTATCCTGACGACGGCTATCGGGCCTTTGTTTCGCTTCCTGGTGTTATGAGCGTGCCACAAGCGGTTCTGGGCAACGCCGGACGGTCAGATGCCCAGGCGCTGATGTGCTTTCTATATGTTTGCGGTTGGTTCTTCGTTACCTGATGACCGTCAGGGTTTACAATGGGGTCTGGATATGAGGCCTTGCGGTTCCGGGTTGCCGTGGTCGTCCGGTCTGCTGATCCGCCTTGGGTGGTCTGTGCAGCCGAGGTGACCCGGAAGCCGGATTAGGAGCTTCATTCGCTCCGGTGGTAAAGGGGTCCGTTCGGTATTGATGATCTTTAGCCTGTGCATGGCTTGCCGTTGTTGCCCAAGCCCGGTGTAGCGTTGGCGGCGATTGTTTGGCGTATTGCCGCGGTGAGGTACGACGTTGTTTGGTCCTTAGTGGGGTTTGCTGTCCGGCCGGGTGGGTTTGTTTGATCGGCGCTGCGATCCGGTACCCGGTGATTGCCGACCTTCGGAGATACGAAGTGCCAGCGGCGGCTTTGCCGCCCCAATGGCCACGCATATCACGGTCGTGGGGGCTAGGCATGGGCTTGTTATTTCACACGAGTTGGTAGGCGCTGTACTGGGTGTAGTATTGGGGGGGATTGGGATTGAACTGCGAGTTTCCGGCCATATTTTAGCTCTGGTGTTCGCCGCAAGGGCGGCTTCTTATTGTGTATTTTTTATCCTTCCACGGGTTTGGTGCCTGATTACTGGCGGTAAGTGGTGATATTGTCGACGCTTACGCGCAGGAGTTTTCCCAAATGGATGCTTCCGCCAGGGCGCCCATTCAGCCGTGTCAAGGCGTCGCTGTACGCAGCGATATGGCGTCCCAATCTGGGCTTGATTATTGTTGGTGATGGTTAGTTTTCGCTGGGTTTCCAGTGATTCAAGGTACCGGCGAGGCAGGCGATTGATCGCCGATCTCCGGAAGGCGGCGGCGTTGGTTATGGCCCGGCACACGATACCGTGCCTGGACCCCGGACCGCTGGGCCCAGGCGACCGTTAAGTGACCGGTTGAGGGCGTGGGTACGGGTCGGGTTGGAATGAATGTTTTTGCCCGCTGATTATTGAGCGTCCGGATTATGCGGACGCTTCAGAGCGGTGATTATCCTCGCCCGGCCGGAATGGGAGTTCTGAGCGTGCGCAGGGTGGTCGCAGTGAAGTTCCACCGTCGGATGCCCCGTATGGCGAGCGGACGGCCTGCCCCAATCCGTGCACCAAGGGCTTGTGGAGCGGTGGACTCACGGCAGGCGGGGCCACTCGGATCTTGTGGCGGCCCAGCGATGGAGGCAATGATTCTGGTGCATAGGATGTGGCATTTTGGTGGCGATGGCAAAGTGGAACAACCGTGTTCGGGGTGCTCCGCGATTGAATGGCTTTGTTTCCGGCGGAGACAAACAACGGAGTTGCGCCAAGTGTGCGTGGAGTTTCGATTGGACTTGGCGGCATGGACGGATTTGGCTTCCCCGTGGGGAGATCAACGAGCTGTCCAGTCATCCGCGCGGCGCAGGGTGGATTCAGATTCCAGGTGTTTCGGGCGGGCCTGCCGCTGCCCAGGCGGGCCCCGGAATTGTGCGTGGAGCGTCAGGTTACCAGCGTGGAGGTGGTTTGCATGAGGGCGTAGATCGATCCCGGCTGCGGACTGTGATCCTTGCCCGGGGTGTATCCCTACAGAGCCAGATGAGTATTGGCGATGGGGATCGACTCCGGTAAGATCTGCCGCGGCCTGATAGAGAGTTTGTTTACGGGGGTCAGCGGAACGGGTGGTGTCAAGTGGCGCAGTTTGCGCCGAGTGCGCGTTTGGTGGCTGGACAGATAGCGGGCCCCGATGCCGATATGAGATGTGGGTGGACCGGCGTAGTAGAGGCGCCGGGACCGGCAATTGAATTTCGGTGTGCAAGGTTTATCCCGAGGACAGGGTGCCGTAGGGGACCGGGCGGTTAGTGGGGCCGGTACGTTTCCATCGCCGATGGGCCTGGCTTGATTGTAGCGGTCAGTTTGCGCGCGGGCAGTCCCAGTTGCGTTTCTGTCTGGTCAGCACCGTTGCACGGTGCGAGGCGCCGTTTGAGGTGTCAACCCCGCTGCCCTACAGCACGCCGGCCGTTCTGCCAAGGGCTTGCACTCGCGTGCCGGCGCCAAGGGGAATATTCCGGCGAAACCGATCCGAATGCATGCCGGGATTAGTGGGAGAAAGTAGTTCCGCGTGCTCTGGATGGGCCCCGCCCAATGGCATCTCGCCGCTACCAATGCGGGCGCGCACGCAGGTGATCCCGGTTAATGTTCGGTGCGTTGACCGGCAGCGATTTCCGAGTCACGGCCATCGTCGCACGATATCGGCTTGCGTGTTAAGCGGGTTTGGTTTGCCGGTGAGACCCGGCATCGACAGCGCCTGCATCTGTCCGCGTCATCGCGTCCAATCCACACATTGACCCGGATGATTTGAGCTTGAGCGTGATGCTCTGCCGATATCAGCGTGGCACGAATGGTCACGTTACCGGTGTGTAGTTGGTCGCAGATGGGTTTGGTCATGGCGCCAATCCGTGCGGGGTATGACACCCAGCCGGGCAGGGAAAGTACGGTGCGGCGGCATGAACAGTGCGAGCGGGATCCGGGTCAGTTGCTCCGTCCGCAGATCAGGGTGCATCTGTTTGCGAAGGTCGGGTATGGAATATCCCGCGCCGTTCGCGGTGAGCGGATCGGCCAAGTCATCGCCCTGTTACCACTAGGGTAGGATCAGCTGCATGGTAAGCAACCTCAATCCAGGGTGAATCTTTTCAAGGGCCGCAAACTGTCGAGTACGGCGAAGTCGGATGGGGTCCGGATTCGCCGTGTAAGGTAACGGCACTGGCGCTTGCCGTAAGCGGAATGGGCCCGACCGTTTTTCATGGCCCGTAGTCAGCGCGTTAGGGTAGCAGGTACGAGGCGTGTTGCGGTGGCGGGGTGCGGTCCTTGAGGTAGCTTTTCCACCGCAGCAGGCGTCGGGTGCTGACTGATATAGCCGAGCCAGGCCCGTCGCTGTTCCGAGGTGTCGACTGTGACAAGGTGGGGGGAGCTTATTGATCGGGTCTGGATATCTTTGTTGTTAAACAGGCCATATCTTGGCTTTAATCACGGGCACCGAGCATGCTGTGAGCGCCCCGATGCCATCGGCTTGAGCGTACCGGGCCAGTCCTCTTTTGTGTTTTGCCGGATGCCATGACCGTACGTTAAATTGGTTCCGCCATGAGCTATATCACCTACCAAGGGATGACTGTTGTTGTGTTGCTGCCCGCGAGGCGTTTGCGACCACATTTCGGCATTATGTCCACAGATTATGTGCTTCAACGCTGGGGTGGTTCTGTACTGACTGGGTATGGTTCGCCCCACGCAGTCGAGGAGGCGGCGCCCGCAGGATCAGTTTCATTTCCAATGACCTTGCGCCTTACCGACCGCGACTTGGGCTGGTGTAATGGATGCGTTGGAGTTTGCGATCGCTTCGAGACACTCTGTTATGCCCTCCGCTCCCGGCCGGTCCAGCCTGCGCTGGTCAGCCACCCGGTTATTCGTCCGGCCAAAACCCTGGCGTGGTGGCGGGTGGATTTTCTACCCGGTGAAGTGCGCCGATTGTCGCAGGCGATGGCCGGCGGTGCGAGGCCCCGTCCTTCGTGTGCTGTTATGGGTATCGCCACCGGCCGAAGTATTAACCTGGCTTGCGAGTGTTGCCACCCCCCAGCGCGCCGCGCGCTGGAAGCGACAGTGATCTGTTCGGCCCCGGACGCCGGATTTTCAAGCCGAGCCCATGCTGGCGCGGAGTGAAACCCCGCGCGCAAACCCCTGTAACCGCGTCGACGCTTGCCGGCTCGTCTTTTAGCGCAGTGCCCCAAAGTGCGACAGGGTGTGAGCGAGCAGATTGTCGTTCCTGCCGACGAGGGCCGCTCTGACCGAGTGTTTACCCCCGCGACCCCGGTGGCGGGCAAACTGGTGAACCCCAGGGGCCTTGTCCGAGAGTCGTACCGCGGACAATTGAAGATGTCGGCCCCGGCTGATCGAGTTGTGACCGATGGAGGAATCTGGCTTATGGTGGACGTCCCGCCCGAGGTATGGTAACCGGAGTAGGCAGTTCCCCCCGTGATCGAACGCGAAACATGATTATCCGGCTGCGCCGCCTCTACCGTGGACGATTCCGCGGCAGAAGGCTCGCCTGCGTGGCTTCGACACCGAATACCGCCAGGCGGCCGCCGGGTGTTCCAATTGCTCCGCCGAACATTGAAGCCCGGACGGGCTGAAGTCGATACTGTTCGTGTTACACGGACGCGCATGGTTCCGCGAAGCCGGCTTTTTGCCCAGTTCCCGTCGGGGTTTGTCCGGCCAAGCGCGCCTAGCTGTTACTTCCAGCGCCTCCAGGTTTCGAGAAAGTTGTAGCGCATGGCAAGTTGCTTACCTGTTGCAGCTCTGCGGCAGCCATTGCCGCTGGGTTGCATGCTGCGCAATTGATATGCTTGGGGAAAGCCACACACAACCGAGATACCCCCCCTGCCCGATTACCGCTCGAAAATCCCTTGGCGCATTGCTTGCGCCGCGCGCTGTGGGTGCGACCGGCATGAAAGAGAAGATTTCAAAGCGATCATTGCGTTGCAATTCCTTTACCGTTTTTGCGGTTACGTGCACTCAAGCATGGGCAACTGGTTGCCGTGAAATTGAACGGCCGGCGGTGTCGCAAGGAATTTCCCATTTAACTCGCGTGGCGACGGTATCGCCATGGGTCAACGACCGGCCGTGCTCTATTCCTTGACATCGGGAAATCATCGCGAATCGGTAGAGTTACATTGGCCGCCATGCCCGCTGACGCCCCGATCGTCTGTATCTCCAACTGCCGACAAATCCCCGGGTGCTCAGTAGGCGCCTGCGCCGCTGGAACGTGCCGTGGTTTGTGGTCCGACGTCCGTGAAGCGCAGACCAACTGCCGTCCTGGTCTGTCTGGTCGACGATGGTGGTCGCCGCCCGTGAAAAGCTGATGAAGGTCGCGAATACGACGCTCGCTGCCGAACCATCGTGGCTCTGTCCCGGCTGTTCACCGCCAACTCGATGAATGCTTGACGAAGCACTTCGGTGGCCCATGCAGGCACGGCTTCTGCTTGGCAAACATAGCGACCGCCGGCAGCTGTTTCTGCCCGCGGCCGGCGCGCACTCGTTGAGCTGTGCAAGCTTACTACACCCGCGGTGAGAAAGCGTAATTGACGCCGATCGCCATTCAAGGCCTTCGGAACGCATGGCGTTGGATATGCCATGGGTGGTTTCACCCAAATTACATCCTGCACTGCTCCGTCGCGCGGAGAGTGAATCGATTGAACTGACCCCGTATCGACGGCTGTCCGCCCGTGCGCCACTGTGCAAGGTGCGCCGAATATTTTCAGAAAAATACTATGGAAGACGGTGCACCGTGTGGCGGTATCTTCAGCGATTCTCGGTCGGGACGGGGCGGCTTTGTGCACACGACTGCACCGTACAAAGCCGGAGCATGGAAAAGGCTCGTGATGGGATATCCCCAGATTCAAGAAGAAGCGTGCCATACTAGTCCAACGGCGGCCGCAGGCATTCGACCCCAGACGCACGTCCAGTTCCCCCCAGTCGACCGTGGTACTGGACCTGGACCGTGAGCGCTGCATCGCAGCGTCCCCGGCAGCTACTCGGCGAGGGCGGGCTGGTGTCTCTTGGCAACATGCGGAACCGCTTGCCTGTATGTGGAAACCGCCCGCGTGGACGAGTCGATTAGTGTTGAAGGCATGCAGATTACGCCGCCGTCCACGTCAAGGCTTTGGCTGACGAAGTGAAGGCGGGATTCCGTTATCATTCGTCGAAGGCCAGGTGCCACGGCATGCGGAAATGCTCTCGCTACCTGAGATTCCAAAGGGCTGGCAAAGGACGGCGCCCGCGGACGGATGGTCGTTTCCGGCGGCATCTGGCTGTCCATCGGTTATGCTTCAACCGAAGCCGCGCTGCAGTTGCAGCGGCCTGGTGCGTGACGGCGACCGGTGTGATCCGATACCCCGCAGCATGCATTGGCTGGTCAGCCCGATGAGAACCTCTCGATCCGCCCCGCATCGGCAGGCAAGAAGGGTGGGAAGCCCCGGATTGAAATTCGCTCCGGGAAGTCCCCGACCCCCGCATGAAGGCTATGCCCTGCTGCGCTACCCCAGTGTGACAGGTGCCCCTCCAGCGCAGGCCGGATGCTCGCGGTTAGACACTCACGCGTTATGGCAGCGCTTCCCAGCTAGGGGTTGCGGGCTGGAGGCCGCGGATTTTACTGCTGGGCAAACCCAGCGTGCCGGGAAATATGGCCATGCGCGCCACTGGCAGAAAAGTAATATTGAGTTAATTCAAACGCTGTCTTAATTGGTGGGAAACTGGGTTTCAATCCGATTGTGTTGTAAACTGTGAGGGGCGTTACATAGAGGCAACTGGAAGCGCTAATATGCGTAATTTTTCTTGCGGGATGGATCGTGATCAACTGCACGAAATGCTTGTGTGAGATGGATCCCGGTAACGCGAGGTTCTGCTTTCTGGCCCGATCCCAAAGCAGAGCCTGGAGGTCAGTCTGACGCGGGCCTCAGAGTGTAATGCGTGTGGCCCAATTGGTGATTCCCAGCGCCTGCTGTTCCCAAACGAATTTGTGCTGTGCGCGATTGTGCGCGACCGTTGCCAACGATACATTGTGCCTGCTGGGTCACCGTGGACGCACGGCGGTATGACGTTCAGGAATCCACCGATGCGGCCGGAATCCTTGCTGCGCTCAGGACACTGTGGCGAAGGTCGGCGGCCTGGAAGCACGCCGGATTTTCCGGCGGCGAGTAGGGCGGCAAGTGGCCGGCAGGGACACAGGGACCCCTCCGGGCTTGGCATCGCGCCTGCGTCGAGGAAGAGTGGACGGACTGCTGCTGGCGCAGCGCCCAGCACCCAGTTTTGCGCTGATGTATATGACTTGATTACTATTCAACAGATCCAATGACAGTTTGGCCCATGCCTCGGCGATCTGTGTGGCCCCCCGGTGCATTGCCCAACCCGGCTTAGCGCGCACCATTGCGTGACCTGGGATATTGTACCCGCATCGGTGGAGAGAATTCGTCGCCTTGCTGCCCTTTGCTGGAACCCGACCGACGCGCCATGATTGCCCAGAGATTTTATCCCCAACGTTGAGTGAACCTCCGCTGAACGGGCTCACTTGTGATTTTCGCCCAGGTCCGGCTGCCGAGCTAACCACAAGCATGGCAATAGGCGCTCGCGTTACTGACAATTGCGACAGGCGCTTTACCGAGCAGCCGGACGGGAATTGGCTTTACAGGGCTTCTAAAGGCCCGGGAAGAGGATGCGGCAACCGATACTCTGGAGCTATTAGAGCAGGTTTTGCCGCACCGGTTGTGGAAAGGCAGTTTCCGGCTGCATTTCGGCCCTATTTTGTTTGGGACAGGCGGCACTTTGGGCCATGTACCGATGCTTTGGGAAGGCCTTTGCTGCGGTGGCAGCATGCTAATGGGATTTTTCGATGGGGCCTTTTTGGAAAAAGCTTTGGGAGGGGGAAACAACAAAAAGACCGGTCTTTTTTTGAAAATTTCTTTTTTGTGGCGCCGTTTTTTTATCTTTGTGTTCC
>Ga0163217_1082959_pt1 | contig 11139 bp, 12 predicted proteins | sample SynspAceP_FD_185933 | JGI IMG/M metagenome (GOLD analysis project Ga0163217, IMG submission 185933) | Saline lake microbial communities from Ace Lake in Antarctica - Synechococcus sp. Ace-P (PacBio error correction) | ecosystem: Environmental > Aquatic > Non-marine Saline and Alkaline > Saline ... | reverse complement strand
GCAAGCGCAGAGCCAGGCCACTGCATGAAAGATGCGATGCTGAAACAGTAGATTGCGAGTATCAAGCGATCGCCCCAAAAGAACTGACACCAAACTGGCAGATTGGGCCAGATTTAGCAGTCCCACGCTGCTCATTCGCCATCACCGCCAGCTCCGACGGGCGGCACGGGAAACAATTAGCCGAACGACCAGGTGGTCCACCGACGACCATCAAGAGTTATGTGGCACCGCTGCCGGCGAGTTGTTAGCGCTGGTCGTCCTCCAGCTCGGAACGGGTGTCGGTGCGGCGGCATTACGGAAGTCTCATTTTAACACAGCAGAGGGCCCGGGTGAAGATTTCCCAAGCCGGACATGACTGCCTCGTGGTCAAGTAGGTTCTACATACCTACTTGATGCTCCGGTGATCGTTGAAATAGCCCTGCGTTGCCCCCTTTTTTTGTTGCGCCAGGCATCGCCGATGACGGCCGATGCCTGTGTATAGGCCGCGCGTCCCCGCAGCGTGTTGTTTACCTTCCCGCCGGTCGAAACAGCGCCGGCCTCGCGGGCCAGGCGTTCCGTGAGGCGCGATTGACTTTCGTCTTCGGACCAGGTATCACGATACGGTTCTGGGCACCCATTCCAGATGGCTGACGTCACCACCGCCGGCATTTGACCAGTACATCCGGTGAGCACCTCGGACCACGCGTTTGGCTAATTGGTTCATCGGCGCATTTTTACGGACGGGCCCGTTGCAATTTCCAGGATCGTGCGGCATTGACGGTCGCGGCATTTTGCCTCGGTGACGGGCGTTCCTCCAGTGCGGCTTAGTTACAGTACATCGACATCCAAGAGCCAGAGCTCTTCGTTGGTCAGTGGCTCGGGCGTCGGGCTTCCTTTGGCAGACCGATTCATCACAGTAACCATGCCCTTTGAGTCCCGTTCTTTGTGGCTTATGGCGCCAGATCGTGTCTGGATCGAGTTCGTGAGTGAGTGGCACCTGGGATCGACAGCGCGACCGATTCGATAGCCGGCGCTTCGCGTGCCAGCCGAAGCGAAGTGATAACCGGCTTGCCGAAACCCTGACCGCCCAACGGAGTTCTTATGGCGTTACTGCGCGCTCGGCCCACAGGGATCAAAGCACTCCGCAGCGGCACCACGCCCGGTGGCCGCGGTGCGACCCCTGGAAACCGCCCAACCCTAAAGGTTTGCCGGTTGATGGTGGCCGGTACCTGACGGCGTCATCTTGCGGGGGGGCAAATTCGTCGGGCCATCCAACCCATGATTGGTGCGTTTGTGTTGAATCGGTGCCGGGATGTCACTGTCCGGCCCGGATGAGTTCATGAAAAAGCGCGGATATAGCACGCACAGACGTTCCAGTTGCCCAGTTCGGATGGAGACGCCTTGGGGTTCGACCCGAACACCACCTTTGGCACCGCCGAATGCAGGTCCACCACGCGCACTTGATGTCATCCAGAAGCTCAACCGCCTGACTTCTTCGCGCTCACGTCCCGAATGAAAACGAATGCCCCCTTTGCTTGGTCCGCGAGTGTCGTTTGTAGGCGTATGCGCCAGGGCCGGGAAAAGAATTGCAAAGGTGCCGTCGTCCATGCGGGATCGGGATGTTGACCTGCGACGCTTCTGCTGCGCTGGGCCAGACGCCTGCGAAACTCAGCAGGACGTCAAGTGTTAAATCCCGTTCAGGTGACCGTTGTCACCGAAGCTTGGGCGTTGGAAGGGGTGACTGATTGGTGATCCTTACGAACCCGCAAAAGGTTTTGCCAAGTCGATGATTCAGGCGTTTCCGTTTGGAAAGTGGTTTGTGCCGATTCGTCGCGTTACTGGTGATGGTGAGCGTGTTAAGTTGCACAAGATCCCCGGATCCGGTGTGCTAATTCTTTGCCGCCGGGTCTGTGCGCCTTTCGCCCTTGCGAAATTCTTCGTGGCACGTTCTCCGGAACAGGCTTTCGAGCCAGCTTTCGAAGTCATCCAATTGCGTGGGCAGAAGGGGTGTTCGGCGCGTTTTGCCAACGGCCCAAGTGGCGGGGACCAGTGTTGCGCCGGTAGCCGTCCCCCCCCCGCGGTTCCGGCCGAAAGAAAGGGCCCCGCCAGGGGCCCAGGGGGGGGGGGGCTTGCACCAGTAGCGCGGGCATGTGCTGGGCAAGTGGGGCGGCGGTTTCAGCTCGATTATCTGCCAGCGGTCCACGAAGCAGGCGGTCGCAGGCGATCATTCAGCCAGGACCTTCCGGGTAGAAGCATCAGCGAACTCGGGCGATAGGCCTCGGGCGGTGTCGAGATTCGCGCGGGTTGAGTGCATGGCGTGCTGCGCTTGGGCTAAACGGGATTGTACGTCCGGTAGCTTGGCGAGCGGGGTGTTTTGCGGCGACTTTACGTTGGTGACCCTTCTCAGACGGGGTATCGCAAGGCAAAGGCAGTTGGCGTAGCGCGTGGTGCGCCATTTAGCGCCGTAGCGGTCAGGCCCGAGAGAGAAGCGAGGCGCGGCAGGCGAGAGAGCGTAAATCCAGATAACCGGTCATGTGCGAGAGCGCACGATTACCCAGTAGTCCCCGAGAAAGAGATCGCGCGTGTCACCCTGTCCGTCAGCTTACGGATGCAAGAAATCGGCAGAATGCAGGGGGCAAAGCTCAGCACGCGCCCAATACCCCCCCCACAGGTAGAACCGGGGAGGCGGCCTGGGATTGACCGTCGGCCGGTTTTTCGCCGCGCCTTATCCCCAGTCATGTCCACTTTGCCGCCTGGTTGAGTACTTGGCTGCAGCGATCAGCGCGGCTCTTTTAACACCAATGCGTGTGTTGTATTTGCCGTTCGACGGCTCGGGCACTGGCCGTTCTCTCCGCTAATCCAGCGCCGTGTATAAAACTCGGTAATCGCGGCGTAGACCGAGACCGGCGTCACGGACAGGGGAGGCAGATGTAACTCAGCCGTTCCAGGGGCAGCTGGTTCATCGATAAGCGGAAAACACAGCTGGGTATACTACAGCTACACCGAATTGTCGCATAGATCCAGATAAAGGTCCGGATCTGGATGGGCACGTAGAGCGGGAGGCCACAGAGACGGGCCGCCTCGGAAATGGGACGGTAGCCTTTCTGTTTGTTGGCCCCGGCCCCACGTTCAAGGCTGGGTTTACCCATTCGAGTGTTTACCGTCATGCATAGTTGGCTTCTTGCCCTGTCGAGTATTAAGGTGCGCAATCCGTGACCCAGTTCGGAAACCTTCCTGAACACTGCACAATGTTCGGCGTGCGTTTATCTCGGCACCAGGCCTCCCCGGCGTCGAGAGGCAAAAGAAGAGGACCGGGCGCAACAAAAGGCACTTCGGAATGTCTCCCTCTGCGGCCACCGAACTAAAGAGATGACCGCGTTCCTCCGCTGGAGCAAAAGCACCCCTGTGCGTAAACCGTCAAAGGGGACCGGTTTGTTTGGTATTTGCCGGGACAAGGCGATTGAACCTGCGCATGTTCGTCAATGACCGATTGGAAACATTCAAAGCATCGAATTGCACACAGGTGTAGAGTGTCTGGTCGTTTACGACAACGCGATGCGGTGTTTCACGCAGCTTGTATGCCCTAGCCGATCAGCCGTCCCTGCCGTCGTACTCGATGTTCCAGCAGGCAGGTCGTCGAGCACCAACACCACCCATCCAGGTGTCGCAGTTGAGCGACTTCGCGAAGCCGCTCAATTAGTGACCGTTGTCCCAGGGCAAAGCTCGCGCAACAAGGCGTCACATTGAAGCGCGCGTTCCCTTCTCCGGTAGACCTAGCCGTTCCACGATTTGGACGGATTCATTCATTGGGCGTCGCCATTCTATCCCGCACAACAGGACAGCTGGTGACGTCTTGTAAGGTCTGGCACAGAGCTTGAGCCCTGCGACCATCGGTCAGGTAGGGAAACCAACTCATTCGCAATGTTCGTAACGGTCATGCGTGCGCGTAAGGCCATCACAGCAGTCTTGAAGTCAGTTCACCGGCCTCGCCTGCCACGGCCTGAACACCCCAGTAAATTTGGCCGCTTTCACGCTCCGGCGTACGCATCTTGATGAAGCCCGGTATCGAAAGTTAACCGCGCCCGTGGCACGTTATCGAGGGTCAGGGTTGCGCTGGTTCGGTGTCATATCCCACCGCTGCAGCATCTGCCTGACAGGCCTACGGTAGCGACTTGCGACAGTAAACCACCGCAGGCATGGCGCTGACGGTCAGGCTGGCGTTCACCGCCGCATATTGATGGCGGCCCGGCTACCACCGGCGGCGGGCCAGCGTTAGACAAAACTGGGCTGGTCGGTGCAATCGCCCCGCATTAGATGGCCCGACGCAGTGTGTTGGAATGTTTGTCAATCTGGCGATCGCAACCGCCTCGCGTGGCAACGCCGATGGCCTCCAGGTGAGGTTTTGTCGGTATTGGGTTTTGCGACCACTGGCGGACCATTGCAGTTGCCTCTGCCTGTACGTGCCGGCGTTGTCCGCCATGGTAAACAGCTGACCTCGTGGCTCACCTCGCTGGCTTGGTCTGCTTGAGCACCTCGATGCCCTCACGACGGAGGCCGCTTCCACGGCTTCACACCGCCGGATCTTCCTGTGACAGCACCCGGCTGCGCGGCCAGACCGTGACCTTGGCTGCCGAGGCGTGCAAAGGCCTCGCCAGTTCGATGGGCCACCACCGAGGCAACCGATTACGACGAGGCCTCGGGGAAATGTGATCCAGTTCCCAGCGCACTGGTGGGAGTGAGATAGGGAGTTTTCGGACAGCCCCGCAACGGGTGGTTCGGCGGGTCTTGCGCCCGTGCCGATAAAGGCCCGGTCAAAGCTCACGGTCTGTTCGCCGCCGCGTTGAGGCGTAACCGTCACGTGGCGCTTTCGTCCACGAACGCGCCTCGCCCTTGAGGACCGGTAATCGCGGCATTGTCAGTTGAGAATATTCTGGTACTTGGACTCGCGCAGTTCCTCCACTCGTCCCTGTTGCTGAGCAAGCAGCGCCCGGACGATTCACCCACGGGCCGCCTGGGCGGCTTCAGGCCGTCATCAAACGGGCTTTCCTGGCGAAGGTGGGCGATGTGAGCCGCCCGAATCATTGATTTTTAGAGGGCACACAGGCCAATGTTGACGCAGGTTCGCCAATGGTGCCGCGTTCGATTCAGTGTTCACCCGGGCACCGCGTTCAGTCGCCTTCAGGGCGCAGCCATGGCACTAACCGCCGCTGCGGGTTGTCAATCCAGCAATGTGCAGGTTGTCGTCACTCATAAATGTTACTCCTTAGTTGATGGGACTATCGCAGGCAGGCGTCCGTTGTTTTTTCCTTGCGCCAGACGGCATAACAGGGTCACGGCCAATAATAAGACCAGTGCGGGCAACAGCACGTAGTCTAGATAACCGTCAGGGCAGCCAGGCTAACGTTCCTAGCAAAAAACACCAGTATCGGCGTGAACAGCGCGACCAGCACGGGTGCAAATGATGCTCACCCGCAAACAAGGTTTGGGGTTCGCATGTTACTCCTGGTTTCGCCTGGGGGCTGATTTCAACTGGACGGGTAAAACCCGCGTAGTGTGGCTTGAGTCAGCGCCTCAACGGAGGTTTCTCATTCGTTCGTAGGTAAACCGTCGCATCCCACGTTCCCATACGGACATCCACAGCGCTTCACGGCCGTCGACCCGCTTATAGGCAGCTTTTAACCCGTAATCGGGGCCAGGCGAAACAGGTCATGCCTGGAACGGACAAGGTCACCGTTTGTTTGCGCAGCCAGGGCAGGCAGGCTGAACAGCGTAAAACAGTACGGCAGCAATCAGGGACTTTTTCATGGGTTAGTGCCTCGGCAGTCAACATAGGGATCAGGTTTCAGGTAAAACAGCGGTAAGACGAAGGGGAAAGCAACGCAGTCAGAGATGAGCAGCAGCGGCGACGATCCAGAAAACACCTTGTAGCCGTGCGCACTTGCGTACCGCGCAACAATCGCCCGGCTGGCAGGCCCCGACAAGGGTTCGATATATCCGGCGCCAGGCCAAAGACCATCGCACCAGTGCCGCCACCGATGATTGAACCAGCGGGCGATAGGGTTCAGGGCGGGCCAGGCTTGCGATCCAGGCACCGGAAAATGCCCACGTGATCAAGACCAGGGGGCCAGACCAACAGGCAGACGCCAGAGCAAGCCGTGCGAAATCCCCTCCTTGCGATCAAGCGAAACACCGCGACCGGATTTGGGACTCTGCACATTACGATGGCTCCTTTCATAAAAATGGGGTGACTGAAGGTAAGGTTACTCCCGTAGTCAGCTACGGAAATCAAACCCCGATGTCCAAAAAAAAACAAACTCAATGACCATTTGAGCCCTGCAAAGGCCGCCGTATGAGTGGAAAACCATCCCTGATTACCAGCGCCGGGCGTTTAGTGGCAGAGCCCTGAAAAAGCCCTATGGAAGCATGTCCGCCATTACGACGATCGGCGTTTGGCCCGCCTGCACTTTATTCGAACGCCCAGTGGCTGGGTTTCAGTCTGGATGGAAATCGGCAGCTGCTGACACTGCGGACGGTACCCATTGCGAATGAAGCACGGGTAGTTGGGCGAGCAAAAAACTAGCCAGTGTGCGGCGCGAAAATTTCAAGCCTGCGGACGCATCGAGCCGTGCGCTGGACGGAGTTAGTGCAGGAATGCTGTGCGCTCAGCGTGGGAATGTTGAGATGCCCAGTAATTCACATCGCTCCAGGATGGGCTTTGAAAACTCGCTTTTACCTGATTAAAGAAACAAAGACAGTCCGTGCACGCAGGCTTACACAAAATTAAGGGCTGAAGGGAAGTACGCTAAACCTCACCAACCAAAAAAAGCAGGGCCTCCCAAGGGCGAGGACACTAGGCATGGCGCCCCACGCGCCCTGCGGATTGACAGCTACCTTTGCTATTATTTACATTTAGTTACACCCTTATATCTTTTAGCGTTTTTCGCAAGGTTGAAATTCATGGCTGTTCCGTTCAGTTCTTTCGACAAAACATCCAGCACCCTACACCTACTCATGCGTCCGGGGCCGGGTCGAGAAGCGCTCATCATCGACCCCGTAAAAAGTCGACGGAGGGGCCTATCTTGCGGTTAATAATCAAACTTGATTTTAAGCTTGTTCGGGCGATGATACCCACACTCATTGCTGACCACGTCACTGCCCTTGGGTTGATCTGCGTGACGCCACCAATGCCGTCACCATCATGGGTGAATTTACTAAACGCCGGAATGCGTTATCAGGAACATGTAATCGGAAGGTGATCCGAATTGATATCGAGCGGGCATCTCGGTTTGGAAGCCATTTACCACTCCGGGTCACACTGATGAATCTTCAGTTTTTACTGGAATCAGGGCGACCGGAAGGCGTATTTCACTGGCGATTGTTATTGATTCGCGTAAGTGCCGGACTGATTTTCAGGCGGCGACCCACGCAGAAGCTACGATTCTATTCGTTAACCAAAACTAGTTGCCGCTTTACCTGACGATACGTTGGTATGATCCAGCGCATGGACTTACAAAGGGAAATGCTGAGCTTCCTTCCATCTGACGAGGAGAAGCATTACAACCCACGTCTGGCGGGGCAAATCGGAAGACCGAGTTACGCCCGGGGATCATGGAATTAATCTTAACTTTGGCCCGACCCAAAACTGAGGGATGTTTGCCGTGCCGCAAATCTGCATGGGAAAAGCAACCGTGGACGGTTTGTAAGCAGGATTGTTACCCAATGGCGCAGCACTCTGCATTGAGTACTGGAGTCGCGGCCTCGATCGTGCCCTGGCGATAGCGATCCTTGCTTGGCATCTCCGCCGGTCTCTTTTGGATAAACCCAGCCGCTATGAGTGACATAAACTTATTCAGAAGTTCTGAAAATTAAAGGAGATATTCGATGGATATCAAACAACTTGATGAGCGCTTTTAGTGTTAACGGCGCAACCTGGTATTTGACGATATTGAACAACTGGCAAACGCGGGTTTCCGCAGATTATTGCCCAGCCAGAGCTCGGAAATGAAACGGACGACCAGGCCTTGATACCCAAAACCCTTGAAAAACAAGGCATAGTCCCTGGGCATGACGTGGGACGGAAATTCCCAGTCGAACGGGAAGTACCGCCCCTGAGGATATCGAGGCTTTTGCCAGCGCTTTGCATCATCCACGACCGGTTCCGGCTATTGTCGCCACCGGGAAGCGCGCCAATCCCACTTGCTGGGCCTATGCCAAGGCGGCTCACTACGCCGATCGCGACCTTGCTCAGCCAAGCCAGCGCAGCCGGCTATGATCTGGAAAACCACGCGGGACGATCTTGAGAAGATCGGATCGGATGGGCAGAAGTAGATCGCGAGATCGTCCCGTTAAAACTGCCTTAAAATGTCAAAATGCCTTTGTGCCATCCGAGAGCTCACAGAGCGATGACTTTGTCGTTGATGATCGTCAATCTACTGGCCCAAATAAAAAGGACGCGCCACCCACTGGATAACGCGCCCCACAGCTGCTTTTCCAGGCTCTACAAACTGCGCCGGTGTGATTCGCCCAAACGGGGGGTGCCGACTCAAAACGCATCCGAGCTCGCGGTTCAGTTTTCGGTTACCGGCAAAGTGAATGCGCTGGGAGGTTCACGGGCGACCGTACTTCTTGGTCGGCTTCGCTCTCTCATTGGTGGTTGAGAGCATTGATCGCTTTATCCAATCCGGTCACGATTTTTTCGTTCAAACGGCGCTATTTTTTCGTAGCGATCATCGGACTGATCGTCAACGCGCGTTCGCATAAATCTGGCGACCACCATGACACATTCATACCCACCAGGAGACGATTCACACCACTCTCATGGACCATCACGACCCACACCGGGCCGTGCGGCTATTTCACGTGTTGGCCGATGCGCTCGACCTCTGTATGGCCATCGTGCGCTCTGCTTGCGGGGTAAATACGGCCGGCGTGGAACTGGATGGACCCGGCCAATGGGTATCGTCCGGTGCCATTCTCATTTACCCGGTGGTCTTGGGATTATTGAAAAAGCCACATCGCGCGTGTTACTCGATCAAACCAGCAAAACCGGTATCCAGCAGGCGTTTAAACCGGGAGCGTAGAATGCGCGATTACCGCGCGTGAGTGATCTTCATGTTTGGTCGATGGGGCCTAACTTGTATCTGCGATTGTCCGTCGTTTACCCATGACCCTCAGCCGACCCGGTCATTACCGCGATCGTATCCAAACGGATAACGCATCACTTGTGCGCATGTGACTGTTGATAGTTCCATACCTGGTCCAATGCATTTGCGAAACTCTCTGCAGGATGGGTAGCCAACCACTGTCATACTAAACATTAATCGGAGCCCTCGATGCAGGGCTAGCAACTTTGGCAGCAGGGTGTTTGCGGCGTTGTCCGTAAAACTGCTGCCCTTCCTCGATGTAGCCCCGCACCGGTCCCGTCATGCTTCCAGCCGCCCTGAACGCTTGACCTGCGCAAAGTTCGACCTTCTCCGCGGGCGGCGGTGGATTAAAACCGGCGCCGGAAGCTGTGATGCTCAGGGTCGGCACGAAGTCCAGGTTCGCAGGTTTCCCCGAGGCGCTTCAGGAACGGCTTCACTACCCGCCTGAGAGGGCTTGGGGTTGCAAACCGTCCCCCATCGATGACGGCTCGAAAGACGGGTCTTCGTTGCCGCGCGGTTAGGCAGTTTCGAGGGGCACTGACCGGGCAGACCGGCCCGTTTGGCCCCGAGGCAGGGCCCGCTTTAAGCCCCCACCGTAGATCCGTTTTCGAGCGCGGCAGAGTCACCACAAAGCCCTTCCGGCTCCCACGACAAAATCCTCCCACTTCATGAGTCACCAAACTCACTGGCGGCGGAAACGCCCCAAAAAAACCGACCTGCACAGCGGCCCCAGTCGCGGATGTGCTTTCTTGAGCGAGTTTTCAGGCCTGCTGCATTGGAGTGTTTGCAGAAAGACGGCCAATGTGTTCGAAGCGCAGCGGCCCCGGGCTTGCCGTTTTCGGGCCGGGACCATGAACGCGACGAAATCCCTTCCAACGTTTTGCGCACGCCAGGGGCCCGAGCGGGATCACCGCAATCCCTGAGTCTGTGCCCAGCGCCCCAGGGCCGTAGGTAAGGACATCCAGCGTGCCGGGATTAAGCGCGACTGCTGGCGGACAGGTAGGCCGCCAAGGTCGCCGGCTTGTCGGTAGACGTTCCCGCCCCAGCGCTCAAAGCTTGAATGGCCGCACGGTAGGTTCCGGCGCGTGTTGTCCGTGGTGGGCATGTGGATGTACCGATTGCGAATCGGCTAAACCAGGAGTCTTTTTCCGTATTTTATACGTAATGTGGAACCCTGGTGGTGGGTTTGGATCCCATGATCACTCCAATTCGAGGCGTGGCTCTCAAGAGCCGGTGGTGTACCGTGTTACAGGGGCAAGATAGAGCAGACCAACACTCTACGCACGTTAATACGCTTTTAAACGTGCGTTGAGTTTGGGCCTAAATTAACTTTGTTAATTATCTCATAAATAAACGTGAACTATTACATATCACGTATATGGATAAAAATGAGCAGTCATGGCCCGCGCCGGAATTACCTACCCAGGATGTCGCCAAAACCGCGCGCAAAACGCGTCCGCCAACGCTGGTGACCGAAGGCCCACTGTCGACCGGGGTGGCGATCGGAAGCCTCGGTACCGCAGTCGCAGCACTCTTTTTCGGCCAATTGGCTTGAACTTGGAAAACAGGCAAGCGAAAAGCCGGCAGCTTGATCTGAACGGGGACTCCGCGGCTGAACTTGGTGGGCCGCCGTTGAAAAGCCCCCTGGCATTGCGAGCGAGCTCCAATACGCGGCCGAGTGAACGTATTACCGCAGGAAGCCGCGAAAGGCGCACCAGACCGGCTGGAACAGGCAATTGGGCGCCACCGAGGCTGGGAAGAGGTTGCGGCAGCGGCGGAGGTCACTGAGAGCCAACCGCTGGCGGGGCTGGAGAAAGGCCCAATGAAGCGCTTTTCGCAAAACCGGAAAAGCGATGCCCAGGGGGCCCCACCGGCTCTTGCAAAACAGGAACAGCAACCGGGGGCCGGCCTCCCACTCCAAACGTACCCCCCAACTTTGGAGGGCAAAGGGTTTTCAGGAGAAAAAAAACCTTTTTTCCCAAATTTTCTCTCTTTTTTTTTCCCCCTTTTTTTTGTG
>Ga0163217_1075584_pt1 | contig 11139 bp, 10 predicted proteins | sample SynspAceP_FD_185933 | JGI IMG/M metagenome (GOLD analysis project Ga0163217, IMG submission 185933) | Saline lake microbial communities from Ace Lake in Antarctica - Synechococcus sp. Ace-P (PacBio error correction) | ecosystem: Environmental > Aquatic > Non-marine Saline and Alkaline > Saline ... | reverse complement strand
AATGGTTTGACATTCATCCTAAGCTTGATTCATATAGGAGAATTGCTAGTGGATAAAGTACGCGCATTATATTTGCAGGGACTGGAATATACTCCAAGATAGATAAATGATATTATATCTATTTTTTCCCCTCTTGGGAGGGGTTTAGGGGTGGGTTTAATATTCAAAATCATTTTTTTTAATCTCTTCCAATACCTTCGTTCAAAATTTGTCCTCACATCGAATCACTGAATTCTAATAAAGACGTACGCCCAAATATTCCAGGACGATTCTGGCGAATGGATCTTTTTCTTGTTGCCCTTTTCTATAGAAGTGAACACGGAACCAGTCCACCTCCCAAGGCAAGTTGAAGTTTCTTTTACAAAGAAAGTCTTACTATATATTATCGATGGTAATTTGCCGACTAAAACCTGACTCCCAGTTTTTTGTTTTTTTAATTCGCGCCGATAAGGAAAATTTCACCCATAGTCATGTTGTTTGCGAAGTTGTTTTTTCGCAAAAAGGAAACTTAGATCTGGGTTGTAAGGTATAAGTTTTCTCATCAGTTGACCCACCCCTCAATCCCCTCAGGAGGGGAGGGATTCAATGAATTGTTGTTTGACTTTTGATGAAATCAAGGCCTCAAAAACAAAAGGGCGGATTTCCCAAAGGTTGGCTCCATCAGAAAAGAGAAAAGCCCTTAATCCTCTCTCGGGTAAACGAGCATTCCCGTTCTGCAATTTTGATAAACAAGCGCTGTGCAATTACAGTGGCATTGATATCATGTCACGTTCGGGCACCATATTCAAAGCTCCATATTAGCTTGTGTTATGCGTTACTGTTTCATAGTTTAATTGTATCTTGAATGATTTGAAACCCAGGTATTTTGTAATAGTCGAAAACATCCATGATCTGTAAAATTTGGTGTTTGAATGGTAAGATTCATTTAACATTCAAATACTCATAAGGAAATAACATCTCTTTAAAAAAATGCCTTACCGCCTTCATTACCCTTGTTAGATTATATACGCGCATATTGCCCAGCACCATGTCCATTATTTATATATGCTTGAATTCTTTTCAAACCTCTTATTTTTCTATTATTTTACCTTTTACTTTTCCGTAGTGATTTTTCCGCATTAGGCCATAGCAACCCAAATTACCCTTGCTCCTCGCCTCCCCAAAGTGCCAATTCTATAGTTCGTTTTGGTTTTTTAATCCAGATTGCTTTTAATTAATTCGCCATTCCAGCTTCCAGCATTACTGGCAGAACCTGCTCATTATCGTTGCCCAGAGGGCAGGATGCCAAGATTGTCGGAATGTGCGCCTATATCATTACCACTTCGTCTTTTAATTTTGAATCGGGAACCGTAATTTCCCTATAATATTCACATTTTATTTTTGATGGTTTTAGATAAAGTTCAGAAATCTAAATGAATTTAATGTTTCGATTAATATCCCTATCTATTAAGGCTTTTCTCAATTTTCCCGGAAACTTCCGGTGAAATAGCCAAATAGGTTTACGATTTTACATGACTTTCTTTATTTAATTATAAGTGCCACTTGGAGGAAACAATACAGGAAAAAAGGTGCGAAGTTCCTAAAATACTTAAAGCTCCCTTTCTGCTTGTAAGAATGCAAAAAAAAGGCATCGTCCTTTCTTCATAAAAACTTCGAATATGAACTTCTAAATCTTCAATTTAATCATTATACTCACCGGGCAGATGGGCCCAAAGGAATTGCTAATTACAGGAACAATTGGATTTTCAGCTTCTTCCAATTTGGTTCTTCAGTAAAAAAACACGTGTTGAAAGTGCATCAAATAAGGCATATTTATGTCTCTGGACTTGGATCTAATCAGAATGGTTTTTTCCCCGTTAATTTCCCATTCCATTGTGGTTTACCTTTCCAAATCGGAATGACTCTCAATCCAATCAAATCACCTATGTGCACACCTTGGAAACTTTTCCGGTCCATGGTTAAGGGAAAAAAATTAGGGGGCTTGTATTTTCATATAAGCCAGTGCTGTCATTTCTACATTAAAATGATTTAACTTTCCCAACCCATACAAATCATCACAATTTTAATTTTCCAAAATACACCTTATCTACACCCCATCTTTCCATGGTTTTCTTTGCCCATTCTGCTGCAGTATAAATTGATCGTGTTCCTGTTAATCAGAGGACCATCGATAAACATCTGAAGGTCGGCAAATTAGACTCATGACCTGGGATTTCTGAAAGCCTTCGTATTAATTTCGCAAGGGCTACAGGATTTTGTTTGGGACTTATTTGAAGAGATGGAAAACTTCCTTAAAAAAAGGAAAGCTGTTAATAAGGGAATTTTAGAAAGGATTTCATAAGAAGGAATAATGGTTTATTTGGTTCAATGAAATTTTATAAAGAAGAAAGTAAGGCATTATTCCCAAAACCAGCCTTCATGGTCTAGGACTGCGGTTTACTGGGGATGGGCTTCGCCAATGTGATTTTCGCCTAACATTCCGTGGCTTCTTTTCCAGGTCGGGGCTTATTGTTCGTGCTACTTTCAAAATTCGGTTCATAGGCGCGGGCTGAAGATTTAGTCGCTCCATAGCATTTTTCAACAGCTTCTTTAGAAGGGTTGTCGTCCATTGTTGCAATATTTCCGTATGATGTTTTGGTATTCCTTTGGGCATTGTAATGGGACGGTTCTCCATTTTCCGAAAAGCGTTGGGTCTGTAGCTCTCTTAGCGGCCGTTAAACCCGCTTCCGAATTTCCACACTACTTTCCCTTTGCGTTTCTCGGTAGTTTTCAAAAGGTACCGGGGTTTACTTCTATATGAATAAATTCGGATACGGTCCAATAATGGTCCAGAAAATCTTGCTCAAGAGCGCTGCATCTCTTGTCTGGTGAGGAGTAACCGGAGGCATCCTGGGTCGTTTAAAAATATCCCCCGGGACTTGGATTCATTACTGGCCACCAACATGAAAGCTACTGGGATAGGTCCACGGGTTAAATCTAGCCCCTGAAGGTAAACTTTCGCCTATCCTCAAAGGTTGTCTCATGACCTCATAATACGGCCCCTCTTAAAACTCGGGGGCCAATTCATCCAAAAATTAAAAACTCCGTTATGGGAAGCGATATTTCTCCGGGTTGTGGATAAAGCACCCCACCGGACCAGGGCTACATCGCTAATCGTGTGGTGGGGACGTGGCCGAAATGGTCTTTGCGTTCATTAGTGCCCATATCTTTTGATCTTTGCCCACTACATGTAATTTTGGCTAGTCTCAAAAGCCTCATGTAAAGTCATTGGGTTAATATTGGAAGGGAGGCGTTTTGGCCAACATGGTTTTTCCCGCTTCCAGGAGGACCTTATCAAGATAATATTATGTCCGCCCGCGCGGGCTATTTCCATACAGCGTTTTTATGCTTTCTTGTTCCTTTTACATCGGAAAAAATCGAATTCAGGAAATCCAGGGGCTTGTTATTAAAATTCTTCTTTGGCTATCTATTTATCGTCTGCTCCAAAGGTGAGTTATCCTTGTCAAAGAAATCGGATTACCTCTTTAATGTTGTCTATACCGATACCACTTATCCAAATTGATCTACCTATAGCAGCCTCACGAGCATTTTCTTTGGGTAAAATAAATCCTTGAACCTTCTTCCTTTGCTTTTATGGCTATGGCGGCCAAGGCTCCTTTTATCGAGCTGCATCCCGGCCGTCAAGGGAAATTCTCCCATGATGATGGTATTGTTTTCAATAAGACTACGGATTGTAATCTTGATTGGAGCGGCCAATATACCAATTGGCCAAAGTCTAGGTCATAGGCCGAACCTTTCCTTTGCGGAAGATCGGCGGAGCCATGTGATGGTAATTTTCTTTCCAGGGAATTTTTGTAGGCCATTGTTTTTGCAATGTGCCGCAATGCCCGATACTTACATTCTCTTAATGGGCCGTTATCTGGCAACCACGCATGCGGGGTAGGTAGCCGACATGCCTTATTCGATATCTTACTTTCTACGGTGCGATCGTTCGTTGCTTCTCTACCCCAAAAACAGCACTACCATAACTTTGTAAGCACTTTACCTATTATTTATAAAGGTGGTAAATAAAATAATTTCTGGGTTGTGTAGCCTATTGTCTAAAGTTTACAGTAATTATGGCCTCTTAATGTAACTTTGAAACTCCGACCGCATGGGCCAACAATATTTGAAACTCGACATTGGACTTTCGATCTTTATGAAGCAACTAGTTCTCTTCCCCAAAAGTGCTATCGGGAACTGTGGCAATCGAACGGACAGACAGTTTATCCAAGAGACAAGTGTTAGAAGATATATGACTTTGACTTAAAAAACTGTGCAAACTTTTCACTAACCAGGTTCCAATTGTCCAACTATTAGATAACTTTATTGCTCAATTACAATTTGTGTGGATAATTATTCTATTCTTGCAAAATCAGTAATTATTTGCCAGTTCCACTACTTACATTCGAACCGGCTCGTGCGAAGGCATTTGCCCCTTGCGAGTCATTCGTGATTTCATTGCGCTGCGCAAACGCCTGTGATTCCTGTCATTACCGTGATTCGTTTTGCAGGTCGCATTTTGCTGTCTGGGGCGATTTTGACCGAAACCGTGTTCCTTTGGCCGGGCATGCGTAAATGGTTTAATCGATCGATCGGACGTCGTGATTACCCGTATGTACAAGCGGTATTTATGCGTGTTCTCAGCGTGATCTCTAGTAGAACTACGGGATGAAATCCACGATCGACACAGCGAGAAAGGAGACGATGAAACTATAAAAACGTCAACGGACACGGCGTCTCACTTGCGCCACCCAGACGGCCATGCAAGCAGTCGGCATATCGCAGCCAACAAAAGCGAGCGCAGCCGTATGAATCGCATGAGCCATGCATGCCACTGGGCACCACACACCAGCCGACAGGTACCGCGAGGCCGCGTGGGACCACCCAGCGTGTAAGAAGGCGGAAAACTGGTCTGGAGGAACCGATGACGTGGGTCGCGATAATCGGTCCTGAATCCATGGCTGCGCCATGCTGTGGCATCGTGGCCGTACCGCGGTCTGGGGCGAATAGGAACCTGGCTGGGCTGATCAAAAAGGCAGACGACCTGCAAATGGCGGCCAGTCGGTCGGACATCAGGGGCATGCCAAGCGGTGGCCAGTCAGGTGGGCGAGTAGGGCCAAAGGGCACGTGCACGCTGCGCTGCGCAGGCCAGCGCTTGCCGGCATATGGGCGTGACGCGGCGTGCCACGATGCGAAGGCGTGAGACGTGAACAATCGCTCGGGTGATCGGGCGCCAGGCATGCGGGGATGGGGTAGTACCAAACGGAAGCGCACGTATGCGTGCAAGACGTCTGGCGTCAGGACGGGTGGCGGCGTGGGCTCTGGGCGCTGGCGCGCGGCCACCCACGACCAGAGTGGGGGATCGTATGGTGCAATGCGTGGGCAGTCTACAGCGCGCGTGTGGAGTACTGCCCGGTGTATGATGCCCGATGCGAACCTCATGGGCGAGGCGACGTGGGCCGGAGCCCAGAAAACAGAAGAAGAGGGTAGCACTGACGTGGAAAAAAGCACCCCGGCATGCGCGCGGGGATAACATCAGACAAGGCGAAGAAGGGGGAAGTCGGAGCGTGGGAACAGGTTCAGGCAAAAGTGGCCAGTCGTTCTAGTCAGGGGCTAATCGAGGCCCGGCAACAGTCAGCGCCGAGTCATGACCTTGAGGTCAAATCTGGCAAGCAGGCCAGAAAAGGAAGGGCGTAAGCTCACCGGCCTGACATGCGGATCTCCAAGATCGGTAGACTTCAGACGTAACCTGGCACGTGTATCAAGAACATGGAATAGCCTGCAATAACCCATCAAGGGCGGTAGCAAAAAAGAACGTGAAAGCGCGCTCGTTCGATATTTAACTATAATATCAGGTGGCGGATTCACTTAGTCTCCTCACAGAGATCACAGTAGATCAATACTACCTCCACACAGCTCTCAGGCCGTAGAGCCAACGAGTGAGAGGCAGCCAGTGGCGTAACTGCACGCTATGGACGTGACGAGCGAACAACGGCGCGGTGACGTAACCATCAAAGCGCAGATCATCACTGTGATGATAACGTCAAAAGCAAAGTGTTGGAATTACTCACGATGGCCAGTCGCCGAAGTCGCCAGTGCGCGGGAGTGGAGGTACGCGGTGTCCAAAGTGGAATCTGCCCTGCGTCAGAAGGATCAGCACACCCAAGCACCAGACACGCAAGCCAGCATCGCTACCAGAATGCGGCAGCGGGTAAAGCACTGACGAAAGCCACCAGACGTGGCCGGGTCATGACGATCCGTCCTGGGTGGTGTAAGCCCTCGCGCCTCTACTGCGAAGACATCGGTCGTATGTGAACCTGCTGGTAACCTCAAGGCGACCTGAGAGTCAGCTCATAGTGAAGGTCACACGGTGCTGATCAGGAACGGGAGACCAGCCAATGGAAAACCAACCGACATGATCGACAAGACAGTGAGATAAGCAATAAGTGAAAAAGCGGTAAACCAAAGTGGCAGCATATCAGTAACAGGCCTCTCAACTAACGCAGTAGGAAAGCCGTCATGATGGTAAGTCACGCGGAAAGGCAAAACCACGTGTCCAGTTGAGGCGATCAGCTGGAGTGAAATCCTGCCCTGGTGCGCAGCCCACCAGAAAACACCGACTAGGGAGCTGCCTCACCAGTGGGAAGACTCGACGAACTAGCGTGCAGGACGCTCAAGGCAAGTAGACAGAAGATCCAAGTATCCCAGAAACCTAGGCCAAGATCCACGTTATAACACAAAGCGGCTCCATGTGGAGAAGAACGGGTGACAATACACGCGCTGAAAGTGGAAAACGCAAAATAGTATAAAAGGTCGCCGCTACCAGGCGAACGTGGTCTAAAGACAGAAACATTCGACGCACCCTGTCAAGCCGGGACCAGCGGCAGCGTTGGGCCATCCGCCGCGGGCCGGATTGCGCGATAGCCAACAATGTGCATGCGGTCGCGGACAACCTGTGGGCAGCGTCGCGATGGAGCGGTCACAGCGTCAACTATCTGAAACGTGATGGATGGTTAGCCTTCAAGAGAGTCGGCTATTGGGCATGCTCTCCACCGAATTATGTGGAGCAGCCGGACGAATGACAATTCGTGAGTGACGTGAGGAAAAAGGACAGGGTCGAGTGGAACAACTTGCGAGACACAAACACACCTTATACCTGGCCTGTGTGTCAGCACGCCCGCAGCGCGCCAGAAAAACGCGCGTGAACGCTATACCAGTCTTGGAAGGCGAAGTGGCCTGCCGCCGCCGGAGATACGCGCAGTCGACGGCTGGCAACGGACGTGCAGGATGCAAAACCGTGGCAGCAGGAAACACCAGTATGAGATAGACAGCGAGAAGCAAGAAAACGGCCACTGAGGCCTGCCAGGGTGGAAGAAAATCGAGAGAAGCTTAGGAAAGGCGCTGGCTAATGCAGCGGCACGAAAAAGGACATGTCACTCCCAGAAGTAACGCCCGAAAGGGCGTGGTGGAGGCAAATAATGTAGCCGAGTGCAAACCAAAAGACAGTCAAAATGATGTGGGAGTGTTACAATATGATAATAACAGCCACGAAATGGATGACGTCTGTAATCCCACCCTCTCCATGCAACACATACCAATGAGTGAAATGCCATGTCAACTGACTGCTCAGAGTGCTAACTGATAGAATAAAACATAAAGCATGAGTGCATGATAGTGGATTCCTAACGACCCAGGTCGCTCACCAGAATGTCGCTCGCTCAAACGCACGAAAGATCTGGACTCAAGGATGGGTAGACGCCCACGCAGAGTGTGACGCCTCGGATAGCAACAGCAAGCGAAGACGAAATGTAGTGTCGAGACCGCTAATCGAGGACGACGCCTCCACCCGACGCCGTCAAGGCACGAGTATAAGACCACTACCGCACAATCATATCGCAGTCAAAAGACGGAAATGAATAACGAAGAACCACATAAAAGACTAGGCTGACCCCTATGGTAGTGAGCCCGGCATTCGAAGTGTCTCCACATAACACAAAGACTGCGGAAAACCATCGTCATTACTAAACTCGAACACCAAACCGCACGAAAATGCTACATTCGACCCAAAGTTAACGTCGATTCACTCGAAGCAAAAAAACGTATGGTCCAAGACGGGGCCGTGTGAGAAGTACGAAATGACCATGGGGGTAGTGTGACCCCAGGGGGGCCCAAGGGTGGATAAAAAAAGCACACTGTAGACGAGGCCTGGGCTAGCTACCGGCTGTGGCTGTCAAGAGGCCATTCCTCATGATGATGTGGAAGCCCGGTGCATGACTCAGACAACGTCACACGCAGCTCCTCTATGCAGCAGAACGAATGACCGCGGGCGGCGCCCAGGGCATTGACAGCCGCGGTGGCGGCAGTGAGTGACCGGGAGGATACGGGCCGACAGCACGAGTCGATGAAAGCCAATGGTATCGCAAAAAGCGCGCAGTCGGTATGAACCGGAAAAAAGCAAATAGCAGGATGGTCATGCCTAGACGTCTCCGATATTGGGCGCTTCGCCCAGTTTGGGAAGCGGGCCATGCCGATAATAAATTGAAAACGAACACAGAGAACGTGACGCAAGGGCATGTAAATGAGCGTGACGAATGGAAAGATGCGTCGCTGTCAATACCTTGTGTTTGGATAGCGGTGCCTGCGCAAAACGCTGCGGAGGTGAGGACACGGAATCGTGGCGACAAAGCATCAACTGGGCAAAAGGGGAAATAGCCAGGGGATCGGTGCGCTTATAGGTAAAATGGAACGTGCGCATGACTGCAACGGTGCTGCCAGCAGGGGCGTGCCTAGGAGCCGCTCTCTTGCACAAACGGTGAAGCGACGCGGAGCTGCTAGACACCAAATGCAGCCCAGGAAAAACGAGGGTGAAAACAGTGGGGCGGTGATGAGCTGGGGCATACCGGCGTAAGCGAGAGGCATCCTGGCGACCGTGACAGAACGCAGGGTATCGCATGGGCGTTACGCTTCATGATCCTCATGCCTCCGTGCAGAAAATCCCATCCTGACGGAAGGAATGCGTCCATACGGAAGTCTGTACAGCCCCGGCTAGCGATGCAGGCGGCTGGGTGGCCGAGGCCTCCGCCTGATGTGTGCACCTGACCGGAAAGGCCGCGAACGATGTGCGGACACCAACTTCAGCTGAGCGCTAAGGACACGGGGGGCGGCCCCAAAAGACGCACGGCTGGGCGGCACGGAAGGCGGTGTCACACACGACAGTGGCAGGACGGTGAAACGCATGGGACTGCGCCGGGCGAGGGAAAACCGCTCAGATGCAGCGGCAGGCTGAGAAACAGCGAGCGAGCCAGGCCGCTGGGCAAAGTGGCACAACAAACGCCTGACTACCGCACCGCCACATTACCATGCCCTGCCCGTAAATGAGCATAAAAAAAGCAGGCAAAAAAAGGCTCCGGCCATGTGGGACGAGGAAGCTCACTGAAAGCGGTACCGCAACGAAACACTCAAAAACCGCAAAGCACCCCAAAAACCCCCGGACGACATGGAGGAACTGAGCGCTGGCGTGCGGCGGGAAAGCAACAGAACACGCACGCGGTGCAGAAGGTGCGCCCGCACCGAGAATAAACCTTCAAAGATACCCCGACAAATGTAGCCAGAAAAACACCTAATGGCTATGAGCAAAACCCTCGTAGAGATAAGCTCAACAAACGGGCGGCGCCAAGGGGGACAGCGTGATCACCGTCAGAATTATGAAAACCCCAATGACCAAACGCCGGTGCAAATAACCACAGGTAGCAATCGTCGGCCAGAAAAGTAGTTAAGAAAGAAGCGAAAAAAACAAACGCAAAACAGAAGCAGGAACAAGGCAAAAAACCACGACGGCCTAAAAAACCAGGGAAGCGCAACGGCAACCCAATGCAAGAAAGACCAAGCGTCATGCGGCAAAATACGGGCGCGCAAAAAAGAAACCACATGGCTAAAAAGCGCCAGGAGGAGGCTGCAAAGTCGCGCGGCACAAAGCCGAGACGCAGTGCATGAAAAGATAGGGAGCCTGGCAGCAGTGCCCGCACTGACCACGCGAAGAACCAAAAACGGGCCCCAGGCCAACGAGCACAACAAACCGGCGGCGGCTCGCAACCAGAACACTCTGCAACACCCTCCAGCAAAAAGCACAAACAGACGAAAGCAAAAGGACAAGACCGCAAGACGGAGCACAAAATGCCGAGGATGTCAACGCCATCCATAACTAATGCATGACCTGCACTAACAGAGAAAAACGCGCCAGAAGTGTAAATAACCACCGTAGACACATGAGCCAGAATAAAGAGTCCACAAAAAAAAACACCGACGGCAACAAAAAAAAAGGCGGGCAGAGACAGGGAACACCTACGATCGACACGCGAGACACCCGCGAACACTGCAAGACGGACCGGGCGCCATGCAGACTACAGCCTGCCAGGAGCAAGGCAGGCACGTTACAGCTAAACAGCACTTGCGGCAGAGGGAAGGACACGGAGGTTCCACGACGGAGACAAACAGCGCGAACGAGAAAGAAAAAAACCAAAACACAACTGAGCGACCTAACTCCCCATACAAGAAACCAAAACCATACCCGTGACTGACCTGCAGAGTGACAAGACCTCACGCCAAAGCTGCACTGCCGCAGCAACTCCGTACCACAATGCACAAGCGGCCTAACTAACGGCCTGCATCATAGATGCGACAACACCTGGGCCTCACAAGGACGCCTAAAAGGGAAAACCACCCAAAAGAAAATCTACACACCTGCAAAACACAGAAAACAAAAGAAGCGCACGGGGCTAAGACCCGACTAATACTCCCCCGAGACAAAAAGCGATAAAAGCCACTTGAGAGCCGAAAAGAAAGGGAATGAAAGATGGAAATATGAAAAAAATAATAGTAGAAACAAGCAATACCTAAAAGCCAGGCAAACCTATAGGCCGCACCGCACAACAAAAGCCAAAAAATCAAGGTACAGCCACCCATAAAACAAAAAATGAACGAAAGCCAGGACGAACAGCATGAAATCGAACCTACATACATAGCTCCACATAACCAACTCAATAGAGAGAATACATCAAAACACGTGATATTCGCAACGAAAGCAGTACGCAAACCAAT
>Ga0163217_1032078_pt1 | contig 11139 bp, 17 predicted proteins | sample SynspAceP_FD_185933 | JGI IMG/M metagenome (GOLD analysis project Ga0163217, IMG submission 185933) | Saline lake microbial communities from Ace Lake in Antarctica - Synechococcus sp. Ace-P (PacBio error correction) | ecosystem: Environmental > Aquatic > Non-marine Saline and Alkaline > Saline ... | reverse complement strand
CAGCCAGACCTGCACAAATCAGTCATGAGCGGCCGATGCTTTGCCAGCTTGATTGCTTGACGCATGGCACCAATGAGGGTGGGCGGGGTGTTCGGGGCTAATGTACGGAGGTGCGGCGGCAACGGGCGCATTCTGCGTCGGTGTTCGGGCTGCTGCAGGAAGCCAACAATGCACTTGAAACGCCAGCCAAGGGATTTGATGCGCCGTCGAACCTGAATCTGGCCCTTGCGGCAAGCAGTGAGTGGTAAGGCCGGGGTATTCTGTATTGCTGTGTGATCACAGCGCATTGATCAGATCAACAGAACTTGCTGGTCAATCTGGCCGGCAACATAAGACTGGTGTATTACCCCGGTTTATGACATCTGAAAGCAGGTTGCCGTAGGCCCAAAACGTAGGATTTCATTGCAGGGAGGAGGGACTTTCACTGTGATACCATGGATGCCCGGCTTTGCGCGCGGCTATGCTGATCAGTTTACCGCCCAGAGCATGCTTGGCAGGCCTCTCCCGCGCTTTTCCTGTTTCCGCTGTTCAGCCTGCACACCAGGCAGCGCGCCATTGACCAGTACGACATGATCAGTAGCACAGGCACCGGAGGCGGCAGTGAGCGAGGCGGTGCTTGGGTCGTGATTATCCGCCGGCACGGCCCAGGTGCATGGGCCCGCCGCGCCCGGTGGTGGATGCGTTGGCGTCCTGTGCCTGCTCTGCATTGTGCGCGGGTGCTGGTGGTGCGCTTGCCCGACCGATAGCTCCAGGCGATCAAGCTTGCGCGCCCAGCAAGCCTTGGCATATCACCGACCACGCTGACTGACAGCAGTGTTGCCGAGGTATATACACTTATAAGCGACTGTTGAAACAGCGCGGGACATTGCGCCACACGGATTTTTGGTCAGGCCTGGCTGGTTACCTGTGTGCCATATCCGCGGCCCCCAGGTCGCGCCCGTCGAACCCTGGCTGCCGAACTCTCATTCGAACGCCGCATCAGCGAGGCGCCGCCGGGGTCTGCAGTCGAGTTACGTCCGTGGTGAGGCATACATGTTTGATTTTGCCTGGCTGCCGGCCGCACTGATGCATACCATGCCCTGGCTGTGGCGCAGAATACTGCGCGGGCCCCAGAAACGAGACTGCGGCGTTGGCAGGTAGGCCTTTTGCGCGCTGCAAAAAACTGGTAACCAGATTGGCCGGCGTTCGGCGCAGGCAGCCACTGGCGCTTTTTCATCCTGATTATGGCTGTTACTTGGTATGGCCTTGGCTATTTTGCGGCCGTCCAATGGCTGGGACTCTTACCCATCAGAGTTGAGCGGGGCGCGGACATTATGGTCGCCTTTCATCTCTCGGGGCAGTATGGAATACGCGACCATTGCAGTTGGACGGCCAGTCTGTCGACCGCCTGACGCTGGTCAAAGCTTGCATGAGTGGACTTTATCGCGCAATGCGCAGTGGCGATCGTATCGGGTCATTCTGTTTGGCCAATGCCATGTTCAGGAGCCCTTGACCGTGGACTCAATAGCGCAGGTCTGGCTGATGAGTTTTATTGGGCTGGCGGGACGACAGACGGCCATCGGAACAATGCGATCGGCCTGCGGTCAAAGCTGACAGACCGCCGCTGAAGCGAGTGCTGGTGTGATTACCGACGGGGCAATAACGCAGGCCAGCAATCTTGGCAGGGTCCGCGCGGCTCGCAAGTACGGAAAATATTCGAATTTTACATCGGCGTGGGCCGGCGAAAGATCAGCGAAGCGTACTACCTTGGCGGGCCTCGCCCGGTGAGATTGACCGCGTCTGTCGAGTGGATTTGAAAGGTACGCTGACCGATATCGCACTGTACCGGCGGTGAATACTTCGGGCCATGGGGGAGAAGCTTTAGCCGCATCTACAGCGCATTTGAATGCTCGAATGCCCTGCGTGATCAGCCGGCCGGCAAGCAGGCCGCCGCGCTTTATAATGCCCTTGGGCTGGCGCTGCTACTGAGCCGGCCTTTGCCCAGCAAGAAGTTGGCCAGCCGGCTGGAAGAAGGTCCGGTTTTATGACTGAGTTGATGAGGCCTGAATTTCGTGCGCCATGGGCTTGTTGTTATTGCATGCCGCTGCCTGTGCTGGCTCTCTATCGTCAATCAATCCAGCATCGTGTCTGGGAACAAGCTACTACCGCCGCTTATTCGCCGGCACTATTGCAAACGGGTCAGCCGGAGGGCGACATGCCGGGCGTTTCCTTTTTCTCGGTGCAGGCTGGGTGGTGCCATTCTTGCATTAGTCTGGGCCCACGTCAGGAACAAAACGCCACCATCCAATGAACAGTTACCGTGGTGGTAGTTGGTGAGGTCTCGCCGCAACACGCTAGCCATGAACTGCAGGTCCAACCGTCGGCGAGCAGGCTGAAGGTACGCGATTGATGCAAATGCGCTCGGAAGCAATGGCCTGATGCTACGCCGGCAACAGCTCGCACCGGTCACCCGCTGAGCAGCGATTTATGGACACCATGACAACTGCTCAACGCCCTCAAACGCCCGGATAATGCCGAAGATGGCCAGGAATCTGGACGCGGACTGCAATTGGCAACACAAATGATTGCTGAATGCCGTCGTGCGGACAGTCGGGCATATGTGATCACAGTGGGCCGAAGGGGCAACTTGATTGCTTGGCATTGCACGCAGTCATTGTGTGTCAACTCTCGATACTTCGGCCTTGGGCACGCGAAGGCTCGCCAGTCCCCTTGGCGAGGGGGCTTCATGCTGATGATAAGGGCCGATACTAACTACCAGACTGAAGGAAAAGAGCTGGCCGCCATCGCCCGCCGACAGGGCCGTTACAGCGATCCGCATGGGACGAATAGGATCTGAAAACCTGAGTGCCTGCAGTACGAAATCCTTGCGCAGACAGAACAGGGCGCGGCCAGCCTGGATGATCAAGGCCATTGGCTGGAGTGTTGCTGTTGTGCCCTGAGCCCCGCAATGGTGCGCGACGCCGCGGTTGGCTGGGATTGTTGTTGTTGGCGGCGTGATAGCTGCCGCAGAGGTTCAGCTGGCAGGATTGTATGGAAGGCTGATCAACAGGCGATGAAACCAGTTGAATCGCCAGCAAGCAAGCTGGCAGCAGCGTTATTTGAAGATCGCGTGGCGGGCCTGGGCATTATCAGGGGGTGACTTAGCGAGGCGCTGTTCGCGAGCTATGGAAAAACATGCTGAATGCAGCAATACTGAGACAATTTCAATTCATGGCACTGCGTGGCATGGAGGTCAGTACCGCAGGCACTGGAAGCCTATACGAAACAGACCTGACCCGTCGACACCTGAACACATGCGACGCATAACCGCGCACGCATCGAAGCCTTGCTATGGAGGAGTTGGCCAGGGAACAGGCAGAAGAGCAGGAGCCCATCGAGGCAGTCAGGCTGAGGCATCCCGTGGACGCCAGTCACGTCGCCCGAGACGGGCGGGCAAGCCGAGAACGCCAGCCAACCGCCCTCGCGCGGAGCAGGAAGAGGACTCAGGCCGGCGCGCGCTTGAGGCGAGCCTACAACGGCACTGCGCTGCCGGCCGCTAAGGCACAAGGGGAAGCATGGGCGAGGTGGCACAAGCCCTTTTCCTTGATGGAAGACTGATCCAGAGCGGAGCAGCAGGCGCAGGTGGACGCGGCGTGGGAAACAGAAACAATGAGCACAAGCGCGCTACAGCAATGGTTTGCGGAGTTCCCGAATGATCCATCGGCTGTGAAGCGCAAAATTTTGTGTCAGCGGCTTGCGGCACTGGAAGGAAGCGTGTTTTCAATGATCAGATATGTGTTGTTGTTTTGCCTTGTTTTTTAGGCAGCTGCCACTAGCGGCGATCGAAGCAGGTGGACCGCACTCGCCTGGGTCGAGGGAAAGAAAAACTTGAGATGACTCTGGGAGAGTGCCGGGCTAACGGATTTCAGCCGCGGAAATGGACGTGTCGATGAAACACTTTTTCTGAAATGGGAAATCGCCAGTTGAGTCTGGTCAGCCAGTCATGGGCGCAGCAGCCAGTAACCCGGCTGGATCATTACCCTGGCCCGAAGCGCACGGCTATTGTGGTGATCGCGAATGGTGGAAGAGGGGCAGATCCGAGCCGATCAGCTTGCACTGCTGTTCAGCGAGAGGCCGCCCGCGACAACAATGTGGCAAATTGGCGCCCGTGTTATTGATACGAAATGGGAACAAAACGGAGAAGGCCTATGTAAAAACAGACAGTATTGATGACGCTGCGGGGGTTATATCGGTCCACTCAACGGACACGAGATTCGAATCTGACGGGCTTAGATATCCACGGACACCGCTGTGGGAAAGCCTGGGCGGCGCGCCAATACGAGCGGGTTATCAATGGTGTGCGGCAGGGGTAGTCGAGGTGCGCTTACGCCTGTTTCCACCAAGCAGCGGCGACTGGAGAATTACCGTCCCAGCTGTCAGCGCGACATTTGCAAAACCAGGGATGCTCTGCGCCCTATCTCGCGCGACGGGCGCCTGGGTCACAGGTGCGCTCCCGAGCATTCAGTTGGAATGGTTGAGCCGATCCCTGACAGCTATCGGCAGATTACGCCCTTGGGCTCCCGCCCGATCAAAATCACTGACTCAGAATTGGCAACCAGGCCAACCACTGCCTTGCTCAGTGGTTGAAATCCTTGACCCGGCTCCTTGAGTATTGAGCAGAGGGGCCTGAATGCCAGCCAAAGTTACCTGCGCTGTGGCAGCCTGAATGGCATGCAAATAGATGGGCTGCGTCAATATGCGGATCAAACCCAAGTGGACACGACCTCTGAGTGACGATGGCGTAGCGTGGCGTTGCGCAGGACCAGCGCAGCCCTGTGTACAAAACCTTGGTGAGTTCATTCTGCTGCACAAACGCATGTATGGTGGATTACCAGGTCGGAATTCAACTGCAAACAAATGGAGCTGGGGCGTTACGTTCACGTGTGGCCAGTGAGGGTTCGCAGCGAGGCTTCAGCCGCTTAATAGAGAAAATGGGCAGCGCCCACCAACTGGCAATGTGCCCATTGGCATCCTGGAACTGGCTACAGCCTGTTGGCGTGGCGTCTGAGTCTTTTGCTATGTTCTTGTATCGCGCCCGGCAAACGCCTTGCGCTATTGAAGCGGCCAGACGCGAGAGAGGATTTTTCGACACGGTCGATACGAGAAGGTAATCCTTTGGCAGACCTGAAACGTTGCGTGCCAACCAACCAGGGCGATGGCACGCAAGGGCTGGAAGCTAGGGCGCGCAGAGAGACACCGAGGGTCTGATAGCCGCTGACCACGCAACCCGAACTGCGTATTTGCGCTGGACGAACCATGAATTGCCTGCCTGTTCGGTAGACCCGAAGAGCATGGCGAGGCAAGCGCTATGGTAACGTGCAGTGGATGTGGTCAAGGTCAAAAAACGGCAGGTGACCGGAAGAAGCAACCTGCTGATCCGCTCTGTAACAAGCGTGTACGCTTTTCCATGTCTGTGAAAGACATCACGCGCTTGGATGACAAGACTGAATGGCTGACGCTCGCCGCTGCTTTCACCACTAGGGCGTAACCACCACTACCCTATACTCCAACAGCATATCGAGATAGGGTGAAGGCATTTGGCGCCCAATTCTCTCACGGAAACACGTTACTTAAAACGGCTCGTATACGAGCTCATGATAACAATGATCATAATATAAGGGACACAGAGTCCTACTCTCATGAGTTGCTAAGGTCGACAGCCCCAGTTCGTTCGTGGCAACCAGCGATTGGGCATGGCGTATGTAATTGCCATGGAGCTGCGCAGCATATTGACGGCCAACTTGCATTAAGATAAAAACTGAACGAGCAGGGCGCAGCCGTTGTTTCAGTCGCCGGTTGCGGCGCAGATGGGTCTTCAACTGTTTAGCTGTACGCAGCGATAAAACGCTGCGTAGACCACCCCATCAATGCTTCATTACGCGTCAGTTTGGTGACTGAAGTAGTTGATTGAAGCCACGCAGACACCGGTTGAGCTCGGCGATGATGCTGCCAATCCTTGCCCGAAGTTGACGGCGGTCATCATTCAGTTGGCTTTTCAGTTCCTTCAGCTTCTCATCTAGGATTCGCGTATAGCCACGATGAATGACTTACCCGAGAGTGGATTACCTTCCGGCTGTGTTGCCCAGATGGGTCTTGCTTGCGAATGTTGCAAGGAACCATAACCTGGATCCTACCCAATGTCTCCGTCGGCAAACGGTCAAAAAACATTAAGCAGTTAGCCAACAGATCAAGAACGCCATCAGCCAGTTTGAAAAACGGGAAAATATGCATAAGTTCGGTCGGTCATTGAATTATCTTGTTCTTTCCTTATTACCAATACAAATTTAAGTTAAACGTCCTATCCAGGATCGGCTGCCAGACCGGGCCAGGGCACAGAGTCATCTTTGCTTCGAGCACAGAGACCCCATATACCACACGCAATGACCTCAACTTGGATGGTAACTCCTCAAATATCACAACGTTGACGTAAACGGAAGGCCGAGGACGCATCGCGATTCGACTCAAGGCGGGACATCCTTCGCTGGTAGGAAAGCAAACTGGCAGCGGTATAGCCTATTTGTCATTGCTTATTGCCATCGAGATTGCAGAAAGGACCGATTCTATTGGCAAACGGAGGTAGTGACTTGGCAGACGAATCGCACTACCGCAACATTTTACTCAGGATATTTTGAAGTTTCGAGAGCGCTTTTGCCGTAGCTGTCCGAGAGAGCCTTCAGCGCATCTTCCAGCGAAATTGTATTTAAAACAGTGACTCCATAGCTATTCACTCTCTTCAATCCATCCAGCAGTAAAACAGATAGCGCTCGCTATTATCATCACAAGATAAAAGCCAAACAAATCCTGGGTGCGAGCGCGAACTATTCCGAAAGCTGCATGCCGCAGGACAGGGTATTATTTCGGACAACGCTTTTTAGTTTTAAGAACGAGGGCGTGCTCTCGAGCGCTGTCGGAAAGTGCCTCTTCAGTTACAGCTCTTCACCATTGGATCAACAACCCGCCAGTAAGAGTATTGTGGGCTGCGATATTGCTGAGGGATTCCATTTACCGAGCAGTTGTCAACACATAATTGTAGATCAATGTCGATCTCGCAGAAAGCACAAGGCTTTCAACCCAGTCTCCGGTATGGCCGCAGTTCATTCCAGAACAACGCACTTGACCATATAGGCGCCGGCTGGCAAAAGCTGTATTGTCAGACGCGCAAATGTTATATCGAAGCTGATGTACTGTCGGTTGTTGTGCCCCAAAACTTCCAGGGAGCAACCGCAACTTCAACGAACATCATCAGCAGGTCGACATGCTACGTAGGCTGGGGCACCCTGACCTGCGCATGAGTGGTAATGAACACACAGCGCAAACTTTCTTCGGCGGTTTCAAGCAGCTCGCCATCAGAGGTCAGAAGTCGAGTGGTCAGTGCAGCAATTTCCCTAACAGGGCCAGGTAAAGTGCTGGCAAACGGCCTGGAGGTGCCGATACTTGAGAAACTCTCTTCAGCCATCAGCAGCGACTTTGCTGGCCGGCTCACCTCCAATGCCGAATGCGCTTTGGCATCTCATGATGAGACCCGGATGCTAGGTAAAAAGGTGCATTTCAAGCGCTATTTCGAGCGATATGCGTCACTTCACTTCGCGTATTAAAATTTCCTTCTGTTGCGTCAGTAGCCCTTCCAGATATGCAGTGAGCAATCGGCATTGTTTTTACTCTTAGACGAAGCGGGCTGAAACTTTCCAAGCCCATGATTTACGTACAGGTGATATTGTATCCCCGGCTGGAGCGTGATAGCCGCGGTTGAATTTCGAACCCGTCATGATGAAAGTTTACGGCGGGGGATGTGCTCACCACGTTCGGCAGCAAATTGGCCAGGCATAGGCAACACTTGAAGCAGGATGGCCAAGACCGCAGGCCGCCCCCAATCCACTACTCGGGCCATTCTCTCGACACCACACGAAGTTCTTCAGATCCAACATCTTCAACTGGCCATCTGGCCACGGTAATAAAACGTTGTAGAAGAGGCATTGTCTGCCATTACGCTGAATCAAATCGAACTTGAAAAGTTCTCGAGCGCGAATTCAATTGACTTGGACCGTCGGCACACATTAGTCCGTGGCAGCCAGCAATCGCCAATGTGGCAGCACAGGCCCCCTCCAATGGAGCCTTTGGTAAACAAAGGATATCTCCGCTTCCATATTGGGGTGAATCAAGCTCAGCAGTATCAACCACACCGCCGTCTCGCACGCTGAATAGTCGCGAGAGCCGTAAATAGGTGTTTCACTGCCATCTGCGCCATTTTGGCCCAGGATGTCAGGCCATTTTCAGCCCAACAGTCTTGTTGTCGGGTTCCTTTGCGCCTACGGATTTCCCATGCACGTCTCATTAAAGCATCGCAAAAGTCATGCTCGGGTAATCGTTGGTGACCTTGTGATGTCTGCCGATTTCAGCTAGGAGTTTTCTCACGTGTTCGGCTAAGCGCAACACACTGCTCACGGGTCAGAGTACGTTGTTGGTTTCTGTCATTGCGGATGCTTCCTTGCGGGCGGGCCAGCAAGTCCAGCGCCACGTCTTACGATCATGTTTCCTGGCCACCGACCATGCGGGCGCTTACCAGTTCGACGAGAATATCACGGCTTGAGGCCGATTATTTGGCGGCTGGCCACTTTCGGAGTGACGCAGAAAACTGGAATACACACCGGCAGAACCAGCGCCAGGGTTTCGCGGTCGACCCGGCACGGTCAGGTCCTGCAGCGGGGCAGCAGATGTCAGTCGCGGCATTCCTCAAGATGTACAGATCAGTACGTTGCTCCCAGCACAGCGTTCAAAGCGCATGCAATAAAGGACTTCCAGCGGCGCGTTGCAAGCACCCCGCGCCATTTAGCCGGCAGGCTGGCGTCATTGCGGTCGACAGCCCTCTCCACGCGACGATGGGTTGGCACACCAGGGATGAGGTTGGTGGTGAGCGTGCATACGGTGTGGGTTTCCTGGGCTGAAGCACTCTATTCAAGGCAAGGAAAGCGATCACGAATATCCTGCATGCTTCATTGCGCCCCGGAGTCGACACGTACAGGCTAGGGTAGCGCGTAGTCCACATCATCTTCGCCTGTTTTGCGCGAGACCCTGCGGAGTTTGCATGTGGCTCATCATCAGGAAACGACGGTGTCAATACCCAGGTTCCGGGCGTGTTCGATATTGCTGCTTGGATACGTCAGCTTCCGGTGCAGTGGGGGCCACAAACGCAACCAATGCGCGCGCGCCGGCCGATTAGCGGTTACCAGATCATGGATAGTTGCCGATCCCCAGCTAGCTGTAGGTGGCAATCTTGGCATGGGCTGATACTTCAGCGACGGATTCTCGATCCCACTCCAGGTCGGTATGAGCGCCAAAGCCTCGTAGTTGAAGCTGATGGAGCTCTTGCAGGCCGTCGCCGTGCGCGATTCGATGGAAGTGACTTTGGCCTTGTCCAGCGCGCGAGCGATATCCTGCACGTTCTGGGATTCGAGTACTGGTGGCGGATGGCAGCTGCCGTACGCAGCGTCACGTCGGAGATCTATAGAGTTTCTTGCCGGAGATTGAATGTCATGGTCTTGTCTGCTCAGGCCTGATTTTCATCGACTGCGCATGCGCTGCGGCTGGTCGCCACGCGCTGCAGAGGTCATTGAATGTCAGGGTTTACCGGCGTATGCCTGGTCAAGGTAATGGGCGCGCCCTCCACTTCGAGGGAAGATTGATGTTCTTCAATCCACTCAGGAGACCCAGGCAGGAATAGTTCAAGCGGCTGGTCGTGGCGGAATTCACATCGAACTTGCAACTTCTGCTTTATGGCGATAGCCAGGCACATAGCTGTTTCACGCACTGGGACCATTATCTTCAACAAGAAGCCTCGATACTGCGGCTGATCTGCAACTCGCTGAGCACATACACAGGCTATCGCGCTATGAATCAGGCGGGCGGCTCGGCGGATTCATGATGATAATCGCCTTTACCACGTGTGGGCCGCCAATTACTTCCAATCGCTTGGAATGGTTCGGTGAATTTCGTCGTATTGGCGCGGGTACCGGTTCCAGCCGATTTTGCTACTGATCGGAGGCGGACGATCTCGCATAGTGCAACCTGGCTACGCGCGAGACACGCCGCGACCATGGGTATGTGCTGGCCACCGCAGGTGGGACCATTTATTGAGTTAGTCTCATGCAGGTTCTGCTCGATTAAACTCCGGGCACACAGTAAAGGGCGATGGCAGCCGGCACGTCAGGTCGATGATCCGCAAACCCGGCTTGTGGGTCGCGCAGAAGACTACGTTGTGATGGCCCGGCCGATGGTGTGGGCATCAAAAATGAAGTCTATGTCAGCGAATGTCCGGCATTTTGCAGGCCATCACTCATTCGTGTGGTTGGTAGCAACACCCATGCGACATCGGCGCGGCCAGGCCATCGGATCGGGCTCGATGTCCGACCATGGCGCCCATGGCGTATATTGCTGGCTGTTACGCAAAATCTTGATCATCAGATCGGTGCCGATATTGCCTTGAGCCGATGATCGCGGCTTTCAGTTTCTTGCCTCATGATGTATTACCCTCTAGGGGAATGCTGTTCTGTTCATTGACCTGGAATTTAGGTCAAATGGGAATCTCACGCTGGCGCTGCCCAATTCCATGCCTGTATTATCCACGCGCATGAAAAAAAGGTCAACGGTCCTTTACGGTATCAAGCGGAATCCATGCGAATCCCGACAGGATGACCTCTCCGGCTTTTCAGTGAATGTGCGAATCGGCCAAGGGTAGTTCGCCAGCAAGCACGCAACTTGATGGCGGCAGCGAGCTTGCCACCAGCGCCAGGTGCTTGAATCTACTAGGCCGTTCTTCTCGACACACATGCACAGGTGCATCAAGATTCGACTTTGCGGGGAAATCGCCTGGTACGCTACTCCACCAAACAAAAGAACCGCAAGAGCGTTATCCGCTACCGGTGTCTTCAATCGCGATATTCCAATCTGATGAGTGAATCGACAATCTTCGAACAAGGCATTCACGCACTCGGTGCAGCAGGACGTCAGCTAATTGGGTTACACCCGGACCCGGACAGATTCTTTTTTTCAGGATGGAAGCGATCTCGCTTCCTCGGCGCGGGCTGAAGTGAGTCGGCTCCACTG
>Ga0163217_1022214_pt1 | contig 11140 bp, 7 predicted proteins | sample SynspAceP_FD_185933 | JGI IMG/M metagenome (GOLD analysis project Ga0163217, IMG submission 185933) | Saline lake microbial communities from Ace Lake in Antarctica - Synechococcus sp. Ace-P (PacBio error correction) | ecosystem: Environmental > Aquatic > Non-marine Saline and Alkaline > Saline ... | reverse complement strand
CGTTTCGCGATCGAACGCAACGACCCGGACGGTTGCTCGAACGCGAAAATCGCCAGCGTCCGATTACGACTCGAGATTGCCGATAACAATTCAAACAAACGATTGTATCCACGCAGTGATTCCCCAATCGCCCACGTTCACTCTCGCCGGACGTTGTGCCCCGGTAACGCAAACGGAGGCGATTTACTACGATTACACTGCGACCCGGACGGGTCGCTTGCTCGTCGTGAGTCGGTGACGTTAGTGGCCAACGGGCATCGGCTCGGCGATGATTGATGATCGAAAACCCGTGCGTTCATTCCGGGCACTGCGAGGTCGACGTGGCGACTCGGTGGAATTTGACTCAGGTTGAATTCGTTTGCATTCGCGACGACATGCAGCAACAACTGCTTTGTCATTATCGTCGTGCCCAGTTCGACCCTGAGCGCACACGGGATGCGGTTACGGCAGTGCCGGGCATCCCGCGTTACTCCTCTCACCAAACTGGTCCACGTGATCAAAACTTGCAAACCGACAACCCGCCGCTCGGGATTCACGCCGGTATGAAACCTTCCACCTGCGTATCGAGTCGACACGTTCGAACCCCGGCCGATTTATTGGCATTGTTTACCACGGCACTCCGAGGGGCGACCCGCCGATCACCTGGTCTTTCTCGGAGAAACGACGGTGTGATCCAAGAGATCGTTTCGCACCGCGATCAGGAGGCCACGCGAATCCTTGAATCGCTGTTCGCTTGGCGGCCGAAAATTCCACGCCCACGCCCGTGCAACAGGACGGACCAAACGCCGTATCGTGAAAACCTGGAGCGGCGGTTCCGGTTGACCCTGCTCCCGCAAACTGACTCTGTTCGTGCGATGGTGTGATCTGCCACGTCGGCGGTCACCAAACGTGATTCAGTTCCGATTCGCGCGGGGAAGAGCTTGACCGGCAGATTCATTCAAAGACTCAGCAAAACGCCTACGACCCGCGAGGGCAAACGTCTCGAAGCGTCGTTTGAATCGGCAAACGAGCGAGCCGATCCGGGCCAGCCGCACGCGACTGTGTCGTTATTTCGCCGATTATTCTCGACGGAAAAGAAACCGAAACGAGGTTCCGCAACGGTGCCACCCGGATCCTCCACGACGCCTTTGGCAAGGCATCCAGGAATTGCACGGCGATTTGGGTTGTCGATCCGGGACGGCAAACGTCAGCTTGAATCACCGGACGAGACCCTCGTGGGTCGAAGATTTCTCGGGCGACCCCTGATTCATCCAAGGCTCCATCGCCGCCCATTTGGGACGCCCCCGCGCCGACGGGACTTCGGGATGAGCGCTGAGATGTCGGCGCCCGCGATCTTCTCACCAAGGCCGGTTTCTCGGCGTGTCAGTGGCCCGAGGTCGAGGGTTTGCAAAACGGCTCGTCGATCTGATGAACGATCGCGCCCGGGTTGGGCGATTCCGTGAAGTCCTCGTCGGCACCGCGATGGGGATCCAACATCACCTACTTGGTCCCCTCGTCGCAACCACCGGTTGCGACGGACAGTTCGGACGTGGCCGGACGCACCCGCGATGGCAAGGCGATCGCAGGGCAAATTCGACAAAACCAGAAGCGAGTTACGGACGGACGCAACGATCCTTTTCATCGCCATGGCGACCGATCCGAGTCCAGTCCGCGGCAATCAGCCAACCAGCACGACGTTTACGGAACTCGCCTTGCGATCGAAAACGCGCCGGTTGGGGATGGTCGTCAAAATAGACGCCGACGAGGCCTTCGGCCCGATCACCGTTGCGAAAAAACCCAGTGGTTGTTGCAAATCCGTGCTCGGTCGTTTTAGGAGCAATTCGCCGCCCTCCTCGTCGGCTCGTAAATTCACCGCACCAATTTCAGAATTGTCGACACCGCACGTCGCTCGCCGGAGGCCAACACGGACGCTCGCGTTGCAATTGCCTCGACGACGAACTCGGGCCACAACTCGGATCGCGTTCAACGAAATATGACCGAGCACAGGGTGCGATCGCAAGGAGCACTCGAACGACGCGTCCAGTCGCGGAACCGCCGAAACTCAACCGAAATCAACGAGGGGCTGCAAATCGCCCAACGCGATGCGAACAAGCCAACCGGGCCAAAGAGCGAAGTTTCTCGCCAACAGAGCCAACGAGATTCGCAACGCCCATGAACGGCATCATTCGCATGCCGAACTACTCGACGGCACTCCCCTGAGCCCGAGCAACGCGACACCTCGGCATGCCGAGCTCCGCCGACTCCCTGCTGCGGTTGCTCACGATATTCTCGAATTTTCAAAAACGAAGCCGTCCGGAAATTGGAAACTCGACATCAACTCGTTGATCTCACGACGTCGCCCAGCGGCACCGTCGATCGATGCGACCGCAGGCGACCAGAAAACACATCGACCTGCCTCTCACATCCGACCCGACGTTCCACGCCGAGTTGCTCGGTGGACGCCGGAAGGTTGCAAACAGTGATCGTCAAACCTGCTCGGTAACGCGTTGAAATTACACCGAACGAGCGGATGGTGGTTGATGTGGACGTCATTGAAAACATTCAAACCGCGACATCCCAGCGCGACAAAACACGCGTGTTCACTTCTTCCGTTCGCCGACACGGATGAAATCGCACGCGAAAACAGCAGGGCATTTTCGTAATCGTTTCGCCCAAAGCCGACCACGTCGACAACGCGTCGCTACGTTGGCACCGGGTTAGGGTGTCGATCTCGCTCAACTCGTCGCGATGCCATGAAACGGCGGAAAACTCCGCTGTCGACAGCAAACCGGATGTCGGCACAACGTTCCATTTCCGCAAATCCCATTTTCGATCGATGTTGATGAAAAGTGTTGACGAGTCTGTTGATCAGTGTCCCGATGCCTGAGTACGACAACCCTCGCGAAGACACCGCTCGCGAAGACCACCGCTCACGAAGACACACTCGCGAAGCACCACTCGCGAGACACCACTCGCGAAGGACACCCAACTCGCGGAAGCACCACTCGCGAAAGACACACTCACAGATTCGCGACGACGTGCTTCAACGATGCTGCTCGTCGAGGACGGTTACGTCAATCAACGCGTCGCGATTGGGTTTGTTAAAACGCGCGTAGGCCACCGCCGTGTCGTCGCGAGCACGGACGCCGCGCGATCGAGCTTTGGCAACGCAATCTTTCGATCTGATCCTGATGGGATTGCAGATGCCGGATGGACGGCGACGAGGCGGGACCGCGATTCAATTCCGTGACGCCGAACGGCAATCCGGGACAGCATATTTCCGATCATCGCCATGACCGCAGCAGCGATGAAAGGCGATCGCGAAAAAAATGCCTCGCGGCCGGAGTCGACGAAATACCTTCAGCAAACCGACGATCCCGGAATCACTGCATGAATTATACAACGTGTTCGGATCGGATCGCCATCGCGAAACACCGCCCCCCTTCACACACCGACTCATCGACCGAATCGCTCCGCCCCCGCCAACGATCATCGACATCGAACAACGCCCGCCGCTTCGTTGGCCGGTTGTGACGATCTCATGCTCGCCGAACTCGCCGCGTCTCCACGCGAAACCTCTCTTCAGGATTGCATGAATCCGAGCGCACTTGCAGGAAAACGCCGCGAAACGCCCTCGCCGCCCACCCACGCTCAAAGGCGCCGCGTCGACTTTCCATGCCACCGAAAGTCGTCGACCTCGCCCAGCGAATCGAACACCACGCCAAGCGAAAACCAACTCGGCCGATGCGTCGATCCACTCACCGCGTTGACCACCCGCGGTCCCCGAATGCAAACCGCCATTGAAACATTTCGCGAATTGCAAACACACCGTCGTGAATCGTCTGTGCGTCATCGGCAAGGAGATCCTGCGGTTTAGAAAAAAAAAAATTACTAATTTCCAGGGGTGTTTACGCCTTCACCCTCCCGCCGAGACCGTTGCATAAAAGCCGGGTGTTTGGTGGTATATGCTACTCCAACAGGGGTACACGAAGAAAGAAAGCGAAAACTCGACCGTTTTCGATTTTTCGCAATCGAAGGTCGTGGGCTGTCCGCTTGCTCGAAGTGCCATCCTTCGATGAAGCCCAAAAGTCGTGACCGGTCGGCGATCAACAAAAAACGAATACGAAGCAGACTACGAGCGAGCACGTGAAAGACGACGACTGATGTTCGCCATCACGGCGCTCGTCTCTGTTTGTACTTGGGCCGCGCCAAAGGTGCGGATTCAGCAGTTGATGACCGGCTTCGCAAGTGAGTTTGAGCAATGGTGACGCTAACAACAAGGGGAGATCTGTCTGGACTCAAAACCAATAGCGGTGTTTTGGTAAGAAAATGCCTTTCGGCCGTGAACCTTGGGCAGCTTAAAACAAGTAGGGTCTGCCCACGGCATCGCTTAGCCAACATGATTAGCTACTAAAAAAGAAAAAATCGAAGCAAAACTTCACCCCAACTCCGCCGTTGCGCGGTTGCTAGCTTGCAACAGGTCTCAGACGGAGGGTGAAGTCGGAACACACTCGACTCTTCGGATGAAAGGGGAAACGACACGCCGCGCTGTCCTTCTCGGCGTTTTTTGCCGGTAAAAACACGGTAGCATCCACGACGCCGAGAATCGCGCGACGATCCGTGCGCCCGAAAACAGCGAAAAGCGCCATCAAACGTTCGCCCCACACGGCAGAGCCGCAACCACCGAAGACGAAGCCAGAAGGTGCCGTAAAGAATTCGGCGAGTGGACTTAATCGACACGTTGCATTTGTGTCAAAATTTTTCTTGAGGGTGAGGGAGGAATCAATTAAACACTGCCCAAACATACCAGACCAATAAAAACTGATCGGGCGAGTGGGGAAACAGGGGGGGGGGGAAGCGAACGATTTGCGTTTCGAGATTGCCGTGCGATTCGACGTTCGCTATAGTAGGATGTTGTTGTAACTTCCCACGGCGGATGCATACGTCCCTTCTCCCCTCACGATTGAGAACTTTCATGAGTCAAGCCAAATCCTTACGCGACGATGCGAAATTTCGGCGGGGCGTCACTCGCGCTTTCGCCGAGGAATCCGGCTCGGGCGGCGTTCATCCGTCGCACCTACCCACCTGCTCGGCGCGATTTGCGCTTTGATGGCGATCGAGTTTTGCCCCTGTTCACCCTCGTGCCCCGCCGAGGACCATGCGATGAATGCGTCCAACGATGCTGGGCGGTTTCGGATGGCTTGATTGTGTTGGGCGCGTGTCATGGGCGCGCGTGGTTGGCTCGGGTTCGTGTGGCAAACAGCAGCCATTCGGTGGGCGCAAGTATGCCGGATGGGGCTGTACGTGATCGCCCAAGCGGTGAATCCTGCTGCCGGCCCTCGTACATCGCGATCTCGGTGATGAAACAGCCGACATTCCGATTTTAAGCGCGATCATCACGGAGCGTTTGTTCTGCCGGTTTGACCGCGATCGTGTTTTTTGACGCGGGTCGATTTATCGTCCTGGGGAACGACCTGATTGGTCGCCGGGTTGGGCGGCGATGCGGCGTGTCGTCGCAGGCTTGTTCTTCGATTTCTCTTAGGGTTGTTCTTCAAGCGTGCGATGTGATGCTCGCCTGCGGTTACATTCCTGTATGACACGTCGAACGTACTGCCCATTACAAAACACGCACAACCACGTGGGCCGCTTCGCTAGCGCCCTGTTCGCTTCGGTCGCGTTGCTGTTTACTACGTGCTCCGGATTCTAATGTCGGTTCGGTTCCACAAGATGAGCGAATTTTTTGTAGCCTGGGTTGGAAACGCCCTGGGATCGTGACCAACAGGACCGCCCAGCCCCAACGGGGCAACGCTGTAAAAGCATTTTTCGAACGTAGGATGGGACTTAGACTGCTCAAAAGCGTTGCTTTTGAGCTTTTTTGATTTCACCTGTTTTTTGTTCCCGACGCCGAAGGCGTGATCCGTATCCGCTCAGGGGCAATGCCCTGACAGTGAGATCCAAGTTGAAGGATTTTCCGCCGCGGATTGCCCCGACTGTTTAAAAAAAACTGAGGTTGACATGATTTTCGCCAACAAAAAATTAGTGCCACTTCTTGTCAATCGAAGATGACTAAACGGTAGCCATCCAAGTTGTCGCGCCGACCCGGCGAAGCGGGCTGTCGATTTACAAGCCCGACGCGCCGAGCGAGGAAGCACAAGCATGCCACTCCGCTTGCGCGTCCGGGCTCGTATTGGCACGTTTAATTTCATGGCAGACGATTTAAATCGACAGACCGCTAGCGTCGACTGTCGATTTAGTTAGCGATGCGGCGTTAGCCCCGGATATCCACACCGCAACCGGGGCTAAACGCCCATCGGCTATTCTTTGCTGGCGTAAAACGATTAAATCGACAAGCCCGCTAGCCGGCGGGAGCGGGCGACCGGAGGTGTCGTGGAGAGGGCTAAAGTTGAGCAACCGCCGTTGCGTCGGAACCAAGCTGAACAAAAATCCATCGCTTCAAAAGCGGATTTTTCAGCACCCAGGATGAGACCGTTGTTTCCATCGGAGTGACGTTTGCGGCAGCGGTTGCTAAATGGCTAGCTCGGGACAACGTCCCAAGCTACGAGATATCGTTAAAACACGATTGAAAAAAATGCTTCCACAGCTTCGCTCCAGGAGGTGAAGAAACCGTGCCGCGCACAAGGCATTTAAAAGCCGGCACGACAAACTTCACAGGCAGGGTGTGGAGTTTACCAAAAAAAGCCAGTTCAAGGTACCTTTGAACAGGCTTTCGTTTATTGCGAGTTGAGCTCGATTTTTAACGCATCCGCGAGGGTGTCGGCGTTTTGAAGTCGGAATTCGAGTTCGACGGTGCTGCCGGCGTCACGTCCAATGGGTCCGCTCTTTCCGCATTTTGGCGCCCGTTGACGTTCGCGCTAACGACAACGGTGTAGTTCTCCCAGGCTTGCCCGCGGCGGTGAGTGGTGCGGAAGTTCGCACGCGGCCATAACCGGTGCGTCTCGTTTACCGGCGCAAGCGTTACGGACGGCCGTTGCGGGAACGTTGGAGTGAACAAACGGTTTTCGGTCGTGTCTTCCACATCTCTTGCTTTCGCATCGGCTTCCGCTTCGACCGCTTCGCTTCTTCGGACAACCGAATCAAGTGTTCATCGGACGTCGAGGGCGTCTTCTGAAGACCATTCGTTCCATGTCACCGGGACCGCAGTTGATTCGTCTTAGTGCGCGTGCCGGCCACCGTCGCGTGTCGTAGGTGACCACCAACTTCGTAAAAGTGTTAAAGTAAGCCGTCTTTGAGTCACGAGACATGAATTGACGGACCATTCCGTCGCTGTTGTCTCGGGCCGTTGACGGTACGCGATGCGGATTCCCATCGGCACGTCGACGGTCATAGCAAGCGGCGTCCGTCATCGAGGGGCGGGTTTTTGCGAGATTCGTAGCTCGCACCGCTGTCATGATCGCCCCGTCGATGAGCGGAACCGCCGTCGAGGGAGCGTCTCGTTTTGCGATGATGTCGCCTGTGGACCGGGTTTCGTTTGCCCGAAAATCCGTGATCGTTCCCGCATGAGTCCGATCCATGGGCAACCGATTGTGCGGCCACGATTGCATGGGAGTGCGATTCCATCGGATAGGCCCGACTGGATTCATCGGAGCACCGTGTACATCGGTGCGGCGTGGGCATGATCGGGCTGCGTAGCGGCCCATGCCTGCCGTAGGAAAACCGGGGCTGATGCGACCGGGGAGCTGTTAGTAGCCCACCGCTATGCACGCCGTGGCTTCGATCCGCCACTTGAGTAGGCCGGCGGTGTTATCCGCCGAACTGCCGAACGATCCACCCACTGGATGGTTGTGCCGGCACGCTGCTTGGATTTTGCACGCAGTCGGCTGAACAGCCCACCGCCAGGACGAACCGCCCGAAGAGGCGTAGGCGGCGGTTAGCCACCGGACAGCCGCCCGAAGACCCACCAAAACGAAGCAACCGCCGGACGAGCCGGAATGCCGCTGCGAATCCGCGAAAACGAAGCCCCGAGAGCAATCCGCCCCGCTGCTTGCCGTTGGACGAGGACCACCGAGCTGCCTCCGCTACCGTAACTTCCCCCGCTCCATAGGACCATGCCTTCAACGGGGGCACTCATTAAAGCGCCAGCGTGAGACATCCCAACAGTTGAAAAACCCACATGTACGATTCCTCCATCCTTCGAGTTTTTGGTGTAGCGTTCAAGCGTACTGAATATCTGATGGATTTGGTGGGCGGGAGATCGGCTTGCCCACCCTCACTTCGCCTACTTTGCCAACCACCAGAATAACGGATAGATGGGGGGCCAATCAAGAGTCTGGTAAAATTTAAACGACCCATTTTTCGATCTTACTTCATCAAAGTCTGCACGGAACGGTTGCACCAAATAATCCGATACGAACGATCGCCTCTCTCGCCGCCGGGGGGACGCGTTAAGATGGGCTGTGTTCCCGCCAATCCCGCGTGCCTTCGGAATGGCTCCGAGCGAACCATGCGAGTTCACGCCGGACCCCGTCGTAAGTAACTGATCGCCAGCATTGGCCAGGCGTCAACGTCGGGCTTGACCACGTCCTGCGTGCGCGACGCGGTCGAAAACCGGAAATCGTTGGAAACGCGGACGACCGTCGATCGCGATGCCTGCAAAGAATGCGAGTCAGTCCGGGGGTGACGTTTCGAATCGGGCGAAGGCGTTCCCGTTTTCGAGCACCCGCGGACTTGGCCCCGTAATACCAGCCTTCGATGAACTCGGAGAATTCGGTGGTGAGGCCAGTATGTTTCGGATTCAAGGGGCGTGTTTTCGGCTCCATTATCCGGCGTGTTTTCAGGCCGCTCTCCGGCGGTTGCTTGCGTTCATGGCAAACGGCCAACCGATTCGAAATCACCATTGACGGACAACCGGGTTTCTCGGGGATCCGGCAGCGTTTTGAACGACGGATTTCGGCGGTACCTGTCCATGGGCAGAACAAGTCGGAACGCAGCGGTTCTCGAATGAGTTTCCCTTCGCGTTTTGATTCATTCGGTAAGAGCGTTTGTGCGTAACGTTCGCCGACGGGAATATCATCGAACCGCCTTCACGGAGTTTGTTCGACGAGCGGCACGGGCACGACTCGGGACTGCAGGTGACGATAATTGTTGTCAAACGGAGCGTTCTGCGGCCAACCTAAAAAAACCCGTCGCCGATTGTGTGGACGTTTGTCGTAAGCGAAGTTTTCGAGGCACGCGGCGGGCGGATAATCCGAGGATTCGACAATTTCGATTCGAAGTTTACACGTCCGCGACGAGGGTGAGAACGCGGCCTGTAACCGTGCCGGTGCCGATTTCGAGCACGCGGTCGGCTGGGTGGGGTCGAGTGTTTGGTCATCGGAGCGACGATGAAACGGGCTGCTAATCGGTTTGCGCATGCGCCGATCGCAGTGCCATTGTCAAAATACGCTATTGTTCGCGAAACGACGCGGGTAGAATTCATGCCGCGCGTGTCGCGATCGCCTGGAGTACGCGTTCGTCCGTTTACCCGGCGGTGCGAATGCGGGTTCGACAACCGTCGACGGCCTCGGCGTAACGATCGGTTCGGCCTTGATCGATTAGCTGCCGGAGTAAGAGGTCTGGCCAAATGACTCGCGAGGGAGCTCAGGCACGGTGAGGCTTTGCAATGGGTTGGGGTGGGAGGATGTCTTGGGGAAGTGGTGTCGTCGGTCGCGCGGAGTGCGAACGAGATCAACAACGCCAGCACCGAACACGCCGTATGCTGGTCCCCAGAACTCGAGTCGTTGGTCCCGGACTCCGCCTGAAACCCACTGCCACGGAGGCTTCCCGCCTCCCTTTCAGATCGACAGGCATTCGATTTTCGTCGTACATCATTTTCATTCACCTCGGCGTTAAAACCAGACTGGCAATCCCAAATATATTTCGCGAAACAATTCGCAATTCATCCGCAATGCGATCTGTTCGAGCGAAACGTCGTCGACACCTGGGAACCGAAACGACCATTTGTTTTTCCTCGCGGATGGCCACAGCAAAACCTCACGAATTGCGTCCGCTCCGCGTGTTCATCGAGGCGATTGCCACCGCAGCATCGCGGCCATTCTTGGTCACCGCGACACGGGTCCTTTACGCTCAAGCGGAACCGTACCCTTTCGTGCGACGATTGACGGAGAAGCAACGGCGGTGATACCGGGCAAACCACGCGACGAGTTGGCATTCAGACGGCTCAACCCGAACAGCTCGCTGTTGCGGGATCAGTAGTAAGGCGTGTTTTGTGGTTGCTGTTGATAAATCACATACAATCCCAGAGCTCGTGCAGCAACGCCGCGGACGTACCAGAAACACCTCATATGCGACAGCGCGAGTTGATGTTCCGGGGTGAGTTTTCGAACAACCCTCGGGCGAGTTACGGCGACGGCCCGGGCGGGGCTTGATCCGGCACCGTATGCATTGCCTAATGACACTGGGCCGGAGCGAATGATATTTTGTTGACGAAATTCGCTCGTCCAATTGCCGCCCATGTTCCAATGTCCGCCGAAGGCACAACCCCTTCACGCAATTCGTGCCGCTGACGAACAAGATGTGGCAGATCGAAATGTTTCGCAAACAGAAGTGTACGCGAGCAACGACACCGGACAACAGTTTCGACATTCGAACAAACGTTGCCCCGAACCGGTTGCAACGATCGCGTCTTTCGCTTCATCGAGAGAACTTGAGCGGTTCGAAAGTTATTTCGAAGTTTCGCGTCGATAATTTGGCGAAGGCGATTGTTCGTTCCCAATCCTCTATCAATTCGATGCCCGGCGAACCGGAATGTCGCCGCCATCACGACAAATTCATAAGGCGCGTCGAGCTTTTCAATTCGCCCGCAATCCGGAGCAACAAAACGACGGACGTAAGATTGATTTCGAGACAAATTGACGACAAACTGCGCACCCTCGCAACCGCGAGATCGCGCTCGAACGTTAACATCAAAACATAGCATTATCGCAACGAGCCTAACCGGAAACGAATATCCGAATAATGCAGGACGTTTGCCGCCGCGGACATCAATCAGTAAACTCCAGTACTGCCAAAGCTGCCAACCTCGAATACGACGGATCTTTTTCGATTCGGCGGAATTACGCGCGAGCCAATACAGCATACGACGTATGCCATGGTAAAAGGTGATCCGGTTGACTAGCCTCGAATACGATCGATTCGAACGTCG
>Ga0163217_1013223_pt1 | contig 11140 bp, 6 predicted proteins | sample SynspAceP_FD_185933 | JGI IMG/M metagenome (GOLD analysis project Ga0163217, IMG submission 185933) | Saline lake microbial communities from Ace Lake in Antarctica - Synechococcus sp. Ace-P (PacBio error correction) | ecosystem: Environmental > Aquatic > Non-marine Saline and Alkaline > Saline ... | reverse complement strand
CACTGGTATTGATCTCTTCACTCGGCGTTTTTCTATCGCACAACGCCTGGGAGGTATGAAAGTGATCAGGAATCTATATAAAACATGGGAAAAGTTTGGAAAATTGGTTCTTTGGCCAGAGTCCCAGATGATTTCTCTTCACAGAATTTACCTTGCCTATCGATCAAGGGCCAAGGGTCACTATGATTGAAAACATCGCACGGCTAGCTGGGGTATTAGGCGCTCCAGAAATTAATCGATTAAATCGATTAGGATCACGTATCATCCTGAAAATAAAATCTTTCGTGGCAAATTCTCCTAAACCAAAAAATATCGTTTCCAATCACCTTTTAATATTAGCTAAAATACTTGAGTCAAAAAACATCCAAATTCATCACTTATGTCAAGCTACAATCCTTGACAGACTTAGCATCGAATCACCAAAAGCGTAAACTCGGCTATCGCTCTCAACTCAAGTGTTGAACCAAAAGATCAAATCAAACCTCGTGTTCATTCATTAACACACCTGCTCTAATCCCTACCTTGAATAAGTCCTAAATCACTCTCCTGCCAAGTATTCCATGTCCAAATAATTCACAAATAAAATCATTTCGTCAGACTCCGGATGTCATAAAACACACAATGACTGAACCATCAGAATTATATGATCCCACAAGCCCACCAAGTAAACATGCCACTTCAGGAGTAGTCAATGATAGCGCTGCGCCTTATCGATCAACATTTCTCGGCCAGAAGCACTTGCTTGGATCTGAAAAATTTCTAATGCCATCAGCTGCAGCTAAGAGCGCAAATAATTTTACATCAGTGATCTGATGGCATCAGCCTCTACGTTAAATGCACGAACCCCTGACAGATTTTTTGCGCCATGCTCAAACCTGCACAACCACCTAATACAATAGTCTGCATAGAACTTTCCTTTCCTCGGATTGGGAGCTCCGTTGGAAAGATGCCTTGAATAGCTTCAAGTTCTCCAAAAAGTTGACAATTGAGTTTATTATTAACATCACAATATTTTCTGGAGGAAGAAAGCAATTTCCACCATTTGCTCCCCTCGTTATCTACAGGAAAGTATCCGCATGCCCATCAGTGCTACCAATGGGAAAACCATAAAGCCGAAGCAAGATATCTGATTTGTTCGATATTCTTTAGCATCTATCACTTTATAACTCAACGCTGGAAGGCACTTGCCAGATCAAAACCTTTTGTACATCCAAACCAATACGTTGGATAGGTCCAATCACGGTGCGTCACTATACAAGCACGTGGCAAAACATCTGCAAACTCTTCTGGATTCCATAGATGTCTTAATCTTCGCATAAGCAGATCCTCTTTCATTCGAATCGTAGAGCATAAATGGTCATGCTCAATGATTTCAAATGACATGTACAGTTCCTGCAACCCCATTTTTTTAGGCTTCCATGATTGCTCCAGCTGGACTTGTACTCGCCATCAAAACCAAAAAGTTCGAAGTAGTCATACTCATTAGTAGGAGGTGTCCAAGCTCTTCCATCCACTTGTAATATGTGTCACAGCTTTACCTGATCAATGAGTTTTGCCCAACCCATGCTTGCTCTCATGGAACGCACTGTTGCCGCTACATATTTTGTAGGATCTTGCGGCGCCGTGAGTTTACCAAAATATTGCCACCTGGGCAATCGGCTACAGTTCTTCTCATCTTCCATTCGCAAAAAGTCTCACCGAATGTCACCGTGCTGGCTCCGATTGATTAGGCGTCCTTTTGTTGTCTTCTGTTCACATAGATCAATTCCATGAGACGCAAGGAAAGCTAAGTCCGCCTCACCATTTGTAGCATCTTTGTCTCCATCCACTCTTCTCAGATCCCCGTATATCCTCCTCGCTCCCAAACTCCTCACTTCTCCTCCGACCAAAGTTTTCCACCCATGGGTCAAGGCAATCATTTCCCGCAAGCACATTCAAACGCCCAAGAGTTTTTCCATTATTGCTACAGGCCAAAGTAAACTGCTTATCCAATGGCATATCAGGCCATTGGTTTAGCGGAGCAAATCGTTGCTTCACTCTGCGCCACTCTCCTCCCAATACTGTATACCTGCAACTGCTTGCCAAAGCCATTCTGATCATACAATGACATAATACATAATCGCCGGCCACCATCTTGGGAAATCTATCACAAATCAGCAAGAGCTTTCTTCAACTGCTAGATCAACGTGATAAAAATCGCAGCTAATCAAATCTTCTCCCAGTGATTGAAAAGGGAAATGCTGGTCGAAGAATATCCAGAATTCAATGATATAGCAACAGCTCTATTCTCGATCCGTCCTGCGCTTTGCACGTTCCTCTTTGACGCATGTGCTTGCTTTCTCATGTCTAGACTTTGCCAGGTCGTTTAGTAGTATCCTAATTATTATATAGTTTATTGATTTCTCGTTAAGAATTACGAATTTACAACAAATCATTCATATGAAATTTATTTCCATGATTTAAAAAACTTGCCTTCGGAAAATACAATCCCAAAAGAATTTAGACAATATCGCAAGTATGAATTAAACAACTCAAGCTGATTTTGCCAGACAAATCTTGGGTATCAGTTTCCAAACCTTCAAAATCACCAATATTCTTTAATTCTCTCAAGCATCACTCAATTTTCATGAATTCAAAAAATCAGGTACGACCAATGATATAATTGCTTGTAAGCTTTAAGAGTGAACTGCATTTACAAATCATTTCATTCCCCAAATTCAAGAAATAACCCATTCTATCTTAATAAACCCCACTAGCAGCTCAAAACGATTATATGCACGTTCTGAATGCCTTTTCCCCGCATAAGTTGGAGAAGAACGGTCCAATCTAGTCTAGGGGTTTGGATGAAGCTAGGCAGGAGATCCCGAACCAGCTCAAAGCAATCATGGATAATCTTGAGAGCCCGAGTAAGGGATCAACCAAGCCTAAGCATTCCTGGAGAAATCGTAGATCCTGCTCTATATTATCGGCGGAAGCGAAGAAAATTCGCGCGGTCCCCTGCAGAATTGATCACGCGATGTTGTATCAAACACTCGCCTTAAATCGATTCGGTTAAATGCCTCCATCAGGCAGGCAATTCAGGTTTTCAAATCGTATGCGTCTTATCTGAATCTGGGTCTAGTTTAGCATTTCTACTCCATCTCAAATACTTTGTCACCCATGGCCTCGCAAGCGGCAAAAGCTGCAATAGAAGGCCGACGGGCAGTACCTCCGCTTATTACGTTCTTCAAATATTCAAATCAATGTCCTGCCCGCAGTAGTTAAAAAGGTCCATGTCAAAATCGTCCATGACCATTCAAATAATGATTTTTACTCTCAAAAATCTCATCTGTCGGTTCGGGCAGGTTGATCGGATCAGCAGTCAGTTCTTCCTCAGATCATTCCAAATTTAACTAGGCAGATCTCATAATCAAGGTTGCACTGACAGAAGACAATAACCATAAAAAAGCATAGGATAGACTCGGATGGTACAGAATCAAAGTATCATCATGAGACGTACCATCCATTCACCAAAACGGAAAGCAAGGAAGAAATGGATATGGGCAAAAAAATTCAAAGCTTTATATCTGAGCTCGAGAGTTATCCTCAATCGATCAAAAAGCTTCTGCCCGGCAATTAGCAAAATGAAACCACACCTGCATTCAACTTTCTACGAAATCTTCCTGGCGTACGCGTTTTGTTGGATGATTTGGAAGGACTTCGGTCTAAAATGTAGCCATGCAGCATTGAGGCTGGAGCTACTTTGAGGTTCAAGAATGAAAATGCCTTATTGCTAACCTGGAACAGGGCTCGTCGCGTTTTGTAATGGCAACTCATCAGATGGCACAAATGGCGGGACTACGGGCATTCGACCTGTTCATTGGTTCGATGAAGAGTAACTGGGATTTGAGTTGGATATGCTTGAACTATTTCATCACAAAAGGATCAGGCACATTTCAAGTACTATGATACTTAGTCTATAAGAAAGGACACAATTGCCACAGGTATTGGCTACATTATTCGAACCCTGCGCTATCATTGCTCCTACATATTGTGTCCCAAGCTTCCTTCTGTGCTTGATCCATCAGGAAACTTCTATTGAACGCTCCAAGATTTGATGACGGTATGAGAATTTCGTCTCAGGTAAGCAAAACCAAAAATCTAAAGCAAATTGAGACTTTTTGGGCAATAGGAGCGCGCATTGCTATGATATAAAATAATAATAGTAAAATCTAAGGAGCTACATCAAACCTAATCTCGACGCTGCCAAGCTTTTAATTGCATCCAACTCAAAATCAGGCATTCAAACCGCAGCGAAATGGTTCTCAATCATCCTGCTGGTTTAGAATGTCACAGGTCTGCTCGGTCACAGTCGAATATTGGTGAAGAAATGGGGGCCACGGCTCGGCTCATTCAGGTTTAACCGATCGTGGAGCTTTCTTGACCTTTAAATCTTCTGTCGTGGAAGCTAATGACAGCGCAACGATCTTTTGGAAAATGTTCCGGTGCTGCGTCCGCAAATCTTCGAAATTTACTTTAAATAGACTCACCTTAGTGATTTCTTCTCATCAAGTCTACAATAGAAGGCGAGATTTTTCCATCCAAGAATCAACAACAGTGGTCGATTTCTAAAAAACTTCAGAGCTTCTACTCAAAAAAGCGACGAAAGAATACCCAGTGGGATTTGTTTTTGACTCAGTACCCAGCCCCGGATGATCGATGGGTGAAAATGATTTTTGAACCCAGTCTCCATCTCTACAATGATCTTGCATTTGTCATACGATCAAAGCTGAATGCAATCTACTTACCCAAAGCCGACTCTCCAAGTGCTGACGGAGCATTTAATCGGTCGAAAAGCAACTTCCTTTTCAAGCCGCCTATGATGAGATCACCGCATTGCAAAAGGTATCAGCAAACGGAACGATTGATCTATGTCCGAGCCAAACTATTCTAATAAGCAATGGTGAATTTCTCAATCGACATTAAATATAAGTCTCAAAACCCAAAATATAACTATGGCAACAGTTATATCAGGATAGCGGAATTCTATCGAAAGCACTAGTGGGAGCACCGAAGAAGTAAAGTCGGTATTGCCGATCTCAGACAGTAATCGCTTCGCAAAGTATAAAGTCCGAACTGTTAGTGATGGGCTGTATGCACAGTCACAAATCTCTTATTGCTTCAAATACCTCCGACGAGCGCAGTGCTCTTGGTCAAGCATAAAACCCGTATGGCACCAACAGCTGGGGAACTCTGGCCGACTTCTAGTGAGGCTGTGAGAAAGCCGGAGTCTTCTCATCTATTAGAATCTTGCTACACGCCAAGCTTTCAAAACCTCAAATCAGTCGTGCTATATGGTCTTGGCTAAGTCTCGGGAACTCACCCTGCCACATGCGGCTGTTTTGTTTAGTCCGTGTTGCTATAATTGCTGTCAACTGCTAGGGGAAATTAGCCGAAATTATCGGAAAAAATTTCTGGAGTATTTTGCTGGAGATACCAAGTGAAGCCGATTGAGCAGATCCGCTATTGGTAGTAAATAGAAAACGAACCATGACAATTTGATCTTTGACCTTTCTGGTATGGATCTCCCGTATGTGTGAACGAGGAGCTTGCGGATTGTGCTGCGAACAGTTTTCAGTACATCTGCGAGGAAAGAACGTAGCGAAGAGACTTGATTCCGCGGCAGTTTTCCAGTCGGTGATGAAGCTAGGGGATCCAATATGTTATTACATGTTGAGCAACGATGAATCAACCCAAGAACTTCTTGTTGCTACATTGGTGGATGCGTGATATCGTGCTTTATAAATCCCGTAGACAGCTTGGACCTGTAGATTGAAAATGGGGAAAACCGCGACCGACTTCGGTCAACCGATACCGACGACACTGCTGATTAACCCGAAATTCCGAACCCGGCCATAAACATTGTAAAGAAGAAAGTAACGAATGAAGAGATGGGATTGAGGATTTCAATCAAGCGAATTTTGTTTTAGCAATATATAATCTATCCATAAGGAAAATATGTGCTCAGGGAATATTGTCCAATAAACCAATTGGGGTTCTTAATAATGGACGGATTTCCTGGAGGCTCAAGTGAAAGACCTTATTTAACTTAGCTAGACATGAAAAATTTATTATTTATTTATGGAGACTTGGTCATTAATGAAATAATAAATTTCATTATACCTTTTTGGGAAGAGTTTGATGCTTTGGCAAACCAAGATAGCTATAATTTAAGAATGGTTCTTTATAGGTAAAGTTATAAAAATGAAAATTATAAATCATGAACACGTTTTCCTACACGTGTTCTTTTCGAATACACCAACACTTTAAAAGAATTGAATGGGAGCTTGGCAATTGATGTATGAATTATATTTGAGACGTAGCTAAATAGTAGAGATCAGGAATATAAAGATGACTGCTCTTATCAGTTCTAAATGTAAGCGTAACACGATAGAGCAGCAAAAATGTAATGGATCGAAAGCGGATGAAAAAAAACTTCGTTTGATAGATGCATAATATTAATATAATCTATAATTCTAATTTCTAATTCTTTCTCCTATCCCTTTTCCCTACCAATTGGAACCCCAATCGAACCTTCACGTCCTACCTCCCGGCTTGGCTGGGATTCGATCAAAAGCCGGAAAATTGGTAAGCGGATTACTGAGAGATTGACCGTCAGATCGCTATCAAGACAAGGATGCAGTTTGTGATTACGATGGCGGAGCACCGATTTTTAATCTATCTTTACGTTTCTGAAGGCTCCAAGCATCATGATAAATCGAGTTGGTTCGTCTTTCATTGTCAGGATGGAAGCATCGATTATTCGACTCACTTACGCTCCTAGCGATGGTGCGTGAAGATGGCGGTTTATCGGCTGGGCCAAAGTCCAACTTAAAAGCCTCGATCCTAGCATACCCTTGACGCCGAATGATTCCTGAGGGAAATTACAAGACCTTTGACGGTCACTGAGTGGCAGCTTTACATGGTCCGAAGTGCATCAGCGCCTTATAACGCAGGCTGCAAAAATTGGATGACCTTATGTCTGCTATGTTATAGGGACGAGCCGTTAGATTTTTCAACCGACACGGTTCTGCTGAGGTTAAAGTCGACTTCTACTCATTTTGTTCCGGATCAAGTTCGCTTAGTTTCCGAATTGTACATGCTTCCTTTTCTAGACTTTATGGGTAATTCACAATTAAATGGCAAACCGGAATTTGAGAGACTACGCTTGGCGGGAACATTTGCGGAAAGATGACGTTGCTAGCTCAGTGAGTGAAAAATTCTACATCACTGTGAATGTAAAATAATCAACAGTTCTTTCAATAGTCTCCAAAAAATTACGTTCCGATGTTTAGTCAACAGCAAGCCCAAAGAAATGCAGCCAGTGTCAGGGGGGCATTGAGATAAACGTTGTTCAGTGCGGTGTCTGGTCGGTTGCGGGTGTCGATGTCGGTAATCAAATTTTCTGCTAAGGTGTTCAATCCAATTCATTTCTCATTGCTCAATCAAATAATTTTAAATTTCTAACCATATGAACTTACTTAAAGAACCGAAAATGATAGCCAATTCACTCTGATCCGACGATGCGCATCAAGAGTGGAAGAGGCTGTAAGCTGGCCGTAGGTATATATGGCGTAGCCGACGTCTTGTACACCCTTTTGTTCAGAAATGGCTAGCTTTGAAAGGCTCCAGAAAGTTGTTGTGGTATAGTTTCCCACATGGATAACACGATTACTAAAGTCCTTGAAGCAACGACAACAGCTTGCCCCAATGGACTTCGTACGAAGTCGATTGGTCGTACAGTAAAGTTCGGAGAAGATTGGACTATTTCGAGAAATCAATAGCATCACAAAGAAAAGCACAGGCCATAATTTGAGTGTCGTCGGAAAACGATTCGTCCTGATAATTCAAAATCAGCTTTGGAACTCAGTAATCGGTTTTGTAACCAGAAGCTATGGTTATGGGAAGCGCTTGTAAATACAGCCCGAAGCGCACGAAGTGATCTCAAACTCATCGAGAAATTAGACCCAAGAGCTTACAGCCGCGACCGTTCATTGGGACTGCTGGGCGCGAGAGATAGGATTGTTACCGCTAGTGGCCTCTTCAACCGTAGGCTATTATGGAAGAGTAAGCCAGGATTGGCTTATCTGAACGAAAAAAGAAGCGAAGAGACTCACTTAATTATCAAGTAATTCTAAAGAGACGAATAATTCGACATCCAAGCGACCGAGGAAAACGAAGTCTTCGATTTGCTGGGCAACGGTTTTGATCAGCTGGTGCATCTTTACTAGCCCGATTTATCTGACAGTCTGACAAAATCGCCTGCAACCCGAAACACATGTGCGTATGATGAACTTTCGTGTCCAGGAAAGGATTTTTCTCTTGGTCTTCCCCATAACTATACCATATGGGATGCCGTACGTCAGCCCTTGTAAGTCAGTCCGGAATTCGATTTGATTCCCGAAGCCAACCGGGATTTGAGCAGACGTTGTGTATCGAAATGCCAATCGGTGTGAAGCTATCGGCAAATATTCCTCAATCAAAGCCTGTTGATTCAGGCAATTCCTTCCGCACCCATGATTAGATCATGAAAATGGAATCACTTTGGAGTCATTTGATGGACTTATTTACGATCTTTCCATTTGGAACACGCTCTGGTAGATGTTGGAGAAAAAAAATAGCCACTTCAGCAATTTGCTTTCATCATTGGAAAGCTAACGGAAAGTAAGAAGGAAATGAGCGTACTAAGCACTGCTTTGCCAGGCGTGAACAGATTCTAATTCATTCATTATATGTTTGAATTCAATACTTAATCCTGAAATTCGCCCGAAGCTGCAGAAAAGACATTCCCCCATATCATCACATCGAAGTCTATTGAATTCGGATAAACTAAGGCGATCTTCCAAAACATATAATTCTGATCATTGATTTCGAAACACAAAAAGCACTTTTTTTAATTCCTTTTAAATTAGAATCACTGAAAAACTATAAATTGAATAATTAGTCAACAATTAAAAACACCCCAAAATGATTTTAACTTTTTAAAATGCTTCTATTATAACGATCCTAAAATTTGCCCACGTTGTCCACCAAATCCGAACTCACATGCCCGATCATCCCCGGAGATATAGAACAAGCATGCTACCGAATTAGGAATTATATGCCATTTCATGCCGTGACCTGACGTTTCCAACCTAGATCTATATCACGGATTTTTAAGGTTCGGAAGCATTTCCTGTATCGAGCCAGAGTTGAATAGAGAAAGTACGGGTGATCGAACTCATGCCGTTAGGTTCGTAAATTCTCCTTGAAGTTCCATCAGTTACTATCCCTATACGATTAGTCTCGCAAAAATGCAGGCATGGCGTAAGTCCAGTTTGAATGTTCTGGCTGCATGCTATGATGGTATTCCATTAAGATATGAAGTCATTCTATTAACTATATTGTATGCAGTAATCCACATAGGACCGCCAGTACGGACATCCATGATCATTTCTTATTTGAGTCTGTCAAATCAACTCGCATCATGGGCTTCGCTAGCTGATGTTCGGGTGGAAAATTTAGTATGATCCACAAAGAGGGAAAAGTGACAATAAGATTTATTACCGATTGCATTCAGCTGAGTCGATATTCGAGAACATTTTCATCAAGACTTGATGAGGGCTTACAATCGGAAAAAATAGGATACTTGTTGTTTTCAAAATAGTGCCGGCGATCTGATCTGTTTCCAATTCCCCATGGGGCAACCAATTTTAAGTTACCATTAACAGATTCGGAATAAATCCATTTTTCGTTGAAAAATCTTCCATTAATATCCAAAGAACGGAGGCCCTGTGATGGACTTCGGACACAGCCGGGCAAATAAGTTGGCATCCGATGATTCATACTTATGCATCAGAGTCAAGTAGATCAACATCACCTAGTGCACATTGTTCTCCAGATTTCCCAAGGTAGAATAGCGGATGCGTACGCCAGAGTCAATAGATTTGTGTTCCCTGAAGGTGGCTGAAAATCCGCATCACCAAAGATGGAAATTTACCGAAAACACGGAGCAATGCTGATGTTCATTGGTGAAGGTGCCTTAATCGGGCCGGCTTTGTTGAAGCGATAAATCACTATTCTCCAACATCTTATGTTTTGGAAGGTGTTCACCAGATATTCTCCAATTGTGGATTTGTAACTCCCCTGCAAAGTATCCCGTGAAACAATGAACAAGTTAGCCCCGTTATCAAGGAAAAGTTTTTCATGGTGCCCTTTGGCGTACCTCACATGAAGAGTACTGCAAAGTCGGAAGCTTATATTCCAAAAACCGACTTGATTTAGATTATAATCGGCTGAGGATTGAGCACTCGTAAAAGAATAGCAAGCATTTCTCACGATATCCCGTAAAATCATTCAAAACGGAGATCCAAAGGAAAGCTTTTACGTGGCAGAAAAAACGAGATAATTTTCTTGAAACCTAAGCCCCCGGCACAAAAATAATCTGTCTCTTGACCGACGTATTGGATGATAATCAGAAACGGGAAACCAATTATTTAATGAAACCTGGTTAAACTAGGTTTACTAGCTAGGAATCAACGAAAGATTCAACTTCAATGTGAAGGGTGAAAGGACAAAATATCAACCGAATAATTTAATAGCTAATTCATTATCTAGGCATGTTATCGACTGATGTTAGAAATGATCATAACCAACTATTATCCAATCCATATTACAAACGCTAGATATTTATAATTGCCGTATTTAGAAAATTAAAAGGCAATAGCTAAGCATCGTTACTTTCTTATTTTATAAGATATTAATTCCTTGACTTTCCGATCGGAAGAGAGTAAGTAAGTAGTCGAATGCCTCATACAATTTTACTTTTTCCGCTTATCCATCGAAAGTTTACAATTTATACAAAGAGTGGAGCAGGATATTTTCAAAAGTATTTAAAAATCTATGTTTTTAAAAACTGATTATGACTAATTGTCAATATTATCCAAAGGCCTCTTTCATTCACCAACCATCTCTGCTTATCTCCGAATGATGGGCGTCCCAATCACCTTAACAATTCCGGAAACAATCAATTAAGCCATTTTTCACGTAATCATTTCCTTAATCACTGCCCCAGCGCGAGATAAACTTTAATCAGTATAGAGGCAAATGCTTAAAACACTCT
>Ga0163217_1098297_pt1 | contig 11141 bp, 9 predicted proteins | sample SynspAceP_FD_185933 | JGI IMG/M metagenome (GOLD analysis project Ga0163217, IMG submission 185933) | Saline lake microbial communities from Ace Lake in Antarctica - Synechococcus sp. Ace-P (PacBio error correction) | ecosystem: Environmental > Aquatic > Non-marine Saline and Alkaline > Saline ... | reverse complement strand
GATGGATTCCCATAGATTAGGGCTAAACTTTAAAAAAAGTTGAGTTTACTTAAGGAATTTGGATATCCCAAGTACGGATTCTGTCACAAGAGAGGCTGCCATGGCACCATGGATTGTTATCCACCACTCGAACGGATGTAGCATAAAAGGAAAACGCTTTTTTACTGATCTATTTTCCAAGCCTATTAATGATGGATTTATCAATTCACAGACCAGTTCGAATTTATTTTGGGCAGGACATACAAATTGGAGTTCGGGGAACTTACCTTTGGCGAGGGAGCTTATTGATCCCATTGAAAAAATAAACGGACTGATTGAAGCGCTGAATCTGAAAAAAATAAATGTAATTAGATTTATGAACATGTGTACGTTAATTATTGACCGGTTTTCCAAAAAGGAGATTCGGAGAATTAACTTATCTTAGGACTTGCGGTTCACCCTTTCCTGGTAAAAATGTCCGGAACAATAGGACCTGTGTGGTAGTACCACCTTTTTAAATCAATCTTTACCTAAGTTCAATGAGTAAATTTGGATTCCAAAAAATAGTTATGAGTTCGGCCAACTTTCGCTTTGGGCCTTTAATCGTACTTTCTTTAGTTCAGATAATTGTAGAGGCCCTGGCCGGATATCGCTTTTATTATTTAGCCCTTTATTATGAACCGTGGATTATTTACTCCATAATAGTCTCCACTGGGTTATTGCCTGCTGCTACTTTGTATTTGGCGAATTAAAAAACTACAAGATTGCCTTTATAGCTTTTAGGTCACTTCCGTAACCTCATTGGCTTTACCCTATTGGCCGTACCTGCGCCCTATCGGATAGCGGTTTACAAAAGTTGGTTCCATGGCGCAATTTGTAATACTCCTATGCACTGCGAATTATTTATTCGTAAGCCTTTACATTCAAAGACAAGACATTAAACGGTGGTTGTCTGGGGTAGGAAGCTATCGGGTTCCCTTTAGAGCTCATTGTATTAGACGTCAGTTGTGGGCTATGATATACTGAAATGCGCTATTCCGCTTATTAATAGGCAAAGTTTCGCGTGGATATTGTGCTGATAATCTCAACATGGCATCTTCTATATATTGAACTTTAAAGAGGGAAAATGGACATACTGAAAAACGCAAGGGCTAAAGCAGGGACCTCCAATTTATTGACCGGTTATACGTTTTGATGGGGACTTAGCATTGTGTCCATATTTGCAGTTTTCATTGTTTTGAATAGTCTGCCTCCTCTGATAGCTTGGAGAGAAGGGGAAAAAGAGGCCAGATCCAAACTAATGGTTGGGGATTTGAAAGCCAAATTTATTGGTTAAAACGCCAAAAAATGATACGCTCCAGGTTAACCGCTTGCTATTACCAAAAGATTACGATAGAAGACGGAGTATCCCTTAGTAGTCAAAAAAAAACCTTTAAAAACAATATAATGGGGGGTGTGTAGGAACGGACAACTTGATCCAATTGGATTGCCACCAACACCGGCCCAACTATTGTCTTACTGCCGAGAAAATCCGTTGAAAAATATTCCTGCTTTTATATTTTTACCCCGAGTCCTACAACACAGCGGTTTTCGGAGGAATTTCAGATGATCCGGAGTTTCTGGCCTGGTAGTCGAGGCCAGGATCAACTGAAAAAGAAATACCATATTGATGGACAAACGACGCCTAACGTAGTAGAATGTCCACCGGAGCTATGGTGCCTGGTATTTTAAGTTGGAGTAAAACCAGAAAAATTTGCTGCGGCCGATAACCTTAATATTGCGGAGGAGGAGATCCAAGCTTGGCAAGCAGGATGACCCAATTCCATATCTGGGCATTTCATGGTAAGACGGATAAATCCGGTACCGCGTCCATTAACACAAAACATGATCTAAGGCCATAAGGGGAAGCAAGGTCGGTAGCCCCAACAAAGTATACCGAAATTTTCGGCCGGGCACTATATGGGGCAAGGTTCCTCAAAGTACCCCTGGTTTACTGATTGGTTATTTGCCCAAAAAAAAGGACTGATTAATGTGAATAGTACCCCATAAAAATGACCTCTATATCTCATTTATTAAAAACTGAATGCCGAAAAAAATGTCAATTGAATTTCATTGAATGTAGTTGAACCACATCTCAACTACTTTAAAGTTTGGACAACGGGACTTATAGCAAATTAAAGCCAAAAACACTGAATTTAATGCCTTGACCGAGCGAAAAAAAAAGATTCTATGCCTTCCACACCACTATATCCAATTGCGCGTGCAACCAGAGCGCGCCGTCATATATACATACGAATACACAATTTAATAATTATGAAAAAAATATTCAATATCTGCTAGTCATTAACGGTAACGGCTCAATTTTCCTATCCCAACAGCTATTAAATAAGAACTTCCAAGTGGCCCGATTAATAAAAAGCCGCTATCTACTCTCTCCACATACACAGCCTCCTCATCGAGTTGTTCGATCCAGAAGAGACTCGCTCTATAGAATGGTATATATTATCCGGGGCCACTGTGAAGTTATACACCTGCCGCTATATATTACTATAGTTTGGAACATATATACAAATGAGCCGTTACCGTTTGACTAGCAGAATATCGTCCCGAATCATTTTTTCCATAATTAATTTTTCATTCTAAATGATTTATTAAGGAAGGCAATGAGTGGCTGTGCGAGGCCATAGAATCTTTTTTTTTTCGCCGGTTCAAAGGCATTAAATTCATGGTTTTCCTGCCTTATGTCGCTAAAGTCCCGTTGTCCAACTTTAATAAATCAACTACATTCAAATGGGAAATTTCCAATGACTTTCTTCTCGCATTCAGTTTAAATTGTAACCTCATTTTTATGCGGTACTTTCCACATTAATCAGTCCTTTTTTATTGGGGCAAATAAACCAATCCAAGTAAAAACCAGGGGTACTTTGCGACCTTGCCCCATATGAAGGATGCCCGCCGAAAAAAATTTCTCCTGGTATACTTTGGGCTACACGCCTGCCTTTCCCTTATTGGCCCTTAGATCATGTTTGTTGTTAAAACTGGACAAAACCGGGTTACCGATTTATCACGCTCTTACCATTTAGAAAAATGCCCAGATAGGAAATATGGGTCTATTCCTAAACAGGCTCGCCCTAATGCTTGGATCTCCTTCCCTCCCGGCAATTACAATAGGTTTATGGGGCCCGCAGCCAACAAATTTTTTTTCTGGTTACTCCATTAAAATAACCAGGGGCACCATTAGCCTACCGGGGCGAGAACATCCTACTAACGTAGGGCCGTTCCGGGTTTTTGTCATCAATATGGTCATTTTTTTTCCAGTTGACCATGGCTCGAATACCAGGCCAGAATATAACTCCCGGATCATCTGAAATTCCTCCGGAAACCGCTGTTGTAGGACTCTGGGCGTAAACAATTATAAAAGGCAGGATATGTTTTTCACGGATTCTCGCAGTAGACAATAGTGGCGGTGTTGGTGGCATCCAATTGATCAAGTTGTCCTTTCCTACACCACCTTCCATTATGTAAGTTGACTCTAAGGGCGGATACTCCGTCTTGCTGGGGGATATCGATAAATCTTTTGGTAATAGCAAAGCGGTACCGGAGCGTTATCATTTATTTTGGCGTTTACATAAATTTTGGCTTCAAAATCCCCAACCCATTAGTTTGGATCTGGCCTCTTTTCCCTTCTCCCAAGCATATTTCAGAGGAGGCACTATTCACAAACATTGAAAACTGCCAAATATGGACACAATGCTAAGTCCAAACCACGTATTACGCGTCAATAAATTGGAGGGTCCTGGCCTTAGCCTTCGTTTTTCAGTATGTCATTTCCTCTTGTAAGTTCAATATATAGAAGTTCATGTGAGATATTAAATCAGCATACACATAATCCACAAGCGAAACTTTGCCCTCTCTCGATATGGAGTCCGCATTCAGTATTCATAGCCCACAACTGTAGTCCTAATAAAATGAGCTCTTAAAGGGACACCCGATAGCTCCTACCCAGAACAACCACCCGATTTTATGTCTTGTCTTGATGTAAAAGGCTTACTCTCAGCATGCATAGGAAGTGATTACAAATAGCCCATGGAACCAACCTTTTGTAAACCGCTATTCCGTATATCTCTAATGTACGCCAATAGGGTAAAGGCCAAATGAGGTTACGGAAGGTGTATCTAAAAAATGCAATAATAAAGGCAATCTTGATATATATATATATTTACAGGCAAATACCAAGTAGCAGCACGCATAACGCGGGCGCACTGGAGACTAATTATGAGTAAAAAATCCACGCGCCTCATAATTAAGGGCTACAAAAATAAAACCGATATCCGGCCAGTGCCGTCTTACAATTATCTGAACTAAAGAAAGTACGGATTAAGAGCCCAAGCAGAAAGTTGGCAACTCATAACTATTTTTGGAATCAAAATTTAACTTTCATTGAACTTAGGTAAAGATTGATTAACGCTCTCGGTAGCTACTCACACCAGTCCCCTATTAGTTCCGGAACATTTTTACAGGAAAAGTGACGCAAGGTCCTAAGATAGTTAATTTCCGAATCTCCTTTTTGGAAACACCGGTCAATAATTAAACGCTACACAATGTTCATAAAATCCTATTACATTTATTTTTCGATTCAGCGCTCTCAATCACGCACGCCTTGTGTTTTTTTCAATGCGGATCATAAGCTCCTCGCCCAAAAAGATAAGTTCCGAAACTCCAATCTGTATGTCCTGCCCAAATATAATTCGAACCGGGTCTGTATTGATCAGGAACCATCATTATAGGCTTGGGAATATGATCAGTAAAAAAAGCGTTTTCTTTTATCTACATCCGTCGGAGTGGTGGATAACAATCCATTGGTGCCATGCAGCTCTCTTGTGACAGTAATCCGTTACTTGGATATCCAACAAATTCCTTAAGGTTAAAAAACTCACTTTTTTTAAGTTTAGCCTGATCTATGGAATCCATCTCGGAATTGAACTCAGTACCTCAGGGGAATCAAGCCCATATTTTAAATCAATTTCTGAGCTTTACCATCTCTGAATGTCTTGGTCTGCCTGATTATATTTTTTCCCAAATAGGTCATTCTTTTGGACTAACGGTTTTTTAATTGCAGCTATTTCCTCATTAATTGGAAGGGGGTTTTTCGAATTCTTGATTCTGACAGCCAAACGCGAGTATAATGCAAAACAAAGAAGTAAACTTTTTAATGTGAAATTATTTTTATCATAAATGCCCTATGGTCATTTGTGTGTAGTTACGGGGCCATTATTACCCGTTGTCATATTAAATAAGTTGTGTTATGTAGATCATTTTTTTTTATTCACCCATAAAATTTCCGTAATACTGTAGTAAATTAGTTTTGATCGATTCCTTTGTTTGATGCCGAGTTAATTTCCTTCAAAAACAAGGGATTGCCAAACTTTCAGCACATTTATTATTATGTAACGAATTGTATTTGATAATACTCTTACACAATTTATCAATTCTTTCATTGGTAAGTTGATATGCCGATGTTAGGCAATGTCGTCTACATTGTCTTTGATGCCCACTTCAATACTATAATTGCAGTTTCCGTCATCAAAGATAAGATAATTACGAACTTGCTTAAGAAATATCGGCAAAATCCAGCCCTCATCTTTACTTTTAAAAGCTTTTTTACAATTTGGCATATAATTTCCGTTCATGTTCTGTTTGTTTTTAATGAAACAACGTTTGACTAAACTGATTTTAATTACAGTTTAGGGTTGTCATGCAATTTTGCCATTTTCTCTTAATTTTTCCAAAAGTTTCGAACTGTATAAATTAGATTTAAATAACTTCGATGGTATTTTTTTTTTGTAGTTAATAAGTGGAAGTTCTCTTCATGTGTTGATACGATACTAATTGTCGTCCAGATTTAAACTGTAAGGACTTCTAAATAAATCAATGAATGATAATATATTTATACTACCATGACTGAATTGGATCATTCAATTTGGAAAATGCAATTCTATAGGTTCTTTTGTTTTCTTGAATCGGAAGCTTTTAACGCTCTTGCTAGGAAATATGACTTAAGCTCAAAATGTTAATGTTGGGCAGAACTAAAGTATTAATGAAGGAACTGATTTCTTATTTTTCGAAATTCTGACGTGTAAATCTGAAAGCCTGGATTTTTTGTCTTTTGAAATCACAATCGAATTCAATTTTATAATTATCAAGTACTTAGCCCCCAATAAGTTCGGACGACGGAGGGGGGAGGGTGTGATATTTTAGATTTTCAAATTAATACCTTGGATATGAAATACAAGAAATGGGAGTTTGGAAGATAAGCTAGAGATCCTTAGCATCATCGGAAGAAATTGGGAAACAGTGGAGGACCTGTGTAAATAACAGTGTCAGTAACGGGCACCTTTTATAGTTGGAAGAAGAAATATTTGACAACCCAGGAGAAGCGGGCTTAAAGTCACCTATGAACACTCGCACAAAGAGTTTTAAAGCAGGCAGAGAAGAAAACAGGATACTTCGTATGTTGTTAAGTAACAAAGAGATCGAACTGGAAGTTTTCCAAACGTGAGCTTTAAAAAAAAAAAGTTTGGGACGTCCTGAATCCAAGAAAGATCTATGTCAACAGTATTTTTAATGAACACAAGATCAGGCAAAACGAAGATAATTGGAATGGTCGGCAGGTCCATAGCAGTTATTACCGCCACACCAAGCTTGGCAAAGATAAGGGAACAGGCCCAGTAAATTTCACTATAATGAATCTAGGGGGTGGGTAGACCAAGGTGCTTTGGTCGAGTCATCACGGATATTCTAAGGTCATGAAGTGTTAGTAGTACTGTGGCTATCGCTTGATGACCCTCGTACCTACAGCGTGATGGCTAATAGGATCAAACCTATAAAAAAGCTGTACAGGATTTATGAGCGGAGAAGCCTATTTGAAACTATGAAAAACCGGATAATAACAGAAGTGGTTCCGACGGAAGTTTGTGAAAGTCAGGAAAGGTAAATACCTCGAAGCCTTTTGATGCTGGAAATGAGATATAAAAATGGTCTGGATCCCAGTGCGCAAAAACTATTATTATTATAGATGTCCACACGCGTAGCATACTTAAAAGACTATTTTCTTTTTCTATAAAGGCAGGCAAGGATAAATAAGAGTTCCTTCTGATTTGTTTTTTAGAAATTACCAATACCCTGAAAGTGTTGTTATCAGAAGCGATAATGGCAAGCCAGTCATGCTAGGAATGTTCGGGAATATCTTTGGACTGATAGGTTGTCCAACAGGAATTTCCGCATTGTGGCCACACCTGAGGAAAACGCGCAATATTAGAAGCTTATCATGGCATCCTGAAGAAAGAAAGTTCTTTAAAAGAGTGGACTATAGAAATTTTGGGGAAATTGAAGCAGATCTTAAAAAGATATGGATTTCTATAAACAATACTAGGCTACATGGGTCTGTTGGACGCATTACGCCAATGGAAAAATGGAACCAGGATTAAACACTGATTAAATGAACAAATTAAACCGCATAATTAATCTGTTGGAAATTCGAAATAACACTCTTGTTTATAGGGTCAAAACAATTAGCTCAAAATAGTGAAGTTCATGGTTTACAAACCAAAAGAACAAACCTTTGCTCGAATAATAAATCATAAATTTCCTAACTCGATATTCCCATTTTAATATTGATCAGTTGTTAAAAGGGAATGTGTTTATGGATGAGCGATTTTGAAAAATTTGAAGGTTTTAAAGTTAAAAGCATTTTCTGAATGGGACGTAAATGATTTTAACTCTGATAGCTGCCAAAGTTTGGCCAAGGCAGTGGCGTATTTTCAACCAATGAATAAAACGTGGACTTACACATATATTTTAACGCTAATCATAATTTATTGAAGAAAAGATAATGATAGAGGAATAAAGAAAATTTGTTATTAAAAACGATTGATGTTTTTATTCAAAGCATCACGAAATCGAAAACCCATTAAAATAGACCTTACAAAAATGAAAATTACTTCCCTCATATGAAGCTGGATATTGCCAATTCTAAGGATAGACGATATCGAAGGTTATGGAAAGGCATATTCACAAACTCCTCTTATACAACACTGAGTGCATTCTTTTGGTCTGTGGTTTTCCAACCTACCAATAAAGAAAATATAGCGATAGAAAACAAATTTTTACAAGTTTATGAACTACGAAGATACATGATGAAAAACTTGCTTTTTCTGTAAAGCACAATAACTAGTGAACAAAGGAAACAATCGGAAATAGCGGACTGTCTGGGGGAGGTATAATGAGAATGAGCATGGACGTATTTCTTTAAATTGGAATTCAAAAGTGAAGTTTTCACTCTTCCAAGTCCTAATGCGACAAATAGAATTTAGTGCCAATTAGGTTCTTCGATGATATTATTAATACTCTGAAAATGAGGTAAGTTAAGCTTTCTGATGCCTCCGTATTTATGGGGGCTTTTACTTATTTAGTTGATGAGATTAATTAAACTTGAAGAGGCATTAATCCTTCTTTAGTTGTAAAATTAACGTCTGCCTTTAATGGAGCAAATAAAATTTTTATTGGCCTTAAACTCACTATCAATTTACCAAATCTTAAATTTAGTCAAAAGTTATAGTTGATTTGAGTTCGTCCCCTTATTCAAAAAAATTATGGGTTTCATGGTTAGAATATTTAAACTATTTAAGTCTTTTTTATTGAACAATAAGGAAAATAAATATTGAAAACGTTGAAGAATTGTTTAATCATAAAAGGATTGCGTTACATTCTGATACTGAATCTAGTGCTTTGAAATAATTCCAGAAATACTTAGAAATTGTTGTTTGATATAGAGGCAAAAACGCTAGTCTTTCATAATAAGCACCAATCATAGGCCCACTCTACAAGCCGTAGGTTTAAAAATGATGTTAATTCCCAAATATTTGCAGTGGACACAGAAGTTTAGGGCGTATTACAAATTGATCAAGCTAATAGAATCAGGTCACTTAAGGAAATAATTTCATATAAAGGCTTTGAAAATGGAATTGTATATTAGAATCCCAATCCTTTTCATTGATGAAATATCAGAATTAGAAATCAGAGTATAATTGAGGAATTAAAAAAGTTAAAAAATAAATGAATTTTTCGAAAAGTTGAAATTTGCAGTGAATTGACAGAAATTATATGAAAATTCTATCTCATTATATCGCTAATGGATGATTCATGGTCTATTAATGTTATCTTTTTTCATTCAAATTTGGATGACTGGATAAAAAATGGAGAAAGGTCTTCAAGTTGCGGTTTGTCAATGTGCTATCAAGCCGATATAGCATAACCAAAATGAATTTCAAAAATTGGAACCTGTACAATCTATATTTCATGTATAGATAAAGTGATAAAGAATTAAGGCTCTAATTGAAAACGATAAATTTCTCAAGTAGAAAAAATTGTTTGAAGACAAAAACCAATCGAAAGAACTCTCTGAGTGAAATAGCAAAACAATCTTATTGTCAAACAATATAAAACAAACACAGATTTAATAGACTTGTAAATAGCACTCAGGAGGATCACTGAAAGGAACTTTACACTCCAAAAAACGAAAAAATCGTGGAAGCCTAATCAATAGATCGACCATCCTTGTGAATAAGGAATTACAAAACGACATATGAAAGCTAAAAAAAACTTAAATCATGAAATTAAAAAAAGTTGAAAATTTCAGCATTTAGAGCTTTTGATAGATTAGAAGATTTACCTTCGATTTTTCTATTAGATAAGGATACAACTGCTAATTTTTATTTCGATTTATGCACCTAACGGATATTGGCGAAACATCATTTTATTGATTTGCCAGTAGAGTGGGCTGATTACTCGGACCAAATTTCTCGATTTTCAAAAAAATGCTCCAGAAAATGTAAAAGTTGGGAAGGAAAAAACAGAAAAAACAATTAAAAATCAGTATTTCCTGCCAGCCACAACAGGCCAAAAGGGAACTTGGGTTTGTCAGGTTTTACCGATAATTTAAAAAATCATCTCTTTTCCGTTAGCGAAAAAAAAAACATTCAAGTACGAAAACATATGATTTTAAAAGAGCACCAAATTAATGGCTATTTCAGAGACGTTGTACTATCTCAAAGATCTTATTTGATACAATTTATTAAAGAAGAAAAAGCAGAAAGAGATATTAAAAAAGTTCATTTCAAAAAACATACCTTACCTACGATTACAAACACCTCTTTACCAAAATCAATTAAATTAATGAAAAGTGGTGAGGAAATTCGTAAAAATTAACAAAATACTAAAAACTGAGTTAGAAAAACACAACTTCAATTTGACTTTGAAGGAGAGTCAAAGGTTTTAGAAGAATAAATAAAGTCATCTGGTGTTTTGGACCCCTATAAAACAAGAGTGTTATTTCGAATTTCAACAGTATTAATTATGCGCGTTAATTTGTCATTAAAATCTAGTGTTTATCCGGTTCCATTTTTCCATTGGCGTTAATGCGTCCCAACAAGACCATGTAGCCATAGTATTCGTTATAGAAAATCACATATCTTTTAAGATCTGCCTCAATTTCCCCAAAATTTCTATAGTCCACTTCTTGTAAAGACTTCTTTCTTCAGGATGCCATGATAAGCCTTCTATATGCGCGTTTCCTCAGGGTGGCCACATGCGTAAATTCCTGTTGGACACTATCAGTCCAGATATTCCGGACATTCCTAGCAATTGAAACTGGCTTCCCATTATCGCTTTGATACAACACTTTCAGGGTATGGTAATCTAAAAAACAAATCAAGAAAGGAACTCTATTATCCTTGCCTGCTTTATAGAAAAAAAAGAAAAATTAGTCGTTTAAGTATCCTACGCGTGTGGACATCATATATAGATAGCAAATAGGCGTTTTGCCGGCACTGGCGGGCATCCAGACCATTTTTATTATCCATTTCCAGGCAATCAAAAAAGGCTTCGAGGTATTTACTTTCCTGAACTTCACAAAACTTTCGTCCGGAACCACTTCTGTTTATCCGGTTTTCTAGTTCAATAGCCTTCTCCCTCATAATCCTGTACAGGCCTTTTTATGGTTGATCCTATAGCCATCACGCTTAGGTACGATGTATCAAGCGATAGCCACAGTCTATAAAAACTCATGGACTTAGAATATCCGTGATGGACTCGACAAAGCACCT
>Ga0163217_1018164_pt1 | contig 11141 bp, 13 predicted proteins | sample SynspAceP_FD_185933 | JGI IMG/M metagenome (GOLD analysis project Ga0163217, IMG submission 185933) | Saline lake microbial communities from Ace Lake in Antarctica - Synechococcus sp. Ace-P (PacBio error correction) | ecosystem: Environmental > Aquatic > Non-marine Saline and Alkaline > Saline ... | reverse complement strand
ATTGGTCAAACCGGGGCTTCCAATTGTGGCTTTCGTTGATAAATAAGGGGCTACGGCCAGCGGAGGCCCATGCAGCGGGGTGCGACGCAATCTCACGGCACCCACCGCATCACACAAAAGACCTCGCATTCTGTCAACTTAACCGGGATCAGGTTTCCATACGGCCGTGGTTTCGATGATCGGGAGCCAGAACCAGGATTTCGTTCTTTACGCACTTTCGTCTGGGGACGCTGGTGGTTCCAGCGCCAGAGGATCTCATTAAGGTAAACGTCTAAGGTGCTTCTGTCCCCAGCGCTGGTGGACACATGGCCTAGTGTCTTAGCGCCGCAGGGCACCACGGCATTTACCGCCTCGACGGTGTTTTGATATGCGCGCTGGTCTTTCGATTGCATACTCGCGCTTGTTGTGCTGCACGGTGAAGTGCGCTCGCGAACGGACGCTCGATCTTTCCGGTAGCTTGAGTTTTTGTCGGTGATCAGCACCGATTTGGGTTCGAATCCAACTTTCCATGATGGGTTCATCGCTTGCACCCTGAGGCCATCGGATCAGGACTGCCCGGGGCCGTCGCGTTTCGCGCCGCGGCCACCAGAGGCGATCGGCTTTCTGTTCGTCGAGCGCGCTTGTTCTTCACCCCAGCGGAACTTGGAGCTTTCCCGCCGATTGAAGGCCTCGTCGACCTCTACAACTCCTGACAGACGGGCAGGCGACCCCGTCTGAAACGATCGTCCATGAGGCTCGCGAATGGCGTGCCGAGCTCCACGCGTTTTTCTGGTTCACCGCCCAACAGCCGTGAACATCACCACCGGGAGAATGCCCTTGGAGGACGTCAACACGAGGAACATCGCCGCGATTCCAGAGATGCGCAGGTCGAGCTTCGTCGCGTTTGCAGTGGCGTCTTCGAGTGACGGTAAACTGGACTGCGGGCAATCTCGCTCCAGCGCCACTTATACAGGCCCGGTGGCGAACAGGGACGCGCTGCGGAGCGTCGCAACTTCAGGCTGCCGCAGTGGGGACAGACGTAATCCGCATCCATTGATACCGCGCTTATGCAGCTTGATTGTTTGCGCAGCCATCGGCACCCAGTTCCACGCAGCAGTCACATAAAGCGCGTTGATTGTGATCATGGAATTCGGTCGAGGATGTCAGCGAGAATAGGCCGTGGGTTGAGGCCGTTTTAGCTTGCGGTTTCAATGTTGATCGTCATGGCGCGGGCGAGTGTTTCTGCACCGGTGTCGGCCCCGGCAAAACAGCCAGGTTCTTTTCTTCCGATTCCAATCGGTCGCAGGCGCGTTCAGCTGGATTATTGTCATGGGGCGCACGCGACCGTTCTTCAGGAACAAGCTGAAGGCTTCCCGACGGTTGAGGCCATAGCGAAGGCTTGGCCAAATTGCTCTCCCGGCGATTGGCCCAAGAGGCTGTTGCTCGGACCAAAGTAAAAGAACGCCTCAACCTCGGCAGGCTGAACTTTTGACGTGCCGGGTAACGGACGTCAGCAGGCTGGCACTGATAATCGCGCTCAACGTCATAGAGTTGCCGACCCGGTCGAGCGCCTCTCGGGCGATCTTCGGATTTGGTCGATGCCCAGACAGTCGTGGAAGTCACGGCCGCAGGTTGTGCGCCCCAACAGGAAGCCTCGCGTAAACGAGGGCAAACCATCAGTCCAGGCGCGTTAAAGCTTGGCATAACCCTTGTAACCGTCTGCCTGAAGGATACCGCTGGCATAGCCAGGTGGTCCAAGACATGCTCGCTCCTTCCAATCCGGCGCAAAACCGATAGACGGCCTCCAGGTGGGCGCATCCCCCGCCCACGGAGGCGCTGCCGTTCACGCACATAGGCCCAGATCCGTCCCTGCCTGACGCCTTACCAAGCCCTTTGTCGCACGGCAAAGATCGCGGTCCAGGCACCCGGACGGAAAGGACCAGCGTGTCATCCATGCAGCAGGTCGCTGTGCCATTATGTCAGCCTCGATCCGTTCGATCAGTGGCGGACAAGCCTTCATAGGCCCGCCCGCACCAGCCCACCAAGTGTTGCTGTCTCGGGATGTCTGCGCCCATGCGGGCGAAGATCTCGTGCTGGCGATATAAGGAAGATGATCGTCCAAACTCGCACTAAAATATGAGCCAGCAGGTTCGGGGCCTGCCATGCTGCCCGGATGGACGGTGGCGTGGCAGGCTCCTGCACCCATCCGCTCGCAGCGGCGACAGGACTTCTTTGATCCGGGCGATCTGAAACCAACCTTCAATCTGGGAACTGCAATTCATGTCCAGCATTCGTGACATCCTCACCCACCACGCGCAGATCGCCGCCACAGTCAGCGCCAGCATTGTGCCGGGATCCAAGTTCAGACGCTTCGCGCGGTTTGTCGCATCCGAGGACACGTGGGACGTCGGACGCAGCGCGGGCCGCCAGAGGATCATCCGGTGCCGGCTCGTCCCTGACCTTGGTCGATGGGCGCTTCATCGCCCTCGGCCACGGCCAGTAAGCAAGTCTCAAGGGCCAGTTCCAGCTGCTCGATCTCGCGCTCGATCTTTTCCGATGACTTCCGTAAGGGCCCATTCTGCCAACTTTGCGAATCGCAGGCGGAGGGCCTGAAACCAGCTGCGTCGTTGACCCGCAAATGTCGCCGAGATCTTGGCATTTTCCGCCTGCAAAGCCCGCAAATCATCGCCTTTCAATATGCGGGATCATCGGGGAGGTTTTGGCGTTACATTCGACAATGCAACATGGCTACCACAATTGCACAGTGATAGCGGCCATAAAAACAAAGCGTTTTAGCCTGATATATCTCAGCCCACGCGAGCGGGCGGCGGCGCCCCAATCGGCCTGCGCAGTCCAATGCCTTCCCACAAACGATTGCAGCTGCGCGGACGTCAGCGGGCGGCCCCCTCGTCATTTGCAGGCCAAGGAATCGGCCGCGTTCCAGGACTTTATAATAGAGGCAAAAGCCCTGAGCGTCCCAATACAGAAGCTTGAGCCGATCTCCCTGCGGCCCGCGAAAGGCGGAAGACCGCACCGCCGTCGGCTTCTGCGCGGCAGGACATCCTGGGTCAGCGCAGCAAGACCAGCAATGCCCTTGCGCATGTCCGTGACACCGCAAACCACGTGCACGCGAACGCAGTGCCCGCGGACCAAATCATTACGCTTCCACCAGGCACGGATTACTGCGTCAGCGCCCAAGAGCAGAGCCATGTTTGCTGTCGAAGTTGGCAGCTGCGGCCGTTGCGCAAGCGCAGTTCGACCGCCATCGGGGCCGCGACGGTGGGTGTGTCAGCGATGGCGGAACGCCGTGTTCAGGAATTATTCAAAGGAAGGGAAGAAGCGGCACCCTGCGTTCAGGCGGACCAAAGTCCTTGTTCTTCAGATCATGCCGCAACGCATAGATCTGTTGCCGCGTGATCTTCGTGGCGCTTGCGCCACCTTGCGTGACCGTCGCACCATTCCCGTGTCCACCGAACATGGACAATTTCAAGCTTCTCTTCGTCGCTCCAGGCGCCGGCCGACGTTCAAACCCAGATCTCACCACTCCATAAGCCGACCCCCACCTAAGACACCGTCCGGCTAACGACGTCGTTAAGCACGTCTCTTAAAGCAAATCATCAGTCAGATCAGGCAGGTGGATCCCAATCGAGGTGCGTACGACAGAACCGATCATCGCCCCATATCGCGTTTTTCAAGAATTGCCGGGCGTGACGCCTCCGTGGGCCATACTCTTCCAGATGTCGCGGACGGATTTTAATTCTTGATCAATGAGCAAAGCCTCGCTTCCTCTGGGTCAAAAAGAGGATATGGCTGTGTGTCAAAATCAAAGAAGGACGGCGTCTTGGCGCGGAACGCGGGTGCATCGAGCAAGCTACACAAGCCAGTCGCAGACGCGCTGCTTTTCTCGTGGATAATAGAAAAACTATATACCCCTTTACCAAATTATGACATGTAGGATCACATGCACGCATTAGCACCAAGCCGCGAGATCGTTAGTAGCGCAGGATTTTAGCAATCTGCCACCAAACCGACTTTCATCAGTGAGGCAACTCAATCGTATTCGCGAGACATGCCAGCGCGTAATCAAGGTTTGAAGCCCTCCGAAATAGCCTCCAGCTGCTCATCATCCAGATGCCAAGATGTTAAGCGCCGGGTGCTTTTCCCCAGCCCTTCCCGTTCGCTTAGGTCAGAAGCCTTCTATGCATGGGCGGCAGATGCGCCAACTCGTAACGGCCTGAGGGTTCAGATCAGGTCCGCTTACCAACTGCAATTAGCATCAAGCGTGCGATAGCGATGCGACCCACAAAAAAGAGCAGTGAAGCGGGCTGTCAGACGCTCTGTGGTCTGGGACTACTTGGAGGCCCACCTGCTCGTCTCTACATCGCAACAAGCGGGGCAACAAGGACTTCGTTGCGATTGCTGTCTTCGGTCTTCCTTGATTCAGGAATCTGAGCTTTCTTTTGACTGGCTTCTCGGAGGGGGCCTCTTTAAACGTATAAAATAGATCGGATCTTCTGCGGCCGCTTCATGACCTTATTTTTTGCTTTGTATCCGCCAAATTGAAATCGGCTGGAGATTCCTTGTAGTTCTCGACCCATCTTCGAACTTTCATTGAGGCATTTGATTACGCGCCCATCACGCGGATTTGATGGAGGACCAAGTGCGTAGAAGTCCGGAAAACACCGCGGATTTATCCTGAGATGAGTTCAGCGTTTTCGGACTGGGACATTGCCTAAGAACCAGTTCGAAACGCTCGTCAAGGGCAAGTAAGCTTCTAACGGAAGAACTCGTTCGAAACCCCTCAGACGTCAAAGTCTCGTTCCGAGTATGCCCGAAAAATGAAACTTTTTCCCGTTCCGCTCGTTTTGATGGAGCAAGATGCGCACGTGATTCATGTCCTTTTCGTGCCCTAAGAAGGAAAATGGCGGCCACCTTCCATGGAGTCATCTTCGATCTCGCGTCTCCCGACAAGAAGGACGCTGGCGCTACATCCCTCAGTTCCTCAACTGGCCTTCCTTTTCGTTCCCTCAAAGCCCGAAATGACTGCAGACTGTCAGCTCCCTTGCAGATGGCCGTTGAATAGCAATGAACCTTCACGCTATATTGCTCAGGTTCTCCAGTGAGCGCTCTTCCCCTTCGATACTCTCGAAGGCCGCCGTTTCTTGCCGAACCCGCCCTTCGGGCAGAAATTTCACCTAACATTGAATGGACCCTCATCAAACTTCCGTCAGTTTTCCTATTCAAGACGATGTTGGCAACTGACTATCGAGTGGTCAGGAGAGCTTAGCCGAAAACGCCAATGCATGCAAACGATCCAGTTTTAGGAGCAGAGCATTGCGACTGCCGCTTGACCACGATAGCGAGGATAAATATTTGGAGTGAAACGATGGATTATTGACGTTGAGTTTGGCCGAAGAGGATGTTTGAGCAAGGAAGTGTCCCCGAGCCGACAGAAGATTCCTGATGAGTTTCCTCTCAAAGAACTCGTTAGATTATCTTACCAAACTAATAATTTCTTTCTTCCCCAGATCAGAGACATGATTGAGAAAGCGAGAAGCTATCAATCTTCCGGGCCGGAATACAAGACGTCTAAGATGGTTCGAATGCACAAAAATCCCAAACTAATTGAGTCTCTGCTGCTCAACATTCCCCGTTCCGCCGTTTTCTTCTACGAGGGCTGATGCAGCTCCAATACGAAAGTCATGGGGGACGCGTCAGCCAGGAGGCTGAACGCTATTCGTGACTTTGTTTGCAGGCGGATTCACGCTGAACCGGTTTGAAGTTCTCAGTCCCTAAACGGATTACGGATACAAAGTGTTCCGCCGCGAGTGAAAGCGAACACTGGGACAAGGCTACTATATCCGCGATCGTCCTTTCTTATGGGAAAGTGACGCAGAGCTCAGGCGGAAGCTTTGTTAGCATAACTGACATTCGGCGACTGGTCTTTGACAGACTGAACACGGGCGGCGTCAGCTAAATGCTCAGGAAATAAGAAATGCATTTAAATCCCGCGGCCGTTGAATAGATGCGTCATCGAACTCAGTCGTTTTTTCGGCCATTCACGGGAAGTTTCTTGAATTCCGGCTTACACGGTGAGGATGATGAAGAAGACTTTTACGAGAATCCGGAACAGGCAGAAAAAACAGCCTGTATTCCTCGATGAGGGATTTGCGAATACTTTATTAAGATTCCGTGGGCCCTTAAGAGATCCCGCAGAACATTCGCGGCTCTATGAAATCTATGCTGAGATCGCTCATGGAAAGCTGGGCCTGACTGAAGATCAAGCGCAAAGGCCTCTCGATTGATTTCCGAGAACGTTTTCAGTTTCTTATACGATCTCTTTTCGATGGATCGCCTTTCAGATTGAATCGAGCTCGGATGGGCCGCGAGAAGGTATCTGCGGCGCTTACGACGGCTTGATTGGTTCCTTAGCGATCGGATTTGGGCGCGCCCAAAGGGATACTGGAAGACAAGGATGGAGTGCTGAGCTTTTGTCAGCAGCAAAAGAGATGACGATTCCTACGAATGATAGTGGGTCTAGTTCGTAATACTGCGGGAGTCCGTGAAGAGCGCATTGATCTATTACAAAAGAGTCCCTGCAGCCGGAGTAAAGTTTTGAGCACAGTTTACTTCGGTCATGCGTAGACGGGGACTTTGTAGACGCGCTTGGTCCCTTTGCAGCAGATCGGTGAAGGACGGCCAAGGGAAGGCCCAAACAGCTCGAGCGCGGTAGCGTCGTCCATGCTTCCACACTTCTTCTCGCGGCGACTTTTGAGGAGTCGTGAGGCAAATGGCACGTGAACAACCGGTGCACGGTATGAGACTAAGGCTACCAGTGGGTCTCGATATCCCCGAAGCTCTCATAGGGACACTGCCTGCGCGCCGCGACATTTGGACAAGTTTTGCGCGAAGCAAGTCGTCGGGGCGCCCCAGAAACGAGGAAGCATTGGAAATCTTGCAAGCAAGCTCGCCCGACTGTAGATGGCCGCTTGCGCTTTAAATCGAGGGCGATTATCAGCCAGAATATATTGACCACCTGATCCATAATGAGGAAAAACATGAGGCCTGGAGAGATTAATGGCCTCTTCAAGATCGGCGGCCTGTCGAATCGTGGCCGAAGCGTGCAAGGGCACTGAACTCAAGAACTTTTTGAAACTGGACGATGACGGAAGGTCATGCGTGAAGCTTTCCTTTGTCTGCCTTAGAAAAATTTTTCGAACGAAGAAAATGAGATCGCGCCATTCCCTAAATTCTGGCAAGCTCGACCTCTCCAGAAGAAATTTTTCGAGAAGTCGACGAATGTTTGGCGCTTTTTCCAAAGATCTCTGCAAAGGCTTTGGAGCCCGACATGTAGAGCCGGTTTCATAATATGTTGAGAGCAGGGATACCCGGGAGAAGGCCCAAAGCGCAGCTCGAAGGGCATTGGAAGGGAAATGCCACCGAGGACGCACTGCCGCGTGCGGAATACCACACGAACCAGAATGGCTTGGGTGCTTTCCCCGCCCCTTCGGTAAATGTGAAAGGCTGTCTTTTGGATGGAGATGCCGTCGCGACTGAGAAACCGGAGGTTCTGCCAGCTAAAATTCGCTAAAAACCAGGAAACCAAGAGATCCAATGGCAGCAACTGATTTCTTCGTCGCGCCAAACCGACGCTCACCAATGGACAGAACCGATTGTGCGCCTGAATGCCAATCAATTGCGACATGATATGATGTGCGGGAACCCATCCAGGAATGGGAATATGCAGTTTTGAAGTCAGATGCGCCCCCCAATCGGAGCGAGGAGGACCGGAGCAACAAAGAATATAGGGCGTCTCAATGCCGAGGTTCTGTCTTGAACACGGCACACGATTTCGTTGCCATCGCGCATGCGATGGGGATGCTCCCTGTTTGTCAATTTTTTTCTTACTAAAACCTTTGCCTGAACCGAAGCCCAGGCTGGGCCCGTTCTGTTCCAGATTGACGGGCTTCATCGGCAATACCCTCTTTAGCTGATTGGCGGATCCAGGCGGGCGCGCTCGGCGTTCAGCTTCTGGATCTTGTGATGCCGAGCGTCGATCCAGTCTCGAACAACCTCAGCAATAGAATTGCCTGTGAGTTTCGATTCCAATTTCGAGAGCAGCTTTGCGATCCGCCAAGTGTCACGAATATTTAGTGGTGATTGGCATGAGTAAAACCTCACTTTCATGTGGGCTGTCTTTGCTACTGATACACATCACGTCAACACACTGGTATTGGCACAAGATCCCCCGTTGATCGTGAAGCCCCCTCGAAGATATTTTCGAGGGGCCTTGCTTGCCACTTGAGGCGCGAAAAATGATTTACTCTGACGTGTTGATCAACATTACCTCAGGGGCTGGGTGCTTCCCCCCCCCTCTCAGCCAGGGGGACATCAAATCTGCCTCGATTTTCTCACTGTGGCGAATAATTTTCGTTGTTCATAGCAGTATCCTTTTCTTGTAGCCAGAACATTGGGCGAAGCGGCGTCTTCGAAAAATCATTGATTTGAGTGCTTAGGTAAGCTCGCCAGAGGCTGATGTTACCGATGCGGCCCGGGTGCTGTATTCTTCAGGCAGCAAGCAGTTCGATCGCACCAACTGTTTTCGCATACGAACGGAAGCCGCCTGCAGTCCCTCAGACGAAGCTCCCCGCCCAGAGGCTTGGCAAAAAACTGTTTCAATCGTCGCGATCAAATACGCCGATGACTTCTTGTTCCTAGTTCCTCCCTTCAAGCCGCATCAATCGTGTCGAACACTCCGAGGCTTTTGTGACGATCTCTCACCTGCTTTTTGAAACGAACAAATCCTTTCAAACAGAGAGATAGAAATTGCGGCGTCGATCCGGCTCCCCTTTTAGCTCATTCCACGACAGCAACTCCGTTTACGGAAGACCGGGGATCGGAATATTGGCAAATCAGAATGACGCGGCTTGCGGTAGGGAGCGTGGGCCATCGAAGGCGGTTCAACCACTGGCGCGTAGCAAGTTCACGTGACTGCCAGTTGCAATCGGCGGATCCTGGGGTCTGGATGACATGGCAAACTTTTACCGCCATGCCACTCCCCGTCTGCCATCTCATAAGGGCCAGTTCAACCAAGGCAGGGCCTTTGCCCACCCTTCAAATCCGGCGACACGAAATCCAGCGGCTTCTCCTTTGTATCTCCCCACAGTGCGCGAACTTGATCCTCCAGCGTAGATACAGCAACTCCTGACGCCCAAGGACAATCACTGCGGAGCAGTCCTTGTAGCGGTTCGACCCCGGCGGACCTACCTCGAGCCAGAGCCAGTGTGCCCTGGCCAGCTTTGTGCTAATTCATTGATCTGGTTGATTTCGGCTTTACTTTTTGCACTGAAAATCGTGGCCCGCGTCTTCGCAAGAAAAACTCTGCCACAAACCGTTTTCGGTTCGCCGCCTACAAGCACGCCTGCGTTCTTTCGTGAGGCGATCGCGCAGCACCTCTCTCGCGATCACCCTCCTGCATCCCTCGCGGTGCCTCGCTATTTCAGCAGCGCCGCTGATGGACACTAGGTGATCGTGACCTGCACGACATGTGGCCTGGAGCGCCGCAGGCGTCAGTTCATGCTCTGCCTCGAAATATTACAGCCAGAGCTGCCAAGATCTCGGCGTCGCGTCGGCTCAAGGATCAGCATAGGTTCTTTGGTGACGCAGCGCCGCTTGCGCCAGGGACGCGCAGCACTTCCTTTTCACCAAGGGCAAATAGACGAAGCCGCTCGCACTCGGTTCAGGCCCAAACGCTTTGCTTCGGCAAAACTTACCCAGACCGGCTGCGAAGCTTGAGGACCCGCCGATGCTGCCGGGTCGGCCTTCTCCAGTTTTTTCTCTTTTTGCGTCAGAAGTCCTCGTTCCGAACGAATGTCAGAAGCGGGTGGCCTTGGCCTTCGCGCTCAAGCTCAGCAAAAGTCGTAAAATCGCGTGCGCGGAATAAGGAGTGCCAGCGAGGGTCTCCCCGGCACAAAGTTTTCCAACGACTGCGCTGCCGCTTCGGGAGATGCGCATGATCTGCGATGCCTGATTTCGGAAGAAATGTTCGGGTGCGGCCTGAAGGCGATGGGATCGATGTCTCGATCCAGAGAAATCTTCCAAAAAGGTCTCGTCCAGGACCCTCAGTGCCGGTCTACGCCTGGTTCTTCGGCAAGGCGAAAGTATGCGGTCGCGCAGAAGTGGCAGGCCGCGTCCACTCTGAATTGCCGCAGATAGGCGGCATCCCTCGAAAGTGGGGGCATCTTGCAGTTAGTGCCATCCTCCCAAAACTTCTTTTCGCAGAAATGCTGCCTTTGCAGAGAGCCAAATCCGACTTGCCTGCTCGACAGCTCGCCTTCGGCGCACATCGGACCATTTCCGTCCAGGCCTTTTGGTGCAGGAACCTGCCCACGAATGGCCTGGGCAGACAGGGCACAAGGCCCTCCGCTTCGCGTGTTCGCCCCTCCGCAGCCAAGAGCAAGCGGTTCGGGCACATTGAAAAGCAACGTTCCCAAGTTGCCCCTTAGCTGCGCGCCTCGGCCATAAGCTCTCGCTCGCATGTTGAGCTTTTCCCGGCCCCGGGGCTGGCCCGTATGACTACCGCTGGCACCACCGTCGCCTTCGGCCGTCTCTCGGCAAAAGTTTTCTGTTCGCCTGCATTAAAAGCCCGGGGACCTCAGCACTGGGGCGCGCCTCTTGATGCCGGGGTGAAAGGTAGTTCGGGGCGACATGCGTTGTGTCACGAAACGGTAGCGCGCCGGAATTGCAGAAACCGACCTGAGGTTGTCACCGCGGGCCGGAAGTTTTCGATTTTGTCGAATTTCAATCCACTCTCTTCCTGATCTGTCAGGAGGGAGATGAGTTCCGGTTGCGGAAGAACCAGGAAGAATTTGGGCTGGTTTCGGAAAAAAAAAGGTGTCATCCCGTAGTAAAGATTTACCTCTTACCGGAGTTGGACACTTTTTTCCTTTTCGCCAAACCTTCAGTGGCTTCAGAAGGCGTTCCTTCCGCATTCGCATAGGTTTCTTTTTTGCTCGGGAAATTTCGAGAGAGAAAAAAAGGCACCGGGGCGGGAACCTAAATTCCTCCATTGAACCCAAAGGGAGGGGGAATATAATGAAAAAAACCTGTTCCTAACTTTTTACCCCCACCCGGGCCATCTTTCTCCCCTGTCCCTTTTTTTA
>Ga0163217_1005113_pt1 | contig 11141 bp, 5 predicted proteins | sample SynspAceP_FD_185933 | JGI IMG/M metagenome (GOLD analysis project Ga0163217, IMG submission 185933) | Saline lake microbial communities from Ace Lake in Antarctica - Synechococcus sp. Ace-P (PacBio error correction) | ecosystem: Environmental > Aquatic > Non-marine Saline and Alkaline > Saline ... | reverse complement strand
CCTATTGAGCGATGCCTTGTCTATCAACAGGGACTTGTTTCTTTCTCATGAATCAGGCTTTTCAATAGGGATTAAATCGAATGACACTCTTGATCGAACATTTCGTGGATCTTTTGAGAAAGCAGAAACCAATTTCCCTAAGTTCCTAGCGAGGCACATTAAATGATAAATCTCGGGCGTCAATAATCAGAAATCGTCATGGCCTTTTGTCGAAAAGACTTTATTTCAAAATCCCCTATTGCTCAGTTCGCTTTTTCGATATCCAATCAGAGTTGTTTGGAGTTGGATTGGTGAGCAGGATGCTTTTCACCCTCGTTTTTTCTTGCCAAGTATGTTAGAACGTGACTCATTGAGTGTAATTCTATTAGGAAATGCTGGTCTTGCTGAGCGCATCGATTGCGGGATGCCAAACTCGTATGGCATCAAAAGACCTGCCCATCGAAAAAGAACTGGGAAGGAATATGATCCTACCTCCAAGGCTTTGAAGATCTTGTCGAGATTTTGATCAGATTCGAATTGCGCGATGAATTAATTCTGTCTAATCTTGATTAATCAATGATTATCCTGACGCAACTTGCCGATGGAACCAAAGCCTTATATTTGGATGCTTTACTTTAACTGCAATTTCACTTCTGAAACTGCCGATGAGAGCATAGCTACGCCTTGTTCGGTAAAGGCAAAAGGATATGAAACTGGAATATTTAAAATTCTGGAACCGGTCACAATTTGTGACCCAGTTTTACTTATTCCAAAATTATCAATCTGAAATCGGAAATTCTTTTGGGGAATTAATAGCATTTCGTTTAACGCTTGACTTCAAACCTTAGTTTCTACTCCATATAATTCAGGCCAATCTCGGTTCAATCTAAACTTGAAGACCACGGAAATGGGTGAAATTCGGATTTTCAATCTCTGGTTGGATAGGAGAAGTCTTACTCATTTCATATAAAAATTAGGTTAAAGGAATCAGCTGATTGATTTAAAAAATAAGAATTAAAAAGGTTGATTTCTGATAGAGGAAGCAGGAAGGGATATATCTAAGAACCGTGTGTATCGTTCTCGTGCCACGCCAAATGTCATCCCTTACGTGCAGGCCAAGTGCCCGGCCAGGCTGCTTTCCGCGCAGGAACATTCGCTGATGCCGCGACGTGTGGTCGGTGAAGATTTATGCCGATATCACGAAATGGCTTATATCCCCGAAGTCGTAATGACACAGATCCACAGTGACCTGCGAAAATTCTGATCCTCCCATCCACAATGGTTATCGAAACATTCCAACTGAACGGCCCGTTGAATGACTTTAAAGCAAAGCGCAAACGTCCATGTTCGCACCCGACGGAAACGACATCAAAGGATTGACAAGACACTGGGTGCCAACACTCTATTAGCCGCTAGAGCACAGCACTGTCAGACGTAACCATCTGAGTAAGGGACTATGACGCGATTGTGCTGCACGGAGCGGTCAGATCAAACCCCGACCTGCTGCGCAGGCGCAACAAGCGACGACTGTAGCCCTATCATAATAGGCCTCGATTCGCCGACGCGGCAAGGACCGTGAGCCGCGAGTCTATGCGCACGCCCCTTTGGCTGCTATCGAGGGCAGGCATCCCTCCACAGGGCCCGCTTGGCTACTTCCTAGTGCCTCTATGTGCGACAGACGTGAAAACGCCGGTGCGCATTACGAGGACAGCGCGAGTGGTTGGGATCAAGCGCATTCTATCAACAGCCGCTCCGAGATTTTGGAGCGTCTTATCCCAAATCGTCGATGAAGGGAAGAAGTGTGAACCACAACCGCCACAAGACCGCATAAAATCGGTTAGCGCCCGAGAACGAAGCGGCAAGATGTTCCCGCCTTTTTTCATGCGTTGCCGCGTTCCGGTCACAGAGTTCACGCACGGGCATCAAGCAATCATTGCGTGACCCTTCTCGAACGACTATCACTAAAAGTTTTTATATGCCAGACGTTCCGGGCCAGCGGTGTTCCCATTCTTCGGACGCTCTCTTTTCGGCGATAGACGGCGGTATGCAAATGCCGTGCCAAAGCCTGCGTTGAACTGGGCGTGCGTACATAAAAGCGGCGCTTGAGAACCGTGCATGGATCGATACTTTTCTATAACCGGATCAGCGGTGAAACCGCACCGTTGCACTTAGGTTATCTTTCACGCCAGTCGACCCCTCGCTTGTAAAACCGTTGTCGTGGCCTGATCCATTCTCGACGTTTCCTGACTGGCGTTCGTCCGTCCTTACTCGGCCGCCCTTGGATATATGATCGGCTGCCGGATCGAGTCCGTGCATCAGCGCTGTTCATTGTATTACTTTGTCGTTTGCGCGTGATTCCATGCACTCCGGTGCCGTATATAGCTCATGTGGGTCGGCACACGCGCCAGAATTTCACGCCTGTTCTCCGCCACTTAGCTTTCGGCAAGTGTTGCCCAACACATTTAGCGCTAGGATCAGGTCGGCACTCTAGCCAAAACCAACCCCACTACACGACGGCCACCAAACGTCAGACGGAGAATCGACCAAACCCCCGATTCAAATCAACCCCGTCAGAACCAACACCGAACAGCCCGTCAGATCTGCCACATTCACGACGACGACCTTTCCAGCCCGGACGCAAAACCAGACTGTATCGAATCGGAACAAATTCGTATTTATAGTCTTAGTTGCGCACCAATGACAGGTTCCTTGCCGCCCCAAACGCCTGACTTGCACCCCCATAATAGGCGGCGGCCAAATAGAAGCTAGGAACCCGCGCAGCAGTATCACCGCCCGCCACAGCCTGGTCCACAGGTCTTCGTAAAGCGGGATTAGGTCGGGCATATTGAGTTTTAAGCCGAGCGGACGGCATTCGGCATTCGGCTGCGGCCAGCGTCTACGCGTCATTCAGGCATCTCATTTACGGGTAGACAAAGGCCAATATTCGGCGCGAAATATATGCCACGGGACTCCATTCCTCAGGTCCCCTTCGCGGGTCCGGGCAATTCTTCTGAATAGGCTATCTCGACACAGCATGTGCTGACCCTCCGCCCTGTCTTAGCGAGAAATCTTTGAACGCCGGAATCAGAGCACGCTGCCCCGCCTCTGGCGACGGGCAACGGCACGAACCATTCACCGAATTGCTTGATCCCGTGAATCCACTTGTTTCGCCAGCGCTGCATTTTCAAACGCGCGAAAGATCTGTTGTCAACGCGGAGCCGCCCACGGCCACAAGGATGCCAATGTCGCCCCTTCATAGCTAGTAATCACCCGGGATCGCATAGATGCGTCACGGAAGAGAACGCCTCGTTCTCTGATTCCACGGCGACGACTTCTCTGATAGTCCAAAGCCGGTCTAACCAAACACCACACTCCGTTTCCTTATCTTGTAATTTACCCGTCTCTGGCGCTTTCGTTCCCGATATCGACGACTGTATCAGTCGGCCTCGTAGTTGGATCACCCATACAAGTTGGCTCCAGCGTCGATGTCTGCGGGAATCGCCACAGGTTTTTTCAGTCTCTTCGACATCCCAGAATAACTTCTTTTGCTGAACTCCAGCAGCCTTGGAACAGGAACAGCGGCGCATCGGCGTGCGACAAGAGGCCAGCATGGGTTCGTCATCGACGACGCGCCTGTCTGATGCGCGGGTTCAAGCTCGCCAGCCCACCATGTCTCCGTCTTTTTGTCGATTAGGAAACTCCAGTTACGAAAATAGCACGCATAGCCTTCCTTGCGCACCCTTCCCGATCAAAGGTTCCCGAAAATTTCAATCCAGGCAGCTATCGCTGCCTCTTTCTGGCGGACCATTGCGGCAGGAAAAGCCGTCGACCAGGATTTGCATTCCACAACCAAGCCGCCGCCCGAATCAGGGCTGTCATGGTCCTTAAGCCACACGAGCTCTGGTCATCAGCCGGGCCTACGATCGTGCCTTCCTTGTGGTCGACATGCCTCGATGCCGAGCCGCGACAGTTCGATGCCCTTCATGTCTTGATCTCCCCTCGCCGGACGATCTCGGATTCATGACGCGGAAGTCTGCTTCGACTTGATAAAAAGAACGTGCTGTGTCGGCCACTGTTCGTGCGCCAAAGCGGATTGCACACCAGATCGTTGCCCCATCCCGAGCCTTCTCGCAGGTCTTTTTAGCGTCTGTCGTAATCCTTGCAACCTCTTGCCAGCACGTTCGGCCACTCGACAAGGCCCACACTCGGGCCTTGTTGCCACAGATACGTACCGTTTCGATTCTTGTTGTCCATACCTTGGTGCGCACGCTTGCCTTGCCGCGGAAACACCGACATTCCGCCCCAGCTCTTTCGACAGAGCGTTTCAGTTCCTCGTCAAACATCAGGAACACGAACATTGGCTGCCACCGCCCGCTATGAAGTCGATAACCTCTTTCCACACAATATTCATCTAGTTCCTCTCTAATCCTCACGCCCCGTTCCAGCCAAAACATTTCTGCTCCCCGTACATCAATATAGCATATTATTTAAATTTTTCACTCCTACTCTTCAAACCCTAAGAAGCTAAAGCTCGAAATTAAAAGTACACAGCCTCACGGTGAAAAGAACCGGGAATTTCCGAATATTCTAGAACCATCGTTTCATAATATTTTTGTCTCTTTGCCTTAATCTAGTCATGAAGACGACAGGTTTTTCTTGGCCACCCGTTCAGCGCCGCATCCGTAAAGACGCGGTAGCCCCAGAATCGGGCGACCGTGGATTCCGCTGACGTCCAAATTCCGCAGAACACAAGATTTCCTGGCTCACCACCTTCCAGTACAAGATGGGAAAGCCGGGGGATAGGGGATGATAAAGCTGCAGACCACACCGTCTGTTGGCGTCCATCGCATCTTTAGCGTCCTTCAGTCAAGGTAATCGGGTTCTTTTCGTCATATACGAGAAGAACCCGCGAAATATCACCTTCTGAGGTACACTGTCGTTTCGGAAACTCGCCCGTTCGAAAGAAACGAGCTACAAGTCCCAGTCTAACGGCGAAATAGTTCTCATCAGTGGCAACGCGGGTTGTCGGAAGGACGCGGGACGTTCCTCTGCCGCAACATCCAGACCGGTCATTCCAGAACAATCTGTGCGATCCCCTCGACAGCACTTCAACAGATTAGGCCAGACGCTAGTGACCGTCTTGGTGCGCCGATTTGTCTCTATGAAAACAAAACGGCCGGATATGCTGCTCCCAGTTCTTGTTTGTATCTGGATGCTATTTATCCATCAGGAATGTCTTGAACGTGTCACCGTCCATCCCCGTACCGCCGACTAGCAGCGTCACACGCTGGCATTCCAAGACAAAACTGGTTCCTTCTCCCCAAGCAGTCCCACATTATCGGTCCAGCCCTTGTTGCTGAATCGTAATAGCTGGTCACCCCGCCTTTCACGATATTCTTGCGATCCCATGTCGCCCAGCGGCAGCACCTTAAAAGTATTTTGTCAGCAGGCGAGGTGGTCGGCAATCGCGCGGCATCGACAAAGAGCCCGGCCTCATCTGGTGCCCCGCTGCACGAATTCCAAAGCCGTCAAGTCGAACCTGACGCCGCCACCACATTACAAGCGAGGCGATGATCGTTGGTAGTTCGCAATGCAAGTCGAGTAGGGAAATAGGCTTCGTGGATACAGCGCGTCTAGCCTCCCACCTCGCCCTTAAATCCTGTATCGTTCACTGAATCATCGACCCGATCGCGAGGATGTCCAGCCTTATTATGAGGTCCATTGATGTATAAGAACCCCTCCCCCGTCCCGTGCGTGTCGTGCCAGATCAGCCTCCGCCCTCAGCAACGTTTCGTCGTCGCGCTTTCAGCTACTGCCCTCTGCTTTCATAGCGGCGCCATATCGTGCCGACTTGAAACCGCACCAGCGCCAGCGATAAATTGGCGGCGATCTCGCGGATGACGCGTCGGTAGTCGGGTTAAAAGCGGGCAAAGGCAATTACCATCGCCTCGTCCCACAGGAAAGATCAAGGGTCGGCTTGATCGCCAGACATCCCGCCATCAGACCCAGCAGCGACGTATAGATCCCAAGCCCGCTCGAACGTGCAGTTGTCACAGCCAACATGCGCACCTGATTCAGCTTGCCCGCCGCCTTGAGCGCCAGCAACTGGTGCTTATCCTCAGCGCAGACGGCACGGTCAACCCAATGACATGGAATATTCTCTTCACGGCCCATAGTTATCGAGTTTGTATACACTACCCGCGTAACCTGCCAGACACCATCTCGCGTAGCGGCTCGGAATTTATTGGCAGTCGCTTGTACCACCAGCACGAGTCACCGGGCCGGACCAGCGCCTGCAACGACGATCTTGTTACAGTCGACGTCCCGTGGTGCAAAGAAGGTCTGCTTGGATCCGAAAAGCCGCCGGCTGCCAGTTCCTGCGCCTCTTTATGGCCCATGGTTCCAGCAAGCTGTCAGCCCTCCAGACTGGCGAGCGGATTTCCTGCAAGAGAGATTGTTCGGCCCGTAAAACCCCCATGTCCATGGGATCCAGTGCGACCCCGCGTATCACCTTGCCGCCGGCTGATTCGGCATGGCGTGAAGACACCCGTGGCTGTGTCTTCGGACTATTCTAACACAGCGCCTATTTGCCGCTAAGAATGGCATTTTTCCGGCCTGCACCCCGCGCAGAATGTCAGGTGCAGCTCCAAAAAGTCTCTGGTGCTAACAAGAGCCCCTGAACGGCAACTCACCAGAGATCCAGACCCGCGATGTCTTCGCGGACTGACCGTTCCGTGACCAGATAGGCATCAAGCTCGGGCGACCTTAGCGCATCATCAAACGGCATAGTTCGGGGCCATAGTTTCGGCTGAGCTTGTCGATTCTCTCCTGCCCGCCGCCGCGCGAGGTAAGCGGACCAGAATTATTTGTCTCGATCCATCCTGATATTTGATGCAGTCTAGGCCGGCAGCGCACACAAGACCTGGTGCGTTTGCGATATTCTTGCCATCTTGGAAACAGCACCGCGATCAGCGCGGCTTCGAGGATTTGAACCACCACCGCCTCATAGTGGAACGGCGGTTTCGTTCGGTCGCATCCGTGCTGACGTTGCGATCAGCCCCAGCGTTCACTGCTGTCATTCACGTCAATCGACGACTTCAAGCACACCCATCTAAGATACGCCTTGGTATCAGCTGCCCCAGCGCTTACGGCAGGACAGCATGCCCTCGTCGTCATGTTCGTCAATGGCGATGCTGTCGCGTTTCCAGCGGGTGTGATGTGCGCACCGGCGATAGGGCCCCCGTTGTCAGCGCACGCGTGATGCGGTTCACGGCATAAGGACATATCGCCAACGCTGTTGTTGGTTCAAGCACATCCCACAGCTCGCAGTATTCGAACGCTGCCATGCCCGGAAGCCCCAATAGGTCGATTCAGCGACAGTGATTCAAACAGCGTTTGCAGCGATTTGGCGCCAGGGTGTCGGTTTCTTTTCGCTCGTTGCTGGCCGCAGGTGCACCCGCTTGCCGCTTCACGCAGGCGCGCTCCATCGTCGCGAGCCGCAACAGAATTTCCTACGAATAGTCGTGCATAGAATCATCAACTCGCTACTCCGCTTTGGCGGAGTCGAACTGCTGCATCCCGATGTCCGGCACTTTTGAAAATCACCGGACCTGATGCGCGCACCTAGCGCTGCGTAGATGTCAGCCCCCTGGCCCGAAATAGATCACGAGCTTTGCGGAGGTTGTGGTTTGGGGTCGCTGCACGGAGCCACAGCGGGTGCGAAACGCGCCCGAGTAGATGTCAGTCCCTCGGCGTAGATATTTGACAGCGGATTCGGCGCCAAAAGCCCGTCTTGAAAGCCCCAGGTATTGTTGTTCAGCCCCTTGAAACGCAGCCGCATCGGCACGCGCTTATGCGGGCCACATCAGCTGGGCAGACCGGCGCGGGGTTCCCCTGATGCGCACCTCCAAGCGGGCCAAGTGTGTTCATAGGCGCCTGCCCGTCTGAGCGGTTCATAGATCGAGAAATCACTGCGAGAGCTGCGAAGTTCGCGCAGGATCTAAGTCGACTGCCCCAGACCTTTCATGCCGTCTTTCCGCTGGACGTCGCCAACCATCCTGACACCAGAACTCGATACAGGTGAACATTATCTCTTCTTGACCGAGGCGACTGTGACTGAGCGACCATCGACGTTTGTCGGATCCAACGACCACGATTTACTACGGCGCACCCCAGCCCAACACTCGCTCTGACGCCAAAGCCCATAACACTGGAACCGCGCCTGCCATGTTCGCAGTTTCTTACTTGAATCGCCAGCTCTGCATCTGCGGTCGGTGTGCCGTTCTACGTTTGTGTCCCAGAGCAATCCACTTCGACCGCCTTGTCCGCTGTCAGCTGGCGCTGTTTCGGGGAACCACATGTCATAGCAGATCGACAGCCCGAATCTGCGAGCCGACCTCTTGCACTGTCAGAGAGAACGGCAGGAATTCTCAGTTGCCCGACCTCCGTTGCCGGAATATCATAAGCCCGGAACGAACATTTTGGCGTAACGCGGATGAAATCTTCCCCGCACATCGGGGTTGATCACCACGCGGTTGTTGACACCGCCCGTCCTCGAGATTTCTTGAGAGAACAATGGAGCGGGGATCATCCAATGAACACGATGACTTGCCGTGCGAGCATGCCTGAAAACACCTCAAGCCGTATGCATGTTTCGGGGTGCATGCAGAACTGTTACAAAGCGGCAAAAAGGCGCCAGCTCGAAAAAGATGCCCATCTGTGTCCATGGAAAACGCCCGGATCAGGATGTCCAGTCGCGGATCATCCATCAACGTATGGACTCCAGCGCGGTTGACAGTACATCTGTACGCCTGCAATCGCGCAAGGTGTGCAGAACTTTCACCTCATCCCAACAATGGGCGGAAGGGGCCGAATTAACTCCCGCCCCAGAACGCCAACAGGTGACGAGTCCATACCCCATTGTGGGAGTATTAAACCACGTGACGTGCATTCGGTGACACCCGACCGCGTCATTTTCCAGGCGCTCTGATGCGTAACCTACAACAAACTAATTTCTACACCCTACCGCTCTTGGCGCGCGCCAAACGCGCCTGTGCGACCAGTTGCAGCACCGACCACGAAGGGCGCAGCCAGACAGCGCGCGGCCAAGATGAACATCCATATATTTTACTTGGGTTGGACGTGTTTCAGACACGCACACTCTTGATCCCAAGTCCTCGGAGACCGGGCAGCTTGCGCAGGTCTGACCACCAGTTAGAAGCACATACAGCGCGCGGATCTGGCCGATTTTGAACATCTTATATCGTGCGCTCGAACACGGATGTGACACGTCTCCGCTTAAGGCCTTCAGCCGTCCTCGCCGGGTCAGGCGTGCCCTGCGCGTCCGATCTGCAAAACGCCGTCGACAAAGTCGATTCGGATCGCCCAAATCATGTGATACCGGCCACCCTGCATGACGCACTCTTCGCCCTAATGGGGTATCGCGCGCGGTCCGGACTGAACGATCAGCGGCTCGTTCCTCTTCGTTATTTATGGCGGGGAAAGACCACATCCATCCTGAAAAACCGGGCCGGAACAGGGTGAAGTAGCAATGCAGCAGCAGGGCATTCGTCTCTCTAGAAGAAACGGTCCATTAAACCACCCTTGGTCCGCTGCCGCGACAGCAGGGCATCGCAATGTCGCGATCTAATGAGAACAAAAGATGTCCCTCTGCACTCACGGCGTCACTCATCAACAAGAAAGTCTCGTTTTGAAGATGAAACGAGGGAATGGCAGCGCCGCAGTCCGCAAAGCTGTAAAAGAACGCAACGAACCACCGTCTTGATCGGTCCCCACTGGCTGCGACCACGCGGCACAGGCAAAGCTGGCAAGACCACGGGCGATGCAGCTCACGTCAAGCCCATTGTTATGCCCCGAAGTAGATCACACCAAGAAATGCCACCGCATTTATCAGCGCACGATCCAAGTCTGCGTTCCTGTTCTGCCAATCCGTCCGATAAGCGGCGCAAGCAGCGATAACAACATATACGTCGCCGTTGTCCCAACCCCATCCCAAAGATCAGCGAACGAGCATCCGCCCAGTCAGACCAGGATCGCAAATATTACGCCCGAAAGCACCCTACGACCGCACATTTTTTTGACCAGTCTGTCAGGAGCCAACGCCCGTCTGGCTCACATCACCTACGATCACGCCGCGGCGCCGTAGCAGATACGCGAGCCGATCATATTGCGTCGCACCCACACCAACCCATCGATCAAATCACGGGATACCCGGCACCCACATTCATTGGCGAACTGCTTTCACCACCGAACAACGCCATCAGCGGACCTTGTCACGAGGATAAAGACCATATACGTCGTGGCCCAGGAATGCCGACATCCCGGCGACAGGCGATCCACCATCAGCCCCAAACCAGCCACGACGATGCAATAAAGTGGCAAAACCCGACCGCACCGTGCCCCGGTAAGGGCAGTACGCGTGACGGTTCATCAATCATCCAGCACCAGCGGCTTCTGCTTTCGAACCGATATTACAGCAGACGCAGAGAACCGCCGTTAGCAGCGCAAAGATGATATAAGCCCGCAGTGTCGGAAGGCCGGCCGCACCAACCCATCGCCATAATAGACACCAAAGCTCAGCCGCAGATACAGCGATATAAAGGCAGACACTAAGCAGTACGGTGCACATCGGCTAGTGGCCGATATAGCGAGCTTCAAGCGCCGACCATACGGCCTTCAAGCTTTCGAGGTTCATATAAGACCAGCGCGATGTAGATATCACGCAGGCCAAAAAGCGTTTTGACCACTCGAAAAATAGGGATGCCTACATATTCAACCAATCAAAGAAGAGCCGCAGCGCCATTTACGGCGGCATGATCTGCCCGTTGACCGAGTATGCCACTCTTACCGCGCCGCTTTTCAGAGCTAATCCCACCTTTTCAATCAACGGAGGAAATGTCCCCGTGATCACCCACGTTCGCGATGGAGGACCCCAAATCAGACCCGTCATCCGCAGAGGACATCCACGGCAGGCGCTTTGCCGCGCCGCCCTTCATTGGCCCATCAGCTGAACGCAACCGATAAAATAGTTACCGCACCTCTATCTCTATCTATCTTGTGGGCGCTAACACACAAAAGAGAAGACGAACGAGGTAGAAACCCCAAGCGCATTCCCGAAACACGGCCTCTGTTGTTGTGATCCA
>Ga0163217_1080518_pt1 | contig 11142 bp, 14 predicted proteins | sample SynspAceP_FD_185933 | JGI IMG/M metagenome (GOLD analysis project Ga0163217, IMG submission 185933) | Saline lake microbial communities from Ace Lake in Antarctica - Synechococcus sp. Ace-P (PacBio error correction) | ecosystem: Environmental > Aquatic > Non-marine Saline and Alkaline > Saline ... | reverse complement strand
TTATAAAATGCCGCGACCACGGACCAGAATTCGAAATTCTGAAAGCTCCACGGTGCGGCCGCGAGTGTCCATTGTTACTGGAGGCGGAACCGCTTTTGCGGACGTCTGACAGGGATGCCTTGGGCGGGCATTCGAACCGGATCGACCGTGTGGTATTGCTTGACGAAAGCCGCGACACTGGCGACTTTCAGGACACCGGCCCTCGACGGCTTGACGCCATGCGTACCACCCAATCTTGCAGGGTGCGCAATTCGGCCAGCGACAGGTTTTCGCCGGTTACAGCGTATTGATAGACCAGCCCACCCCGGTGGCGGTTTCGGGGGCCAGGGCAGGTGTGACAACTCCAGCAGGGCAAATTGTGCGGCGGCGGGCGTTCAGGTATTCCAGCACCGCGAAACGGGGCCAGTACGGGTTACGCCGTCTTCGAATATGATGTAGACAAACGAAATGCCAAAGAAGGAAAAAGCCCCGCACCACCCGCAGACCGCGGCACCGTCAGCATCGCGGAGGTCAGTGGGTAGGTAACCTGGTATCCTCGACCACCTGCGGGGCCTGACCGGATAATTGGTCATTACGATAAACTGCACGATCAGATAGGTTCTGGGATGCTCAATCGGGCAGTGTTCTCAACGACCAAACGCCAGGCACCCACGATCATCGCCGGGGCAAAAAAACACGAGCATCAGGGTTGCGCGCTGGACCATGCGATGATCGCCTATCATTGCGTCGCTCCGGCGCGACCAAAGTGCTAGCGCTGCGTTCCAGGTTGCTTTCAGCATCTATCAGGAAGGTCGACGTGGTGACGATACTTGTCCGCCGCTTGCATGCCCTCGCGGGGATTTCGATTCATCCGTCGCCCTGTCGTCCGATCACCACATCTTGCGGTTTGCGAAACTGTGCCCTCCCCCATATCGCGGATCACCACCTGACGGTCGCCCGTATCGAATAACAGCGGCTCTGGGGGGCACCTTTGCCGGACGGGTGCATCTGCCTGCCGCCAGTGTGACCTCGGCGAACATATTGACCAGCAGGCGTCCGTCCTGATTTGGCAGTTTCGATCCGCACACGTGCGGTTCTGTTTGGCATATCGGACTTTGCTCGGAGGTAGATCTGTCGTATTGGTGCCTGTAAACGTCTCTTGCGGGCAGTTGCGGGGAAATGTGATCGAGGCTGCGTGCCGGCGCGCCAATCCCGCGAGCGAGGATTTTCAGGGCACCTCTGCATAACCCACACCACTGCGTATCAGCAATGCGAACAGTGGAGCGCCAGCAGGCGACATCATGCCTGCACAAAAAGCCATCCTTTCCAAGACCACCCCAGACAAGGCGCATAAGCGGTGTGTTCACGGGCGGTGGTCTTTTTTCATCGCTTATCTGTTCAATCACCGCCTTTGTGGCACTCGAGGTTGGCCAATCTTTTGTCGGCTGCCCTTGGCTACGCGCTTCGCCACTGCCAGTCCGAAGACCATAAAGCGCGGCCGCGCTGGCAATCTCGGGCGAATTAAAGCATCGCCCCAAAAGGGCTCCGGCGCGTGACAACCGTACCACTGTAACGTCCTCTACCTAGTTCGACAAAGGCATCGGCGCACGCAGGCGAGATGGACGCTAACCTTTGCGGTGTCAGCTCGACGATACCGGCGCACGCAGGCATCACCATTCGGGCCAAGACCGCCACCGAAGTACGGACGCCTGTTCTTTGCAAAGCTTGGCCGGGGAGACGGTTACGAGCCTGCGTCCGTGGGCCTCATCCGCATAGTACTGGGCAGATAATCCATATTTCATTCGAGTCTGGTTGGGGTTACTGGGCGAGGTGTCGGGAAGCCCATCGATGGTCCGGTAATAGGGGATTTTTCGTGCGTTCGCCGTCGGTTGGGCGGCTAGGCGCAGCTTCCTTCACTGTTCGAAAGAGACCATCTTCGCTGGGCCAAAGCACGGCGATGAAGTCGGCGGCCGTCCTTGTCCTGCGTGGATGGGCCGACCATTCGCAAGCCCGTCAGGGTGGCGTAATAGATACCGGTCCGGTGGCTGCGGGGCTGGCTTGGCCTCGGCTTTTCCGCCGATTCAGGGCTGATGACGCATCTTGGGCTTCGCCGCTTAGACGCGGCGGGGGTTCCAGCCCTTGCCGGCCATGCTCCGGACAGACGATCCACCCTTGCGCGGTGCCACTGACGATGTGATCAGGGCCAATTTTCGAAACACGCTCATTCCTGCACCTCGATAACGATGCGCGCTGAAACCGTCTCGGGCCTCGCCTTGCACCTTGGCCGCGACCGAAAATATCTAGCCAGTTGGCCTTCCATTCGATAGATCGGGGCAAAAGCGGTACTCGGCCCGGCGTTTCACAGGGCAACGCTGGTGATCTGTTTGATGTCATCATCGCCATACCGTTCAGGCTCCATATCGACCGCGTGCAAAGGATTATTGGCACCCTCAACGGGCTGCTTGGCTGCGCAACCGGTAGCGGCCAGGGTCAGCACAAGCATTGTCACTGACGGAGGTATAACAGTCTCGACGTAGCTCGAACGCATAGTCGGCTTCAACCTGCCTGAACGGCGGGGAGGGACAGTCAAAAGGCGACGGCAGCAAAGGCGCGGCAGAAACGGCGAGATGAATATGGGCAATAGCGGCTGAAATTTTAGAAATGTATTGGGCGCTGGCGGCGGAACATCGCACCTGTCAGGCGCGTGCTGCGATCGCGGAGAATCAAGGTGGCAAGGCATACCTTGAGTTTTCAGGGCTCCGGGGTCTTTTGGCAGATCATTGCCGGAGCGTTTGCGCCGGTGGTGCGCATATAACCCGCGGTGGGAAAGCGGTACAGGCGTCGACAAGGAATGCGGCTCGGAACCAGCACCCAATCAGGGGCCTACTAGGCCAACCGCGGCCGCGACACTGGGACGATTAGGGTGGCAAGGGGCGTCGCAACGGGGATATTTGCGCAGTCTTCCGATTGCAACATTGGCGGCGACTTCGGCTTTTTTTTGTGTCGATTTCATTTCCATCGTTGGCGCTTGGGCCGAAGACCAAAAGCAGTTGCCCGTCTGCGCAAGAATTGCACCCGACAGATGAGGACATTCAGGAAAAGGCGGAATTTTACCGCACATAGATTGGCCTATGTTCGCTTTATCTCAGGGCGCAAAACCAAGACACTTTTTGTTGAAGCGCGCAGGGGTGCTCTGCTCAAGGCGTTCAACACCTTAAGGGGTGCTAAGCAAGGGTTAGGTTCACCACATCAGTGGGCCGATCCCGACCAAAAGAAAGATCAGTTATGATGGGTTTAACAGACTATCAGCAGAAATGGCTGCCTCGGCAGGAAATCCGGCAAATTTCAGACCATATTAAGATATAGCCTACAACGATTCCGCGCCGAACACGTGGGGACGCCTCAGCTGGAACGACATTTTGGCTCAATTTGTGCGCGATACCGGGAGTGTACAGACACTCGAATGGCCCGGACACGCTTGGGTTTGCACAGTCGCGTTCCGCTGTCGGGTCAGTTACTCGCACAGTGAGCAAGTATACACAGTAGGGACTACTGTGCTGAGCCTCGCCAAGATTGGCTTGACACATTCGCTTAAAATATCGGAGGTCGTTCGCGATTCGAGCTACTCGCGACAGCGGTGGGCACCATGTCGCCCCGCAAGTTACTATAGCTTTGAGCGCTCACACACCGCATCCTTTCCTCCGAAAACTCCTTGCAAGCCGCTTCATATCCCCGGCTTCCTCCGTGACCGCGGCGAGGTGGTGTGGCGTGCGGCGCGCGCACAGTAGGCATCTCGGGTGCGGGCACCCTTATGTCTGCTCGCCATAACCTATGTTCGTGCTGGCGTTGACCAGGTGATAGACGGGGCGAGGGCAAATTGCGCACCGCAAAGAAACCGCGCCGCTTCACGCGACCTTCCCCGACTGGCAATGCCGCTTCCATTGCAAGGCATGCAGTCGTTCGAGAGATTGCTGAAAAGTACCGACACCGCGGAAACACGCGGCCCTTTTGTTTTGATGGCCAAAGCTTTTCAAGCACCGCGCGAAACCGGCCGCCTACTCTAGAGGGTCCGACCAGAAGTATCTGCGACTTGCCACGTTTTATAAGGGTCGCCAATGTTTCAGCGATTTGACCTGCGGTGCGGCCCGGTCAAGAAGGCACCACCGTGACTTTCGCGCAGAAACTGGTTTTCCAGGACTGAGCCACGGCATTGATCCCTCCTTCGATCGTGATTGGCCATATGTACAGATATACAGCTGTGGAAACGAGTCGCGTACCTCGTTCAGTGCGCACACGTGCTGTCTTGAGTATGGCCATAAGGGACCGACGGATGAGACCAAAGTGTCGCTCATCACTCTCGTGCGTCAACTCTCAGTGAGAAGTGCCGTGCACGTTGTACCCAGCTCTTTGGTGTCTTATGTAGGTCGCTTCGTTTCATAGCTCCGGAGTTATAGCGCGGAACCCCAACCCGCGTTTTCTTTTCGTCACTGTTGTAAACAACTGGTGCTTGGTCCAGACTGGTGACGTATGGCCTGTGTTGTTTCTCTCAGTCGCTAGGCTCGGCCCGCGAGAGAGCATGTGCGGCCATTTTCGCGCCCGCTGCGCTATCAGGCTGGCCTTTAGGCTTTCTCTCAGCGGCGGACACCATCGGATGACGCGCCGACCAATCGGTCTGAATCGCGCCCATTAAAAGCCCTGCACCTCACGAGCCGCAGACCATACTTCTGCAGATCGACTTGCGTGCCACGGACGCGTCAGAGCGCCGTTGCGTTCTCCGCGCCTCGCTTCCCGTTGCGCCGCAGGACAGTTCGGATTACGGCCGCCCGCGTGCCGGTTACGCACACGCGGAGTCAGTCTCTTGCCAGTCGGTCCAGAGTCGACTTCGTCGTTGAGGTCTTGCACCGCTATTTTGAAATTAGGGCGGCGGACACCCACATGCATATCAATCGGGCCAAGCATCTCATGCTTAGGACGGAAGCACAGCCGTCAATCTCTCGATCTATTATTTTGCCAGCTCCGAACACATCCGGGATCCGCCTACACGTGCAGCGCTCTCGAAACCGTTCATGCATTTTTCCATCCACTGTGTATCCCGTCAGTTGAGTTGTGAATACACAGTTTTGTGGCGCCATTCTTTCGCGAAGGCGCGGTGAGGTCGTGAGCCGTGACCACTTTTAGCCCAGGCGCATGCGGCTGCTCAGATTTGCTCTGAGCCATTAACTTCTGGTGCAGTCGGCTCGGACCTAGCCCCGGTGACATCGGTGTGCGTTACGCAGACGTGGGACGAGCCTGATGCATTTCAACGTGTAGAGCCAACATGACCCGCTGGACGGATTGGTCGACCGCTCGACTCCGGATTAACGTTGGCAGCGCCAGGGACCTGTGTCAGTGCCGCCCAGGCTCGAAACCGAGTCGTTCGAGTCACGGAACGTCTCTGGGTCGTCGACTTGTCGCGCGCTGATGGTGACTACGCGCCGTCTTATCAATATCTGTGCGAGATAAGTGCGGGCATAGCGCCCATCTGCAGCCGATGTCCACAACACTCAACGCGGCGCTTGTGCGCCCGCCCAACACCTCGTCATATTGCACCGGCTCTGTGGAAGCGTCAACGCTTGTGGTGGTCCGCGTGAGGGCGTTGCGCCATTCCGGCTTCTTTTCGCAGCTCCGTGATGTGGACGCCACATGGGCCGATAATCAGGCTGCAGGCCTACAGGCCACCCGGCATTACGGCACTCGCGCAGGCCCGGCGGCTTCCGAAGCGGACAGTGCTCTATGCAGCAGTTCTGAAGGGTTGACGGGGCTTTGGCGCAGCAATGATGCGGAGTGATAAGTTGGGAATTGATGGATTCGGCCCTTCATCTCGATCTCGCTCGCGCACACGGGCGGTGCCTGAGTGCTTCGCGTTTAGCGCTCTGGATGCCATACAGAGCGCCTGAAGTGTCCTCGTTCGCGGATTACCACATCGCGACGTAAGCGCCACGGCTACGTGCCACCATAAAGCTGGTGAATATTATCTTGGTGCACTTTCCTCGATGTCTCCTTCAAGAGGAGGTTGACGGGCGGTTCAAAGTTCATGGGCCATCTCGCGGACTGACCGAATAGGTGTTTTACATTCGCGGAGGTGCGCCGCCGAGATTGCTTGTCGGTCGCGCTGGCAGTCTTTTGCCATGAGAGACTCGACGGTCAGTCCGGGTTACCGAAGTGCAGAACCCGTCATGGCTCCAATTCGAGCGCCCGCATGCCGCTCTGAGTGCTCCGCCAAAATTCCGGCTTTTCAAGCACAGCGTAAATACGCTCGCCGGCATCTCTGCCAATCGAGGACGCAGAGGCAGTCTGCAAGATGGTTCGCGCGTCAATGCCTCCCTCGATCGGGCAATGGGCGTTTGGTTGGCGGATGGGGTGCACGTGTAGCCCAGAACACGTACCTCTCAAGGCTGCTTTCCATTCGGTTCGCTCGCCCAGTGCGGAGGCGTCCGAGAACGTACTACAACCCTGAGCTGTGCAAAAGAGCCAATACGGGCCCACGAGGGTCCTAAGATCCGGCTTCGGTGCAGCATAAAGCCAGATTCCGAGCCCATGCCTTCGGTCGGATTGCCGCACGGACCACGGAGGGTGAGCACGTCGCGCTCCGGCACGTCGCAGATAGGGGCCGATTCCTGACAAAATTTTCCCAACTTATTCCCAGGCATCATTGCTGCGCCAAAGCCCGTCCCCTTCAAGTTGCTGCATAAGAGCATGTCCGGTTCGAGCGCCGGCCGCGCGAGTGCCGTAATGCGGTGGGCCTGTAGGCCTGCGCTGATATCGGGCCATGTGCGTCCACCATCCACGGCTGCGGAAGAAGGTTCCGGGGATTGGGGAACTGGCCGCGAAAAGGCGTGCCCGGGGTTTCGGGGTGGGCTGGCGCGAAGGCGGGTGACTTGAACGGTCGAGGGGGGCGATTTGTTCAATTTTGCCTCGCAGCGTCAACGCGCCAAAGGGTGCGCTTGGACGCCGCAAGTATCGCCGCCGTCGGCGTATGTAAGGGCTTGCGCCTCGAAACCACCGTTCGTGCCGGCAGAGAAGTATGGGCAGGAGTAGCACTGCCCGAATGCAGCGACGCCGCCAGGACAACAAGCACCATGCGCGACGGGCGCGCAGGTAAGATTTGCTGACATTGAAAAGTAGTTCCAAAAGTGGAAAAAGATAGGATCGACCGTGAAACTGCCTATTAGCGGCAAATTCGCGGAACCTGGCCGTCACCGAGGGTGCGAGCGACAAATCAGGGAGAGCTTTCGCGGAGGGAATGGGTTCAGAACGCGGGATCGGTGCCGCTAAGACCAAGGTCTTTCGGCATAGGCACAAGGCAATAGCGGTGCAAAGTTTCCGGCTGAGGCTGGAGCAACCATGAGCGATCAAAAAGACGGAGCCGTGCAATCCAATTGTCGAAACAATTTGCGCCTTGGTCATCTTGTAGGGCACGCAGTGCAATCGTCGTCCTGGTTCAGATATGCGCGGACGTGGTTCCAGGCCGACAATCTCCATCCGACATATTCGCAAGCCGCCAGATCATGCGCGAGCACGCCGCTCAAACAGAAGCCGAGCGAGAGGCAGAAGTGCGAGGCGAAGCAGAAAATTGGCGCATGGTTCCTGATATAGGAACCCCGTGCAGTTCTGGTCGATCCCTAGGCTCTGAAATATCTAGGGAATGACCAAACGGACCTGCAACTTTTCACGGGGTGCGCGTGCCGGAAGCGCAATTGAGCCAGAATGGTCGTTCCGCTGAAGGCGTGGCCCGTGGTCGGCGCGATCGTTTGTAGCTATATCTTATATGGTTGGAATTTGCCGGATTTCCTGCCCGGAGGCAGCACTGTGATAGTCTTTGTTTAAATTCCCATTCATACATGATTCTTTCTTTTGGTCGGATTCGGCCCACTGAGGTGGGGCGTTGAAACCTAACCCTTGCTAGCACCCCTTTAAGGTGTTATGAACGCCTTGAGCAGAGCACCCGGCGCGCTTTCAACAAAAGTGTATGTTGCGCCTTGAGATAAAGCGACATAGCAATTGCTTATGTGGGTAAAATCCGCCTTTTTCCTGATGGTCTCTTGCTGGGTCGGGTGCAATTTTCTTGCGCAGCGGCCACTGCTTTTGGTGTCTTCGCCAAACGCGGCCACGATGGAAATGATGCAAGCGAAGTCGCGCCCAATGTTGCGAATTGGAAGACTGCGCAGATATTCCCGGGTTTGCGACGCCCTTGCCACCTATCGTCCAGTGTCGCGGCGCGGTTGCCTAGTAGGCCCTTGATTGGGGTGCTTGGTTCCGGAGCCGCATTCTGTCGACGCGTGTACCGCTTTTTCCAACCGCGGTTATTGCGCACACGGGCGGCAAAACGCTCCCTGGCAATGATCTTGCAAAGAACCCCACGGAAGCCTGAAAAACTCAGGTGCGCTTGCGCACCTTGGATCGTCCGCGGATCGCAGCACGCGCGCCTGGACCAGGTGCGGATGTCGCGCCGGCTGCGGCCCCAATACAATTTTCTAAAAATTTCAGGCCCGCTATGCCCCAATTATTTATCTCGCGTTTTCTGCGCGGCCTTTGCTGCCGCCAGCCTTTGACTGTCTTCCGACCGTTCAGGCAGAGTAGATGAAGCCGAACTTATGGCGTTCGAGCTCGATACGAGACTGATTTAACTCCGTCCAAAGTGACAATGCCGTGATGCTGACCCTGAGCGGCCTAAACGGATTGCGGCAGCACAGCAGCCCGATTAGAGGTAGACACATATATTACTTTGCCACGCGGGTTCGAATATGGAGAGCCTGGAGACGGTATGGCGATGATGACATCACAGATCACAGCGTTTGCTGATAATGAAAACGCGGAAGCGAAGATTTACCGCATTTGCCAAAACAACGAAAATACATATAATAACAGTAATGATAGAGAAATAGGCAAAAACTGGTAAAACAGAATGTTCCAGATGAACAAAGGTAAAACGCAGACCAAGGTGCAAAGGCAAGAAGGACAAGGAACGGATTCAAGAAAAAGAGCAGAACGAACATCAGAAATATCCGAGAGTGCAGGATAGAAAACGCCAGATGTATCAGAGAAAAATTGGACCCTGATCACCATCGTCAGTGACACACGCCGAGAGCAGGTGAGATCGGATCTGATCGGCAGGCGGCAAGGCGCTGGACCCCGCGCGTTCGTAAGACGGACGAAGCCCAGATGGCGTTTCACACCTTGATCGGTGCGCGAAAGCCTGAGGGCCATGCCAGCCCCCGCAGCCACCGCGAGCCGATTAAAAATCTATTACCGCCACCCTGACGGGCTTGCCAGAATGGTCGCGGGCCCAGTCCACGGCAGGACAAGGACGGCCCGCGACTCATCGGCCGTGTGGCCCAGCGGAAGATGTCTTCTTTCGAACCAGTAGAGAAGACTGCCGCCTGCGCCACCGACGCGCGAACGCACGATCCTCTATTACCGGACCATTCCCGCATGGGGGCTTCCCGACACCTCGCCGAGTACCCAAACAAGACTCGATGAATTATGGATTATTGCCAGTCTAATGCGGATGGGCCACGGACGCAGCTCCGTTAACCGTCTCCCCCGAGCAAGCTGCAAAGAAAGGCGTCGTACTTTCGGTGGCGGTCTGTGGCCCCGATGGTGATGCCCGTGGCGTGCGCCCGGTAAATCGTCGAGAACTGGACAGCCGCGGTCTAAGGTTAGCGTCATCTTCGCTGACGCGCCGATGCTTTGTCGATAAAACATGGTAAGAGGACGTTAACAGTTTGGTACGAAGTTGGTCACCGCCCGGAGCCCTTTGGCGATGCTCTTATTCGGACCCTGAGTATTGCAAGCGGCGGCCGGCTTTATGTCTGGGACCTGCGCAGTGCAGCGAAGACGGCCTGCCAAGGGCAGCCGACAAAAGATTGGCCAACCTCGGAGTGCCACAGGCGGTAGATTGAACTATAAAGCGCTGAAAAGACATCCGCCCCAGTGAACCACACCCGCTAATATGCGCTACGTTGTCTGGGTGGTCTTGGAAAGGAATGCTGTGCAGGGCATGATGTCGCCTGCTGGCGCTCACTGTCGGCTTTGCTGATACGTCAGAATGGTGTGGGTATATGGCAGATGGTGCCTGGAATCCTCGCTACAGCGGTTGGCGCCGCGCACGCAGCCATCGATCAACATTTCCCGGCACTGCCCGCAGAAGGACGGTTTAAAGAGCCAACAATCGACGAGATCTACCCAACGCAGTCAGATATGGCAAACCAGGAGACCGCACGTGTGCGGATCGAACTGCCCAAATCAGGCGGGAGCGGCCTGCTATTGGTTCAAAATGTTCGGCCGAGGTCACACTGGCGGCAACTCCGATGCGACGCCCGTAGTGCAGGTGCCCCAGAGCGCTGTTATCGATACGGGCGACCGTCAGGTGGGATCCGCGATATGCGAGGGAGGCACGTTCGGCACCGCAAGATGTGGTGATCGGGACGGACAAGGCGACGGGATGATACGAAATCACAGCGAGGGCATTGCAAGCGGGCGACAGTGTCGTCACCACGTCGACCTTCCTGATAGATGCTGAAAGGCAAACGAACTGAACGCAGCAGCTAGCCAGCCTTTTGGTCGGCGCCAGAGGCGAACGCAATGATAGGGCACCGTATCATTCGCATGGTCAGCGCGCAAGCCTGATGCTTCGTGGTTATTAATTGCCACGGCGATGATTCGTGGGTAGCTGGCGGTTGGTCGTTGAGAACCACTGCCGATTTGGGATGCGATCCCCAGACCTATCTGATGTGCAGGTATATAAAGTAAGACCAAATTATCCGGTCAGCCCCGCAGAGTGGTCGAGGGACATACAGGTTAACCTACCCTACTGACCTCCGCGATGGCTGCACGGAGTGCGCGGTCGCGGAGTGGTCGGGGTCTTTCCTTTTCTTTGGCATTTAACGATTTGAATCTAACTTTTTCATAATTCGGAAGACGGGCGATAGACCCACGTACTTAAGGGCCCAGTCGCGGGTGCTGGAATACCTGGAACGGCCGCCGCCGGCCAATTATAGCCTGCATGCTGGGTCACACCTGCCCTTGGCCCCGACGCCACCGGGAGTTGGGCAGTGTGGTCTAATCAAATACCGCCTGATAACCGGGGCAGAAAAACCTTCCGCTGGGCCAGGAATTGCGCCA
>Ga0163217_1077155_pt1 | contig 11142 bp, 14 predicted proteins | sample SynspAceP_FD_185933 | JGI IMG/M metagenome (GOLD analysis project Ga0163217, IMG submission 185933) | Saline lake microbial communities from Ace Lake in Antarctica - Synechococcus sp. Ace-P (PacBio error correction) | ecosystem: Environmental > Aquatic > Non-marine Saline and Alkaline > Saline ... | reverse complement strand
TGGCCGCGTTTCGGATTTTCCGGTAGCGGGGGGGCAAATTCATCCCGGCGCATTTTAATTCTTTTTAACTTGTTGCCCGGGCCTTGCGTCAGGGCCAATTTTTTTTCCCGGCTTTTTTTTTGCGGGGTTTGGCCCGTAACAAAAAAAGAGGGATTTCATTGGATGAGGGGCGGGATTCCCCCAAAAAAAACCCATTCCATTTTTTACCTTTGGCCCGGCCCACACCATCCAATTTAAAACTTTCCGATCCCCCCCAACAAGGGTTCCACTCACCCTTGTCGGCTATGGCAGCTATCCGCAATTCGGACCGAATCGCCGATATTTGGAAGGCCCAAGGGGGGGCCACAGGGCCCTCTCCGGCGGGGGTCGTCGCCCGCGGGCTTGATTTAGGGGCTGGGGAAAAACAGGCTTTTCTGTTTCTCAGTCCGTTTCCAGGATCGGGCCGGCCCATGAATTTTTGGGGAACAACTGTGAAACCCTTTCTTTTTGCCTGTGGCATCAACTTGGACCGCGCCCGCAACTGGCGAATTTTTCAGGTCCCCGGGGATTCAAGGGCATGGCGCACGGGGGGATTGGGGGGGGACAAGGGGCAGGGTTCGGGGACCCACCCGCCTTTGCGCCAAAAACCCACGCGGGGGGCGTTCACAGGCTGGGGGGAACAGGGGTTCGATCCAAAAACTTGCAAATTTCTTTTTTATCGGTTCAACTTTTTTTGGTGGTTTTAGGGACGGGTTGGGCGCGGCACCTCTTTCGAACGATTTTTTTCTGGTGGCAATTATTTTTGCGTTCCATTTTAAAAGGGGGGCGGCATTTCAAGGGGCGGTGGGCCCGGAGATTACGGGTTACCCCACCGCCAAGGGCGTTGGCCTTTGGGCGTTGTAGGGATTTTGATATTTTTCATTCAGGCTCGGGGCTCATTATGCGGTGGGAATCGAAGGGGAGCCCATTCACGGCAGGGAAAAATTTTTGCCGCCGGCTTTTATCCGGGGCCCAAATTTGGGCTCGTCGGTCCAAAAGCTTTGGACGGCACCGGCCGGGGCCGGTTTCATTTCGCTTCTTTTGCGCCGGGACTGGAATTTGCGCGAGAGATTTCATTGTCCCCAAGGCACCCGGCGGCATTTTCTGGCCGCCTTTCGTTGCCTTCGGCCAGCTTGTGCGGGCCTTCAAAGGGGGGGGACGGTTTCTTTTCGGTCTCGGGGACTTTTGCGGCTGATTTTCTTTTGGGTGTTTCCGCAAAAAAAACAAGTTTTCCAAAGCATCGGGCCAAAACACCACGCGGGGTCTTTTTTACGGTTCAGGGCGGGGTTCGGTTTGTCGAATCGGGCACCATTTTTAGGAGTGGCCAAAGGGGAAGGTTTTCCCCCACGCTGCGGTTTGGATTTAGGGAATAGAGGGCATTTTAGCTTACAATGGGACCCGAACCGCGGCTGGCAATTGGTTGGTTTTGCGATTTAAAACATTCATTTCCCGTTCGGGCCAAACGTCGTTTAAACAGGGGAAACCTTTTCGAGGGTTTTTCCGTGGGCCAGATTGGGCAAAAAGGTAATTTGAATCGGATTTTTTCCCGATTTTTTTTTTTCCTCGTCCCAAGCCGCGGGGAGGGGCCCAAAAATTTTTCCACCTCGGTCCCACGTGCGGGAACAGGGGGGCCAAACCCCATCGGAGTCCAGCCCGGTCCCCCAAAAGTGGGGGCCACAAGCGGGGGGCCAAAGCGCACATGTGGTTGGCAAACAAAATCACCGTATTCCAGCAAGCCGGGGCGGGTCCCAACCGTTTTTTCCACTTGCCTGCGGACGGCAACATTTTTTTTTTTTTTCAATGTCATTAATGTGGGAAAATCCATTGCGAGGGCCCCAACCAAAAACATGGCGGGTGGATGGTCTGGGGAAATCTTTCTCTTAATCGGCCACGCGTAGCTGGCCGTTTTCCGTCGCCCCAATGGGGGGACCCTTTCCCCGTTTTAAAAACTTTTATTTTCCGCCGCTTTTACTTAAATTCTTGGGGGGTACGGGCAAAAACCAATTTGGGGGGCCAAAACCATTCATACTCGGGAAAAAAAAAACCGGACTTTAATTTCGGGGCTTAACGGGTGAATAATAGTTTCGCCGTGCAAAAGCAAAAAGTTAAAAAAATATATTTTTTAATTTTTAAGGGGTTTGGTGCGGCGCGGTGGACTCGAACCCCACGGGCACAAGGGCCCAACAGATTTTAAGGTCTGCGTCATGGGTCTACCATTCCCATTCACGCCCGCATTGACGCCGCACATTAAGCCAAGCTTGCGGGCGGTGTTAAATGGTCAGATGCGGTCTTTGGCGCGTTCAACGTCCAGATCGCTCATGAAGAGGATGGTTAGGTCTTATCACGCAAGCATGATTTCTCTTGACCGCTTCCATTTCGCGACATAGGTTTCGGGTTGTTGGCGACATAGGGCAGCGTGGGTGAGCGGTTTCGCCCAAGAACGTACGGCTAGGCCGGCCATGTCACGCGTGCGCACCTTCAGCCACTGATATCGGAAATTGCCCGCACATCATATGCCCTGTTCGATTTCAGGCAACGGCCACACACGGCCTCGTTTGAAGGCCGCGCAGGGCGACTTCGCGTGTGTCTCCAAACGGACCTCGACAAAATGCGACATGATTCCAGCCAGACGTATTCGGGTCTAACAGGGGCGATAGCCCAGAATTATGCCGTGTCTTCCAACCGTCTTTAGCCGCGTTGGGTGGGGGATTGGACAGGCCGATCGCTTTGCAAGTCTTTCGATACTGATTGCGACCGTTCTTCGGCCAGATACGAGAGAATCGCCCGCATCGAAGCGGTCCATTTTTAATGATCGTCGTTGTCACGTGGAGGCCATTAAAGCGTTTACCACCAATCTGGCCGGAATTAGGAACTCAAATCTACTCTTCGCGCGCTACTTCTACAGCAATATGTTTAATTGAGTTACCTAATGGCACGCGACATTCGTTCCCCTATTTTTTTTGCCAGCCACCCAAGGATCGACGCAGGCACCTTTAACCCGACCAAAACGCTTCGCGTGGAACTTTGGCGCGCAGACGCGCATCTGTGCCAGAGCGAAACGGGGTCAAGTCACCCACAAGAGCCGCGCGCAGGATTTCGTGGGCGCGACATCGAGGCCACACCTCCCCCGGTAGTCATGAAGTGTTTCTCGCGGCAATATGGCCTGTCCACGACGAGCTGTCCGCGTCATTGTGTCTGGCCGTCGTGCCATGATTGCCCCGGAAACCATCGACTCGCGCTTGATCGAGGACAGGATTCCGCACCGTTCGCATTGGGGGCGCCACCTGCGGGCACTCCAACCCTCGCCATGGGCGTCGACATGCGTCGAAACCAAACAATGGACGCTTAAGTTTGTCGTGTCCCATATCTAATCTTAGATTGCTCTTTTTTATTAATCGTACCGGCGTTGTGCTGGACTGGCCGCGTGGCTGGACGATTGACCCAACTGGCCCGTGCGACCACCTGCGCGCCGCCATCAACGCTCTGGGTGGCCGCGTGATCCGCACTGCCGTCAGCCGCGCGATGAAGGGAATGGGGCCGCAGTTCGTTCTTGGGACGAAAACATCAACGCCGCGTGGAGACGCGCAAGGGCATGGACAAGAGGAGCCTTACTATAGCTACGATATGCTGGGCGAAGCCGCCGCACGAAAGCGCGCCAACGCTTACCACCTAGAGGCTTAGCGCGGCGATCCTCTGGCCATCGCGACTTCTGCATCACAGGGCAAGCCGGCAGCGAACCCCGGCATCTCGGTCAAAATCTCGGCGCTGCGCATTCGCGGTAACGAGGTGGCGCAAGAGACCTCAGTCTATGCGCGATCTTGGTCCGCGCCTATGCGGTGCTCTTGCCCTGCTGGCGAAATTTCGCCAACATGGGCCGACGTCGATGCCGAGGAAGCCGACCGTCTGGTCTGTCGCTTGGATGTGATCGAAAAAGTCCTGTCCGAACCTGCCCTGTCCGGCTGGGGAAGGCTTTTGGCATCGTGGTACAAGCCTACGGCCCGCGCCGGCGTTGGTGATCGATGGCCTATACGTATGGCGATCCCGCCATCGACCGCAAGCTTTTATGGTCCGCCTGTCAAAAGGCCTATTGGACCACTGAAATCAACGCGCCGGCAGGTCAAAGGCGGTCGAAGGTGGTTCGCCGTTCTTTCACCACAAAAAAGCCGCAACGGATTGTGATCTATATCGCCAACGCCCGCCAAACTGCTGGAAGCATGACAGACCGGATCTATCCGCAGTTTGCCACGCACAACGCCCATACGGTCGCTGCTGTACTTGCCAATGGCGAAAAGACAAAGAGAAGCTTCGAATTCCAACGTCTGCATGGCATGGGGCGAGACCCTGCATTAACATCTGATGGAGAAAACCGACCCATTGCCGGTCTTTGCCCCGTTCGGTGCCCATTGACGCATCTCATGGCCTTATCGTTACGTCGCTTGCTGGAAAACGGCGCAAAACTCGAGCTTTGTAACTCCAGATCGTCGATGAACGACGTGGCCCCGAGTCGTCGCCGCTGGACCCGCATTCGACAATCTTTACGAAAGCGGCTTACATCCCGACCAGGCCCCGAACTTTATGCCCCTGCGCGTGTTGAATTCCGATGGGGTTCCGATCTGATCGCACACGCCTGACACTAGATGTCATCGAATCTGCCCGTGGCCCCGATGGAAGGCACACCGCTGGGGCCGCCGATAGCCCTGCTGCCACGGTTGAGGCAAAGCCAAGAAAGCCGGTTGCGCTTGGATCAACCCCGCTTGCCTTTCTGTCGCAGGCCCGGGCACGGTGCGCATGCTCCGAGGGCGACTGCGACCAAAGCATCGACCACGCCGCCGGTGCGGACGCCCCCGCTGGAGAACGGCCGCAGAGGTATTTGTTTACGCCGCAAGGCAGGTATGGCTGGAACCACTAGGAGAGATCTTTTGCCCTGTTGTCACGCCGAAGCCGTCAAGGGCCTGCCCGACTGCGTGGCAGAATTTGCGGCGAAGCGGGTGGATTTCCTGCGCTATTACGCACAACCAGAGCGACCAACAGCCGCACCTGCTGGCATCTTTTATCTGCATCTCGCCTTGGAACTTCCCGCTCGGCGACTTCTGCGGCGCAAGGTCAGCGCGGCCTCGCAGCGGGCACCGCGCGTTGCTGGACCAAAAACCCGGCGGCACGCGCGCACCCGTGGATTGCCTTTATTGCCCGTGGACCCTGCTGCCATTTGCGCTGGCGTCCCCCGTCACGCGTTTTGGCAAACTGCTTGCCCGTTGGCGGGCGACGTTCGGCGCCGGGCACTGACCTTCGGACAAGCCGGATCAACGGGTGGCCTTTTACCGGCTCGAACCAAACACGGCGCTACGCATTCCGGCTCCGCTAGGCCGAAAACATTCGATCCCGGCGACGATCCTGATTCGCGGAAACCGGCGGCCTGAACGCCATGATTCGTCGACGCACTGCCCTTGGCCCGAACAGGCTGTGCAATTCAATTCGTCGAAAGTGCGTTCCAGTCGGCGGGGCAACGCTGCTCGGTGACCTTCTGCGCTGCCTCATGGGTTCAGGAAAGGAACATCGCCGAAGACGTGAATCGAACATGCTTCGAAGCGGGCAATGGACGCATATGGTATGGGCAACTTGGGAAGATTCTCGACGAATGTCGGGTCCGGTGATCGATGACACCGCTAGTCAAGTAAGGGCATTTGACGACAATCGAACGCCGCCGCGCTGACGGTTCGGGTTATCGCCCGAGTCCAGCGCCGCTGCCGAGCACCTTTATTTACGCGCCAGACAATGATTCCGCGTGAAGCGGCATTCGCCGAATCTGGAGCGGCGCGGATTCGTTCGGCCCGTTCTTGCATATCGCCCCTTCAAGGCAACCGAGCTGAACAAGGCTTCGTCGATGCCATTACAATTGCGCCGGCTTATGGGGTGACCTTTGGCCTGCACACACGGATCGACGACCGTGTGCAAACATATCTCTTGAAGGATCGAGGCGAGGTACACTACGTCAACGCAACCAGATCGGCGCGATCGTCCGGCAGCTCACCTTTGGCGGCGAGCGTCTTTTCAGGCACGGGCGCCAAAAAGCAGGTGGCGAACTTACCTGCCCCCGCTTCAGCGCGCCCGCCCTCAATGGGTGGTAAGGAAGCATGGGACAGCACACAAAGCGACCTGCCCCCGTCCTGCCGGGTCACAGCTCGGAGCCTTTCCTCGAAACCTCACCCTGCCCGGGCCACGGGCGAATTTCAACCGGCTCAGCACCCTTGCCGCGTTCGCGCGCTTGCTGTGCATGGGCCCCGGGCCAAAAGACACCGCAGGCAGAGGCAAGCCCGCGCCGCGTCACGGCCTTGGCGGCAATGCGGTCGCACTTTCGGGCAGCATCGCATTGCGACGGCGCTGACATGGCCGGGCCTATGGTGGTGTCCTTATAGGTGCGGGCGACCGAGGGGCTACCGCACGCAAACTGGAGCAAGCCTTGTCTGAACGCGAAGGGCCGATCATCCCTTGCTGAGCGCGGGCTCTGACACCCGCCGTGTCCGCGCGCAACGTACACGTCTGCGTCGGACCACCACGCCTCCGGCTTGGAAACGCGCAGCTTTCTGGGGGCTGCCGGTTTGTATCTTGACCAAGGCGGGCGTTCCGACGCCCGCCCTTGACCACCGCCCCAGCGCAATGGCTAAGGTCAGCCCAATGTTTCCCCCATTTTTTTCGCGATCACAACCCGTCCAGGCACCGCACGCCTATGTCACCTACCTTGGCTGATGCGGTGTGGAATATATGGCGTTTTACTCAGTTTTATGTCGGGGCTGTTCAGCGACGACCGGCGCTCAACATCTTCTTTTCGACTGGGCGCTCATCCCGGCGGTCACCACGGGGGGACGGCTATACCGGATCTTCACGCTCAATTGTCCTGCACGGCGTTGGATGCATCCTGGCCGGTAACATTTGCTGTTTTCTCTATATTTTCACGGTTGACAACCATAGAAGACGAGATGTGGCACGGCAGCTATTTGCTGTTCTACTCGCTGCGGCCTGCTGTTCGGCACTGGCCCATGGTAATCTCGGCCCCTATTCGCCAAGATTCGGCACGTGTGGCGCCTCTGGGGCCGATCGCGGTTGTGAGGATGGGCGGCTACCCTCCTTGCTGTACCCCAAAGCCCCAAAGTCGACATCCTTGATTATCATTTATTTGTGTTTCTTCGTATCATTTCCCGTCCCCGCATGGACTCATGACTGGGCCTTGTGCTGGGGATTCTGCAGTTTTTATCGGCCGGCGTCGGGGCTGACCCCACATTGTCGGGCCTGCGTGGCCTATTTTGGGCCCATGTGCTGGCGGCGTTTATCGTGGGGATGGTTCTCCCATTTCCTGCTTTGGGCTACGGCGTTGGGTTGGGCCAAGTTCCTGGTCGACCACCGTATGGGCCCGCCGGCATCCGCAAAGCGACCTATCTCCCGCAAGTGCCCAGGCCGCATCCCCAAAGTTAAGACGCAACATGACCGCCACGACCACCCACACCGCGGCCTGTCACTGCCGGCAGCATCGTGTCCACCTCACCGCCACACCCTACCAGAACTGGACGGCTGGGCCTCTTGCCACGCGCCTAGCACCTGTTCCTTCTGCCGCCGGCCGCCGCGGCACCGGCCGGTTACGGGCAATCAACCAGTGGCGCTCAAAGGTAACCAAGGAGCCAGAGCATCTGACGCTCCTTACACCTTGGGGCTCCCCTCGGCGCGAGCATTACTTTGCTGGTAAGATTTGCGGCTCTATATTGTACCACAGCGAACGATCCGACCCGGCGCAAATGCGGGTCAATCTGGGGTGTATCGAAGGGGCTACGCCTGGACCGCCGGAAACCGATCACCTACAGCACGGCATAACCCACCCGTCAGATTTAAATAGCCGACGGGTGCTTCCAAATGGATATTAAATCCTCGCGAAGGCATCCCGCCCCCGGCCAACGGATCAACGCGTTGCGATTTTTCGCAAATCCGCTTTAACAGCCGCCTCATTCGCCGCAGACGATTTCACCATTCGTCCAGAATGTTGCCTTCAGGTTCGTGGCTCGACATGCCACCGGCTTCACGCAAACGATCAACAGGCCGCTTGCCACATCCCATTTGTTTAACTGGCGCTCAATAGCCATGTCGTAGCGACCGGGCGGCCACCATAGTCCAGATCCAGGCGGCAGAGCCCCAACGGCGCACACCGGCGCAGGACCGGCAGGATGCGGGCCCAGTCACGGCAAGGTATTCTGGCAATCTGCGCGCCGGCGGAAAGGCAGTCGGTTGGCAAAATACGACTTCAATCATAACGCGAGAACGGCCCGAGACGCGCAGACGTCCTTCGTTCATCCACGCACCGGCACCCCTTTCAGCAAAAGAAACATCTCTCCTTGGCGGGGTTCGAATACAACGCCAGCACGATTCTTGGCCTTTTATTGCTCGTAGGCGATGGAGACCGCCCAATGCGGCAAAGCCCGTTGCCAAAAAGTTGTTGGTTGCCGATCCAACCGGGTCGACGGATCCATGCGCACGTGGTGGCCCGCCGTCTTGGCCACCTCTTCGCCGCCGCCTTCTCGGCAACCAGCCATGGTCGGGGCGCGCGCTATCAGTTCGGCTTTCAGCGTCTTGTTTCCGGCCTGAATATTTCAGCGCGGCTTGACAAAAGTCGCCGGCACCTTTCATGGACACCTGAAGGTTCTCGACCCACGGAAATCCTTGACACAGTCCGCGCCCCGCACGGGGCGGGCCGCCCTTGATCATGATGTTTAGATTTGCATGCCCAACCAATATTTCCGTGTTCCTTTGATGGATCAGGTTCCGTGCGTATTAAGCCCGTACGCATTTTTGCCAAGGGGCAGGCATCATCTGACGCACGTGGCGCCGCACGTTCCCTTGCTGCCTTCGATTAAATATAACGGCCAGGAAAACATTGCTAAGGAGGGAAAGCATAATGTCGACCAGATGAAACGGAATTGGCTTGCATGCGCCCTGACGGCAGTCCCGACGGCCGATAACTTCCGCCTCGAAGAGGGCCCTGTGCCACGCCTGCCGACGGCGAAAGTGCCTTGGTCCGCATTCAAATAATGTCCTTGACCCCTACATGCGCGGCGTGGATGACGCGAATTCCTTGCATGGCACCAGGTGCCGGTCGGCCACGGCAACAATGGGGTTCGGTTCGGATCGGAGGAGGTCATCGCCTCTTAACAGCCCCGATTTCAACCGGGGCGACCATGCGTTCGGTATGTCACTGGGGCTGGGCACGACGAGGCCGTACTGCCGCCAACAGCTGCGACAAAAGTCGATTCACTTGATCAGGTGTCGTCACCACGGTCGTACTTGCGTTTTGGGCATGCCCGGATTTACCGGATGCAAGGTTGTAATATGGTCGCCCAAAGGGGGTGGAACACTTGTCGTCGCCGCTGCAACCGGACCCGTCGGGTCTATGGATTGGCCAGGATCGCCCCAAGTCGCACGGGCTGCGCGTTGTGATGGCAATGCGGGCGGCGCGCGACAAATGCGGGCCATGGCCAAAGACCACTATCTCCGGTTTCTGATGAATGCATTGACCCACGCGCTATTGATGACGCTATCGTCTGCGCGTGACCCTTGCCCCAAGGCATACAGAGATATTATACATATTAGAAAACAACCGTCGGGCGGCAAGTTGCTCGAGGCCGTTATCCCGATGATGAAACCCGCACGGGCGTAATTCCCGATCTGCCGGCATTGATCGCATGGTATAACGCCAGAGATAGGGTTGGGCGCGGAATCCTGTCCGAAGAGTCGCTTTGACCGCGCCGAACTGTGGCGCACGATCCTCGGTGAACTTCCTTTCAGCGTGAATGGGCTTCATCATTTCAAACCACTGGCCCACCAACTTCCCAATTTTTTCCTCAAGGGGAGTTAGCCCCCAAAGTTGGGCGATGGCTCCATCGCGGTGAAAGAGGACATCACCGAGGGCTCGAAAAACGCGCACAGGCCTTCATGGACCTGTTGACCGGCGGCAACCAAGGAAAGGCCATTCGTTTAAGGTCGGCTAAACACATAGGCGGGGGCGCACGCACCCTGCCCATACCCACCCGGCGAACAGCCCCCCGACACCCCTTGAAAAAATCACGGGCGTTCACGTGTCATATATTTTACGACACATGACGAAAAGGAGTGCGCCATGGGCTGCGGACGGCTTTCAATCCGACAAAGTGCAATTTCCTTGATCGGACGTGGATGCAGATGGTTGCCCTGGCAGCGGCGTTTCCACCTGCTGGGGGCGGGCGCAAGGTGTCAACAAGGACGGTGGCGCAACTCCGCTTGAGGGCGCATGTGTGTTGTCAAGGATTCTCGTTCCAACGCGCTGCTACTGCATCTGGTCGGATTTTACGTGTCCGGTGCGCTGTCTTCGGGCGACGCGCTGAACAAAGCGATCGGGATGAGCCTGCTGCACCTGCAACGCAGGGAAGGCCGACAAGGGCAAGGATTCGTCGTGTCATCGAAGGCAAGCAGCGTTGGCGTGGCGCTTTTGCCCGAAGCTACTAAGCGGCAGGCGGACCGATGTTCTTGGCGATCAAGAGGGCCGCCGAGGCGTGGCATGCTGGCCCCTGCCATCAGCTTGGACAAACCTCCCGTCCCGATTGACCTAGATGTTCATCGGGGCCGCGCGGGGCTAAGGCCGTCGAAACGCCCTCCACCCGGATGGAGTTACGGGGGGTATTACGCTTGACGCCTTTCCGCCGCCCTCGGGTCAGGCCGCAACTGCGTTTTTGCCGGCTGGATCAAACGGCAGCATGCACCACGCTGGGCATAAGCGGCGGAAAGCGCGTTACCGGTGGGCGGGCGCTGGAAAACCGCGGCGTGCGGGCCGTTCTATACCGCATTGAACCCTGCCACGCGATCCTTGAACGTTGCTGTGCCAAGGGGTCAAGGGCGCTGGGACCAACCGCGCATCATGTGCTTTGACCATTCCGGCCGTAGTGATGGACCGACCGGCCGGTTCCATGTAGTACAAACAAAGCACGGAACGGTCCCGAAAAACCCAAAAACTGGGCTGGTATGCCAGGCGGCCACCATGGGCGCAGGCAGAAAAAAAAAGGCTTTTTGGCCGATTTTTTTGCGGTGGCATTGAATTCCTTCTTTTCTTGTGGC
>Ga0163217_1043139_pt1 | contig 11142 bp, 4 predicted proteins | sample SynspAceP_FD_185933 | JGI IMG/M metagenome (GOLD analysis project Ga0163217, IMG submission 185933) | Saline lake microbial communities from Ace Lake in Antarctica - Synechococcus sp. Ace-P (PacBio error correction) | ecosystem: Environmental > Aquatic > Non-marine Saline and Alkaline > Saline ... | reverse complement strand
CTCTTTTTAGGGACTCAAGCGGCCTGAAGCACCGCCATGACCTGCATCCATATTTAATATTGAAACAGCAACCCAAATTTATTGTCCGTTTTCTTATACTCCCTTGTTTGCGAACTCTCTCTCGCGGATTCAGATATCTAGACACGGTTGGGCACATCGTGGCCCTTAACGGTATTATAACCATACATATTTCGGCTGGACTTTGACCTCGTTATACATGTCATTAGGCGAATATGAAGTTTTGTGATTACTATTCAGGGTAAGGGATATTCTTTTTCGTTGGGATTTGCCCCATTCATCAATTCCCGGATGGTCCAAGGAGGAATAGTGTCGTCCTATACTTAGTTGCCGTTCAAACAACTACTCACAACCGGGCAACGGCCGCTCCTATTATTTCTACACCCGAATTCTACTATATATTTGTGGGGCATAGATTGACATTGCCCCCATTAAAAGCCCCGGCCTTTGCCGAAACCACTTCACGGAGACAGTGAGTTTTAGATAGATGTTCAGGAACTGTAATTTTATATTCTTTGTCTATCAGAAATTTAGAACGAGATTTATTCAGGTGATAAATTGCGCTAAAGTGTGTATTTTTCTGGTTTTGGCTTGAGCAGGTTATGCCTCCCTTCATCATTACAATTCCGACCTATATATTCCCCCTCTTTACTAACATTTGGGTACTAAGGCCATTAATATCAAACCTTATCCAACAAAACTTAACCTTACTGTGTAGAAAAATAAGGATCAATGGTTCTGCCCATAAGATAACCGTAGGCGTATTGTACACGGGGCTGGAAACCTCATCCAAACTTAGTGTTTTTATTTGATATACCAAGTGAGATCGCGATATCTTTTTTTACGTCTTACGCGTTTTGCCTAAATCCGTTCGGAAATATAATCTTTCCTATTATAAATTTTCCGCCCCAATACCCTTTCCTTCCTCTAGTTTCTCATTCGCTTCCTTTTTTACTACTTTCCTTTGGTCCTCATATTTAAATCGATAAATGGAACTCTTTGGGCGTGATTCCATTGGTAGTTCTTAAGCCTATCATCTTCCGGAGAATTCCCTACGTATCAAAATCCGGATTGCGTGCCTCACCACATATGGCTGTAATAGGTTTTCATTATCTTAACTGCTGGCAAATTTACTTATACTTTCTTCAGCTTTTCTCCATCGCCAACCCATTCTTCCAACTGCATTCAAAACCATTTTTCACGCTCGGGACAAACATAGTAAATCACTTTATAAACATCTCACTATCCTCCATTAGCAGACCTTCTTCCCTATGTGGAATCACATAAACTCTACCTCAGGTTTTTAGATTCCTGTTTGTCTTTCAGGGCTGATTGTTCATCAATTTTAAATTGGCTGCTCCGTCCATATTAGGTCAGAACTCATAAAAATTGTCTTTTGTTAGTGGGATAATTACGGAAATACTCTGGACTCTAAACCCCCTTTCTTTTTGTGAAACTAAAAACATTGTTAAATTTTTCCATTGGGTTCTATCGGCCCTTAGTATTTGAAATTCAGATGTCCAAGGTCATGGGAAAGGAACTTAAATTACCATAAATTCCTTGGATTATGTTTTTAAGTAAACAAGGTGGTAAAGGTTTTTGTTCCTTCATGAAAAACCATTTAATTCGTGCCCTCTTGTGGAGGATTCCCTCTAAAACTTTTTGACTTGTAGACCTTATTCTATTCTTTCTCTACGCTTCTCTTAGCTGCATTTGGCCTTAAGGTCCTAGTGGTTCTTTTTTTTATGGTATAGGGAACAGGTGTTTTATTATTCATATCGCCCTCATACCGCACTTATCCTGTTTGTTATTTTCATATGTTTATCATCATAAATTTCCTTCTGTGATGCAAATTCTTTTTATTGTAAGGTGTATTGCCGTCGGGAACCGTGTCCACCCCCAAAAGCCCCTTAAGTTCCGTTGTTGGTTTAACTATAGACCAGCCCTCCAGTCTAAAATCTAATCTTCTCGGATTCCTTCTGCCCATTTAATGTTCGGCATATTGAACATTATTTCCTCCTTCGGCATCCTCCTTTTCAAAACCGTCTTTCTCGCAAAAATTGGATACTCCTTTCCCATTTCTTTCATTATCGTTAGGCATACCAATTACTTCCTTAGTAAACTTATAGTGGGCACGGAAGAAATCATTTCTTGTATCCTGGATTTCATCATGCTTGGAACAATCTTTTCCTGAAAGTCATTGGAATGTTCCGTTTCATTGGCTTCGTAGTAGGCTATTCTCCTTGTTCCAAAAACACAATAGCGTTTACCACCTCCGGACTCCTTTCCTTCTTGGTTCCAACTTCTTAGTAATTAATTGCGACCCTTAACATCACCCGCTTCCCTTATTAATTGTTTGCAATTTTCTTTGCCACTTGGCTGCTTTCAATTCGCTTGCAATGTATTATCATCTCTGTTTAATAATAATAGCTGGCAAAAATAATTACTCTTTTAAAATGTGACCGGCCTGATTTAAATAAGACCTTCTAATCCAGGAATAAACTTAAACTATCTTTCAATTAAAAGAACTAAATTATAACGACTCAGCTACACTATTTTATTATTTAAATACTCAAACCATCTTAGTAAATTTTTGGCGGGTAGAACTACTTAAATAACGTCATTATTTGTTGGTAAGAATATTGTTATGGCCATGTTGCGGTGGAAATTTCGAACCGGGTACCCAGGAGCAAACAAGTAATTAAAGTTTACCAAGGAAAGGAATTGTTAATACTGTAATAGTGATGGAAGCAATCTCCGGACAGTTTTTGCTTAATTAAAGTACAGTATTACTGCTCCATTAGGACCATTAAGTCCATTTCCATTGATGATAGTCTTCTTAGTCGACAAAGATCAATTGGCAGGATTAATCTCTGATCCTGACCTTAACAAGGCCATTTGAACAAAGTCCACCACCTAAATGAGGAGCCTTGATTGTTACCGCTGTTGCCAAAGAAGTATGCCCAAAAAATCATACCAGGAATGGATGCGCTTTAAAATACATATATTCATTCATGTCTATCTGGCCATTTAATCAAAACTGTTCTAATATGAAAGAATTTTTTTCTTATATTCCTGCTTCTCCATTCTTCGTGTTTACTGCCACCAAAATATATAAAAGTGCCTTTGACCAAGAAATCTAACAAATGGCTTGACTACTTACACTACAGTTCTCCAGACAAATTTGACCTATTTAAACTAAAATAAAAAATAACCTTTTCAAAACATTTATGATGTTATTTTTAATGGGCAGTGATTAGGTGCTCCCTCCCACTGCAAGGCCTTAAACGTATAGATTTATTTTCGAGACTTCCGAAAATAACAATTTAAGGAAGTGGCCAAGGACTATGGTATACTTTTATATGTTAGATCTACCCAGAAAAAAGATTTATAGCCTTTCAGTTGCCGATGAAATTTAGAAAACCAAACACCCGCATATGAGAATTGCTCACACTCACAACTGTGAAACAAAAAGCGGCATTTCCTCTTTAATAAGTGTTTTGGTAAGTACCGAAGGGAAAAAGAAGTAGCACACTTTCTGCGTTATGGTACTAAAGGGGATGTGGAATTAAATATATGGTACCTTTCTTTAGATTACCGCAACATAAAAATGTAATATGGCTACAAAGCAATTCCCTTCTTAGTAGTAACCCATATTGGTATTTTTTACTATTAATCAATCCCTTTCTCTTTATAAAAAACGAACCTTATTTATTTAACTATTTGCTTCACTGCTAAATTAAATTAACGAGTACATAACTCCTTACTTCCCTAGGGTGCAAAAGTATCTTAATTTTATTTTAGGAACCTTCTTCATCTATAATGATGATAGGCAATTACTTTTTCTGCCTCTCTAACTCATCTTTTATATTCAATTACAAATGCACTTATTTATTTATACGGAAAATTACATTTTAATAACCTAGTCTCAGATTATAAATGGTTTTTTTTAAAAAAGGAATACGGTGCGTTTCGCCCTTTCTATTCCCTCCAGTTCTTGAAGCTGAAATGTTAAAAAAATCCACCGTAACGGGCCTATCCTTAATCCATCAGCAACATCTCATAACTTTTTTTTCGGACTTGCGAAGCATTGCAATACACTACCAAGGTCGCTTCCAACAACCTTGTTTTTATCTCTTATTGTCAATCAGGCTGTCAGAAAAAATACGGAGGAAGAACCTATATCTTAAACGTAGAAAGACCTTAATTCATACACGGTGCGGCATAAGTGCCTCTAACCTATTGCTATATTGGGAGAGTGCCTTGTTGGTGACTAAAAACACTTTTTGCGCGGAAAGCACTAGGAAACCTAACTTGCTGTGTGCTAAACTTGTGCGCCCTGGACAGCATTCGGCTTTGTAGCCTTCTGGCAACCGCAGTACGGCTTATTTTGGGATTGCGATATGCTGAAAATCCATATGTGAGAGAGGGTAAGATATGGCCAAAGATAGACATTCCCAATTGTGTAGGTTTCGGGATGAATAAAATCCTAGGCTTGCCATATAATTCTGGTTTTTAAGTACTCCGCTTCTCCCATGCCTAAAACCTTAAAAGCAGGCTGTAGATTCTGCCTTTTTGCAGGCTGTATCTAAATAGAATCCCATTACTACAATTTCTTGCGTATAGTTGATTTCCGTGGTTATGGTCCACACCCTCCAATTCCGATGATTAGGTACGTCTACGCTTTAATTTTCAGCGTCGTTGTGTTTGGTTATTCGAAAAAACGCTAATAAAGTACACCAACTTCATTTTTTTGAACTTATGACCCGTTGGGGTGTGAGAATTGCCGGACCAATGTTGGTCTGTCCTTGTTTGCTTCTTTCGGTGGCTATAGGCCGTAATGTCACATGGGAAACCTTCTACCTCTTTCTTTTTTGACGAACCTACCGGAATTGTAACGCTTTCACTGCATTGAACCAGTGGGCCCGCTTTCTTTTAGAATATTGTTTGCTTTAACCATTGCTGCACTTTTATGCACCTCTGGGGTCCTCTCCCACGCGGTAATAATAATGTATTTAAATGTGTCATTATGCTGAATAGATGTAGAAAGGGAGAATACAGGGGGCGGCTAATTCCGTAGTCACACGTGTTCTGGTCATTTTACCCTGGTGTAGTTGTTCCAGAGCACAGTATTGTTTGAAATGATCTTGAGAAAGCTTTACCTATGGACGTTAAGTCTTCTGATTCAGGGGAAACCAATAGATGCCTTATTACGAATTTAAGGTTCGCTTGGAAAGGTATTTATATCCCTTCTTGCCTTGGAGAAGTGACGCACACCCGCCGTACGCCCTTATGCGATTTAAATTGGCACAGCAAAATCCACAATCCTCCATTTTAGTTAATCTAAGCGGCGGGCAGGGGCTCGATAAGGGATATTATAGGGACTTATGTTTATGCTAGTATACTTCGGGGGCCTACCTGACCGGTAGGAGAAACATAACTTAAGAAACTAAACCCAATTATAAAAAGGGAGTCTAAAATTTACATGCTATTTTAAGGACTCCCTTCTTCATTACCCTGAAGTTTCTTTTTTAAAGCTTGGGTTATTGGCGTTTTCCCATCTTACTAGCTTATATTTTAGGCTTGAGGATTAACATCAGCAGCTATTCAAATACCGATGGTGAATAGCGGGTTCCCAATGCTAATTTCCACTTCAGCGCATATTCCCTCTTTGGATTATCATTTTCATATCTCACTGGCTTTCCGTCTAATTAAATTCCTCCAACTCTATAAGGTTAACGGACTCACATACTTTGGTCCTTAGACCGTTTCATAAATAAAACCAACTCAATTTCTAACCTCCCCATAAAAAGGGGCTTACTAATACTAAAATCTGGTCATTGCTCATAAAGTCCAATACAAGTGTTCAGCCAGGTAATTAATTAGTTTTAAGATTTTTAAAAATTAAAGATTTCACCGTTTTTGTAGTAAACTTTTTAAAAAAAGTGCCGCTAGGGCCATCGCTTAGAAAGTAAAACAATTGATATCGAGATTTAACCACATATTACCTTTTAGTGCCAAATCTGATTTTAAGTGGGCTAACAAACGCTGCTTACGAGTATTCCCATTTAGCAATTAGGGCGTGGACGATCGGACTTAATACATATTGCTCTCTATATCTTTTAAGATTTCTCACTTGGCTCTCTCATATCTTCTTTGTTTTTGAACCGTTATAGACCGACCTATACCTGTGCGATAAATTTTCTCTTTATTAGACAAATGAATATATCAAGGGAAAATCTTATTTGTAAACCCACTCCTTGCTATATAGTTCTGAGGCATGGAATGGAGAATTAGGCATTCAAAAATCTTTTTAAGACTAGCATACTCCATACTGCCAGGACTTCCATATGGTCTTACTCCTAGTTACGTATTTCCAAAAAAGCTCCATGCATTTTTTCGTCCGTATTTAATCCCATATCGGTAACACATACGGCAGCTTACGGCTTTTGCCCTCATCCATTAATGTGAATTAATTCTTTCTCTTTCATACTTATTCCAGAAACCGTTATCTTAGTAGTCATTCTGATTTCACTCTCATTTCAAAATAACCTATTATATAGTTTCCGAGGGCCTTACCACCTTTTTTAATTGTATTATGGCAACCCTTTTTAGTGCCAAGCTAATTTCCTTGGCTTTTCAACATTGCTGTTCCTCCACCCACATATCCTTTTCTCTGTGGATTTTCCTCAAGCATCTATTTCCTTGCTTACGCGCAAGATACACTCTGCCTTTGTACTCATGCCTGTCCCACCAAGCACCTTTTCTTACCCTTAATTGCCTCTTTGTTCAATTAATGCTCTCTTTATCTCCCTTAATTAAAACTTAACGGAAACCTTTACAGTTATTCAATCCCAGTCCTTTGTACCCTCTACAACATTACTACTTATGGTATGGAACAAGGCTCCATAATCCTTTTGGACGATTCCCATTTTTGGACACCAGGTTGTGCATTATTTCCAAAAGTCGTGCACCTTCTTAGGTCGATATTTTAATTGATGTGGTTCACATACATCTCTCTTAGTATGGCGCTTAAGCTCTCCCATTAAATCCCCAACCAGGGCTCCTCGCCCTTTTATTCTTTTGTACTCTTTCATACAGCTAGTTTAATTGTCTTATATGGGCTGTGATAAAATAGTCTGGTGGGTTAATTAGCTTCTTCTACCTGTCTTTGCTGTCTCATCATATCAGCTCTATTCGTTCATCTACCAAATCTACAGGAGACACCCACTGTTAAAAATCTTACCCTTTTTCCCCCTTCGTAACTATTACCAAGCATGGGTCGTATTTATCACAAAAATTTAATTGTTCCCCTGGTTGGGTATGCAATTTCTTTATGAGCTGTTTTGATGGCCACTCAGTGTGTACCGCTTTGGAAAAAAACCAATAAAGCTGTTCTCTATTCCACAATAATTTTGGTCCATCATTTTCTTCCATTTTGTTGACGTATAAGGGTCATTTTTTTCAAAACGTCCTTCCCCTCACCTTTTGCAGTCATCATGGCCTGCACCTATTCCAGGGGTTGGTTTTTCCTTGTAAACGGGTTATTCCACTAATCTTGAATTTATTAAAGCATAAATTTTGCAACAGAAATTAGAAGTTATAAAAAATATCCTATAGAGAATTTCTCTTCACTTATATTAGAATTTTAAAGTTTATTACTAATTATAATAAAATATGATTTGCACAACCAGTATCATTGAAGACTATTTTATGGCCTTGTAAAATTTAATTACGGACTATGATCAACAATCCAGGAGACCATTCATAAGAGTTTCTTTATAGATTCGTGTACCTTGGTGCGTAAGGACGGTTTATCTTTGTCATTGATGCCCTCAAGCTTGTAGAAAATAGAAAACTGAAGAAGAGGCAAAACCTCCTGGCTCCTCGGCATTTTGCGTTCCATTCTCCTTCAGGGAAGCACAAGAGCATGATGAAGTTTAATACAAATCCAAGAAACAATAGAGTGTTTGATGACTTTTCAATAGCGACTCAAAATTTAGCGGCCTATAGTTGATCTGGAGATTTTTTTTGGAATTTCAGACCAACAGAGCGGTGTGAAATGCCGAGGCCGATGCTTGTATAAACCATTACCTTGAACAAGATCGTAGTAAGTCCTTGGAAAAAATTCGCGTAAAAATTCAAGAATATGCTCTCTGCCGAGGAGATGATACATTAGGCCATTTAATTCCAACATTAGTGTGCTCGGTGCCCTCTATGGAGAGCACAGAAAGTTGTTGATTGGGCCTTCCATTGTGATGCGAATGTATAGATGTTGGAGCGCAAAAAAATGCGTTTAAAAATAATTAAAGAACTCAATTATCAGGAAGGTGTTGTTTGAGAGAGATATCTATACGTCTTTTCCTCCTCCTCCGTCTTACCTTCGTACTTACTCCCTTAGCCTTTTGCTTGATGAGTAAGAACTAGAAAAGTAATATTCTCTTCCTTAGCTCAACACAACTAACCTCCTTGTATTAATTGTCCTAGTACTTACCCTAAGTTCCTTTATCTATAAACCACTTTTTTCTCGCTCCACACTCATCCTCATACATTTCCGCATTCAACATGGGAGGCCCAATTCACAACTTTCTGTGCCTCCTGCACCAGCCAGTTATTTAAATTTGAATTATGGCTCCGTAAGTTCATCTTTCCTCGGCAGTGAGAGGCATATTCTTGAATTCCATATTATTTATGTTTTCAAGGGCCTTCTACGATCTATGTTTCTTTATTGCTTTTTCAACATCCTGGCTCGGGCATTCACCCTACTTTTCTGAAATTCCTCTCAAATAACATCTTCCAGATCGGCCGCAAATTTTGAGGCGCTATTGGAAACTCATCAACATTGTTCTCTTGATTTTATATTTAACTTTCATTCTGCTCTTGTGTCTTCCTTGGGGAGTTTTTGGTTCCAAAAATTCCGAGCCCAGGTGTTTTCTCTTCTTCGTTTTCTACTTTTCTACAAGCTTGGCATCAATCGTCTAATACCTCCTTAAACGCACCAAGGCGATCTATGTGCACTCTCTTACTCATAATGAGTTTGGTCTGTTTATCATATCCTAATTTATTTTCAGCCATAAATATACTTCATAGCTATTGATCTGTGACAATCTTATTTCTCATATTTTATTTTTAAAACTTTAATTCTTATATAGTGGAAATTCCTCTTTAGGAGTTTTCTTTACTTCTAATTTCTTGGCATTTTATGCTTTTTTAAAATAATCTTATTAGTGATACGTTTCTAAAAAACCAACCCTGGAATTGTTGCACGCGCTGATGAACTGCAAAAGGTGGGGGAGCCTTGACGTTCTTTTAATAAATGACTCCCTTCCGGTTCAACAAATTGGAAGAAATTGATGGCCAAATTATTTGGAATGGAAGCAGCCCTTGTTTTTTCAAGCGGCATCTATGGCCAATCAAACTTAAGCCATAAAATTTGCACTTTACCCAACCAGTGTAGGGAACCTATTAATTTTGTGTAAATACGCCCACTGTTGTTATTTTTTAATACATGTAAGGGGAGGGGTGCAGTTTTACACAGTGGTGTTTCTCCCTCGTAGACTTTGTAGTTTGGCAATAGAGGATGATGACAGTCAAGACAGGTGTAGAAGAAGCTCTCCTATAACCCACCAGACTTTATCATTCAGCCCTATTTAACTTCACCTAGTCTGTATTGAAAATTACAACGAATTATTAGGGCTGGAGGGAGCTCATGTTGGGATTTGGTGAGAGTATAGAAGCGCCATAACAGAAATGTATGTGACCCAACTATCCATTAATAATATCACCTAGACGGTGCACGTCTTCTGTCTAATCGCCCTGGTTGGAGTCCAAAAATGAATCTCCAAAGGGATTATGGAGCCTTGCTTCCAGTGAGCGAGTGAAGGTGGTGGTGTTTAAGCAAAGGCACTGGGATGTCCTGTTAAGGTTCCGTTTGTATAGGAGACAAGAGCTCTCACCTTAACAAAGCATAAGGGGTAAGAAAGGTCGCTTGGTGCGAGGCCATTTCAAGACAAGCAGGGTGATATATCTTTGCGGCAGCCGGAATATTCTGCCTTGGAATAATCACAGAGAAGATGTTGGAGGACCATTTGAAAGCCAAGGAAATTTAGTCTTGGCACTAAAAGGGTTTGCTTATACATTTAAAAAAGTTGGTTAGCTTACCGCGTAACTAATATGTTCATCTTTTTGATTTTATTAGGTATGACATAATTTCAGATGACTACTGATCTCGCGTTTCTGGATAAGTGAAGAAAAGAACTACTCAACATTAATGGAAATGGCGCAAAGTATAGCTGCTGTATTGTTACCTTCATATGGATTATACGGATCTCACGAAATGCATGGTGAGCTTATCTTTGGTAAAATACAACTAGATTATTAGACCAATTGGTGCTCTGTGCAGTTTATGGATATGCTAGTCTTCAAAGATTTTTAATGCCTTTTTCCTCATTCCTGCCTCAGAACTTATATTAGCATTTGGAGTTCCAATAATTGTCCTCCTTGATTATCTTCTTCATAATAAATTCAGAAATTTCTCCAGTTATTTAGTCGTCTTTCTCGATGTCAAAAAAACAGTAAAGATGAGCCAATTAGACATCTTTAAAGATTGGCCAATTGTCTGCTCGGATCTCCGCCCTATTTCGCTAAATTGGTAGCATACTCGTAAGCAGCGTTTTGTCACTTTCATGATTGGGCAGACTAAAGGTATATTTTTCATTCCGATTCTCTTTATTTATTTTCTAAGCATTGGCCTACTCAGGCAACTTTTTTAAAGTTTATACCACAAAACATAACGTGAATCTTTAATTTTAAAAATCTTAATCTTAACTAATTTACTCTTGGGGCTGACTTTAATTCGGACTCTTTATGACAATTCGATCCGTATTTTTTTATTATTAGCTAGCCACTTTCTGGGAGGTATTTAATTGGTTTTGAACCTTGGCTTTAGGGGATATTCATGTGAGTCGTTAACCTTAAGTTGGATTTTAACGGTGAGAAAAGGCCAAGTGAGACGTTAATGATATCCCACAGGGCTTATTTGCCTTAATGGGACGCATTGGCAGTCCCTTTCGGTCTTGTAGCTCTGATGCTCTCATCCTCCTTTAAAATTAGCTAGTATGGAAA
>Ga0163217_1034173_pt1 | contig 11142 bp, 5 predicted proteins | sample SynspAceP_FD_185933 | JGI IMG/M metagenome (GOLD analysis project Ga0163217, IMG submission 185933) | Saline lake microbial communities from Ace Lake in Antarctica - Synechococcus sp. Ace-P (PacBio error correction) | ecosystem: Environmental > Aquatic > Non-marine Saline and Alkaline > Saline ... | reverse complement strand
CTGTTATCCCTGATGTTTCTATTCAAATTTACACCATCAAAGGCTTTGTAATCTTCATGAAAAAGTTCTATAAGCTTTGGAATAGTTGGTTTTTCAAGTTTTTCTTTTCAAACCTTGAGCATAGTGCTCCACTTCTTTTCTACATATTTTTCTTTTTTCTTTTTGGCTCTAAAGTTATTTGGTAACAGTCAAAATTAATTTGGCATTTTAAGTTGCCTGTGGGCAGCGGGCACTGCCTGACCTGGGACAGCTTTACCTTCACAATCTTTTTAGTAGTTCACTTACGAAATTTCTTCTAGTTTTATTTCCCTCCATTTAATTAAAATTACAGGAAAATACTACAAAAAATGGATACAATAACTAAAATAGGTTACACTTTATGATTTGTTAAAACAGATTCTCGCTATGCTCTCTAAGTAATTTTATTCCCTTGGGCTTTAGAAAAGGAATCACTTCCTTTCCTGTCACCCCGATTTTCTTAAAATCCTCCCAAGAATCTTGATCTGAAAGGATAACTCCCCTGAATTCTCAAAACTGAATCAAATGGTCGATCAACAACGCCATCATTAAGTAGGGGAGAGCAGAATTCCATTATCACATCAAGACGTTCTTGATCGGTTGAATCCTTTCCATGGGCACTATATGGGAACCGATAAAATTTTGGGTCTTTAATTCTGTCACTGCGCAATTGTTAATTCCAACGATGAATGATTCCCGTTTCTATAGGCTCCTTGGCCAAACGCGGTGAGGGTTACTAAGACACTCTCTTTCAGTAGAATTTGGCGAGAATAATATCGTATTTTATCGCGGGTTAAGGTCAGCCGCAAAATTCAATTGCATCTGTTCTGCGTCGAATTATGGCCTTGCTCACGATTGGATTAAATAAAGACTTGATTCCAATTCTTAATCCCATTTACGATCAGAAAGTTTCAAAAAAATCAACGTCATAAAACTCTAATTCAGATACAAAACTTTACCGTTCCTGTCTGTACATATTCAAAAAGAAAAACTCCGCTTCCTTGATTTCTGTGTTCCATCAAGGCCAAGTTTCCCTTAGTAAATTTCATATCTCCAAACTTGCCCTTCACCCGTGTAAGAATAGATTTTTATTCGTTCATCCACTGATTCTTTGTAGCCATGTTGAATGGCCTTGAGAACCTGAAAAATAAAAATATATGGACCTTGAGCTGATGACAAATTCACTTTGACGGTTTCCACCGATATTGATCATGGATTTTCGGAACGGGCGATATGTTTCTTGATTTGGGGTCATGGAACATTTCAAAAGATGATTTTAATAAAAAAATTTAAAAAATCTATCTTTAAACTTTCCTTTTGCTATTCGCTTAAAGTAATTTTTTATTCATCTCCTCTAAACCTAATTCGTTTCTTCAATTTTTTGTTATTAAAATCTTCAGTTTTTTTGAGTTCTGTAAAACTATATAAGAAATTTAAATCTGAAATGGGGTCTTGTGACATTTTAGAATCAATTGACCATATAATTTTTTCCTAAATAAGTGTATGTTTCATCAATTAATTCTTCACTAAAGAAAATAGATTTTATTGCTATTTCTTGCTGAATCTTACCTATTTCCAAACCAATTTTTGCTCCAAGCTATTTTAATTCGAGTTTATTTAGTTAAATTTATTGTTTTCTGAGAAATCAACCTTTCAGACTTCATCCTTACATTACCCAGTAAATTTTAAAAAAGATTAAAAAATTCTCCATATTAACACTAGAATAGGCATCTAATTTTTTTTAGATAAACTTGATTTTGAAGGGTCAATATTTCTCTCTAAAATATCCTAATAATGGAAATAGCAAATGCGGCTGTGAGGAATGCGATTGTTGATCCAGTTTTCCATATTATTTACTTTATACTTCACTCCAACCCAAACTCCCTCAAAAACGCATTAGTTCCTTTGGTCTTCTTTCAATTCGCTTCGTTAATGGAAAGTCAGGCTTATCATTTTCTCTTCTAAAATCAATTGTGAACCTCATTTCAGATGTGCTTACATATCTTGAAAATTTCAGGTTGTAGCCCATTCTTTTCGATGTCCTCCATTGAGACTTTACTAGATAAGCACCTCTTCTTTTCGGAAATTTATAGGTATCAATTATTTTTCCTGGATATTGCTTCTTATCTAGCGGCGCTAGTTTTGCCTTTTCCCTTTATCATAGTGTTCTTGAGCATTGATAAAATAACATTGTCATCTTCTTTCTTACATTTCTTTTAACACCAGAGATACAAACGGGATTCCTGGGGAATAGAAAGGTTTGACGGCAAGCCAATTCACGCCATCATGTTTTATTGTCTTTTAGAAGTATTGGTTCTGATACGTTCTTCTGGCTCCACCACGGAATAAACACCCATGGGGTAAAATTATCGCCATTGGTTGCCTCATTACTTAAGAAATGAAATCCATGCAATAAGAACGAAAAAGGTCTGCTGCGGGATTTTAGGCGCTAAACCATAAACTTTTTAAAGCGGAATCTTCCACCATGTTATTCATTGGGTTCCCACGGGCAAATGAATGGTGGATTGGCGACTATCGCATCAAACTCAAACTTTTTTTAGAGGGATTCATTTCCATTAAGTACATCCAATGGTTGATTTCAAGGTTTTCCATGATAGATTTCCAAATTCAGAATCTTTATTCCATGCAAGAAGCATGTTCATTCTTGCCAATAGTTATAGGGTGGTTGAGTTGTTTTCCTGTCCGTAGATTTTACCAATAGTAACCCTTTCCGTCTGTTTGCTCTTTCAATTGAGTGCGAACATTATTAAAAGTGAACATTGAACCACAACAAAATCCAGTACTTTATCCAACTTATAGTTTGCCAGTTTGATGGATCTTGGCTATCGAGAGTACTATCTTTAGAAAGTATGGGTTGGAGATTTCCTGAGGCGTGTTAAAAACTCTCCGGCTTTCTTTACCTGAACCTGCGGCAAAACTGACCAATTAATATTCATAGCATCACCCAGCGTATCTGTATCAGAAGGAAAAAAGCTTGCAAATACCTTCCGAAATTTTCTGAATCTATCGTTACAAAGCTTTTTTTCTGTCAGTAGGTGTTTCATGACCCAAACTTTTCGAATTCAGATTTATTTCAGAGTGAACAAGCCTTGAAATGAATTGTCGAAGGATTCATTTTCTATTATAGCGAAAAACCTTCCTCAAGGGTCACTAGTAATTCACTATTTTGGGTTCGAGCCATTTCAGGAAATATTACTCCACAAATGGGTCAGGTTTTGGATTCACATAAATGTACTTTTCTACGCATCTGCTTTTAAACTCTGAAACATCATCTGGGTTTCTGCATAACCCAAATTTCCTAAGAGGAGTAGATTGCCCCAGTTTTATCCATTAACATCTTTGGAGTTCGTCCGGGTAATCAGAGCCAATTCTTTTTTTGCCCGATTCTTCGTAGTTGTGCGAGAGGGTTTAGCGTTAAAAACAAAAAACGAGAGCATGTAATCTCGGAATCATCCGCATTTCATTGAGCCTCGAAGTTTGTCTGCTATTTTCCAAAGGGTCGAGTCCTTAGTAGGTCATTTTCTTTTTTGTGTCATACTAATGGTTCTGGGATTTTCTTCAGCGGAATCTAACAATTTCGTTGAATTTGTAATGCTTAAATAATTGTTGTAAATTACTTTTCTGAAATACTGCTTTTATTTTCTTCACCCATTTCGTCGGTTCAAATTAAGGAGTAAGCACCTGACTCATATATTTCACTAACCTTTGAAATGTAAGGTTCTTTTCTTCATCATCTCCATCAATTTCATGGCAGTCAGAGAATTGGGAATAGCCATGAAAATGGCCGCTGTTCAAGAATGGTTTCTAATATGTTAAAATGAAATAACGTGAAACAGTCTGTCTTCGTTTATGGCTTTTTCAAAGTCTGATTAAGGGAGACAGATAAAATAACGGTGAATCTTTTGTCGTTTTTAGAAAACCATTATTCATTTTCTTTAGAAAAAACTTCTTGCATTCCCAAATTCGTTGCAAGGACATATAAAGAATTAAGGCATGATGCGTTGAAATGGATTGCTTTTATTTCATTTCCTTCTGTCTTTAGCAATTTGGGCTTAAATGGTCCGCTACAGAAATAGCATTATGTGTCATTCCATTAAGAAATTGGGTCATCTATGTAACATATTTAACCCAGTCATATGATTTCCTGATTGTCAATAGCCAATTGCATGATCGCTAGAAAGAAGCACCAAATAAAATAAATCGTTCTTCTCCACGGGAGGATACTTTTGATGTATTCGTGCCTGATTGTTTCTTCATCTATGTCTGTCTCTCGTATGAGAAACAAATTCACATGCCAGTTGGTTATAATTCAATGAAAAAAAATTCAAAATCTGAATACAGCCTTAATAGGGCGGGATTCTGTTTTCCATCTCCAATTTCAGATGACCTTTAAAAAACTTTTGAGTCTTTGTTGATTTTCAGCACACGTTCGGCGTCGTTTTCTTAGATCATTGTCCCAAAGATAAATTTCTTCAGTAAAAGCATGAATTATAAGTATCTCTCTCCTGGACAATTCCATACTTCATCAAAGACTTTTCCTGCTTGCCTAAAATCCATTGAAGGCGAGTTTTCCCTGTTTCCCATTGTAAGCAAAAAGTAGATGAACCATTTTGTTTGCACTCTTAAGTGTGGTCACAAAATCTCCTTAAGTTGAAAATGAATAATCTCTATATCTGCCATCTCTTAACTCTCAATTTTTGGAAAAAAACCCTGCATAGCTTTTTTATGCTGCTTGCCAATTGTTCGATTTACTGCCTTTGGGCATTGATTAATTCATCTTAAAGCCGAAAGGACAGGAAAGCTATTTTTGTTGTTTTCTTGAGCGTTTAGGAATTTAGGAAAGAAAATTCCTTATTGCTTTGGAGAAAGCATAGGAATTGCACCGTCTTGACCCTATTTTTTTCCGAACTTCTCTGAAATGCAATCTCCAATTTAATAATGTAATAGAGAAATCTAGCAACACAAGGTATATTTTTAGATTAAAACCATTACTTGAGTTTATGGGGCGGGGGCCGGGAGGTGGGGCCTTGCAGGTCCTTATTTCTCTATCAATTATTGCACCAATCTCCTAATGTTCCTCTTGCAGAAAAAATGATGTGCATTTACTTCACCCATAATTTCAGGTGATTCATAATATTTTTCCCACTGAGAAAAAAGTTGGGTCAATATATTAAGTTAATTGAATTTTGTTATATGCTTTCCTCCAAGTGACTAGCACGCCTTCTCCTTCCTTTGACCAAGTTTGTTTGTATATCCTCTATACCCAATTCGACCCTTAAACAAGACAGTTGTCTTCAACATGTTGGGATGCCACTCCCCATCATTCTCAAACTCCCTTAAACCGAACCTTAGCACAGTTTTCGCCTTCCTGCCGGAAAAGGTTTTTGTTCAAGCCTGTTTATTGTGGCTTTGGAGGCGTCAGGCTTATCGCTGTGGACAGCTAACAACTCATCTAACGAAGAAAGGCAGGGAGGCGATTTTTTGTTGTTCCTTTAATTTTCTTAGGAACAGTCAACCTTAATTTCTTTCTAATTCACTTAATCCAATTCTCTTTCGGTTGTTGACTGTTGAACCTTGTATAGAACTTTTCCTTTCAATGATTTTCCGAAATGATTTTGAATTAATTAAAGAGTAAATGAAAATACTTGAAAAACTTGTTTTTTCATCTACAGCAATCTAATTCCCATCTGATGCCATCGAACACATCTTTCAGGTGGTTTTCGGGATCAACAAGCTCGACCACTGGCGTCGCCCATTTGAAAGAATTATGTCCCCAGCATAAATGTTACACTCAAATAATCATCTGCTTTTTTCTTAGATGTGTTAGATTTTTGTATTAATCGTGGAATTCACCATCTCCAATATTTTTGCAAATTGGATTTATCCTAAATCCGCTTTTCGCATAAGTCGCTTGCTTTTCAGGTTTTGAACCAAAAAGGGATTTCCACCAGTAAACTCCATTTTTGATATTTAATATCTGCCGTTTTTCAATTAGTGGCCATTAAAGACCATTCTCCTTCAACATCAAACTCAGAGAAACGCAATTCAGGTATTTAATTTTATCTCTTTTACATCAAAGCTGCTTAATTCCTTGAAAATTTCACGCCCTTTGGGCTTAGTTTTCTTTTTAATTGGGGCACCAAGTCGTTCATCAAAAGCGGATTCTGGCTTACTTGCGTTGTTTCCATCCCCAGTTTTCCAGGGGTTTCCATGAGGTCTTTGTGGAGTTTTCTCCGTCAAAAATCATTCGGTTCATTATCTTTCTACAAAAGTTTTAAGTCTGCGGTTTGCAACCATGGTTATTGGCATTTCTGCAAGTTCTTGTCATACTTTCTCGACCCTAAAGGTTCAAAGTTCTGTTTCAGTTCATCAGAGGTTCTGGCCTACGCTCAATCTACTTGTTTGATATATTCAGTCAAGTATTTCTTCTTCCATCAGATTGAGTTTGGACTTAAGCAAACTAAATCACCTGGCTTTGGGTCATCTCTGCTTTTGAAGGCTTTTAGCTGCGTGCTATCGGCAATCAAGCTCATTGATGTAATCGTTATCAATCCACCGCAGAGGCAAAAAGCACAACTCAAAATCGAGTTGCTGAAGTCTTCTGGGTGCATCATCCCCTTCTTTTTTTGCCTGTATTTTCCGCTAGTTGCTATGGCAGTTTCTAAGTTACGCTTCAAACTCCTGTAAGTTGTCTTTGGGGCAGAAATGGCTTTCAATGGTTTCTTGCTGCCGCTCATCCCAAATCGCGGGTTGTATTTGGTCGAGTTGGGTTTAAGTCGTTATCTGCACTTCCCTTAAAATTTTTCACAAAAACCAATCTTCGCAGCATCCACCCCACGCAAGTATACAACTTCCTGAGGTTCGTTTTACCAAGTTGTTTGTTCTTTCAGAAAACGCCAAAGCTTCAACGGCTTTGGTATGTGTCTTATCACCACAGGTGCAGATCTACCATTCCAAATTTCTTTGCGTTATTTCCTTCTTCTCCGAAACAAAGGTTATAGCTTGGTTTTACCGCTTCCTGCTCAACGAAATCCAATATATTCCCCATAAGGCTTTGCTATCATTTAGCACACGATTGGTCCGCGAAAACGCCTGAATTCAATCCATTGGTATTTTAAACTTTCTTTGTTCCACATTACAATGTATTTAAGTACTTCGAATCAAAACCCGTAAGAAGCATATCTACCACAATGGTGATATCTATTCTTGTTCTTACGTGGGTAATCCTTCGTTGCCTAAAAATTTTTTGGTCTTTGATTCGTCTTTGATATCCTGATAGTAAAGATCAAAATTGTTGATGTCGTGACTGGTACCATACTGATTGTTGAATCACTTAATAATTCTCCGTCAAGGCCTTTTCTTCTCTTCGGGGATTTTCTTTTGTCTTCTTTCTCCTTTTCCAAATCTTCCTGGAAGTTGCTTAATATCTGCAGGCATTCTTCTGGCTTGCTGGTCTCCTTCCTTTTGCGATCAATGAAGAAAGGGGGGAAAAACACAAGCGATATTATAAAAGGGAACATAGTGGATCTCCCGCTATTTTTTCATTCTGAAATCTGCTTGAATAAATTATAATAGGCAATGCGATCATTGTAGAGGAAGTTGCTAAAATGGCGTTGAACTTCCGGTTCTTCGTAGGCCGCATTGTGTTTTTTCAATAATTGCACCTACAACCGCTTTTTGGGATATAGCTTCACCAGGTTTTGACTTAAAAATCGCCCCTTCCTTTAAAATAGCTCAATATGGAATCGCAGTACATTTCTATTCTTCATTGGCATGCGTAATTGTGTATTTTGGAAAGCTTCATGCTGGGAAGATTTCTCTAGTGGTTTTAAGCGTTTTTCCTGCCCATCTATTGGGTTATAGGATGCATTTTTCAGCAAAAATTGGCTGAGGTGGGGCGGGTACCTGTGAAACCAAAATAATTGCCGCATTGGGAAAGAACTCTTTGATGGCTTTGTTGATTTTCTCCAAAACTGCGACCCGATGGCACTCATCAAATATAAAGGGAACCATGCGCTTGTCACTCAATGGTTCTAATCGGCTCCTTTGTAGTTTTCTTTATAGGCTGCCATCCAAAGCCAATCCTAATTTTTGGATGTGGTTACGATTACTTTATCCGCATAGTCCGTTGACAATAGTTCGCGCTTGGACAAGTTTCGGTATTGGTTGTTTTCTTCTACACTGCCTTCTTGAAATTATATTGAACTCTTGTCACGAGTTTTCGTCGAGATCTTTTTCGATCCACCACAAACAAGGAAAACATTTTTTCAATATAGGATGTTTTTTAGTTTAGGGTAGAAGCTTGGAACGACGTTAAGGTTTTTCCCACTTCCGGTTGTTGTGCCAGATATATCCATTTCCTCTTTATCTTTGATGAATGCTATCTACGATGGGCCTTAACTGCATAGATTGGTTAAGGGCGCATTACTAGCAATTTGCTTCGCTCTCCCACAGGCACATGTACTTGCTGGTTCATATTCTTCCTAGGTACATTTGGATTAAGAACCTCTCTGGAATGATTCGAGGTGACGTTATCTTTTTATTGTTTTCATCTGCCAATTGATAGATTGGCAAGAACTGTCATTTCCGCAATTTAAATGGAAAATGTTGGATTTTTTATTTTATTAGCGAAGTAATAGGTATTACTCCGGGTTACTTGACAATGAACAATTGTATTAAAAGCACATCAAGAATTTACCATAGCCATTGGCCAGGTTCTGTTTTATACTCCACAAATTTGCTGCATGGCTTTTCGGGGGAGAAATATCTAGTTTCTTCCAACTCAATCTGAACCACTGGCAAGCCCATTTATAGAAGAAATACGTCTAGCGATGATTGCTATTTTCTGTATTTTATCCTTCAACGGCTGATGCACCTCAAATTCATTTTTGCACCAGTCTTTTTGATATTTACCAAAGTGTATTGTAGGGGCAGTACCATCTTCTCTCTTGGAAATTACTGTCTTTCTCGAAGTTTTTGGAGGCTACAAAAACATCCGGTTCTATGATATTCTTCTCTCAATCGGCAGGAGTTTCCATATTCTGAAAGCCGAACCGATTTATGCCTCCTAAATTTGTTCTAGAAATTCTGCTCAAGCGATTTTCGATCTTGTGATAATAGGTTGAGCGTTGTATTTCAACCCTTTAAGTTGCTCAATTAGATATTCTTCAATTTGAAACATTCTTTGGTCATTGAAAAGGAAAGGTTCTAATAAATCTCTTTTTAAAAAAAATGATTGCTTTAAATAGGTAGTTCTATTGGGTTATTTACTTCTTTCTTAAAAATAAAAAAAATAATTTCTTGAGCATTCTCCCTTAGAGTCCAAAAGATTCCAACTTCGGCTGATTCCCGGCTTCGATCATCGTGATCTACCTAGATTAATATCTTGGCCTGATCCTTTAGTGCGCTTGTTGGAGGAAGATTTAATCAATAGCTTCAAGAGTCATTTATTTAATTGATTAAGTGCTTTTTTATGCTGAACCAGAGATTTCATTTGTGATTAATTGTCTATAGGTTCAGCTGGGATCAATTCTTTCCTATTGAGCGACTGCCTGATCTATCATACAGGGACTTTGTTTCTTTTCTCATGATATCAAGCTTTTTCAATTAGGGATTAAATCATGACACTCTTGATCGAACTTTCGTGAATCTTGAGGAAAGCAAAACCATTTTTTCCCTAAAGTCCTTTAGCGAAGCACCTTAAATGATAAATCTTCTTGGCTGTCAATAATCAGAATTCAGATCATGGCTTTTGGTCGAAAGACTTTATTTCAAAATCCCGTATTGCTTCATTCGCTTTTTTCGATATCCAATCGGAGTTGTTGTGAGTTTGGATTTGTGGAGGCAGGGGATTGCTTTCGCCCCTCGTTTTTTCTTTGCAAGTGAGTTAGCGTTGGACTCATTGATGTATATTGTCTATTAGGGATAATGCTGGTCTTGGCTGGAGCGGGATGATTTTGCGGTGATTGCCAAACTCGATATGCATCAAAAGACCTGGCATCGAAAAAGACACCTTTGCGAAGGAATATGATTCCTTACTCTTCCCAAGCGCTTTGAGATCTTGTCGAATTTTTGATCAGATTCGAATTGCATGAATTCAATTCTGTCTAATCTTGATATAATCAATTTGATTATCCTTGCCACCAATACTTGACGCATGGATACAAAAGCCTTAATAATTTGGAGCTTACTTTAAACTGCAATTTCACTTCTAGAACTGCGGAGAGCATAGCTACGGCCCTTGTTCGTAAAAGGCAAAAGGATTAGACTGGAATATTTTTAAAATCTGGGAACCGGTTTCCACAATTTGTGGACCAGTATCTTTTTCCAAATTATCAATCTTGAAATCCGAAAATTCTTTGGGTGAATCTAAAGCATTTCGTTTAACAGCTTGATTCAAAACCTTAGTTTCTACTCCATATCAATTCAGCCAAATCTCGGTCAATCATAACTTGGAAGACCACGAAAGTGGTGAAAATTCGATTTTCCATCTCTTGTTGGATAGGAGAAGGTCTTTACTTCATTCATATAAAATTAGGTTTAAAGAATTCAGGCTGATTGATTTAAAAATAAGATTTAAAGGTTGTTTGGAGTATTAGCTGCTTTTTTTCAGGTTTTCAATCCCGAAGGATTTCATGTTTATTAGCAAATGGTAAAAGAAGGATTTATTCGACCCCGAGGGGGTCGCACCTATTTCATAATTACCATAGCCTATAAACATTAGACCCATTCTTGGGTCATGCTAAGGATGTCAGCCCTTAGTTTGCTCCCCGCTTTTCCAAGCTGGGTTTTGTTTCGCCATCGGCCACTTTTCTACCAAGTCCATAAAAAACCTATTGAACTTGGCTGCAGCTTTTTCCAGTTGATCTTGTTGCTTTCTAGATCATCCTTGGGGGGTATGATTAGCCTTCACGGTACCATTGTCGGTAGATTCGTTCGCTCTTCAAGATCCAGGTGCAAAGCCAAGACGAAAATTGATGGCAGGAATTCCATGGGCTTCGATAATACAGACTACTTGATATCAGAGCGGCGGATCAGGTCTTACGCAGTTCGGGTTCGGGGCGTTCATCTCTGAACCTTAATCTGCAGTACTCGCGGCACACG
>Ga0163217_1007998_pt1 | contig 11142 bp, 7 predicted proteins | sample SynspAceP_FD_185933 | JGI IMG/M metagenome (GOLD analysis project Ga0163217, IMG submission 185933) | Saline lake microbial communities from Ace Lake in Antarctica - Synechococcus sp. Ace-P (PacBio error correction) | ecosystem: Environmental > Aquatic > Non-marine Saline and Alkaline > Saline ... | reverse complement strand
CCTCTTTTTAAATTTCCTCTTCCCTGTCCCTACATTTGCAAATATCGATATTCCTTTGGGAAGCCTTTCGGTTAAACTTTGCGGGAGTTCCGGATTGTTATAATCCTCCTTTTTCTTTCATTTGGCATCCTTACCAATTCCCCGGAAGGGTAACCATGCCTACATCATGACCGGAAGTGAGTTGCGTAAGCTTACTATGTCACCAATAAGAAAAATAAAGATTTCGAATTCTGAAGAATTCGTTTTCTGCCTATTTTTAAAACGACGTTCCACACATCAAATGGTTTTTCGCCATTTTGGGAGTGACATATTGGAGAAAGCCCAATCAAATTACCGTGCAATGTATACAGCCATAGTGCCACAAGTAACCATTGTTCTTGCAATCCTTTAGGCTGTCCTCCTTACCGCGTTGAAACAACTGCTACAACCATAATTTGCGTAGCTTGGTTTAGTAAAAATGTAACCACTTTTAACTAAAAAAGGTTCATAAAAATTATTAAACGTAAGATAGTGGTTTTTTTTAATGCGATGAAAAGAAAGAGTTTCGTTGTCAGCGTTAAGCTTTACATAAAGAAGAAAAACAACCTCTATAATGCGAATTAAATTAGTTAACCCGTCCATTAATGACAAAAATATACCTTGCCATTTTTATGGTCCATTCGTTAAAAAAATTTTTGTTTAACCAAATAAAAAAACAACCTCTCTATTAGTTTATTAAAACAAGTTGCAATTATCTTAGAACCTCAACAAAAGAGCTACTCTTGACTTTAGCACTTCTGATCGGCCCTTTGTAAATCTTATGCTTACCCACTTTTCCCTTTCTGAGGCCTTTTCTGGTCTCAAAAGGTAATCATGAATTTCTTTACATTCCACGGAACAGCATTGGTTATGTCTCGGCAACAAGCCTCCAACACTGGAAAAAAGCAGATGGCATGCTTCATTGGCGCAAATCACGTTGCGTTGTCACATGGAATTTCCACATTGCATGGCAATTGCAATGACATCATCCGTAATCCGCTTCTCCCCTACGGTGATCAAAACAAAATTTTCTTTACCCAGAAATTTATTTTCCAGGTTCAAGTTATTTACTTGCCGGGTATATTCAGATTATACCGCCTTTCCAGCTGGTATACATTCTTAAAACCCTTATTTTATAATAGGCGCTGGCTGTTTTCGCATCGAAATAACACCGGTACAGTACCATGACCAACTTTTATCCTCTTTATGGTCGGCAAAGATCTTTTCCAATAATATCCAACGAATCCCTGAATGTATCCACATCTGGGTAATCGCATCTGAAAATGTCCATTTCACTTCATAGTATTCCGCATATCCCCACCAACTAGGGTATCGGAGTCCTCCATAAAGTTCATTAAATCGTAACGGCATGCAACATGGCATTCCCTTATTGGTAACATCAAATTGAATTGTTCATTCACACCCATCCGCACGATTTTTTCAACGCACTTTCCACCTTTAGTTTTAAAAATGATTGTTGTCCTGTCAATCGCAACATTCAATCGAACATTTTCCAAAAAATGTGATACTGTCCAAATGTGCTTTAAAGGCTTTGAAATTTTCGGCAGAACGGACCAATTGCGGCGTTTAATACCTTCATTGAGCCACATAAATACGGCCTAGAAATCCAGTTCCGTTCCAATGGATAAACAAAATGATTCGAAAAAAATTGACGGATTGCCAAGACGTGCATATTGATTATAAAAGAAATGCGTTAGGGCTTTCCAATCCTGCCTCCTCTATTAAAGCTTCCCTTTTCTTTTGCACTTAAGGTATTGTAACAGTTGCATACTATACTTAATAGGTTTAGTTAAAGAATTAATTGTATACGACCAAAAATAGAATTTATCCCCTCGGGATAAAAAGGTTTAATTGCTGGTTTTTGAATTCTGCTAGGCGACCTAAAATTAAAAAAAGGATCTTGAAAGTAATCAAGCACCCCTTTTTAAGGTCAATATTGCTTTTTCTTTTTCCAAGCGATTACAATAAAATATTGACCCACACTTATTGTTTTACCAGAACAATAAGCAACCTAATTTGAGTAGTTATTTTTTTAGATCAACAAATATGAAAAAAGGTTGCGTCCAAGGCCACGATTAATTAAGGGACTAATCGTTAAAAAAACGAATAAAACTGAAGTCGAGCGTTCTTACAAATGCCTAAATTAAAGCATTGACAAGATTTTAAACTGTGTCAATATTAATATTTCAATTTAAATAATCTCTACTTTCTCACAAAAATCCGTACCATAGGTGGTATTATGCCAAAAAGAATGGTAATTTTTTTAGTCCGTCCCTAATATGATATGAAAATGAGTTCCGAAAAGAAGCAAAATTAAATGCACTAAAAAATTTACCTTAGATAAATTGGATAAAACTTACGGAAAAAGGTGCCGTAATGAAAGATGGGCGGATAGTATAGTACAGGACGTAGAAGTGATTTCTTTTTTGTTTTTCTTTTTTTTTTCCCCCTTGGGGATTGGATGAGCACTCGGTGTAGGTGGATAATCCACGTGTAGGGTAATAGAAATATATGGACCTGAATCCTCTGGTAAGACCAACACTTTACGCCTCCACGCCATGGCTGAGGCACAAAAAAAATGGAGGTATTGCTGCTTTTATTGATGCGGGAACATGCATTGACCTTTTATGCCCCATAAACTTGGGTAGATATTGATAACTTGATTTATTTCCCAACCGATAATGGGAACAAAGCTTTGGAATAGCCGATAATCTTATACGTTCTGCGCTATTGAATAGTTTTATCGACTCCGTTGCCGCCTTGACACCAAAGCGAAATAGAAGGTTGAAATGGCGCGACTCTAAAATGGGGTCTTCTGCCCGATTAATGTCAACAAGCCCTTAGAAGCTTACCGGTTCTATTGCAAAACAAATTGTACCGTAATCTTATGAACCAATTAAGGGAAAACAATGAGTAATGTTCGGCAATCCGAAAAACAACCACAGGTGGTAAACGCCCTTAAGTTTATGCTTCCGTGAGACTAGATAATTTTAGACGGATCAACTCAAATTAAAGGGATACCGATGGTGCCGTACAAGGTAACAGGACCGTGTTAAGGTGGTAAAAATAAGGTTCGCTCCTCCATTCAGGACCGCGAATGTGATATTAGTACGGGTAAGGAATTTCCAAGGGGTGGGAGATCATAGCACTTGGGAGTTGAATTCGGAAATAATAAGAAAAGTGGGTCATGCGTTCGCTATGGCGACACCCAAGCTTGACAGGGTAGGAGCCGCTAAAAAGTTTACTGCTAGATAATCCCGAACTACTCGAAGAACTCGAAGCGCAAAATAAAAGAAGCATCAAAACAGTAAAGCATAAATTTTAAAATCCGACCAATCGGGATTTTTTCTTTCTACACGCAACCTTAATTCTTATCTTACATCTTATAGCCAAAACGTAATGCTATGAAATTCGACATGCCCTTAAAAAATTACAAAAAGTCTTTGCACTTTTTAGGCTATAGGTTCTTCCTAAACCATTTTCTAAACCCAAATAAATAATTAAGAATATGAACGAGTAATCCTTTTTGCTGCTTGGTGCCTCTTTTTCATCATGACATCCGTGCGATATAAAATGAGTGATGTAAACTATCCACTTTGAAGCTTTGCAGGTTAAATCTGTAGAAATGCCAGAGGCTTGATTACGGTCAGATCTATAAAATAAAAAGTTACCTATTTTAGGACCGGATAATTGTACCTTTTTTCGAAGGTTTTGATGTAGTAAAGGAGGATGTAAACCACCAGAAAGGTCGTTACTATTGGTACAGTGGCCCTTGAAGATGAGGATGAATGCATGGTGCCAGGTGAAGACTTAATGCCTTACATTAAACTTGTCTTGAGGTTTTGTATGATCAGCCATATTTATTCAGATATGGGACCAGGAGAGGGATGCCAATGGGGAGCCAACAATATCTGGAAATTACCGTTCGCGTCAATGAAGCAGAGCTTGGACCTCAATAGTACCGACCGACGAAAACGGGTCGGGCTAATAATTAAGAATTAGTTACTAACCCAACCCATAATTTGGAGTAACCCCAGTAGAGCTTCATAAATAATTGCCAAAAAAAGGGGGATTAGACAAGCCACAGAACAGCTATATCGGGACTATTCCGGGTACTGTTGGCATTTGTCTCAAATGACTCACGCAATAAAACGGCAGGCGGAAGATAACCTACATGATAGCTTGTATGACTATCTATAGAAAATAGAACAGTTTAAACATCAAGGCTCTTTGAAGGCTGGATAAAGCGTATTACTGTAAATACAGTTCTTCAAAAATATAAAAAAGGAAAAATTTAACTGTGCGTTTCCGAAAATATAGAGGAGGAAAGCGCCAGAAGATTCAGGTTATGTAAATCTCATTTGCGCCACATTACTCAAGTTATATACAAGAGCTTCCAAAATTAAAAATACCGCTAACACTTCAATCATATATGTGTTGGATGGTCATAGCCATAAAGAAATAATTGAAATGTTAGGAACGTCCATGGGGGACTTCCCAAATCCAATCTTGCCCGTGCAAGAATTGATTTTAAAACGAAAAAAAATTGAAGCAAATAAGGCAGGCGATCATAATGGAAGGGTAAAACTTCCCTATTTGTGATTTCGTGAACAATTAAAAACATGAGTGAAAATAATTTAGATAAATTATTTCAGGAGAAATTGGTCAAGTTCCATTGAAGTTCCAGACGAAAAGTCTGGGAATTCCATAGCCACTTCCTTGGATAAAAGAAAACAAAGCCGCAAGCTTATCCCCCTTTGGTGGAAAGTTGGAGGGCAGTGCAGAATATTTGCCGATCCTCTTTTTCGATCGACCCCTTTTCTACTTTCTAATCTGTTAGGTACCTATTACTCTGATGGTAGAATAATAACACCCGTAGCACTAAGGACAACAAATTCCTTAAAGAATCAACGCCAGAAGCTCGAGCATCACGGTTATTGAGACGAATCTTCTTGAAAATCCAAATTAAAATCGACCAAAACAATTTGGGCGAGAAAAAAATTACCAAACCATTAAGTAGTCAGGAAAGATTGTTGCTACCGGTAAAACCAAAAAAACGGATTTCACAAATAATAGACGACAAAGACCTTAGATGCAAACCAAAACCCCGTAAACTAACAACTTGGCCAAAAACGATTAAGGCCGATGTTGAATTAGCATAAAAATGCAGGAAGCAACAAGCCCCAACTGCGATGAAAAAGAGCCATTGGATGATATATATCCAAAAAGAATCCTTGCCAATAATGCTGAGGAAGATTTAGTGCATCAGGAAATTAACGAGGCCGACAAAAAATAATGGAAATACACCAGAGGATTACCCAGAGCATTGTCCCTCGAATAAAAAATCAATTGTAGAGGTTATTGAAGAAAATGAGGTAGTTGAGTGGAAGAAACCCGAAATGGAAATGGTCGCTGGGCCCCCAGTATTGCACCTGTTTACTTTAAATGGCATGGCGCGATGGCTCCCAATCAACTCCATCTTGAGCCCCCAATTCCAAGCCGGAATGTAACTCTAAGTTACCGTATTACGGTAGGGTACGAGAATTTCTAAAAAATTAAGTTGTGGCGTTCCGGTAGTCATAGGTAGATTGGCTATGATACAATGATTAATCCTTCACCTCCTCATTCAACGCTTTCTACGGGAAACCAATAAGGAATATAGATATTCCAATGACTCCCAATCCCATCATTTTGAATAATCCAATTAGTGAAAATGCAATTTCCAAAAACCCGGGTCTATATTGCTTGGCATGTAACGGGGCAAAAAAATCCGACCCGCTTGGGCACTAGGGACAACAATTTGGTATTAGGAAGTGCCCCTAGAATTAAATTACGCCCCTCCTGGATCGTTACATTTGGCGTTAACATCATAAGGTGGAGTAAGCTCCTTTTTCTAACAGATAAATTCCGTGGTATTGCGAATCTAATGGTCAGGACTTACTGACGTTGCGGGAAGCCAACAACATAAATTCCGTCAATGTAGTACCAACTTGGCCTAGGGCTTAATTTACAAATTTACCCCCAAGCTTAAATTTATGTGGAACCGGTTTTTAAATATCACATTAAAACCTTTTCCGGAACACTTCGGGAAATTTTAATCCTTATTCACTAGGCGTTTACAGTGCTTTGAGGTTTAAAGTTCTAATTCTGAATTTCGTTTAATTGTGCTGGATATATTCCTTGCTATTAAATTATTGTCAAAGTGCCAGAACATTCGAAAGCTCCTTCAAAATTACATTACGAAAACATTCTCCGAAGCTTCGGTTTCTATCTTGTCTTCGTCTAGATTATCGGGTAGCAAAAAAACTTATGCACTTTACCGCGTAAACGCCCAGGACTATCCACTTATAAAAAGTAAGAAAACCGGCTTTTTATTATCCATTAAAAGGTTATGGGTACTATCGTTTTTCTGTGTTATAGCCATTTTAAAGGCCCCGTCCTTAAAACTCGTTCCAAAAGTATGTGTTCATTCAGCACTTCCTCCTTCCGGAAAATGCATATACCTACTCCCGATCTAACCCTTTTCTGTGCCCGCCTATAAAAACTGCGGTTCTACTTTTTAGAAGCTCTCCCTAATCTACCATAATGCATACGCGTTTATAGGAAAAAAACCAAAAAGTGGTAATATTGGCCCAATTTCCTTCTTCCCGATAAAAACCAAAGGGGTTATTTACTTGACTTTTAGCATCATCATTATATCCAACATACTAGTATGGTTGGATACTTAGCATATACTTTGTCCCTTTTTTAAAGCTTCTGCTCCCTCTTATTATCGGGACCAAAACCCATTACCGTAATAAAATTACATTTGCCCATACATTTGCCCGTGCCAAACCAAAAGAACTGCGCGGTAGGTTTTTTCGGAAATACTGAAAAGTACCAGAAATGGCGAAACATTAGTAATATGGGCAAAATCACTTAAAAAAAATATGGAACCAAATTTTCGGAAAAGTGTGGGCTATTTCTTTAAAATTTCAATAGCCATGAGATTCAAAAGTAATAATTTAGTCCTTTTTTTAAGTTTTCTTTTTAACCTTGTCCTTCTTTTTGAAAAATTAAAAATAATGGCCAGAATCTTAACAGGTATACAAAAGTACGTGGGACTCCTCATCTGGGGGAAATATATTGGAGCAATTATCCCAGCGATAGAAATGGCGAACAATCCAGGCAAAACGAATCCTTTCTCTTCATTGCGGATATGCGACTCCGCTAACCCAGATCAAAGAATGGGGAGCCAAACTACGGAAACAATACATACGCCGTCGCCGCTACCTGGCTGGCATTTGGTTGGACATTACAAAACCGCTTTTTTATCGTCAAAGTGATATCCACAGACCGCAAGAACTGCATGCGTACCTCAGCTGCTTTTTCCCGTATCAAAGATTAACCCGGGCCCACTCTTTTAAGATAAGGCAGGACCGACTAAGATGATTTTTGTAAATGCGGGGCTATTTTTCTATCCCATGCTGATGGCTGCAGACTATACTTTTATACGGACGCCCAGATAGTCCCGTAGGTAAGGACCAAATGCAACATTGGAAAAATGACCGTGATTGTGGCATCAAGTTTCATGCCCAATTAGGGGATACCGTTGTAATGGCCCCGGAAGGGAAAGGTTACAGGAGGAGACTATGTATATCCCTGGAAACGATGGGTCCAAAGATGCAGGCAAAAAAGCCAAGTAATTTTAATCAGCCTTTTTCAAACAGAATAAGCAATACGAAAACAAGTCATGGGAATACAAAACGGACAGTACTCCTATGCGAAGGCCCCTAAAGACCCCAGAACCGATAACGTTTTGCCTTGTATAAAATTCTTGCTTCAGAAAGCCCCAAGTTGCAGCAATGAGAGCTAATTATATTAATGGCAACTATGGCACGGACATGCAAAAACAAGCACTTTATGAAGTAATTACTGAAAACGATTTGGAGAGGCCAGGGAAAAGTTCGATTATTATATGAACAACTTAAATGAACTGGATGAAAGCCTTGGCTGTGGCTGCCGAAAAAGCCAAAACAAGATGGGCAGACGGGGTCTTGATAGGGTGAGAGCAAAAGTGGGTTATTGATATTTGCGTCTTTCCAACTATTTAATTTTTACTTCGCTACCTTGATGTTCTATCTGAAGCGATGGCCACGGAATTACCAGTTTATTTCTAAATTTCCAGTATTTGGGTCATATTACTGCTGTCCTATTTGCGATTATTCCCCAATTATTCAAGGCGATCCGTTGAGTTAATGAGGATATAAATCAACAAACAAGAAATTAATGAAGAGTAATTGACCAAGCAACAGGGAACCCTATCCCTTTTTGCCAATATAGGAATTGCCGTCTTCACCTTGGGGAACTGCAAGCAACGAATTGGGCGAGTGTAATAAAGGTCGACTCCCTGCCGGCCAAAACTTATATTTACACATTATAAAATTATAACAAAATACGTAGTTGAAGTTGAACCTAACTACCACCCGAATAGTTGAATCTAAACACCCTTTCCAATGGTGCTGGAAGAGGTCATTGTAACGGCATCCAAAAAAAGACGCTTACGCCTTGGAACTGGGCCAAAAAAGCATTTCAAAAAGCCAACAAGCAAACTACAAAACCCAACTAGCCGAAGCCTTTATATGGCAAAAATCGAAAAAATGAATGAATTGACTCCGTTTTTCAGAAATTATCTATTGAACATACGCTATATTCAAAGAGGAATAGAGGATGGGACATTATTGAAGGACGATATGCATTAAAACCAGGAGGGCTTCAACAACAGGGAACTACACACTATTTAACTCGATTTGATTTCTCCATTCCAACCCAAACACTGAAGAGGTTATTTTTCCAATGGCACCCCGCTTGGAAGTCTTTTATGACATCTATATAGTTGAATACATAGAAATCCAGCAGCGATAAAATTGCGGTATTAAAGGTTCAACCCAAAAAAACGATCAAAAACCCCAACTTCGAGGCGGAGGTTACATCAACCTTAAAACCTACGAACATCCTTAAAAATTACTGGGTAGTCTGTCCCATTGACGATTTAAACTTGTTCAACTCGGTGAATAACAATAACAACTCATGGAAAAACATAATATTCTCGTTTGAAAATGGCTACAAACCGCCGAAAATAACAGGCAATTCCTCAATAGATTATATTAATATTGCCAAGAATTTGACCTACCCATAGAAACGACAATTTGAGTTTCATACTACCTCCCTCAACCTAACTTTTTTGGGAAAATTACAAGTCCCACAATCTAGAAAAAAATTGGAGGGCCAAAGTTCGGGAAAAATAAAAACTGCACTGTGGCAAAAACTCGGACGAAAATAGCGTTACAACGAAAAATTTTGGGAAGACATCCCATTGGAAAAAGAAAACACCGGTAGAGAGGAAAAGTAATAAAACCGTCCTTTGCAAAGGTAGGCTGCTTTTGGCTCCATCTTCCTCAACAGCAAAGATCATGGCACTATTACATCCAATTTAAACCAATGATCCAATTTATGGAGATTTGGGAGTATCGTTTAACCAATACAATAATTATACCCAGTTTTGGAAAAAGTTTTCTGCACACGGACAAAGAATTATTTACAAACAGCGTGAAACCATATGCGTTCAGCGGTTATACGGTTTTGGGCCTATTCATCAATTTTCACTAGGTAGGACAGGTTACTTCATGTGGATCTAATGGTCCGGAAAAATGCAAATTGTGCTTTCCCAAACCCAAGAAATTGTCAATGGTAAGGCAACCGGTAATATGGATTACCCAGCAACCTTTCATTCGGGCAATTATTCAATTGCGTGGCCTATAGCAATTTGGATGCGAAATTTTGATCGATTTCTTTTCACCAAAAACAATACAGGTCTTTTAATGACCTTAGCTACTCCGCTAAGCGCCTTGCCAAAAGGGAAAAATTTGCATTTGCGTTCTTCCCCGAAGCGTGGGCCACCTAGTTGCAGATTAGTGGACAAGTAGCATTTAAAGCAAATTGGGAATGATGTCTAAACAGGAATATAAAAGGTCCAATGATAAGATTCGCAAGGAAAAATTCCATGGCCGCCTTGGCACACGATAGATAGAGAGCTCCGGTTTTTTCAATCTTAAACCACAGGGCAGGAAGAAAATATTCGCGTCATCCTCGAGGACAGGCACCAAATTCCCAACTCCCTGAAGTAATGAGTGAGGATTATTGCAAATAAACGGGCATACAACGTAAATCCAAAAAAGGCAATTTCAAGTAAAAAAAATTCAGCGCCTCGGAAACTCTGAGAAAGAGCAAATTTTTTTATTTACTTGCCATATAAACAATAAAAAATACTATTCAAGGTAAATTTAAATTTGAAGGTGAACCTGCCCGTTTTTAATTTGGAAATGCCTAAAAGTAAAATGCCTAGCGAAATCATGCAACTTAACCCTGTTTGATTCACAAAAAAAAACCTTGAGTGAACGTATCCGTATTTATCAATAATCAGATAATGGTAATAAATGCCAATTTAAATCCTAAAAAATTTAAGGATAGAAGTGAAATTACCATTAGATGTGCATGTATCCGACACCGCATGGCAGGCCTGTTATGGCCGAAATCTATCCATGGCCGCCACGGATGTAGATTCAAGGTTTAAAAAGTCCAAAATTCTGCGAACATTGTTTTAAACCCATCTTTTTATTGGCAATCCAGACATTAAGGGGCCATATTTCCGAGGCCCGGGGAACTTTCTTTTTCTCAAACCAGAAAAAAGCAAAACGCTGCAACGGCGCCCCTGGATTAGTAATGCTGACCCCATGGCTGGCGAAAAAAACAAATTCCCAAAGGGCCTGAAATTAAAAGTAGGTCCAATTCAACCAAAGGAGTTCCCAAAATTTTGTGAAAAGTTTGGGGCTTACCATTAATTTTCCAGGAAAATTTGCCAACCCCAAACCTAAACAAAAAAAAACAAGCCTTTAGCGCCAACAACCCCATTTTAAAAAAAAACCGTTAAATTTTGCGGAAATCCGGGGGAAAAAGCAAAAATTGGGAATGGCTTGTTCGGCAAAAAAAAAAACGGGGGACTTGGAATGGGAAGGGTTTTACCATTACCAAAGCATTTAACTCTTAAGGATACATCTCTCTTTT